>Ga0114901_1000008_pt1 | contig 319645 bp, 283 predicted proteins | sample MalvireepMed_s16_FD_89686 | JGI IMG/M metagenome (GOLD analysis project Ga0114901, IMG submission 89686) | Marine viral communities from the Global Malaspina Expedition - Malaspina viral metaG DeepMed_s16 | ecosystem: Environmental > Aquatic > Marine > Oceanic | place: Mediterranean Sea... | reverse complement strand
GTGTCGGTGAAGGTATCGAAGCCGTGGCCGGAGCCGACCTCGTAGGTGTCGGAGCCTTCGCCGCCCTTGAGACGGTCGTCGCCCTTGCCGCCGACGATCACGTCGTCACCATCGGTGCCGGTGATGATGTAGTCGCCGTTGCCGCCGTCGAGCTTCGCGTCCGTCACCGTCATGCCGGCGAAGTTCAACGTGTTGTTGTTGCTGTCGCCAAGCACCCGGTTGCTGCCGCCGGAGACGCCGACGATTTCCTCGATGCCGCTCGACGCCTTGGAGAAGTTGCCGCTGACGCCGATGCTGGCCGACTGATGGGTCGAGACAATCCGGTCGGTGCCGGAAGTCCCGGTGTCGGTGAAGGTATCGAAGCCGTGGCCGTAGCCGACCTCGTAGGTGTCGGAGCCTTCGCCGCCCTTGAGACGGTCATCGCCCTTGCCGCCAACGATCCGGTTATCACCGTCATTGCCGTTGATCACATTGGCCGCGTTGTTGCCGATGACATCGAACGGTGCATCGCCGAGCAGCGTCACCGTTGTAACGGCGCCGCCAAGGGTGAAGGTGTTGCCGGTGTCTTCCGACTGGCCCTCGATCTTGAGGTTGTCCTTGGTGACGGTCAGCGCCTGGCCGGTGATGGGTCCGAACAGGTTGATCCGGTAGCCAGGGCTGGTGCCCGCATCGTCGTGCGCAAGCTGCAGCGTGGCAAAGGTGCCAACCAGCGAGTCGCTCGTGTCAAAAACGTGAACCGGCAACGTCATGTCGATCACGGTCCCGCCAATGTTGAGGAACTCGACATTGGCGTGAGCGGTATCGACTGCACCGCTTGCCGTATCGGTTATCGTCACGGTTCCGTCGGATGCGACGGCAATGGCGTAATTCGAAAATGCGCCATTGACCACATAGGTGTCCGTGCCTGCGCCGCCGTCGAAGACGTCGCTGCCGACACCGGAGGTGAAGGTGTCGTCGCCGTCATTGCCGTTGAAATCAATGCCGACCTTTGACGCGGCGCTGGTGCCTGTCATGAGAGCCGCATCGACAACATCGTTTCCGGCACCGCCTTCAATCGCGATCGTGTTGACCCGGATGCCCGAGCCGGCAAAATCGCCGATAATTCTCAAGATCCCGGAGCCAGCGGTGAAGTCGACTTCAACTTCTTCGATACCGCTCACCTGAACCACGTCGAGGCTGCCAGCCTCGGAAACCGTGAAGCCGGTACCAGCTGCGGGCTTTTCGAGAGTGATCGTCTGCCCCGCGGCTGTCGCGTTCACACGCAAGGTGTCACCAACCGCTGTGTTCGATCCGCCGCTTATCTGATCAGCACCGTCGCCGACATTCCAGATAATGGTATCATCGCCCGCATCACCCCAGATCTGGTCCGCTCCGGCATCGCCAGAGATGGTGTCGTCACCCTCCTTGCCGCCGATACGGTCGTTGCCATCGCCTCCACTGATGATGTCATTGCCCTTGCCGCCACGCAGCACATCTGCGCCGGCGCCACCGGACAGGAGATCTGCGCCATCGGTGCCGGTGATCGTCTCGGCGACAGGTGTGCCGTTGACGATGGCGTTCAGGATGACGCCGTTATACGGATAAAGCGGATGGGCCGGGTTCGATACATTGACTGCGGTCGTATTGACCAGGGTGACGCCCGAGAGGTCGACGGTTCCATCAGCTCCAACCGTGTTGAATGCGCCGGGGTAGCCGGCAACGTCCGCTGCCGTTCCGGCAGGGTTATCGATGGTGGGGTTGATGTAGGTGCCGTAGCCCCATCCTGCAGCCACCGTCCCGGTCAGGCCGCTCAGCGAGAGGCCGTTGAGGTTGGTGTAGCCCTGGATGTAGACGCCGACCTTGGCAAAGGTGCCGTTCACTTCGACCGTGTCGATGATCACGGTGCCGATCGGATCGTTGACATCGTAATCGGCCTGCTCGAACCCGGCGATCTGGATCGCGGTGTCGGCAGTTCCGGCCGCGTTGTTGATGGTCACGTTCTGGATCGTGGCGTCGCCGCGATACTCGAACAGCACGATGTCGCCATCGCCGTTGCTGATGCCATCGCCGTTGTTGGTGAAGCTCGAGCCTTCGACGGTGACCTTGCCGATGCCGCCCGACTTGCCGTTCACGAACACGCCGTGCTGTGAATTGCCGCTGAACGAGGAATTCAGGATCTCAAGATGGCCGAGCGTTACCGCACCGCTGGCCGACACGCCGTTGGTGCCGCCCTGGAAGCCGATCCCATCGATCGTCACGGTGCCAGATCCGATATTGCCGGACACGGTGAGACCGGTGCCGCTGGCCGGATCGATGATGACGCTTGCCGCGCCGCCCATTCCGATCAGCGTGATTGCCTCATCTACGACCACGTTTTCGGCATAGGTGCCTGCCGCGATCAGGATGGTGTCGCCATCCACGGCCGCATCGACTGCGTCCTGGATGGTGGCGAAACCGCCATTGCCGACCAGCAGGAAGCGGCCGCTTGCGGCCCCCACAGGATCCGTGCCCTCGACAATCTGCACGCCGGTGAGCGTGTCGGTGCCTTCACCGAAGCCGTTGGCATTGATCTCCCAGCCCGGGATGCCGGCACTGTTGGGATCGGCATCCGCGATGGTGGTGAAGTCCGTGGCCTCCAGCACGCCGTTGTAGATGGCCGTGTCGGTGCCGCCGCCGCCGATCAGCGCGTCGTCGCCGGCGCCGCCTTCGAGCGTGTCGTTGCCGATCTCGCCTGCGGCACTGCCGCCCGGCTTGTCGGCGCCATAGAGCTGGTCGTCACCGTCGCCGCCACGCAGCGTATCGTCGCCGCCCTTGCCCATGATCCGGTCATTACCCGAGGTGCCGGTAATGGTCTGGCCAACAGCCGGCTGGCCGGACTTGTCGCCCTGGATCTCGGTGTAGATGTCGGACCCTGCCGGCAGCGTGATGGTGAAGCCCGAGACATCGATCGTCGCATCGGCGATGCCGTCGATGTTGAACAGCGGGCCCCAGTTGCTGACAGCACCCGAGAGGTCGAGATTGTTGACCGACAGCCCGTCGAGTTCATCAAAATTGAAGATCGCGATCGGGTTCTTGTGGTACTCGCCCGTGACCGTGACATTGGTGAACACCACCGTTCCGATGTCCGGCTCGTTTGCCGGAACCGGGTTGGCGTTGCTGGCGTCAAAGAGACCGCCGGTGATTTCGACCGCATTGTCCGGACGTCCGGTCGGACCGGCTACACCGGTCGTGCCCTCAAACGTCACATCCTGGAAGGTGGCGTGGCCATCATAACCGAACAACTTGACGTCGGCGGTGTTGCCGGAGCCCGAGCCGTTGGCCGAGAAGCTGGCATTGGAGACCACCAGCGCATCCATCGCCGGGGTACCGGACGGATTCCCGGCGTCGGTCGCGAAGATGCCGCGATCGGTGAAGCCCGAGATCGAGCCGTTGGTGAAGCTCAGCGTGCCAATCGCCGCGCCAGCAGCCACGTTGATGCCGGTGACCGCAACGCCTGCGCCGTTGAGATCGACATTGTCGAACGACACGTTGCCTGTCCCGCCGGTGATGTTCACCGCCGTGCCAGCAGCGGCATCAATCGAGACCGCCCCGACGCCGACGAAGGACAGCGCCTTGCCGACGGACAGATTCTCGGCGTAGCTGCCGGCCTGGATCTCGACCGTGTAGCCGTCGAGTGTTGAGCCAGCATCAATTGCCGCCTGGATCGTGGCATAGGTGCCGACCAGGTTTCCGGAGCCATCGAACACCATGACATCGGCGGTCAGGTCGAGATCGACGCCGTTGCCGCCGAAATCGATGCCTTCGACGCCGTAGAGCGTATCGACCTTGCCGGCATTTTCGGGTGCTCCGGCCTTGGATGTCACCTGCCAGGCGTCGAGCACTGCGTTGTAGCTGACGTCATACTGGCCCTGCGTTCCGCCATAAACGGACACGTCATTCTCGCCGGCCTTGGCGAACTTGTTGTCGGCAACCGAAAGGTCGTCCTCGTTGCCGTAGAGCGTATCGCTGCCGCTGCCGCCGAAGAGCGTGTCGTCGCCGGTGCCGCCGATCAGAATGTCGGCATTGGTTCCGCCTGCCCAGGTTCCAGCGTCTCCGCGCAGAACGTCGTCTCCGCCCTCGCCGCGCAGGATGTCATCATTGTTGCTGCCGGTCAGGATGTTCGCATTGCCGTCTCCGGTAAAGCGCGCGGTGGAGTTGTGCGCTGCCGTCACGTTCTCGAAGCCGGAGATCGTGTCGCCGTCGAGCTCACCGCCCGACACCGTGTTCGTGGTCAGGTTGACGGTGTGGATCAGCGAGGCTGCTCCGCCGACCGAGAGCTTCAGCGTGTCGTTGCCGGCGCCGCCCGAAAGCACGTCAGCTCCCGCGCCGCCGTCGATCGTGTCGTCGCCGTCATTGCCGGAGATCGTGTCTGCACCGGCACCGCCCGAGATGTTGTCATCCCGGCCCGAGCCGACGATCACGTTGTCGGAATCATTGCCCTTGACGCTGCTGGCCGCACCGGCGCTGGTGTCAGCCACATTGAGGATGAGGTTCTCGATGCCGGTGAAGGTCGCTGCATGGCCCGCATAGCCGCCGCCCGCGCCGCCATCGTTGAGATCGACGGTAACCCGGCCGGTCAGGGCCGACAGGTCGACAGTGTCGACACCGTCACCGCCGTCAAAGGTGGTTCCGGCGCCATCGATCAGGTAGTCGTTGCCGTCACCTCCGCGCAACGTGTCGGTGCCACCGCGACCGATCAGCAGGTCATCGCTGTCGCTGCCGACAAGGACATTGTTGCCGCCCAGCCCCTGGATCGCGATATCGTCGGGACCGGTGCCGAAGGCGTTGGTAACGCTCAGCGGCAGACCGGAAAGGTCCAGATCGCCGTCAATGCCGTCGATATTCAGGCCGTGCCAGTTGGCGGTGACATTGACCGTCAGACCGGTGCCGACAATGGAAAGACCGGTGGCGTCGGCGAAATTGTAGATCGCCACGCCGACCTTGGAGTAGGTGCCCGTGACGCTGACGCCATCAAGCGTAACCGTGCCCATCGGCTGGAACGGTACATCGACGCCGCGGAACTGGATGCCGTTTTCGGCTGCGGCACCGGGGTTCTCTACCGTGACATCGGTGAGGGTGATGTCGCCATTGTACTTATAGAACGAGACGGGACCTTCGCCCGAACCGCCCGATTCGGTCGTCGCATTGCCGGTAAAGACAACGGTATCGAGGCTGATCGCCGCCACGCCGGTGGCGTTGCTCACGTGCAGACCGTTGTACTTGCCGCCTGTCACCGTGCTGTCGGAAAGACCGATGCTGTCATAGACGGCAGCCGAGTTCACCAGGATGACCTGGTTGGCCGAACCGGTAAAGTCAATGTTCTCGATGTTCAGCGACTGGCCTGCGCCGCCGCCGCCAACGGTGAGCGCGATGCTGCCGGCGCCACCGTCGACGATGACGTTGCCGACACCCTTCAGGGTGATCCCCTCGGATACCGTGAGGTTCTCGACATAGGTGCCTTCGTGCACTTCCACGGTGTAGCCAGGATCGGCCGCGGCAATGCCCGCACCGATGGTCGAGAACGTGCCGACCAGGTTGTTGCCGGCATCGAACACCAGCACATTGGCCGTCAGGTCGAGATCGACGCCGCCGCCGTTGAAGTCGATGCCTTCAATGCCGTTCAGCGTATCCGATTCGCCGGAGCCGGAATTGCTGAGCTGCCAGGAACCATTGGCATTGCGGGTGATCGCGTAGTCGTTCTGGTTGCCGTAGATGACGACCGTGTCGCTCTCGCCGGAGACCGCGTTCACATTGTCCGCAACGCCCGTGTCCGAGCCGTTGCCATAGACGGTATCGTTTCCGCCATTGATGAAGAAGGTATCGTCGCCGGTTCCACCGATCATGGTGTCACTGCCTGCGCCGCCGGAAATCCGATCATCGCCGGCGCCGCCATCCAGAAGGTCGTCGCCGCCATTGCCGGCGAGCACGTCGTTGTCGCCTCCGCCATGAAGCTCATCGTCTCCGACGCCGCCGCGCAACGTGTCGTTGCCGTCATTGCCGTGCGCCACGATGCGGACATCAGATGCCGGACCAGTGCTGGTCATGGCCGATGCGTCGACGACATCATCGCCCGACCCGCCCTCGACCTCGATCGTCGAGACCGCAACACCCGATGTTGCGAAATCACCGGTGATGTTGAGCGTGCCGCTGCCAGCGGTGAAGTCGACTTCCACTTCTTCAACGTTCTGGACCGACACCGTGTCCGCACCGGACGCGGTGGTAAAGCCGGGCGTGCCCGAAACCGCGTTCAGGGTGATGGTCTGGCCCGCTGCCGTCGAAGACAGCTCCAGCGTGTCTTCGTCAGCACCGCCATCGACCGTGTCGGACCCGTCGCCGACATTCCAGACGATGGCGTCGTCTCCTTCATTGCCGTTGATCGTGTCGTTGCCGCCCAGACCGGTCAGCCGGTCATTGCCGGCGCCACCGCTGATGACGTCCGTGCCGCTGGTGCCGGTAAACGTGTCATTGCCGCTGCCGCCGATGATGGTCATCGCGCTTCCCGCCGCGGTATTGGTGTCCGCGTCGGCATCCGGATTGCCGCCGACATCGAACACGATGTCCGACGTCACGGCAGAGAAGTTGAACTCGTTGATGACGTTCGTGAACGCGTTGTCCTCGAGTGTCGTCAGTTCCGGACCGTTGACGATCGCGTCGATCTTGATCGCATTGACCACCCGGAAGAAGGTGTTGTCGCTCACGGTCCACGGCGTGTTGTCAGGCGCATTGCCGGCATCGAACACCGCAAGATGAATGGCGCTGTGGCCGTTGTTGAAATCATTGCCGGTAATCACAAGGTCCGACAGGCCAGAGGCATCCGACTGGATCGCAAAGCCCCAATTGACGCCATAATGACCGGATCCCGCACCGCCAAAGGCGTTGTTCAGGATCGAAACAGCGCCGGTGGCGGCTGCATCCACCTGGATGCCGACGCCGCCCTGCGGGCTGTTGGGGTGATAGACGACGCTGTTTTCGAGCGTGACATTGGCGCCGCCTTCAACCGTCAGCGACGGCTGACCTGATGGCTTCTCGAGCCGCACGCCATCCAGCGCCACGTCGATGGCCGCGCCATTGACCGTTATTTCGCCGCTGATGACGGCATCGCCGGTGCGCGCAAGGGTGGCTGTGTCACCGTCATTGGGACCAACGATGGTGACCGAGTGGCCGATCAGCACATCACCGGAATAGGTGCCTTCTGCAAGGCGGATGAGATCATCCGTTGTTGCACGGCCCGCCGACGCGTCGACGGCTTCCTGGATTGTCTCGAAGGAGGCAATGAGCACCCCGCCCGCATCGAACAGCTGCACGCCGTGCGCCAGGTTGATGGCGAAATCTCCGAAGCCGACAATCTCGATTTCCGACAGGCTGTCGGTTCCGGTGTCACCGTCCACGGCAGGCGCCAGATCGCGAACCTGGGTGATGTCGATGACAAAGCCGTTGGCATCGGTGACCAGTGTCAGCTCGTAACCGTCGCGATCGCCCGCATATTCGACCTTGTCGCCGATGCCCGCCGTTTCACCGGTCTCGCCGCCGGTGAAGCTGTCATTGCCGGCACCGCCGACAAACGTGTCGTTGCCCGATCCGCCGCTGGCGACATCGTTGCCACCGGCTCCGTCCATTCGGTCATCGCCCGCGCCACCGTTGATGACGTCGACACCGCTGGTGCCGGTCACGTCATCATTGCCGCTGCCGGTTGTGATCTTGAGGTCGCCAGAGCTCGAGAAATTGTTGGTTCCCAGTGTGCTCAGATCAATCGTGATGTCGGAAGAGACGTTGCCGAAATTGATGTCGCCGATGACATTGTTGAATTCGTTCCCGTCAATGCTCACGACAATGGTGCCATTGGTGATCGCATCGATCTGCAGGCCATAGGCGACCTTGGTGAACACGTTGCCCGAGATCGAGCCTGTGGCTTCGTCGTAGCTCGCGAGCTTGATCGCCGAACCCAGCGAAGGACCGAAGCTGTTGTTGTCAATGGCCAGGTCAACACCCGGGCCGTCCGACTGGATCGCCGGGTTCCAGTTGGTGTTGTAGTGACCGTTGGCCGCACCGCCGAAGAGGTTCTGCGTGATGCTGACGTCACCGGTTGCGTTGAGCGTCAGGTAGATGCCGCGGTCGCCATTGGCAGCGCCGGTGCTGGTCGCGTCGAAGACGCTGTTCTCGACAGTCACATTCGCGCCGCCATCGACGGTCACGCCGTCGAACTGGGTGGCAGGACCGCTGGTGTTGGAAATTTCCACACCGTTGATGACAACCGTGCCGGTCGCAGCCGTTACCGTGATCTCGCCCTCGAGGACGGATTCCGCCGAGCGCACGCCAGTGCCGGCTGTGCCCCAGTTCGCGCCGAGGATCGTCACCGCCTTGTCGATGGTCGTGTTGCCGGCGAAGGTGCCGGCCGCGATCATGATGGTGTCGCCGGCAGTCGCCGCATTCACGGCCTCCTGCAGGCTGTCGAAGCCGCCATTGCCGACGAGCAGGATGTTGCCGCCCGCGTGCTGGATGATTTCGATCTCGATCAGGCCATCGGAGCCTTCGCCGCCTCCGGTCGTCACCGTCCAGCCGGTCTGGTTGCCGCCCGTCGCCGGATCCGCGTCAGCAACAAAGGCCACCATGCCCGGCGTGACAGCCTGGCTGTAGACCGCAGTATCGGTTCCGGTACCGCCGTCGAGCAGGTCGTCGCCATTGCCGCCGGTCAGGGTGTCGTTGTCCTGATCGCCGAACAGCCGGTCGCCGCCCGAACCGCCCGAAAGCGTGTCATCGCCGGTGCCGCCATGCAGCTCGTCGGCATTGTTGCCGCCGCGCAAGTCGTCATTGCCGCCATTGCCGAAGATCTGGTCCTGGCCGCCACCGCCATTGATGGTGTCGTCCATGTCGCCGCCATTGACGATGTCGCTGCCGTTACCGGCGTTGAACACCTTGCCCGGGCCATATTCGCCCGCAAGCGCATCGCCAGCATCCGGCAGGGTGACGATGTCGTCACCGTCCATGGCATTGAGATAATTACCGTCCTGCGCATCAGCGGCAGTCAGCACCGTCAGGTCGACGGTTTCGCCATTGTCGGTGAACAGCACGTCGTTGGCGCCGTTGACAGTCACCGTGATCGTCTGCGTCGCCGTACCGCCCTTGCCGTCGGCAACTTCGACCAGGTACTCGATCTCGACCGTTTCGCCGGTCTTCAGATAGTCGAAGAAATCGTCGCTGGCGTTGAACTGCCAGTTGATGCTGCCGCCGGTGGTTGCGCCGGTCGATGAGACCGAGCCCGCGACGCTCATCAGCGCAAGAGCTGCGGCCTCGAAGGCAGGCTTGGTGTAGCCGCCGATTTCACCACTTGTCTGCGTGGCAGAGACGACGCGGAACGTCTGCGTGTCGGTGACATCGACATCGTTGAAGGCGAGCGATCCGGTCAGCGAATCGCCGGTCAGCACGCCCTGGCCGGTGGCGCCGGCTACATCGACGGCTTCCGCGTAGGTGACGGCGACCGGACCGTCGGTGATCACCGGCGCATCGTTGGTGCCGGTAATGGTCACGGTCACGTCCTGGGTGTCGGTGCCGCCATTGCCGTCATCGACGGTAACCGTGTAGACCTGAGTCAGGCTCTCGCCCGCTGCCAGGTAGTCGATGGCCGGTTCGGCCACTTCGAAGGTCCACGAGATCACGCCGGTGTTGCCACCTGTCGCCTCGTCGCCCGCGTTGATCTGCGCATTGAAGACACCGAGATAACCGCCGGCCTGCGGTGCAGTGCTCACCGTGTGGCTGTCGGTCAGGTCGACATCGGTGAACGGAATCTCGCCGCCCGCCGTGTGCAGGCCGCCGACGCCGCTGGCGAATTCGGTTACGCGAGTTTCGGTACCGTCGACATTGAGGCCGAGACCATCGACCGCCAGTCCGCCCGGCACGTCGACGAAGGTGAACCAGCCATAGCGATTGCCACCGACTTCGCCCGGGATCGTGTCTGCCGCATTGGTCCGTGTTTCGGTCCATAGCACCGTGCCGTTGCCGTCGACCAGGTTGAGATCGACCTTGAGCACGCCGCCATCTTCGTAGAAGCGATGCTGCAGCGTGTACCAACCGCTTGCCGTCACCTCGGTCTTGTTTGCAATACCGAGGATCTTGCCGTCATTGGCAACAAAATCCGTGTTGTTGCTGCCCGCAACGTATAGCGAGCCGTCGGAAGCCTTGAGAACATGGAAGATGAAGTCGCGCTGATGCGATCCATCTGTACCGCTGGCTGCGACCGTGTAGTCGAAACCGGTGCCATTGGCCCAGGCGGTGTCGAGATACACCTTGACCTCGGCTGTCCAGTCGCCGGTCCAGTCCGATCGGTAACCGTCAAACCGCGTGAACGGTCCGGTACCGGCGTCTTCGCTGATGAGCGCGTGGCCGGAGCCGTCTTCGGTCGGCACGTATCCGGCATCGCCGGACGACACCAGCGTCACCAGGCCATAGCCCGCCCCCGTCGAGTCGTCGATCGAGTCGGACGCGCCATCGAAGCCGCGGACGAATTCGCGGGTCGCATTTGCCTCGATCACCGGCGCGTCATTGGTGCCGGTGATGGTGATGGTGACGTCGATCGTGTCGGTGGCGCCGTTCGGATCGGTCACGGTCGCCGTGAAGGTTTCCGTCTCGGTCTGGCCGGCAGCAAGCGCCTGGGTTGCCGCTGCGCCATTGTTCACGAAATAGGACCACACGCCGGTGTCGGCGTCGATGGCGAAATTGCCGTAAGTGCCAGTCGCATCGCCGGACCACTGCAGCAGAACGGTCTCGCCGGTGTCGACATCGGTGGCAACGAGCTGGCCCGAGGCTGCCGGCAGCAGGCCGTTGGCCTGGTCGAACGCCAGTGCGTTGTTGGCCTGGCCTTCGTATCCGCCATAGATCGGACGGCCGGTCAGGCCCAGATCGTCGATCGCCTGGGCCAGTTCGGCATGCAGCGCAGGCTGCGGATCCGCATTGTTCGAGCCATTGGGTGCTGCGAGGAACTTGTCGGCCAGCGACGGGCCGTCGAGGTTGCCGAGCAGGTTGTCATGCAGGCTTTGCAGGCGCTGCGGAATGCCGTTGCCATTGTTGTCGGCCTGGAACTTGGCGATCACGTCGTTGAGCGGCGAACCGCCGCCCTGGATGTACCCGGCATATTCCAGGCCGAGACGGGCGAAGGCCTCGTTGACATCGTTGATGTAGTAGGAGCTGTAATTGGCATCGAGGTGCTGCCAGACCGCGGTGATCGCGTCGGCCATCGAGGTCACGCCCGGCAGGCCGAGCACGCTCTGAAGCAGCGCGCCCATGTCGTCATTGTAGCCCGGTGCAGCCAGCAGCGCGGCAATGTCGCCGCTGATGGCGGTGAAATCGGCGATCGCGGTGGACGGCGCGGCCGAATCCGCGTCTTCCGTCGCAGCACCGGTCACAACCGAGTTTGCCTCGATCACCGGCGCGTCATTGGTGCCGGTAATGGTGATGGTCACGGTGACGGTGTCGGTCGCCGCATGCGGATCGGTGACCGTCGCCACGAAGCTGTCAGTAACGGTCTGCCCCTCGGTCAGCGCTTGCGTCGAGGCAAGGCCGTTGTCGAGCTTGTAGACCCATTCGCCGGTGTTCGCATCGATCGAGAACGTGCCGTAGGTGCCGGTCGCATTGCCCGACCACTGCAGAAGCGCCGTCTCGCCATTGTCGACATCGGTGGCCGTGAGCTGGCCCGAGGCCGCCTCGACATAGCCGTTGGCGATGTCGAAGGCCCGCACGGCCGCATCAGAGGTGCCCTCGTTGCCCGAGAAGTAGGGACGGGTCAAAAGGTTGGCGTCGACGCCGGTGACCAGGTTGGTCAGCGTGGTCTCGAGCGCATCGCCGCCGAAGCGCTGATTGATCGCGGCGCTGGTGACATTGCCCAGAAGGTTGTCATGCAGGCTCTGCGCCCGCTGCGGAATGCTGTTGCCATTGTTGTCCGCCGTGTATTTCGCCGTCACGTCGACGAGCGGGCTGATCGCGCCGGCCTTGAGCAGGCCGGCATAGGCCGCGCCCAGCCGGATGAAGGCCTCGTTGATCGGATCCTGCGTCGGACCGCCATTGACGTAATTGTCGTCGAGATAATCCCAGACCACCGCGATCGCCTGGCTCGCATCACCGCCAAGCTCGGTGGTGATCGCCGCAAGCGCGGCCTCGAGCCCGGAGCCATCGGCCTGAAGCCCGACCAGAAGCGCTTGCGAACCGCCCGAGAGCACAACGCTCGAGCTGAGCGAACCGCCGACACCAGCCTCGTCGATCCCGGCAATGTCTCCGCTTTCGGTGACCGCACCGGCCACCACCGAGGTCGCATCGATCACCGGCGCGTCGTTGGTGCCGGTAATGTTGACCACGAAGTCGCGCGTGGTGACGCCGCCGTCCTGGTCGTCGATTTCGAGCGTGTAGGTCAGGGTGAGCACTTCACCCACTGCCAGATGGTCGAAGGCCGTCGAGGCGGCTGAGAATCCGAGCGTGACCGAGCCAGAATCGCTGCCCGAAGCCTTGGTCACGGCACCTGGCGTCACCAGCGCGATCAGCGCGGCTTCATCGAGCGCGAGACCCGTGGTCACGCCGCTCGTTGCAGCAGCCGTCACCTCAGCGGTGTGGCCCGTGTCGGTCAGATCCACATCGGTGAAGGTCACATCGATGTTTGCCGTCAGCACAGACGTGTCGGTCTGTTCGACAAGGTCGGTCGGATCAATGACATTGATCGCAGGCACATCATTGGTGCCGGCAATGATCACGGTCACCGTCGAGGTGCTGGTGGAGTTGGCCGCACCCTCATTGTCGTCAACGGTCACGGTGTAGGTCAGCGTGACCTGCTCGCCTGCCGACAGGTAATCGAATGCGCGGTCAAACGCACTGAAGTTCCAGGCAATGGACCCGCTCTGCGAGTTCGCCGCCTTGGTCACGGAGCTGATCGTGACCGCGTTTTCCACCAGCAGCGTGTCGAGACCGGCGGTGACGCCGCTCGTGCTGGTCAGGCTGGCGGTCGCCGTATGACCGACATCATCGCGGTCGAGGTCGATAAACGTCATGGTGCCGCTGTGGCTTTCCGGCACCTCTGACCCGGTCACACCTGCATTTTCAAGACCAATACGGATTTCGGGCAGAATGATCTGCGGCCGGTCATTGGTGCCGGTAATGGTGATCGGAACCTGCTGGGTGGTCACCCCGCCATCGCCGTCCGAAAGTTCGACATTGTAGGTGAGCGTCACGGTCTGGCCCTGGGCCAGGTAATCGAAGGTCATGTCCGCGGCGGAGAACCGGTAGTCGATCGTGCCATCGCTGGAACCGGAAAGCTTTTCAACCGCATCGATATTGAGGAAGGAGCGCAAGACGGCGTCCGGCAGCGGGAAGCCAAAAACGGCCAGACCGTCAGATTCGCCCGAACGTCCGACCGCGCCGACAACGCTGGCGGTGTGTCCGGTGTCGGTCAGATCCACATCCGTGAAGGTCAATTGACCGAACGCCGTGTTGGCAGCAAGCGAAAGGGACGTGTTGTCGAATTCCGTGGTCGAGGCCCCGGTCGTCGCATCGATCACCGGCGCGTCGTTGGTGCCGGTCACGGTGACGACAAAATCGCGCGTGGTGACACCGCCGTCCTGATCGTCGATTTCGAGCGTGTAGGTCAGGGTGACCTCTTCACCGACGGAGAGATAATCAAACACCGTCGAGGCGGCCGAGAATCCGAGCGTGACGGAGCCCGAATCGCTGCCCGAGGCCTTGGTCACGGCACCTGGCGTCACCAGCGCGATCAGCGCGGCTTCATCGAGCGCGAGACCCGTGGTCACGCCGCTCGTTGCAGCGGCCGTCACCTCAGCGGTGTGGCCCGTGTCGGTCAGATCCACATCGGTGAAGGTCACGGCGATGTTTGTCGTCAGCGCCGAGGTGTCGGTCTGCTCCTCGAGATCGCTCTGTGCGATCGCGTTGATGACCGGCGCATCGTTGGTGCCGGTCACGGTGACCACGAAATCGCGCGTGGTGACACCGCCGTCCTGGTCGTCGATTTCGAGCGTGTAGGTCAGGGTGATCTCTTCACCGACGGAGAGATAGTCAAAGACCGTCGAGGCAGCCGAGAATTCGAGCGTGACGGAGCCCGAATCGCTGCCCGAGGCCTTGGTCACGACACCCGGCGTCACCAGCGCGATCAGCGCGGTTTCATCAAGCGCGAGGCCCGTGGTCACGCCGCTCGTCGCGGCGGCCGTCACCGTGGCCGTGTGGCCAGTGTCGGTAAGATCCACATCGGTGAAGGTCACATCGATGTTTGCCGTTAGCGCCGAGGTGTCGTCCTGTTCAACCAGATCGCTCTGCGTGATCGCGTTGATGACCGGGGCATCGTTGCGGCCTTCGATCGTGATTGTCACCGTCTGGGTGTTGGAATCCGCACCCGCTTCATCGGTGACGGTAATCGTGTAGGTCAGCTCAAGACTTTCGCCGTCGGACAGGTAGTCGAACAGACGCTCATCACCGGTGAAGACCCATTCGACTGTACCGCTCTGGCTCACGTCGGAACTGGCCGGAGTGATGCTGAACAACCCCTCAAGCGTCGTGCCCACGGCGCCGAGCGCAGCGGCCAGACCAGCATCGGCGCCACCGGTCACAGCTGCGGTGAAGGCAGCGGCATGATTGGCATCGGAGATATCGACGTCAGTGAAATCGAGTGTGCCAGCGGCGGTCAGGTCGCCGGCATTTGCGGACGGGTCGTCGGCTGCGGCTTCAGCAGCTTCATTCAGCGTCGTTGCCTGTGCTGCGGACGTGATTTCGGGCGCATCATTGGTGCCAGTGACCGTTACGGTCACGGTCTGGACCAGCGAGAAGATGCCGTCGTTGATCTGGACGTCGAAGGACAGCGTGATGACTTCGCCTGCGGCGAGGAAATCGACGGCATCATTGCCGACAAGATAGGTCCAGTCGATCGTGCCACCCGCGGCCGAGGTCGACTCAACCGTGATGCCGCCGGGCGTATCCAGGCTGAAACCGGCCAGCAGTGCGTCGAGCTGCGCCGCTGTCAGCGTACCGCCATTGTTGAGTGCCTGCGACACAACGGTGCGCGTGGTCACTTCGGCATCACGGGTTTCACCGAAATCCGGATCAAAGAAGGTGATCGAGCCGGTGGCGGCTACCGGATCTGCATCGACGCCGCCCGGGTTGTCAGCCGATTCAACGATTCCACCAGTGCTATCGCCACCCGTCAGCGTGGGCTCGATGTTGCCTGTATCCTCGTCGACAGCAGCGCCTGCAGCGCCATCCCCATCACCCGACGTGTCACCCAGCAAGCCCAGCGCCTGCACTCCGTCGCCGGCGATCGAGGCTCCGCTTGAATCCTCGAACTCCCCGCCCGAGCCGGTTGGCGCCTGGGGCGATACAGAAAGCGTGTTGCCCGGTCCGGCAGCCACGTTGAAGCCGTTGGAGTCGAGCGCTGCGACCAGCACTTCCTGCGGCAGCTCGATTTCACCGATGACGAAGGTCGGGACATTGAGAGCGCCGCCGATAACCCTGATCTGGGAACCGTCCGGCTGAACCAGCAACAGATCATCGCCGTCAAGCTGAATGTTCTCGATGCTTGCCGTTGCTGCGAGGGTAACACGATTGTCCGTATCAGGGATGATGACGCTGATACCCGGCGCCCCGCTGGCTGGCGCGCCGCCCGATGAAGAGGCCGGGTCCGACCCCGTGTCCGCCTGTGCCAGCAAAACCGCATCCATGCCGGTTTCGACTTCCGTGTTCTCGGTCATGGTTTCCGAAGAATCAACGCCACGGTCTTCAATCATCACAGCACTCCCAAAATAGATTTACCCATCCTTAACCAGTTAGTATTTCGTCAACAAATACTTTGAATCCGTTTTGAATAGATAGGTATGCCGTTTTCAAATTAATAAACACATGGTTAATTCTATCGCATATTATTTTATGCTTTTTAGGGATTTGTAATATACTCGCACCGGATTTTGTCTCAGCCGGCCCGAACTGACGTCTTGCGCCATCAAGAGAATTGAATCAAATTTTACCGAAACAACTTCGAGATCGTTAGTTTTGTTTGTTTCTTAGATCTTATATTTGTTTGAGTAGTCTTCCCCTAACGAATGGGGAAGGCGAAACAAATGTATAAGAATGTAAAAGTTACAATTGATCGCATCAATACTGCACTTGCAATCTCTTTGTTCTGCACCGTGGCCGCACAGGCAAATGTTTACACCCCCGCGCAAGAAATGCAGGCGGTCCTGGCGGCCGGCAATACACCTGCGCAGTCCCTGTACACCGCAAAAGGGCCGCTTCGCGTGGTACAGAATCCAGCCACTCCCGGATGGCTGCCCCCCGTGCGCACTTCCACTACTCTGCATCTGAGCAGCGACGGCCTCGCGTCTCCGGCTGCCCAGACAACCGCATCACTTGATGGCGCCTTCCAGGCACAGCATGCGGTTGGCACATTTTCAGCCTTGTCCACCGCGAAGCATCAGACCGCGAATGCTGACACCACGGCGAAGGACCGGATCACCACGGCCTCCATTCCGGCAACGGCAGCTCCCGCAGGAGCCGCGCTGAGCCAGACAATCCGCCAGCAGCTGCCATTGTTCGGCGCACACCGGATCCGTTTCGGAAAGATCAAGAGCGGCGACCGCATCTCCGGTCTGATCCGGAAGGCAGCAGCACAGGGCTCGTCCGCCATCTGCATCAACCAGTGCGCCGCCCTCGCCGACCGCCTGATGCTCAAGGGGGCGAGCCTGAACGCGCAGCTTCGTCACGTCTCCGCATCGGTCAACCAGATGGTGGCCTACAGGACCGACCAGGAAAGCCATGGCCAGCTGGATCGCTGGTCAACGCCGAATGAAACACTCGGCCGCAGCAGCGGCGATTGCGAGGACTACGCGATCCTGAAAATGGCCATTCTGGCGCGGCTCGGCATTCCGATGACAGCCATGGAAATTGTCGTCGTCAAGGACACCAGCCGCCGCCTGTTCCACGCCGTCCTGTCGGTTGCGCTCAAGGATGGCAGCCTTATCCTCGACAACATGACCGACGCCGTTGAAGCCGACAAGGCCAAGCTGAGCTATGCGCCGCTGTTTTCGATCTCGGGCACGGCAAATTATGTCTTCGGCTACAAGGGCGGCAAGTCGGACATGATGGCGTCCCTGAAGAACATGGCCGGCATCGCACCAGGCGCAGGTTTCTGAGGTCCAACCGGCAAGCCCGGCGCTGTTGTCAGGAGGGGCCGGAGACGAATGCAATCGCTGCCGGCGGGTCGTCCATATCCGGCGCCAGCGCCATGTTAAGTCGCCCCCGCATCCGCCGCTCGCCATATCCGATCGTGAAGCCAGTGGACTTCGGACGGGTGTTGTCACGCCGCATGTCCTCGATGAGGTCGACCAACGGCGTCTCTAGCGTCAGCTTCAGGTTGCTCAGCGCCTCGATCGTGTCCAGGCCGGAAAAGCGGGTTTGCAGATACATGAGAAAACCACTGTTCTGAAACAGGATTCTCTTGTCCACCGAAATGATGAAGGCCGGCACCGGACAGGCGGCGACGATGGACCTCGAACTGAAACTGTCCATCCGGTTGCGCACCCGGTCATGCTGCTCCAGCACCCGCTGCATGATCGAGGCCCGCAGATAGGAACTCAGCCCGCTTTCACCGGTCTTGTGGTCACTGAGCCTGGAGACATAATCGGCCACCGACAGCCCGTCGCTCTTGGTAATGGAGTCCAGTGCCGTCCAGAACACGCCTTCAAGACGGAAGCCGCGGCGCTTGCCTCCTGAATTGATCGCCCGGAAGTGCGGCGTGAAGGGATCTGGATCAGACATCGTGCGATGCTTTCTTCAACGGGCTGCTAGCGCTCTGTAAGGGCCTCATAGCGTGCCTTGCTGAGTGGCTTGATGAGATAGTCGAGAACCGATTTTTCTCCGGTCAGAATTTCCACCGATGCAATCATGCCGGGGCGGATGGCGTGTTTCTCCTGGCCTTTTCCAAGCTGGGAATCCCCGGTCTGGACAAGCACCTGGTAGTAGGTTTCGCCGGTTTCAGGATTAACGATGCTGTCCGCCGAGACATTTGAAACCGAGCCTTCAAGGCCGCCATAGATCGAGAAATCATAGGCTGTCAGCTTGACCAGTGCCTTCTGTCCAGGCTGGACGAAGGCAACGTCCTTCGGCGAGATCCGTGCTTCGACCAACAGTGTGTCGGTCACCGGCACAACCCCGGCAACCACCGACCCGGGCTGCAGAAACGCGCCGATGGTGTTGACCTCCATCGTATTGACGATGCCATCCACCGGGGAGACGATGTCGGTGCGCCGAACCCTGTCCTGCGCGCCGGTGAGCGTTGCCTGCAGCACGCTGACTTCGGCAAGGGTGTCTCCCAGCTCACGACGGGCCTCCTGCTTGAACTGCGAATCGAGCTCCTGGATCTGGAGCTCTGCCTCGTGCAGCGCACTTTCCAGCCGCTTGAGACTCTGGTTGACGTTTTCACGCTGCCCTCGCTGCTGGGCGATCTCGCGATCCAGGCGCAGCAAATCGATCTCGGGATGCAGCTTGCGCTTGACCAGAGGTGCGATCTTGTCGCGCTCATTGAGCATCGCCTGGATCACCAGGTCGGTCTGCGCGACATTGGATTTGGCTTCACCGATCTCATCGAGCCGCTGCTGCCGCCTGGCCTCGAGCACCTGCAGCTTGTTGAGGTAGTTTTCACGCCTCGCAGCCAGCAGGCTTGCCTCGTTGTCGCAGATGCCTTGCGACACGCGGCGGGTCTGCTCGGGGCAGACAAAATCGGTGTCGAACAGATCGTCGATTTCCAGCTCCAGCCGGGCGATTCGCGCCTGCAGTGAGTCGTACCGGGCCTGGGACTCGCCCAGAGAGGCCAGGTTGCCGGAACTGTCCAGCCGGACCAGCAAGTCGCCCTTGCTGACCAACTGACCGATCGTCACCGCGATTTCCTGGACAACGCCGGGCTCACTGGATTGAACAACTTGCGTCTTCGAAAGCGGAATCACCTTGCCGTCGCCGCGCGAGATCTCGTCGACGCGGGCCCAGGCCGCCCAGACCAGAAACGTGATCACCGACAACAGGCAGACCCAGACGATGTAGCGGGACATGACCGGCGGTGTGTCTTGCTCCATCGCGCGCATCACTGGATCCCGTTCGACTTGCGTTGCAACGCCGCAATCACCTGTGCCTTCGGGCCATCGGCGATCAGCTTGCCGTTCTCGATGACAATCAGCCGATCAATCAGATCAAGCATGCTGTAACGGTGGGTGGAGAGGATCAGCGTCACCTCCGGCGCTATCGCCTGGCGCAGGCAGCCGATCAGATGGCGTTCACTGGCCAGGTCCATGGCGCCCGACGGCTCATCCAGGAAAATGATCTTCGGGGAGCCGAGCAACAGGCGGGCAATGGCCACCGATTGCTTCTGGCCGGCGGAAAGATTGCCGCCGTTTTCGCCGACCGGCATGTCAAAGCCGCGCGGGTGGCGGGCGACGAAGGACTCGATCCCGACCTTGCGGGAAACCTCGATCAGATCCTCATCCGAGGCATTGGGGTTTCCCATCAGCAGATTGTCCTTCACCGACCCGGTGAACAGATCGCTGGTCTGCCCGGCCACGGCCACCGCCGAGCGGACCTCGGAGGGATGAAACTGCTGCATGTCGACGCCGTCAATCAGCACCCGGCCCTCATGCGGCTGGTAAAGCCGCGACATGAGCCTGCCGACCGTCGTTTTTCCGGATCCGATCCGGCCGATGATGCCGACCTTTTCGCCAGCCCGGATCGAGAAGGAAAGCCCGTCAAGCGCATCCTGATCAGCCTGCGGATAGCGGAAATGGACATTCTCAAAGGCGATGTCGCCGCGGGCAATGACCCGGTTGACGAAGCCCGAAGCATCAGGCGTGTCCTCGGGTTGCTCCATGATCTGGTCGAGAATACGCAGGGAAAGCAGCGCCTGCCGGAAGCGTGCCAGCGTCATGGCCAGCTGTCCCAAGGGGCTGACCGCCCGGCCCGACAGGATCACCGAAGCGATGATGGCGCCGGTGGTGACGTGGCCCTCGCGGAACAGGTAGGCGCCGACCAGAATGATGCCAACGGTGACCAGCTGCTGGACAAATTGCGTGGCATTGACGGCAAAGGCGGAAATGCTCTTGATCTGCTCATTGGTTGCCGAGCTGTTGATGGTCAGATCGCGCCAGCGCTTGAGCAGAAGGCCTTCGGCCCTGAGGCCCTTGACGGTTTCCGTGGTGTAGATGGTCTCGACCAGCATGGACTGGCGAAGCGCCGCTTCATTGGCCGCAGCCGCAACCCTGCGGCTGATGAGCGTCTGCGCCACCAGGCCGATGATGACTACCGCAACCAGCGCCACGGCCGGCACGTAGGCCAGCGGGCCTCCAATCATGTAGATCACGGCGATGAAGATGAACACGAAACAGGTGTCGATCATCGTCGCTATCGTGTTGGAAGTGAAGAACTCCCGCACGAATTCGTACTGGGAAACCCGGCTGACATACTCGCCGGTCGACATCGAGCGCGCGGAAAGTGATGTGTTCATCACCTTCTGGAACAGGATGTAGGCTATCTTGAGGTCGATTTTCCGCCCGGTGTAGTCAATCAGTGAGGCACGGGCGAACTTGAGGAGAAAATCGAACAGAAAGGCTACGCTGATGCCGGCAGCGAGCACCCAAAGCGTCGAGATTGCCTCGTTGGGCAGGACCCTGTCGTAGACATTCATGACAAAGAGCGGTGACGCCAAAGCCAGGATATTGATGAAGAGTGCAGCAAAACCGACACGAACGAAGGAGCGCCAATAGGGGCGAACAGCCGCCGACAGCCAATGCTGCTTTTCGATTTTCCCGGCATGCAGAGCGCCGGTTTCTTCCTGATTGTTGAAGTAGACTTTCTTGAAATCCAGTACGGTGGGGTCGAGTTCGCCCGCCCTGCCGCGAAGATCGACACTCTCCGGAGCTATCTTGCCGATAGCCTCCTTGCACACGAATGTTCCGTCATCATTGACGGCGAAGACCGGAATAAACGACCCGTCGGATGTCTTGACCAGCGCGGGGAGGTCGGCGTTGCCGCCCAGCAGGTCTGCAAGGTGGATCCTGGAGACATCCAGCCCGATGCGCGTCGAGACTTCGCGCACTGTCTCGATGTCAGCGGCCTCAAGCTGGTCGTCCGGTATCCCCGAATACAATACAGTCGTGGAGCCGCTGCGCTCGAAGTGAACGCTGATCTCCCGGAAAGCCTCGTTGAAGTTCATCACTGCTCACCGTTCGAAATCGCCACCCCTTAGCAGTCTTTGAAAGATCAATTCTTTCTGACAGGGGCAAGCAGATCGAACGGGGCACCACTTACCTGGCGTGAGGGCAGACGATGATAGACAGGCTCTTCTTCATGCGACACGGCCTGGAACTCCTCGCGGGCATAGGCCTCTGCCTGAGGGGCATTTTCCAGATTGAAGGCGCGAACAAGCGAGCCCATGGCAGCCAGTGTCTGGTAGTCGGCATAGACCGCAGCATACTGCGCTGTCTTGGCCAGAACTTCGGTGTTGAAACGGGTGTTCTGTGCGCTCAGCACATCCAGAAGCGAGCGTTCGCCGACCCGGAACTGATCCCTGTAGGACGAGACAAGCGATCCGGCAGCGGAGACCTGCTCGCGCAGAAGCGATGCCTGCTGGGCGCGCTTGGAGCGCTTGTCCCAGGCCGACTGGATCGATTCCTGAACTTCACGATGGACAACCGCATTCTCCATGCGGCTTTCGCTGGCACGGCGGATCCGCTCCTGCTCGGCGGCCTGATCGCGGCCGCCCCTGTAAAGGTTCCACCGGGCAACGACCTTGGCTTCCAGGTCGGAGGTGCGCCCTTCCGACCCGTCAATGTCGTTTCCGACGCGCGCCTTTGCCTCGAATGAAATCACCGGCAGATAGGCTGCTTTTGCGCCCCTTGCGAGAGCGTCGGCCGCATCCACGTCGGCGCTGGCGGCCGCGATCCGCGGGCTCTGGCGCCGCGCGATGTCAACGGCTTCGGCGACACTGCGCGGCAACGCCTTGGAAATCGACGGGGGGTACTTCATGGAACCGAGCTTGACCCCGACAAGACGGAGAAAGCGGATCTGGGCCTGGGCCAGATCTTCTTCGGCTTCCTTGAGACGGGCGCGGGCGGAGAGAAGCCGCTCACGGCCCTGCGTGCGGTCGGCCGATGTCAGCGTACCACCGGAAACGCCCGACGAGATGTCGGACACGATCCCTGACAGCACATTGGCGTTCTTGCGGGCAATCGCCACGATTTCAGCCTGCAGCAGGATCTCGAAATATTCCTGGGAGACAGCGAGGGCAATGGCTTCAGAGCGCTCCGCCACGCGGAACGAAGCTCCATCCACCCGTGCTGCCTGACGCTCGACTTCAGCCCGACGCGCGCCGCCATCAAAAAGGGTCTGGGTGAAAGTCAGCCCGACATCTGTCGAGTTGAGCGTATCATCCTGATTGCCGAGCCGCCGCCGGCCCGGGCTGTCCAGCTTGCGTCCGCCGGCGGATGCCTCGAGATCCAGTGTCGGCAAATAAAGCCCCCGGGCCTGCCGCAGCTCGAATTCAACCGCTTCTCGGTTCTGTGCCGACTGCAGAATTTCCGGATTGGACCTAAGCGCCTCGTCCACAGCCTCCTTGAGAGTCAGAGCGCTCGCCGGCATCACGGCCGCGACACTGAATCCAATCGAAAAACAGCAGGAATAAAAAAGCGACTTAATCATGTGAACCCCAAAAACCTACAACCCTTGGATTGGCTTGTTACACCGAACCCTTTATTGAATCGAGTCGGAATTTGCGAATTCTTAATCGCGGCACGCACAGGCATGTTTTTGTTGCGCTTTTACAACACTAAATATCCATTAGCACAGTCTAATTAAAAGCTTTATTTATGTATATCTAATTTTATTATTTTATATTATTGCACCATTTTTGAGTATATCAATTTAAAGTTTTACATAATCGTATTGCAATCTCAACATTTATCGATTTTCACCTTGAGTTTCAAATGAATATTTAAATTTTGGGGATTGATAAATTGGCGCCTCTGCTTGAAGGCATACCTATCTATCCAGTATCTATTTACACCAAATAGTAACCATTGATTTCTTAACTCAATTGGACGCAAGCCCTGAAAATAAACCATATCCAGCCGTTTCTGGCAGGATAAAGGGCTCTTGAGCGGGTGTGAGGCCGAATTCCGAGATAAGATGATAATGTTCGGACGCCCGGCGAGCCGAGACTTCGCCAAAACGGCACATTCAAGCGGCGATTGTCAGTGCAGCTCCCGGATCGAGTGCCGCCGTCTTGCTGCAGCCCGTCGTGACAATAGTGCACAAATGTTGCCATGATCTTGCACTCGACCTGGCATCGGGTACAGGCCACACCAAGTACAAGCATGTGCCGCGGTGCTGCTCAGTTGGTATCGCCAGCAGTATCCAGTCCGGGCATTCCGAACTCGACAGCAAAGTTCTCAAGCGCGGTCATGGTGGGCCGGGACACGCGCACCTGGCCCTTTGCCTGCGCGCTCAGGTCGAGACCGTGCCTGCCAGGCACATGGGCGCCTCCCGTTCCCGGCACACGACGCGAAGCTTCAACCGCCTGGACATAGGCTTCGGCGCGGGCCGCAATTGCCGTATGGTCTCCGAAAAGCGACGGATCGATGGCAATGAATAGCCAGGAACACTCCGCTGGATCATCCGGTGGCCCATAGTTAGAAGCCACTTCGGCCCCCATGGTGCCGCCGGAGAGCAGCCCGCAAAGCAGATCGACAACCAGCGCCAGGCCAAACCCCTTGGCACCGCCGGCCGGTGCCAGCATGCCGGAAATGGCGGCAACCGGATCCGTGGTCGGCAGCCCCTGATCGTCAACGGCCAGACCAGGTTCGATCGGAAGCCCGGCAGCAGCGGCCATGCGGATGGCGCCCATGGAACTGGCGCTCATCGCCATGTCGAAGACAACAGGTGCGCTCCGGGTCGGGATTGCAACGGCAAGCGGGTTGTTGCCAACAATCGCCTCCGCCCCGCCGGGCGCCGCAATCATCGGCCGGGTATTGGCCATGGCAATGCCGACAAGCCCTTCGCTCGCGGCCTGGCGGGCATATCGGCCGGCAACACCGAAATGAGTCGCCCCCCTGACTGCAACCACAGCAACCCCAGCTTGACGTGCCTTTTTCACAGCCAGGGCCATGGCCTGTGGCGCCGCGGCATGACCAAGCATGCGTTGCGCATCACAGACGGCAAAGGCAGCACCCTGGTTGAGGATCTTCAACCGGCCGAGCGGATCGATCGTTCCAGCTTTCAGGCGGCGCAGGTAAACCGGCAATTGCAGCAAGCCGTGCGACCGCTTTCCCTGCAGATCGGCCTCGACAAGCGCCGAAGCAACAGCTACCGCGGTCGCTTCCGGCACGCCGGTGGCCATAATGAGCTCCGTCGCCATGGCTCTGGCGGAGGCCGCCTGAAGCGTCAGGTCATCACCCTTGTCCTGCATCCCGTCACCTTTTATGTGCGTCCCCGGTCCGCAAGCTGATGCAGGCCGGCCCTCGCCCGGTCAATCGACCCGGCAAGATCAAGCGAAACCATTTCGCCTACCGGAATGCGCGTCATCTCACGCTGTGATCTGCGTTGCTTTCGACAACCTCACGAGATCGACGGTAATCTCGTTGGACGCCCCCTTCAGAACAGGAACATAGCGCTCGGTCGCTTCCTTCGTGCTGGCAAAGGCGGAGCGGAAATAGGTCAGTCCGAGACTTGCGACCACGCGGTTCTCGCCATTGAACATGGGGACGGCAATGGTGTTGGAATTTTTCGGTTCTATGTCAGCCGGCCGTGTCGCAAAGCCTTGCGCCCTGATCTGTTGGACGATCTTTTCAAGCCGCTCGGGATTTCGAGCCAGCGCAGCCTCGGGGTCATCGGATTTCTGCAGGATCGAGACAATGAAATCCTGCTCCTCCTTCGAGGCAAAGGCGAAATAGGCGAGGCCGAGACCTCTCGTCAGAATCGGCAGCCGCATGTTGACCGTGCGGTGGAATGGTGAAATCGCGCTGTCCGGGATTGTCGAGAAGCGCACTGCGATGGCATCCTTGTCATAGAGCGCAATCGAGATGGGCCACTGGTGCTTGCGGGTGAGCGCCACAGCCCAGGGCCGTCCCGCCTCGACCACCATCGGCTCCTTGTGGTAGCCGCCGGAAAGGGATGCCACCTGCGCCGTTACCTGGTAACCGCCCAGCCGCGGGTCGTTGTCGACATAGCCGGTCTCCTCCAGGGTCTTGAGAATGCGCACCAATGTCGGCTTGGGCAATCCGGTACTGGAATGCAGCATGGCAATCGTGGAAACGGGTTGCCGGTTCAGCTCCTGTAGCACTTCCAGCACCCGCTCGATCGATCGTATTCCCATGCCATCCCCATTTCACCAGACGAAACGCAGGTATCAAAGCGTTGTGAAGCTGGGCTGTCAACGCCAAGTTCGGCGCCAACATCGAAGCAGGATGAATTGAAGGGAGAGCCTGATGGGAAATCAAGAAAACCGCACAGCAATGCGCGCACTCATAGCCGACATCGACGAGACACGCGTGGATGCGCTGATGCAGGGAGCGGTCGACCTGCATGTCCATTCCGGCCCCTCGATCATGGCGCGCCAGGTCGACCACGCCGAGGCAACCGAGCAGGCCGCCGCGGCCGGGTTGAAAGGCATCCTGTTCAAAGACCACCACTACTCCGTGTCGCCCTTTATCCCGATCATGGAACGCACGCTGGGCCATCTCGGCGTTTCGATGTTCAGCGGGCTGGTGCTGAACAATTCCTCCGGTGGCTTCAATCCCTATGTGGTTGATTCAGCCCTCAAGCATGGCGCCAAAATCATCTGGATGCCGACCGCGCATTCCGCCAACCACATTCGCTCCAACTTCCGCAAGTCGCGGCTCGCTGCAAATGTCCAGCTCAAATCGCCGAAAATGCTGACAGTGGTTGATGATCAGGGCGGCATCATCGATCCTGTGAAGGAGATCCTGGATTCCATTGCCGAGTTCAATGCGATTCTGTCCTCCGGCCACCTGCATGTCTGGGAGATCTGGAAACTGTTCGAGGAAGCCAAGGCGCGCGGGGTAAAGAAACTGATCGTCAACCACCCGATGTACGGCTTGCATTTCACCTATGAAGACATTGGCGAAATCGCCGAGAAATTCGACGCGCTGATCGAGCAATCCGCCTGCCTTTATGTCGACAGCCGCTTCAACGTTTTCGAGCCGGAACTTCTGGGCGAGCATATCCGCGCCGCCGGTGTTGCGCATTCCTCGATCGGCTCGGATCTTGGCCAGGTCGACAATCCCACACCGGTGGAAGGAATGCGCCAAGCCATCAAGCTTTGCCTGGCTCTGGGGTTCACAGAAGCGGAAGTGCGCATGATGGTGCGTGACAATCCGTCCAAGCTGGTAGACATCCCGGTTACGAACTAACGATCGCTCGACGTCTCGGAGAACAAAATGGCCATCTCGGAAACCACCGAACAAACCTTCGAACCTGGCAGCCGCCTGCTCAGGGGCAGCGCCAAGTGGGTGGTTCGTGTTGCGTCCATTCTGATCCTTGCGCTGGCGATCAATCAGACCTTTAACTTCGGCTTCTTCGTCGGCTACACGCTGGTCGACCTGCGGTTCTACTACGCCATCATCGCGCTGGCGCTAGCGGTGCTGTTTCTGATTTACCCGGCCAATCCGGACAAACCGGCGAACCAGCCGGCCTGGTATGACTGGGGGCTGGCCGCGGCGTGTCTCTTCACCTGCGGGTTCTTCTTCATCAACGCCTTCAATATCTCGCTCAAGGGCTGGGAGATGGCGCCGCCGGAAACCGCGATCTGGTTTTCCTTCGCGCTCTGGCTGCTGGTGCTCGAAGGCGGCCGGCGCGCCGGAGGCCTGCCGCTGGCCATCATCGTCGGCATCATGTCGCTCTATCCGATCTACACCGAGTATCTGCCGAACGCGATCGCTGGATTTCCGTCCACGATCGACTATGTGGCTGCCTACCATGCAATGGGCTCGGAGAGCATTCTCGGGATTCCGCTGCGTACCTTCGCCGGCCTGATCATCGGCTTCATCGTCTTCGGCGCGGCGCTGCAGCAGACCGGCGCGGGCGCGTTCTTCATGGACCTGTCCTTCGCCCTGCTCGGCCGGGTTCGGGGCGGTCCGGCAAAGGTGGCGATCTTTTCCTCCGGCCTGATGGGCTCGATGAGCGGCAGCGTCATCACCAACGTGCTGAGCACCGGGGTGATGACAATCCCTGCCATGCGCCGCATCGGCATCAAGGGTACCTTCGCGGCAGGCGTGGAGACCTGTGCTTCTACCGGCGGCACGCTGATGCCCCCGGTTATGGGAGCCACCGCCTTCGTGATGGCCAGTTTCATGAACGTGCCCTACGGAGAGGTCGCGCTTGCCGCGATCATTCCATCGGCACTCTATTTCTTTGGCCTGTTCGTCCAGATCGATTCCATGGCCGGCAAGGAAAAGCTCAAGGGCTTGCCTGCGGAAGAACTGCCGTCCGTCCGGCAGACGCTGAAGGAGGGCTGGTACTACATCTTTGTCTTTGCGCTGCTGATCTACATGCTGCTGGTCATGCGCCGCGAGGCGCTGGCACCCTATTACGCCACGCCGCTGCTGATTTTCCTCAATCAGGTATTTTCCCGCAAGCACCGCTGGGGTTGGAAACAGGTTGGCGAGTTCATCGACTCCCTGGGGGCGCTGTTCTCGAACCTGGTGGCCATCCTGGCGGCGGTGGGCATGATCGTCGGCGCGCTTTCCATGACCGGCGTCGCGGCCACTCTGGTCAATGACCTGTTGCGGATCGCCGATGGCTCACAGATCTTCCTGCTGCTGATGGGCGCCCTGACCGGGCTCATCCTCGGCGTCGGCATGACATCCACCGCGGCCTATATCTTCCTGGCGATCCTGCTGGCGCCCGCCCTGGTCGAGGTCGGCCTCAATCCGATGGCCGTGCACATGTTCATCTTCTACTGGGGCATGCTCTCCTTCATCACGCCGCCCGTAGCGCTGGGCGCCTTCGCCGCAGCCTCGATTGCGAAAACCCCGCCCATGGAGACCGGCTTCGAAGCAATGCGGATCGGATCCGTCATCTACTTCATTCCGTTCTTCTTTGCCTTTCAACCGGCACTGGTGCTACAGGGTAGCTGGGAGCAAACCGTGAGCTCCACACTGCTGGCGCTGGTCGGGATAGCGCTGTTTGCCTATTCGGTTCAGGGCTACGCGCCGTTTGTCGGAACGCTATTCGCCAAGCGCAGCTATCAACTCCCGCTGCGGCTGCTGCTTCTGTTTTCGGCCATCCTGATCGCCCTGCCCGCCTCGATCGTTCCGGGTTGGAGCGATTTCGATCTGGTCATCGTCGCAGCCCTCGTTGCGCTGCCTCTGCTCGGATTTGCCGGATGGCAGAACCGGCGTGAGATGGTAGCCCCAGCCCTGTAGAAAGCACAGCATGCCAAGTGATATGAACGTCGTCGAAATGCGTGGCTCCGGCGGACCCGAGGTTCTCTTTCCTGCCCGGCGCCCGATCCCGAAACCCGGTCCCGGCGAGGTGCTCATCCGCGTCATTGTAGCCGGTGTGAATCGCCCGGACATCCAGCAGCGCCGCGGCCTCTATCCGCCGCCGCCCGGTGCGTCGGACCTGCTCGGGCTGGACGTGTCCGGCGTGATCGAGGGCGTAGGGGACGGCGTGACAGGGCTGTCCCGGGGTGACGCCGTCTGCGCGCTGGTCAATGGCGGTGGCTATGCCGAATACTGCACGGTCTCCTCATTGCAATGCATGCCCATCCCGAAGGGCTTCAGCTTTGCCCAGGCCGCCTCTCTGCCGGAGGTCTTCTTCACGGCTTGGAACAATGTCTTCATGCTCGGCCGCCTGGCTCACGGTGAACACTTGCTGGTTCAGGGCGGCACCAGCGGCGTCGGCATGGCGGCAATCCAGATGGCGCGCGTGTTGCGCGATGCGACCGTCTACGCCACCGCAGGTGACGAGAACAAGCTTCAGGTGTGCAGGGATCTCGGCTGTGCATTTGCCGTCGACTATCATGGCGCCTGGGATGGCGCGCTGCGCCAAAGGCTGGGCGACCGCGGCATCGACCTGATCCTCGACGGGCAGGCGGGACCGTATACCCAGCGCGAGCTGGACTTGCTGGCTTTCGACGGACGGCTGGTGCTCATTGCAAGCCATCTGGGCGCAGAGGCGAATGTCAATCTGCGCCAGCTTGTCCGCCGCAGGCAGACCCTCACCGGCTCGACTCTGCGGCCACGCCCGGCCAGCTACAAGGGCGGCATTGCCCGCGATCTGGTCGAACAGGTCTGGCCGCATCTGGAAAGTGGCAGCATCGAGACCCGGCTGCACGCGATCCTGCCCTTTGCGGATGTGGCGGAAGCGCACAGCATTCTCGATGCCAACCAGCAGATCGGCAAGGTCGTCATGGCCGTCGATCGGGCGCTCGCGGAAACCGTTCCGGCCTAATTCATGTTCGTTGTCGTTCAAATAAATCCATTTGAACGCGACATGCATCATTTCAAAATCCTACAGCGACCTTAGCGCATCCGATTGGATGCGCGGGGCTGTAGAGCACCGATCAGACATCGACCGGTTTGGTGCTCCTGCCTCCACAGCGCCCGATACCGAACAAGAAAACACCGCCCCCCATTTTCAGGGGCGGTGTTTTCAATCCGGGGAAGCAATCCGTGTATCAGAAGCCAGCGTCGGCCAGGGCCGAAGCACGGGCATCGGCCCACTTGGCCTCCCGCTCACCTTCGGGAATGGCAGCCCATGCGTCGTTGAGTACCTGCTGGCGCTTAAGCAGCTTTTCATTGTGCGCCTCAGCAGCGTCGTCCCAGACACCGGCCTCTTTCCAGTACTTGACGGCACCCTGGTGGTAGGGCAGGACCCACTCGAAGTTCTGGCGCTCGGCCGCAAAGCCGACAAGGCCGGCTTCGACGCCGGAATAGGCGTCAAACTGCGCCTGCAACGCCTTTGTCATGTTGTAGACGGTGTCCGCATCCTTGTCGCTGTAAGCTGTGAGTACCGGGAAAGGGAAACCGGCACATTCGACCGTGTTCTCTTCCGACATGTTTGGGCCCTCGCTGGCAACACGGGGGGAGAATTGCGGCTTTTCCTTCTGCAGCCGCGCCCAGCCTTGCTTGTCTTCGGCAGGCAGCTCCAGCCATTTCAGACCGGTTGGCGATGCTGCGGCCTGGGTGGCAAAGGTGGTGGTCGAAAGCGTGGTGATCGCGTCGACCTGGCCGTTGAGGAAGGCTTCCCACGAGGCGCCGAAACTGGCAACGTCGACCCGTTCCACATCATCCCAGGTCAACCCGCCAAAGGCCAGGAATGCGGCGACATTGTTCTGCAAGGCAGGCGAGCTGACCACCCAGCCCAGACGCTTGCCCTTGAGGTCGGCTGCACTCTCGATATCGCTGTCTCCCTGCAAGGCGAGCGTGAAGCAGTTGTTCGAGTTGGCCCCGATGAGAAGCTCGATATTCTGCGGACCGAGTTCAGGAGCCGCGAAGGCTTCGGTGCCTTCAAAGGCATTGTAGGCTTCCGAGCCGAGCAGGGCGAAATCGACCCGTCCCTGCTTTGCCGGAAGCAGACGGGCGACATCGGAAGTGGCCGGCAGCACGCGCAGACTTACGCCGTACCCGTCGCTGATCGCCTTGCCCATGGCCACCGCCTGGGCGTAGCCGGCCGAGCCCACATCATAGGTGGTCATCGACATGGTGCTCGGCAATTCGGCCTCCTGGGCCATGCCGGGAAATGCCGTCGAGGCAAGCAAGAGCGCTGCCGTGAAACTTGTGCGTAAAGACATGTGTTCCTCCTGTTCAGGTCTTTGATAGTCCAGCGGCTTCCTCTGCCGCGCGGGTTCGCCTCTCGTTCAGGCGGGCGAGGATCGCCGGAAGGCGGTCCTCGGCCTGATCCGACAGATTCTGGTACAGACTGTTGCCATGGGCATCGACGCCAACCGTCAACGGCCCAAAACCGCTGAATGAAAACCGCGACAGCCGGAATTGCTCGATCAGGTCGTCCCAGCCGGTTTCGAGGCGCTCGACCACGCCGGCGCTGAGCAATGGCGCGGCACCGCCGGGCATGGCGAAATAGACACCGCCAACGTCCTTGAGGGCCGCAACCACATCCTTGCCGACGCCGCCCTTGCCTGCGATGGCCGTGATGCCAAGCCCGCGGACAATGGTGGGCAACAGGGCGTCAAAGCGCGTCGAAGTGGTCGGATTGACGTAGTGGGGCAGGAACCGGCCGTCTCTTTCATAGCAGCAGGTTCCCATGTGGAAAAAGCTTCCGCCGGTCAGGTCGATCGGCAGGGGCTGGCCCGCCTCAATCGCAGCCACCATGCGCTGATGGGTGGAAAATCCCACCGTCACGGTTGCCTCGCCGTCCAGCAGCACACGTTCGCCCACTTTCAGGCTCCGTGCGGTTTCCGGGGCAAGCGGCAGGCTCAGGCGCCTGATTCCCTCATCATTCGACATGGACAACCCTGCCATCATTGTAGATGCGCGCCGTCGTGCGGCGATTGATCCAGCAGTTGAAACAGACCGCGACGGGCACAAAGCCATGGCCGGAGGAATAATCGACATGAACGGCAAGTGCCGTGGTGTCGCCGCCCTGGCCCATCGGACCGAAGCCGGTCGCATTGACCGCTTCCAGCAGCCGCGATTCCATATCGGCGACGATCTGTTCGGGATGGGTGGTGCCGATGTGCCTGAGCGTCGCGCGCTTGGCAAGCTTGGCTGCGTTGTCGAAGTCTCCACCGATGCCGACACCGATGACGACAGGTGGGCAATGTTGCGAACCGGCCTTGAGAACGCAGTCCATGACATAGGACTCGATCTGCTCCATGGTTGGATAGCTGAACACTTCCAGGGAGGCCCACCGGCCTGATCCAAGCGCCTTGGGCGAGCAGGTGATCTCGATGAAATCCTCCCCGTCCGCGATGTCGAAACTCAGGTTGGGAATGTCCTTGCCGGCAAAGCTGCGCTCAAGCGTGAGCGGATGGGTGATGAATTTGAGGATCGGCGGATCGATCTGCTCGACCATGTCCGCAAACCCGTCGACAAAGGCATTGCGGATGTCGCCATCAAGGCTCAGCCGGGTACCGATCTTCACGACAAAGGTCGGAAATCCTGCATCCGAACAGGCGTGCTGGCCCTCCTCCTCGGTCTTACGGGCGGATCTTTGAAGGAAACGCAGGGTCTTGCGCGATCGCTCATCACTTTCACGGCTTTCGGCCTCGGCCAGTGCCGCATGTGTATCTGCCGGGATCTTCTTCAGGGCGCGCGAATAGAGCGCACATGAAGCCTCCCGAACCAGATCATAAGTGATCGCCATATTTCGTCGTCCTCCCCGTTTCCACCACCCGGCTGAGCCAAACCTCACGCACTTCATGGACGGACACAAGGCGGTTCAAAGTGCGTTTCGTCAGGCGGAATGCAGGTGACGCTTGCTTGCAGCACGGCACCGGAGTTGAGAAGTTTCGTCCAACGCCGCAGGGAGCCGACATGACCGATAAGACCCAAACCTTTCGCGAAAAACTGATGCAGAAGCAGCTGCTGTTCGGCAGCTTCATGAAAATCGCTCACACCATGCCGACGGAAATTCTCGGAACCCTGGGCTATGATTTCGTGGTCATCGACGAGGAGCATGCACCGATCAACCGGGAAAGCACCGACCGCATGCTGCTGGCCTGCAAGGCGCATGGCATGGGCGGGCTGGTGCGGGTGCAGAATGGAGATCCCTCCACCCTGCTCTCGGTCATTGACTGCGGTGCCGATGGAGTCCTGGTTCCCCATGTCGACAGCGCCGACAAGGCGCGCCAGATCATATCGGCGGCACGCTACCGCACAGGCACGCGCGGCTATTCGGCAACAACCCGGGCGGGGAATTTCGGCGGCCGGACGATCGCCGAACATCTCGACCAGCAGGACGCGTCGATTGCTGTGATTGCCATGATCGAGGATCCGCATGCGCTCGACCAGCTCGACGAGATCCTGGCGGTCGACGGACTTGATGCCGTGTTTATCGGACGCGGTGACCTGACGGTTGCCTATGGCGAAACCAAAAGTGGCTCCGCTCCGGTCAAGGCTGCAAGCCACAGGATCGCCGAGGCTGCCCGCGCGACCGGAAAACCCGTCTGCGTCATGACCGGCGGCGCAGCCGATGCCGGTGACCTGGCGCAGCTCGGCGCGACCGCCTTTATCGTTTCATCCGACCAGACCTTCCTGCGCAACGCCGCCGCCTCAGCCCTGTCCGCCGTGCGCGAAACCGTCACCCCATAGACCAGAGAGCCCACCATGTATGACAAATCCGATCCGCGCGCGGCCCTTGCTCCGGCGGCGGCTGGCAAACCGAAAACCGGCCTGATCGCGGAGGAGCAACTTGCCACCTTCTACGACTCGCCGCCGCAGATCGCGGACGAAACCGGCCGGACCTGGCTGGTGCGCGGGCACAATTTCGTTGTCGCCTACTCTGACCTCAAGCCGGGCGCAGTCCTTACGCGCAGCGGGCAACCGGATGAATACGTCGTGCTGCTGCCAGACGCCGGTGCCGAAATCACTGCCAGCGGTGAAACAAGGCATGTTCCGGCAAACTCCATCGCCTTTGTACCACCTGGCGACAGCCAGATGGTCATGCCCAAGGGCGGCAATCTCGTGCGGCTGTTGACGGCCAGATCCACCGACCTTGTGGACCTTTGCCCCAATGCCGGCGCCTATGACCAACCACGCACGCATATTCCCGAATTCCAGGCCTGGCCGGAACCTGCAGACGGACTGAAGATCCGGCACTACTCGCTCGACGTGCCCAAGCAGGAGGGCCGTTTCGGCCGCATCTTCCGCTGCACGACCTTCATGGTGAACATGCTCGACGCCTATGACGGGCCACGCGACACCAGCAAGATGTCACCGCATCATCATGATGATTTCGAGCAATGTTCCCTGCTGCTCGAAGGCCAGTACACGCACCATCTGCGCTGGCCCTGGACAACGGATCTGGCGGACTGGAAGGACGACAAGGCGATCAGTGTCGGCGCCCCGTCGGCCATCATCATCCCACCCCCGGCCATTCACACCAGCCGGGCGACCGGTGCCGGCAGGAACCAGATGGTCGACATTTTTTGCCCGCCTCGCGTGGATTTCAGCAAGAAGCCGGGCTGGGTGCTCAATGAAGAGGATTATCCGCTTGGATGACCATCCGCGGGCGTGAGCACCAGCCAAGGGGCGGTTTTGAGAGACCTGCTCGTGGGGCCTCAACATCGAACCGCCTCCCCGCATCGCTCTCAGTTGAGCAACGCAAATAGGCTCATGCGCGTTCCTGGATGCCTCCCAGACAGACATACTTCATCTCAAGATAGTCTTCGATGCCGTAGTGCGAGCCCTCCCGGCCCAGGCCTGATTGCTTGACGCCGCAGAAAGGAGCGGTCTCTGTCGAAATGAGACCGGTGTTGACGCCGACCATGCCATATTCCAGTGCCTCGGCAACCTGCCAGACGCGGGAGAGATCCCGGGCATAGAAATAGGCGGCAAGCCCGAATTCGGTGTCATTTGCCTGGAAGATGACATCTTCGACCGTATCGAACACAAAAATCGGCGCCACAGGGCCAAAGGTCTCTTCCCTCGCCACCTTCATTTTGCTGGTGACATCCGTCAGGATTGTCGGCTCGTAAAACAGTTTGCCGGCATTGGAGCGCCTGCCGCCTACGGCGATCCTGGCGCCTTTCCCCACCGCATCGGCAATGTGGTCTTCCACCTTGGCCAAGCCCTGCTCGTCTATCAGCGGACCGGTTGTCACATGCTCGGCAAACCCGTCACCAACCTTCAGGCGGGCAACTTTCTCGGCAAGCTTGGCCGCAAACAGATCATAGACCGGGCGCTGAACATAGATGCGGTTGGCGCAAACGCAGGTCTGGCCTGCATTGCGGTACTTCGAAATCATTGCGCCTTCGACTGCGGCATCGATATCGGCGTCATCGAACACGATGAAAGGCGCATTGCCGCCCAGTTCCATGCTCATTTTCAGAACCTGATCCGCGCCTTGACGAAGCAGGATGCGGCCGACTTCGGTCGAACCGGTGAAGCTGATCTTGCGCAATTTGGGATTGGCACAGAGTTCGCGGCCGATCGAGGGCCCGTCGGTGCCCAGCACGAGATTGAACAAACCGTCGGGCACCCCTGCACGGCGCGCCAGTACAGCAAGGGCTATTGCGGAAAGCGGCGTCTGCTCGGCAGGCTTGGCAACTACGCCGCACCCCGCCGCCAGCGCCGGAGCCATCTTGCGAGCCAGCATGGCATTGGGAAAGTTCCATGGCGTGATCATCCCAACCACTCCGACCGGCTGCTTCATGACCAGAATCCGTTTGTCACGCTGATGCCCGGGCACAAGGTCGCCGTTGATGCGTTTCGCCTCCTCCGCAAACCACTCGATATAGGATGCGCCATAGAGGATTTCGCCCTGTGCTTCGGCGAAAGGCTTGCCCATTTCCATGGTCAGGATCGTTGCCAGATCGTCGATACGGGACAGCATCAACTCGTGCAGCTTCTTGAGCACCGCTGCGCGTTCCCTGGCAGAGCGAGAGGCCCATTCCTTCTGCGCCGACCAAGCTGCATCGATGGCGCGCCCGGTGTCCTGGGCAGCCATTTCAGGCAATCGCGCGATGACCGCGCCCGTCGACGGGTTGTTCACCTCGAATGTCGCTCCGCTCGACGCACTGGTGATCCAGTCTCCGCCGACAAATCCGGCCGGGGGCAGCAAATCCGGATCGCCGAGACGCGACAGAAGCGATGGATCTATCATCGCTGTCATGCTGTTCTTGCCTGCCTGATCGAGGCTTCGAGAATGTCGAGAGCTTCAGAGAACACCTCGTCCTGGATGGTGATCGGCGACAGGAAGCGGATAACATTGGCATGAATGCCGCATGTGAGCAGAATCAGCCCCTTGCCAAGGGCTTTCTCCCGGACACGGTTGGCAAATCCGGGGTTTGGCGCACCGGACGCCATATCCTTGAATTCGACTGCATTCATGAAGCCGGGTCCACGCACATCACTGATCTCCGGCACCTCTGCACGCAGACCTTCGAGCCGTTGCTTCAACCGCGAGCCAAGCCGGTTGGCGCGGTCGCAAAGCCCCTCTTCCTCGATCACATCAAGAACGGCATGGGCCGCGGCGATGCCGAGCGGATTGCCGCCGTAGGTTCCACCAAGACCGCCCGGAGACGGCGCATCCATGATGCTCGCCTTTCCCGTGACAGCTGCCAGCGGGAAGCCGCCGGCGAGGCTCTTTGCCATGGTCACCAGGTCGGGCTCGATGCCGTACTGTTCGATGGCGAGCATGGAGCCGGTGCGGGCGAAACCGGTCTGCACCTCGTCTGCAATCAGCAGGATGCCATGCCGGTCGCAGATATCGCGCAGTTGGCGCATGAAACCTTTGGGCGTGACGTAGAAACCGCCTTCACCCTGTACCGGTTCGATCACGATGGCAGCTACCCGCGCCGGATCGACGTCCGCCTTGAACAAACGCTCAAGCGCGGCAAGAGACGCTTCCTCCGTAACGCCGTGCATCTCGACCGGAAACGGCACGTGGTAGACATCTCCAGGCATGGCGCCGAAGCCGGCCTTGTAGGGAAAGACCTTGCCGGTCATCGCCATGCCCATGAAGGTGCGGCCATGGAACCCGCCGGAGAAGGCAATCACGGCATTGCGGCCGGTCGACGCGCGTGCAATCTTCACCGCATTTTCCAGCGCCTCGGCACCAGTGGTCACGAAGACCGTCTTCTTCTCGCTCGGCCCCGGCACGATCGCGTTCAGGCGCTCGGCAAGTGCGACGTAGTTTTCGTAGGGCACGACCTGGTGGCAGGTATGAGTGAAACGCTCCAGCTGCGCATGCACCGCCTGCATCACCTTCGGGTGGCGATGACCGGTGTTCAGCACGGCAATACCCGACGCAAAGTCGATGTAGCGGCGGCCTTCGACGTCCCAGATCTCGGCATTTTCCGCCCGGTCGGCGAAAACCTGCGTCTGTACTCCGACGCCACGGGCGATGGCGCCTGTCCGCCGTCCTTCAATTGTCTCGTTCAGCATGGGTTACTCCTGAATGTCCCTGACTGTCGTGTTGTCCATGAGGTTGAATAATCCTGCCTGCGCGGCTGGCTGGGGCCGAGAGGTCTCAAGCGACATGCCCGGCTCCCGCCCAATCAATGTGCTTGAGGTCGATGACACCCTCTCGATCCTGCAGCAGTGACAGCATCCGAGGAGGCGTCAGCGGCAACTCCGACACCGGTTTTCCGGTCGCATCCGCCACCGCGCAGGCAATTGTTGCTCCGACATTGAGGATCGGCACTTCGCCAGCTCCCTTCGTACCGAGCGGGCCGATGGAGGGTGCGCCTTCGAACAATTCGAGATCCACCGGAATGACGTCTTCGGCCAATGGCACCCGGTAGGTCTCGAATCCGCTCTGGTCGAAGAAGCCTTCATCGTTAATGGTGATCTCTTCGTGCAGGGCATAGCCCAACCCCTGAACCACGCCACCCTGGACCTGGCCGTGAATGGCGCGAGGATTGATCGCCCGACCCACGTCCTGAACAACCCGGTAGTCGCGAATGACGATGCGGCCGGTGGCGATCTCGATCTCGAGTTCACAGTCATGGACCGCGAAGACAGGAATATCGATGGCATCGATGAAGTGCCCGGCTGCGCAACCCGGCATCGCGGGAACACCTGGTGCTGTAAAGGCACCACTGCCGGATATCGGCCCCTGTGTCAGTTCGGCTCTCGTGATCACGTCGATCAACGGAATCGATCCGCCACCAGCACGCGCGACTTGCACAAGACCATCTTTCAAGATCAGGTCTGAAGCGGGCGTCTGAAGCAGTTCGCCGGCGACATCAAGCAGCTTCCTGCGCACTTCGGCGCAAGCTGCCGTACTGGCCGCGCCCAGAGACACGGTTTGCCGGCCGCCGCCTACGCCGAGATCCCGTCCAGATGCATCGGTATCCGCGCTCTTGACGACAACCTTGTCGGGGTCGATGCCGAGTTCGGACGCCACTATCTGTGGCAGGGACTGCATCATCGAGCCAGACCCGATCTCGACACCCGAGGTGACCAGGGTGACGCTGCCATCCGCGTTCAGATTGACTGTGGCTGCCGACGGTCCGACGAAGATGAACCAGGTTCCGACCGTTGTCGCCCTCCCCCGCAGCCAGCCGTCCTTGACGGGCGTGGAGGGAGCCCCGTAGGGATGTTTCGCGATCATCCGCTCGAGCATCGGTCGCAGCACCTCTCCCTCGAAGATCTGCCCTGTCGCTCCGAGGTCGCCGTCACCAATCACATTGCGGCGGCGGAACTCGATCCGATCCATGCCGATCGCATCGCAGATCTCATCCGTGTGCCGCTCCAGCGCGAATGTGTTGTAGACGCCATTGCAGGCGCGAAACGCACCATTGGGCTGGGTATTCGTGTACACAGCCCTGCTCGCCAGTCGCATGGCGCCGACCCGGTAGTTTCCACCAAGCGTATGCGCCGTCATCGTGGTGAGGAAAACCTGCTCGCCGCCATAGGCACCGCAGTCCATCAGAACGACCGCTTCACGCCCGACAATCTCGCCCTCTGCCGTGACGGCCGAACGGATCCGGATCTCGGCATTTTCCCGGCACAGGCAGGTGAGTTGTTCCTCGCGCCTTGAATTGACCAGCGAGACGCTGCGCCCGGCTTTCCTGGCCAGGATCGCAGCGTAGGGTTCCAACGTGCAATCGAACTTGAGGCCGAAACCGCCGCCGACTGAAGGCACCGTCACACGAACATGTGACTCAGGTACACCAAGCGCCTTGGCTGTAACGCTGCGAACAGTCCAGGGCACCTGCGTGGAGGTCTCGACATGGTACCGCCCGTCTTCATAGCGGGCGATGACGGCTCTGGGCTCGAAAGGCACATGGCTTTGCCGACCGACGCGATAACACCCCTCGACGATCGTGACATCGTCGCGGGCGAACGCTGCATCGGTATCACCGCGATCGACCGTGGCTTCCCAGGCGATGTTTCCACCACGCTTGGCCCCCTCCAGCAGCAGGTCATAGGCCTGCCAGTCCGGATGAATGGCCCGGGCGCCGGGAGCCAGGGCTGCCTCCATTGTCAGCAAGGCGGGCAGAGGCTCCACCTCAAGTTCGATCGCTTCGGCAGCCGCCCTTGCCTGTTCCAGCGTGTCAGCCGCGATGGCCGCGATCGGCTCGCCGTGATGGCGGATCGTGTCGGCGGCGAAGATGGTGTGATCGGCAATGCCGATTCCGAACATGCCGGGCGCATCGGCGGCTGTGACAACAGCCCGAACACCTGGCGTGGCCCGCGCCCTGGTCGTGTCCAGCCGGGTTATGCGGCCAGCGGCGACCTTTGACCGGAAAAGCACCGCGTGCAGCGTGTTGGCATCGGCCCGGTCCACTGTATACCGGGTGCGACCAAACAGTTTGTCCTTCGCATCGCGGCGCGGATAGTCCTTTACGGCCGTCTGTGTTTTCTCATCCGTGTTCATGAGCTTGCCCCGCTGTTTTGCTGCAATGAAAGGACCGCATCGACGATCCGTTCGTAGCCGGTGCAGCGGCAGATATTGCCGACGAGACTGTGTTTGATCTGCTCGCGTGTCGGCGAGGGGTTCTCCTCAAGCAACTTCGCGAGGCTCATCACCATGCCGGGGAAACACATGCCGCACTGAACCACGTCGAGCTCCTCGAACGCATTCTGGAGCGCATGCGGAGCATCAGGTTCAGCAAACCCTTCGATGGTGACAATGCTGCTTTCAGCCACCAGTCCCACCGGCTGCAGGCAGGACGGAACCGCTTTGCCATCGACATGAACGATACATGCGCCGCAAAACCCTTCACCGCACACATCCTTGGCCCCTGTCAGCCGGAAACTGTCACGAAGCACTCGCAACAGCGGCGTGCGAGGATCGCCATGATAGCTGACGGTCTCGCCGTTCAGCTCGAAACTGGTTGCCATGGGTTAGCCCTTCCTCTGCTCTGCGATGTCGTGGAAAGCGGCACGGACCAGGCTGGGAACGACCTCCAACCGGTACCAGGCGGGAGCATCGCTATCACCACGCGGCGTCAGCGATTGCAGGTGCGCCTTTGCCGCCGCTTCGATTTCGGAGAGGTCCAGCGGCTGGCCGACCAGTGCCTCTTCCAGTTCTCTCCACCGGCGCGCCGTGGTTTCGACGGAACCAACCGCCACCCTCAAATCACCGATCCGACAGGGGTCTGAAAGTTCCGCCGACACGCTGAGTGTTGCGACCGGGTAATCACCGGCCTTGCGCATTGTCAGGCGGGCATGTGCACTGACGTTGGGGCTTTCAGAGATCTCAATGCCGGCAATCACAAAGGGTGCCGTTCTGGAGGTCCGCTGGACAAGAAAATCCTCGAGGGGGACGTGCTCCGTCCCGTGCCCGTCCGCAACTTCGATCCGGGCGTCGAGCGCAAGCAGTGCGGGGACCAGGTCAGCTGCCGCAAAATCCGCAGCCGCGAGGTTGCCGCCGATTGTGGCAAGGCGCCTCACTGCTGGATTGGCGGAATCGCCGGCCGCCCGCCCAAGCGCCCCGAGAGACGCCGCCTTTGAACAATACTCGGCGAGATGATCATGCGTTACCATCGGGCCAATACGCCATCCATTGTCCACCCGGACGATCGTATCGGCACCCGCAACCTGTCTGAGCGACACCATTACTGCGGGAAGCGGCTCGCCACGGCTGGCGGCACGCATGAGCCAGGTCGCGCCAGCGAGGACGCGTGTCTCACCCGGGTTCGCCTCGAGAATCGAAAGCGCTTCACCGACAGACCGGGGAAACAGGACCGCAGACTTCAGTCCGGGCTCCAGCGGAACAGACATGATCGGCCTCCTTTGCATCCCCATCTCCGGCCAATGCCTTTGGGATGCAGGTTTCAGAATGATTGATTTGAAATCGGCTCGTCACCGATCGGGAAACTCGGCCCCGATGATCAGACACTCGAAGTTGCTGGCGTTGATCACATCGTGCTCAACACCGTTTTAAGATCGGCAAGGCTTATTGCGTAACCCTGTTGGTCCGTTTCAGTGGCCGGTCAAACAGGGGCAACGACATGGTCAACTTGATGGCGGCGCCAGCCGGTGTCCCGGCCGCGGCGAGCGAAGCGCCATCCGGTGATGCGTGCAGCTGTTCTGGGTCAGAACGGTTGCGCGCGGTTCCGGGCTTTGCTTCGCTCGACACTCAAGGCTCAGCGTTTTGACAGGCTGTTACGGGCAAGCGGAAGAACTGCGGACAGAAGGGCGAGTTTCAAGGCTTCCGCCGGAAGAAACGGGTAGAGGCCGAAGGCCAGCACCGGCTTGTCCCAACCAATCAGCGCTCCGAGCCAGGAGATACCGAGACCATAAATCGCCGCAAAACCGGCCAGGGCTGCGACCGCCGTGGTGAAGACGCGCTGGTCAAAGCCGCGCTCGGCAAACCAGCCGGTTACGAAGGCTGCAACCACGAAACCTGCGAGAAAGCCGCCGGTCGGACCGGCCATGTAGGCAAGACCGAGCCCTTTTTCCGGTGTGCCGGCAAAGACCGGCAATCCAAGCGCGCCTTCCGCCAGATAGAGCAACACCGTCGCCGCACCAAGGCGCGAACCGAGGGCAAAGCCGAGGAACAGCACGACAAAGGTCTGCATCGTCATCGGCACCGGGTAGAACGGGATCTGCACCTTGGCCGAAGCCCAGAGCAGAGCTGTGCCCGCCACAGCAAGAAGCACCGACTGAAATGCGCTGCGTTTGCTGCCGAAGGCTGCGTTGAGGAGCGTAGGCTGGGTTGAGGAGAATGTCGTCATTGTGGTGTGTCCCTTCACGTTGAAGAAAGAGCTTCGCGGATGGCGTTAAGGAGCTTCTTGCGGTCCTTGCGGGCCGCAAGGGCCGTCTCCATGTCGACCTTGATGAAGCGGGTTGGCGTGTTCGGCTGCAACTGACCAATCAGGTCCATGTCGGCCGAAATCACGGTTCCGATCATGAAGTAGCCTCCGCCGGAAACAGCATCGCGGTGCAGGATGATCGGCTCGGTACCGCTTGGCACCTGCACCGAACCGTAGGGGTAGCAGGCATCGGTGATGTTGGACGGATCAGCCCCGGCGCCGAAGGGCTGCTCGCGCTCTACGAACTCGAGCTTGCGACCACCCTGGAACCGGTAGCCCATGCGGTCCGCCTCGTTGGCCACCTTCCAGGTGTCCTCGAAGAAATCCTTCTGGGCCTGTTCGGTAATCCGGTGCCAATAGAGACCCGGCAAGATCCGCAGTTCCGCCGGGCTGCCCGGGGCACGGCGCAGATCAGCAGGGATACTCAATCCGTCCCTGACCGGCCTGGACGCGGTGCCCAGCGGCAGCGTGTCGCCTGGCTGTACCGCGCGGCCATCGACGCCGCCAAGCGCGCCGATGGCGTAGGTGGACCGGCTTCCAAGTTTCGGTGGCGTGTTGACGCCGCCGGAAATGGCGATGTAGGCACGGGCGCCGCTCTTGAGAAAATCGAAGGACACGACATCGCCCGACTTGACCTTGAAGGCGGTCCATGTCGGACGCGGCTCGCCGTTTAGCTTTGGCGGCAGTTCCGCGCCGCATACTGCGACCATCGCATCTTGCGTAAACTCAAGCTCCGGCCCGACAAAGACGGATTCCAGTCCTGCGGCATCCTCGTCGTTGCCGACAAGCAGGTTGGCGGCTCTGAGCGCCAGGCGATCCATTGCGCCGCCCATCGGAATTCCGAGGTGATAATATCCCGGCCGCCCCATGTCCTGGATTGTGGTGGCGATACCGGCAGAAATGACATTAATCGGCATAGAGAGCCTCCATCAGCCTGGCGTTGGTCCCGTCGATGTCCGCGTTGTAATCATCCAACGAGAAGCGGACATTCCTGATGCGAGGTGCAAACGTGCCTGCCTGCACCTCTGCGATGGCGGCATCATATTCCTCGCGGTTGATCGGTTTCCATTTCACGATGTCTCCCGGCTTGAAGAAGACCAGGAAATCCTTGAGGTAAGGCACCTCCTGCTCAGGATCGTAAATCGGCATCGGCGTGATCCCGAACATCTGGTAGCCGCCTGCACCGCGCACGGAATAGACGCAGGAGAAACACCCGCCATATCCCACCGTGAGACGAGGTGTGTCGGTGCGCGGACGCAGATATTTCGGCACCTCGATCTGGCGCGGCTGATCGACCATCTGGTAGAGGAACGGCAGGCCGGACACGAAGCCGACCATGGAGACGAACCAGGGGGCGCCGGAATGTGCCTCGATGAACTTCTCGACGTTTTCATATCCATTGATGCGCGCGGCATATTCGATGTCTGTCGCGTCGGGATCCTGATGGCGTTCACGGAAACGCATGAGCGTTTCGTGGGTCCAGGGGTCCTGATAATAGACCGGGATCTCGATGATGCGGGTGTCGAGAACCGGCTCGCTGTTTTCTGCGGTTTCCTCCAGCCGCTTCAGTTCCGCCATCAGGTCATCGGGAGCAATGACATCGGGATCGTACTTGATCTGGAACGAAGCGTTGGCCGGACAGATCTCCGTGACGCCCTTGATCTTGGCGTCACGCACAGCGTTGGTCATGGACAGGCTGACAAAGAATGCCTCCAGTGACATGGATTCATCGACTTCGACGAAGATGTGTTCATCGCCTCCAAATGTGTACCGGCTACTCATGTGACGGAGCCTCCTTTTTGCCTGATGAGGTCTAGGTTTTCCGCAAGCCAGGGTTCTAGCCAGCGGGTGTGCACGGTGCTTGTGCGAATGTCGTCGCTTTCCAGCAGCGCCTGGAACAATGGCGCAGTTGTCGGCAGTCCTTCGATTTTCAACTCGTCGAGCGCCCGCCCGAGGCGCATGAGCGCCTTGTCGCGGTCTTCGGCCCAGACAATGAGCTTGCCCAGCAGCGAGTCGTAAAACGGTGGCACCGCGTAGCCCGGATAGAGCATGTGATCGAAGCGGACACCGGGGCCATCGGGCGCAAGCATTTCACCCACCACACCCGGGAACGGCATGAAATTGTTGGCCGGATCTTCGGCGTTGAGCCGTACTTCGATGGCATGACCGGAACGGCTGATCTGGCTCTGGTCGACCTTGAGCTTTTCGCCTCCGGCGATGCTGATCATGTCTGCAACCAGATCGACCCCGCAGATCATCTCGGTGACCGGATGCTCGACCTGAATCCTGGTGTTCATCTCGATGAAGTAGAACGCGCCGGATTCGTCGTCATAGAGGAACTCGATGGTACCTGCGCCCTTGTACCTGACCGCTTTGGTCAGGGCGACCGCTGCAGTGCAGAGCTGCTCGCGCACGCTGTCCTTCAGAGCGATGGACGGGGCTTCTTCCCAGACCTTCTGCCGGCGCCGCTGCAGCGAACACTCGCGCTCGAAGAAATGCACCGCGTCTCCGCCGTCGCCCAGGACCTGAACCTCGATGTGACGGGCGCGTTCGATCACCTTCTCGATGTAAATGCCGCCATCTCCGAACGCGGCCTTGGCCTCGGAAGAGGCCTGCGGCGCGAGCGTGCGGAATTCGGCAGCGTCATTGGCGATCCGGATCCCGCGGCCACCGCCTCCGGCGGCCGCCTTGATCATCACCGGAAATCCGATCTCGTCGGCCAGGAGAGCGGCGGCATCCATATCCTCGATAATGCCATCGCTGCCCGGCACTGTCGGGACATTGGCCTTCTTCGCTTCTGCGCGCGCGGCAGCCTTGTCTCCCATCAGCCTGATGGTGTCGCCGGAGGGGCCGACGAAGACAAGACCGGCGGCTGCTACTGCGTCCGCGAAGTCGGCGTTTTCAGCCAGAAAGCCGTAGCCCGGATGAACCGCGTCCGCACCGGTGTCCCTGGCCGCCTTGAGAATGGCCGGCACGTTGAGATAGGACTTCGCTGCTGCAGGCGGGCCGATGTTAACCGCCTCGTCGGCGAGGCGCACAGCTCGACTTTCGGTGTCGGCATCACTGTGCACCTGCACGGTAGCGATCCCGAGATCCCGGGCGGCGCGGATAATGCGAACCGCAATCTCGCCGCGATTGGCGATCAGCAATTTCTTGATGTTGCCTCTGGTCACAATCGGCCTCAATCCAGCTCGGCGATGGTCTGGCCGGCCATCACCGGATCGGAATCGTCAACCGGAAATGCCGAAACTGTTCCGTCCGCATCAGCCTTGACCTCGTGAAATGTCTTCATCACCTCCACCAGGCCGATTGTGTCGCCCTTGGAAACATTGTCGCCGACTTCCTTGAAAACCGGCTGATCAGGAGCGGGCTTGCGGTAGAAGGTTCCGGGAATGGGGGATTTGACTTCGTGCTTTGCCATGGTTTTGTTTTCCTTCCGGGTTTTCGCTTTGCGTCAGGCTGTTTGAAGTTCACCGAGTGCCTGTTTGACTGCGGCAGCAACGGCCACGGCATTGGGCGTGTCGGAGTGGACACAGATCGTCTCGGCTCGAACTTGCAGGGGAATACCGTTGAGTGACAAGATCTTTCCGTCACGGGCGGCAGCTGCCGCGCGCTCGCCTGCCACGGCCGGATCAACGGCATCGTGCTCACGCGTGATGATCAGGCCGCCATTGTCGTCGTAATCGAGGTCGGCGAAGAACTCCGCCTGAAACCCGACGCCTCGCTGACCGTAAATCTCCTCGTGCAGTGTTCCGGCGAGACCGAAGACGGGAACATTGTAGACCAGCGCAGCATCGGCCACGGCATGGGCAATGTGTTCCATGCGTGCAGCCATGCCGTAAAGCGCGCCATGCGGCTTGAGATGCGACAACTCCACGCCAGCCTGATCCAGAAACCCCTTCAGGGCACCGATCTGGTAAATGATGATGTTCGCCATCTCACTGCGGTCAATCTTCATTTCGCGGCGGCCGAAACCGGGCAGATCCGGCAAGGAGAAATGCGCCCCGGCTTTGACACCATATTTTTTTGCAAGCTCGACTGTGCGCCGCATGTGATTGGGATCGGAACCGTGAAACCCGCAGGCGATGTTGGCCTGGGTAATGTGCGGCATCAGCTTCTCGTCATCGCCAAATTTGTAGAGGCCGAAGCTCTCTCCCATGTCGCAGTTGATATCGACGATCATTCCAAAAAACTCCTCAATCTCTAAGGGATGCGACATAGCGCAGACGTATCTGGTCCGCGATGACAGCAAGTATGAGCAGGGCGCCGAGCACCACTGTCTGAAGGTAGGATTCAATGCGGGCCAGGTTCATGCCGTTCTGAACCAGACCAATGAACAATGCGCCCAGCACAACGTTTTCCAATCGGCCGACACCTCCACGCAGGCTGACACCCGCGATCACGCAGGCGGCGATCGATTCAAGCGGCATCGAGGCCCCGATATTGGCTTCACCGGTGTCCAGGCGCGCAGTCAGCAACATCCCGGCAACGGCAGCGAAGAAGGCGCACAGCACATAGGTGAAGAACAAGGTACCGGTGGTGTTGATCCCCGACAGCGAGGCCGCTTTCAGGTTGCCGCCAACCGCATAGAAGTATCGTCCCTGCGGCGTCCGGTAGAGAAACGCATAGAGCACCAGCACCAGAAAAGCCGCGACATAGACCGGCGCGGGGATGCCGAACAGCATGCCGAAACCGAAGGTGTCACCGAAGGCCACCGGCATGCCATAGACCGGCACTCCACCGGTCAGGTAAAGGGCGATGCCGAAACCGACGGATGCCATTCCAAGCGACATCATGAAGGGGGACACATTGAAGAAGGCGACGCCGAGTCCGTTGACCGCACCGATCATCGTGCCCGCGGTTATGCCGGCAAGACATCCGATTGCGATAGCCAGGCCGGCCATATCCGGAAACGCCGCATAGAAGGCAGCCATCGCCATGGCACCCACCACGGACGCAAGCGCAACGGTGGTGCCGACTGAAAGGTCGAAACCTCCCGTGAGCAATGCCAACATCTGCCCCAGCGTGACAATCATCAGATAGACCGACTGACGCAGGACATTCATGAGGTTCCGGGCGGTCAGAAAGTTGTCCGACATCAGTGTGAACACGACCAACGCGATTACGAGCAGGAACGGCAGAATGCCCAGTTTCACAAAGAGCCGTTTGATGAAAATTGCGGCGCCGGTTTCAGGCTGCGCAGTTTGAGAGTTGCTAGCCATCAGGCCGCCTCCCTTTCAAAGAAATGGGCAAGCACATTTTCCTCCGTCAGTTGGTCAGCTTGCAGTTCAGCCTGAACCCGGCCGCGATAGAACACGTAGGCCCGGGTGGTCAGATGCAGGATTTCGGGAAGGTCGGACGAGATCAGCACGATCGCGGCACCGCCTTTTGCGAGTTCGACAATGAATTCGTAGATCGAGGCGCGGGTTCCCACGTCGACACCGACGGTTGGCTCGTCAAAAACGATCAGGTCGTAGTTTCGTGTCAGGCTGCGTGCCAGCATTGCCTTTTGCTGATTGCCGCCGGAAAAATGATCGACCGCGCGTTCGATCCGCGGTGGCGACAGGTTGAGACGTGCCGCCAGTTCCGCAGCCTTTTCCCGCTCGCCCTTGCTGTTGAGGAAGAAGCCATTGGAGAAGGGTTGCGTGTCGAGCGAGGCAAGGGCCATGTTCTCGCGCACCGACCGCATCATCATCAGACCTTCATTTCGTCTGTCCGATGGCAGATAGAGGAAGCCGTCACGAATGTTCCGGCGCGGTGAATTGCCGGTGATATCGCGGCCTCTCAGCTTCACCTCGCCGGTCTCGATACGACCGGCTCCGAAGCAGGCCTGCATCACTTCCGACTTTCCAGATCCCACCAGACCCGCAAGGCCGACGATCTCGCCTGCCCTGACGTTCAGGGACGCGTCAATCACGCTATCGCCGGCAGTTGAAAGCCCCGAAATCTCGAGAACAGGTGCGCCTGGCTGCGCGAGATCAAGCGGTGGAAATATGCCACCAACCACCCGGCCGGTCATGAGCTGCACGAGGTCATCATCCGAACTGGTCCTGGCATCAACAGTGTCGATGTACCGCCCGTCGCGCAGAACGGTGATGCGGTTACCGATACGCCGGATCTCGGCCATGCGGTGGGTGATGTAGACAATGCCGACGCCACGCTTGGTCAATTGCTTGATCAGCTCGAAAAGATGGTCGGTTTCATGGTTGGTCAACGAGGCTGTGGGTTCATCCAGAATGAGAACCGAAAGATCGGACCGAAACGCCTTGGCGATCTCGACCATCTGCTGTTCGGCGCGGGTGAGATGGTCGACCCGCTGCTCCGGTTTGAGTGCGAAGCCAAGGTCATCAAGGATTGCCAGCGCCTCGCGGCGAATCCGGCTCCGGTCGGTAAAACCGCTTCGCGTATGCTCGGCCCCAAGGAAGAGGTTTTCCTCCACGGTCATCTGCGGGATCAGCGAGAACTCCTGGAACACAGCAGAAATTCCCAGGCTGCGCGCCTCATGCACGGAACCCAGCGAGACCGGCTTGCCGCGGTAGAGGATCTGACCGGCGCTCGGTTGATTGGCGCCGGCCAGCAGGGAGATAAGGGTCGACTTGCCGGCACCATTTTCGCCGAAGAGCACATGGACCTCACCCGGCCTGAGATCGAAATCCACACTATCCAGGGCACGGACTCCCGGATACTGCTTGGTGATGGCTTTCGTTTGCAGCAGGCTGGACACGACCGGTTGCTGCGTCTCGTTGGCGGGAGTGGCGGATGCGTTCGACATGGACCGGCGATCTCCCTTGTTTACTCGACGGAGAAGACCGGACGGAAACCATCCGGCGCCAGCGTCGATGACGCATCGAAGTCGCCGTGGTTCTCCTGGGTCACCACATAGAGTGCGGGCCCGACATGCTTGGAATACTCCTTACCCTCGAGAATGCGGACAGCCTGATCAACAGCGATCCGGCCCTGCACGACGGTGGAGTCCGTCGGTGCGGCAAGAATCTGACCGCGGGCGATGCCCCGGTCCACACCCGGCGTGTAGTAGTAGGAAACGACCTTGATCTGATCGGTCAGTCCACGGGCACGCAGGATCGGCACGGCGGCTTCCGCAGTGACCGCAGTTCCCACGATGTAGTCGAGGTCCGGATAGGCTTCGAGCGTGTCTTCGACCAGCTTGGCCTGTGCCTCTTTGCCGGTGTCGCCATATTTGGTGTCGACAAGTTCAATGGCGCTGCCTTCGATGGCCCCCTGGAAACCGGTGTTGCCCGCTTCCACCCAACCGGCGCCAGCCGGTCCGGGGAACCATGCGACCCTTGCCGCTTCGCCACCCGCGGGGTGCTCGGCTGCCAGGAACTCGCCTGCCTTTGCACCCATCTCGCCAAACGAGACCAGCGACTTGGCCGACAGCTTGTCTGACGACATGCCATTGATCACATCGATCACGGGGATGTTCTTGCTCGCCAGTTCCGCGACCAGATTGTTCAATCCGTCATAAGAGATCGCACCGATGATCACAGCATCGGCGCCAGCGGACACGCAGTCCTCGATCTGGGAGACCTGGTTGTTGAGCTCGGTGTAACCGCCGGCCTCGACGACGTTGGCCTTGACGCCCAGCCGTTTGGCTTCCTCGGTCACACCATAGTCAACGCCGAGCCAGTAGGCATCCTTCATGTGCGGGAACGAGACACAGATATCCCATTTTTCCGCGGCCGCTTCGAGCGGTGTGTAGTCAATTGATGTTCGCGGGCTCGCCATATCGAATGGCGGATCCCAGACTTCGACGGAATAGGGATACCATTCCGCGGCGTTTGCGCTGCCGGACATGACGAGCGCCACTGCCGCCGAAGCGGTTAATGCAGTGAGCATGTATTTCATGTTGTTGCCTCCAGATAAGTGCGAACGGGCTTGGTCCGCTTTCCGACCGCCAGCTGAAAGACGGTAAGAAAAGCTAATAACGGGGGGACAAAATTGTAAAATACGATTATTGGGTGAATGAATTCTGATTTTCGGAATTTACCCGTTTAAAATCGAGGCACGCCCGATTTTTAGGCAAATGAGAGGTGGTAAGGCTTGCAGTTGTCAATATTTCAATGTCTTACCCTTTTGGTACTGATGTCATGTCGGTCAAAAACCCGGTAAACTCATACGTCTTGCATCGAAACGGTGCATCGCTGCATCAAAATATCGGATACGAGTCATTTGAAAAATGAATGAACCAACATTTCGGCAGATCCGCTACTTCATTGCCGTCGCAAACATGGGTCAGATCTCCCGTGCAGCGATGGAGCTGAACGTGTCGCAGTCGGCCGTCACCACAGCTGTCAAGCAGCTCGAAGAGATTGTCGGCGCTACGTTGCTCAACCGCCATGCCGGCGGGGTGGCGCTGACCTATGAGGGCAATATCTTCCTTGACCATGCGCGGCGCGTAATGACCTCCGTCGACGAGGCTGTCCGCTCGCCGCGCAGTTTGCGCGACAATGTGAAGGGGACGTTAAGGCTTGCCATGACCTACACGGTCGCCGGCTATTTCCTGCCCCCCTATATCGAGCGGTTCAGCCGCGCCTTTCCCAGTGTCCAGCTGCAGTTGACCGAGGCGCCGCGACAAGTCATCGAGGATGGCCTCGTCTCCGGCACTTTCGATCTTGCGGTGATGCTGACGTCAAACATCATCGACCAGGAGGGACTGGCCTATGAGACCTTGTTGCGCTCACGGCGAAGGCTCTGGCTTTCCTCCCAGCATCCGCTGCTTGAGCAGCCCGCCATCAGCCTGTCGGATGTCGCCAACGAGCATTACATCATGCTCACGGTCGACGAGGCCTCCAACACGGCACAACGCTACTGGAATCAAAAGAGCTATCGGCCAAAGACGATTTTCCGGACGTCGTCCGTGGAGGCAGTCCGGTCGATGGTGGCCAATGGCATGGCGGTCACGATCCTCTCGGACATGGTCTATCGGCCCTGGTCCCTTGACGGACACAGGGTTGAAGTCCGGGCACTGGTCGACCGAATTCCCAGCATGGATGTGGGGCTTGCCTGGGCTGCCAATGTCGATCAGAACGCTGCCGTTAAGGCGTTTCGCGAGTTCATGCACATCGGGGAAGCCACAGAGCGCGTTGACTGACCCTGCCCGGCGTTGCCGCAAACCCTGGCTCGCGGACAGGCCCTGTTCTCAGCCGCGATGCCCCCCCGAAGATCCGCGCTTGAAAGCATGCACACGAAACCCATCGGCCTGAGCGACCAATGGCACGCAAGCTTCCGGAGAAGACCTGCAGCGGACTGCTTCGGCGTAACTTTCTTCCCATGAAGCAGGCCCTTGAACGATTTGAGTCGGACAGAAGGAAGAGGCCTATAATACTGACGGCGGAAGAAAAATGGCGCGCCCGAAAGGATTCGAACCTCTGACCCCCAGATTCGTAGTCTGGTGCTCTATCCAGCTGAGCTACGGGCGCGCGCTGCAGGTGTCGTTTGCCTGCGAGGCGTTCTCCTAAAACGGACTGCGGGGGATTGCAAGCGGATTTGGAGAAAAAAGCGCCGGCTGTGGATTTAATGCGGAGCATGCCGGGGCGAGCGGCAGGTATGGGGCTTTGGCAGTTGAAAGCAAATGGCTAATGCATGTGATCCGCAACTGATTCATGCGGGACGCTCCAGCCCGCAGCTGCCACCATCTCGCGATACCCGGGCGACGCCGAATGTGATCGTGCCGCCCGTTTGCGGCTGGGTTGACCGGCTGAAGGCCTATTGTACCTTCACGCCGCTGAGGCACACTCCCTTTCCGCGGAGGCTGCGGAGGACCTGCCGCAACTGGTGGACATCGCAAATCTCGGTGCAGGCAAAAGCCATCGCCCCGAAGGGGCTTCAGGCGCGGGCGCGGAACTTGTCGAGGGGTACCGGCTGGTCGGGCAGCTCGATGCGGAAAGCTGTGCCCTGGGTGACCGTCTCGTCGAGCGAGATGGTGCCGCCATGGGCGATGACCAGTTCGCGGGCGATGGCCAGCCCGAGACCGGTGCCGCCGGAGCGGGCCGAACCGCGGAATGGCTGGAACAGGTTCTCGCGGGCCTTGGCGGGAAGCCCCGGCCCGGTGTCGGCAACGCGGATCTCGACCACCAGACCCTGACGGCGGGCGGAGAACGTAATGCGGCGCACGATGGCGTCTTCATCGCTTGCATCGGCCTCGAGCGCCTGCACGGCGTTGCGGGTCAGATTGTAGATGACCCGGAACAGCTGCTCGTTGTCGGCCTCGATCTCGATGTCCTCGTCCATGTCGAGGATGAAGCTGATATCGGTGCTGGTCTCTTCGACGATGACATCACGGACTTCTCCGGCAAGCACGGCCAGATTGATGAAACGGCGGCGGGGGGCCGCCTCGCGCGCCTTGCCATAGGCAAGCACCTCGCTGGAATAGGAGACGGCGCGGTCAATGGTGCGCAGCAGCTTGGGCGCAAAGCGCTTGACCAGCGGATCATCGATTGTCGCCAGACGGTCCGACATCAGCTGCGCGGAGGTCAGAATGTTGCGCATATCGTGATTGATCTTGGACACGGCAAGGCCGAGGTCGGCCAGATGGCGCTGTTCCTTCAAGGTCTGCTGCAACCGCGTCTGCATGGCGGCAAGGTGGCCCTCGGCCGCCGTCAGCTCATCCCCGGCAGGGGCCGGCACAATAATGTTGTTGGGGTTTTCCGGATCTTCGGAAAAGGCCTGCATGTTCTCCGTGACCCTTTGCACCGGGCGCAGCAACAGACGGGTGATAGAGAAGAACATCAACCCAGCGGTGATCATCGAGATCAGCACCGACAGGAAGAAGACGTTGCGGCCGTAGATCAGCATGGCGTGACGGAGATTCTTGTCCTCCAACACCAGATCGATGACCATGTCCGGGTCGCCATTGACCGGACCATAGACGCGGATCACACGGTCGCCGCCAAATAGGATCGTGTCGAAGGCATCGATGATGGCGTCCAACGGCGTGACTTCCGCCAGATTGTATTGGTGGGTGACGACGGGCGGCATGTCGGCCACAGCGATCATGCGCGACATGCCGTCCTTGCGCAGCACGATGGCCTTGGTCCCCGTGGCCATGACCGCATCGTTCTGGATCACCCTGGGCAGGGCCATCTCGGTCACGCCCTCGAGCACCACGGCGGCACCGGCGGCAATGTTGAGCCTGCTATCAAGCCAGCGAAGCCGTGTGTTGGCGACAGAGGGCACGAAGATCAGGACTTCGGCGATCATCACGAAAAGCACCGTCAGCCAGAACAATTTTCCGGTCAGGCTTCGCGGCTTCGGCTTCCACCACGGAATCGTCTCTGCCTCGGTCTTCATGTCCACCATCGTCCACCCTCCGCGCTTGCCAGCCTGCTATCCGAACCGCCTCAGAAAGCGCACGATCCAGCGCACATATGGTTTGCGTGTCATGGGAATGTAATAGGAGACCGCGGCGCGCTTTCCAATCTCTGCCATCGTCGGATAGGGCGGGACATAGCCGCGCACATCTTTCAGCGTCAAACCATTGGTCACCGCGAGCGCCCACATGTTGATCATTTCGCCAGCCCCGGCGCCGGCGATCGAGACGCCGAGAATGCGCGCCTTGCGGTCGACCACCATCTTGATCAGGCCTTTCGTCTTGCGTTCGGCCTGGGCGCGGTCGTTCTCGGCATAGGGCCAGCGCAGGATCGAAATCCGGCCGCCATGGCGCCTGGCCGCCTCTTCCTCGCTCAAGCCGACATGGGCGAGCTCGGGGTCGGTGTAGGTTGCCCAAGGAATGATGTCGCGGTTTTCCTTGGCCGGCACCCGGAACAGGATCTGCTGCACCACCAGTCCGGCATGATAGCCCGCGACATGGGTGAACTGCAGGCCGCCGGCGACATCGCCGATGGCGTAGATGCGCTTGTTGGATGATCTGAGATTGGCGCCGACCTTGATGCCGCGCCGGTCATGCTCGACGCCGGCCGCATCGAGCCCGAGCCCTTCGACATTGGCGAGACGGCCAACGGCCACCAGCACGTCGGAGCCATCGACGAAGCCCTCGCCGGCATCGCTTTCATAATGGACCCGGACCCCGGTCTTGCCGCGCTTTTCCACCGAAGTGACCTTGGATCCCTCGTGGATGGTCACGCCCTCGGCACGAATGTTCTCAAGCACGATCGCGGCCAGTTCCGGGTCGTCCTTGCCAAGCGCCTTCTCGCCCTCGAGAACCGTGACCTCGGCGCCAAGCCTGCGGTGGGCCTGGGCCATCTCCATGCCGATCGGGCCACCGCCGATGATGATGAGATGTTTGGTTGCCCGGGTACGGTCGAACAGGGTTTCATTTGTGAGATACTCAACCGTGTCTAGACCAGGAATCGGGGGCACGAAGGCCGAAGAGCCGGTGGCGACGACATAGCGCCGGGCACGGATCTCGGTCTCACCGGCCATCAGCGTCGTCTTGTCGACAAACCGGGCCTCGGCCTCGATCACGTTGACGCCCATGGCGCGGAACCGCTCCACCGAGTCATTGGGGGCAATGGCACCAATGACCGAGTGGATGTGATCATGGACTTTACCGAAATTGACCTTCACCTCGCCTGCAGTGACGCCAAAGGAGGGCGCCTCCCTGATGGCGTGGGCATGCTTTCCCGCAGCAATCATTGCCTTGGAGGGCACGCAACCGTAGTTGAGACAATCGCCGCCCATCTTGCCCTTTTCAACGAGAACCACGTCGACACCGAAGGAGGCGGCGGCGGCTGCCACCGAGAGGCCGCCGGAGCCGCCGCCAATGATGCAGATGTCAGGGGTCAAAGGGCTGCTCATGGGACTGTCTTTCCAATAAGGGGGCCCGCGAGGGGCCGAGGCGGCGCGCCGGGATCAGGACCGGGCGCGAAACTTGCGGACTATGGTGGGGATTGCCGCGACGATTGCAAGCCCGAGGAAGGCAATGGTGATTTCGGGCGTGACCAGATCGGCGATCGATATCTCGCGGCCGGCAGCGGCGACGATGACGCTGTCGAGCCCCTGCCCCAGCCAGGTGTAGGCGAAGGTGCCTGGAATGATGCCGAGGAAGGTCGCTGCGACATAGGTGCGCAGCTTGATGTTGAAAAAGGCAGGCGCAATGTTGACGACGAAGAACGGAAAGACCGGGGCCAGGCGCAGCACGAGGAGGTAGCCGAAAGCGTCCTCGGCAAAGCCGTCGGCCAATCTCGCGGCGAAAGGCCCGGCACGCTTGCGCAGAACATCGCCGAAAGCCGAGCGGGCAGCGAGGAAAATCGTTGCAGCACCGGTGGTGGCGGCAAAGACCGTGACGACGCCGCCGATGAACCAGCCGAACACGAAGCCCGCGAAAATCGTCAGGATCGAAGCAGCAGGAAAGGCAAACGCGACGGCGAGCGCATAGAGAACAAAGTAGCCCAGGATGGAGGCAAGGCGATGCTCCGCCACGAAGGCCTTGAGCGCATCACGCTGCTCGGCAAGAACGGAAAGCGAAAGGTAATCCTGAAGGCCGGCCGCATAGGCGGCGATCAGGCCCGCCACAATGATGGCCAATGGCAGGAACCGCCGCCAGGTCAGCGGCTGGCACACTTCCGTCGCCGTCTCGCAAGGGCATGCCGCGGCCTTTTCGATTTGCGCTGATCGGGAGTGCGAAGTCATGCCGGTTCTCCAGGTTCTTTGCTGCAGTCATCCGACTGCGACGGGGTTGCCCCATCAATAGCGGAATGCGGTGTGCGCGACCAATGACAATCCCTCGCCAATTCCCAATCCCGCGTGAGGCCGAGGCCGGAAAACCTCACGGCGGCGTGAACTCCATGTCATCCGCGCTACAGCGCGTTGATGCTCCAGTCATAGTCGTAGCCGGAGATGGAGGCGGCTGCAATTTCGGCTGCCTTTTGCGGCGTGGCGAAGGCCATCCAATGATCCTTCAGCCTGCCCTTGCCGCCGAAATCACCCGCATACCAGGAATAGATCCTGGAGGCGGTGATGCGGCCCCCGTCGACCGTCACGCCGCGGGGGTGATTGACATAGGCGACCGCGTTCTGGCGCAGCAGAGCGTCGACATTTGCCCCGGTGAAGGCGTTGGAAGCGAGGTTGGGACAGGAGTAGGAGGCGCAGTTGAGCCCGTAATGGGACATCGGGTCCTTGAAAAGGGCGCGGACGATCTCGTGTTCCACATCATCGAGCGACAGCGCCGTGGCATTGACCGTCATCAGCTTGGCCTTCCACGGCCCGGAGCCGAAGAGGAACGAACCGCCGAGATTGATCTTCTTGATCGAGCTCACCGGGTAGGCGTCCGCCACCACCTCCAGCGTCTTGGCATTGTAGAGGTTGATCCAGAAGGCATGCGCCTCGTTAGGGGACAGGGACACCGGATCGGTTGCTTCCAGCGAGGCGATATAGCTGCGCAGGGCCGGGAGATTCGACCTGACGCCAGGATAGTCGACCCGGTTGTAGCCCTTGGCATCAGGTTTGACATGGGCCTTGAGCAACGCATCGAAGGCGGAATGATCCACAGCCGCCTGTCCTTTTGGCCGGAACCCGGTCAGGGCGGCGGAGGCTGTGAGCGGCTTCAGAGCCATCGCGGCCGCCAGGCTGGCAGATCCGGCAATCAGGGTTCGGCGGTCGAGGTTCATGGCTTGAGATCTCCCGGGCTCTATACCGTGCGAAATGTTGAGCAAGGACTTGGCGCAGGCCGGGGCTTGAGGCAACCGCAACAGGCCCGATGTCACCGGCTTGTGAACCGACGTGACCGGGGACCGGCTCTTGAGCGCCGTTGCAAGGCGGGGTGGCAGGCTGATACGGAGGACGGATCGACATCGCAGCACAGGCGAAACCGGAGCGGCTCATTGACTTTTGCCCGGGATCGCGCCTATAAGCCGCTCGTCCGTGGAAGCTTCCGGTTTCCGGGAGCGTGTTTTGACGGACTGAACACCCTAAACCAAGATGTTCCAAGAAGGGCCGCACACCGCGGTATTAAAATAAATGCCAAAGCGTACTTACCAACCATCCAAGCTTGTTCGCAAGCGCCGTCACGGTTTCCGTGCACGTATGGCTACCAAGGGCGGCCGCAAGGTCATCCAGGCTCGCCGCGCCCGCGGGCGCAATCGTCTGTCGGCTTAATCGCTGACGACGGGCCCGCGAAGGACTACGATCGCGTGGCGCAGGACGATACCATCAAGAAACCCGGGCGGCTTAAAAACCGGCCGGATTTTCTCGCCGTGCAAAAGGGCAAACGCCTGCGCGGACCTTATTTCCTTCTGGAAACCCTCGACCGGGGCGACCCCGACCAGGCCCCGCGCATCGGCTTCACGGTGACAAAGAAGCAGGGCAACTCGGTGGAACGCAACCGGATGCGCCGACGCCTCAGAGAAGTGGTGCGTCACATGGCAGGGGTTCCATTCAAGCCCGGACATGACTATGTGGTGGTCGCGCGCAGGGATACGCTGAGCGCGCCTTTTGACGGACTGGTCACCGCGCTCACCGAGCGGGTGAACGATTCTGCCAGAACGAAACGACCCCAGCACGCGCGCGCCGACACTGACCGGCGCTCCGGACAACACCAGAACACCAGGCCATAGCTGCCTGAACATCAGGATTGATTGATGGAAAACAATCGCAATTATTTCGTCGCAATTCTTCTGTCGGTGCTTGTCCTTGTGGCCTGGCAATTCCTCTATGTTTCTCCCAAGATCGAACGCGAGCGCGTGGCCGCTGAAGCGCTGCAGGCCGAACAAGCGGCCCAGGCACCGGCGACCTCGACCGGCGACACGACAACGCCCGGCGTGAGCGGAGCGGCGCCCGGCGGCGACGTGGCCATTCCCGGTTCGACGACACAGGCTGCCGGCCTGACGCGCGAAGAGACGGTCGCCCAGACCGGCCGGATCGCCATCGACACACCGTCGCTTGCGGGCTCGATCAATCTCTCCGGCGCGCGCATCGACGATCTGCTGCTCAAGGAATACCGCCAGACCATCGATCCCACGAGCCCCAACATCACGCTGTTCAGCCCGGCGGCCATGGCTGACGGCTATTTTGCCGAGGTGGGCTTCATCGCAGATGCCCAATCCGGCCCGGCGCCCGGCCCCAATACCGTCTGGACCGCTGCTGCTGGTCAAACCCTGACAGAATCCTCCCCGGTCACACTGACCTATGACAATGGCGAAGGCCTGATCTTCACCCGCGTCATTTCGGTCGACGAGCATTATCTCTTCAGCTTCGAGGACACGATTTCCAACTCCGGCGATGCAGCCGCTTCCGTTGCCGGCTACGGCCGCGTGACCCGGTTCTTCAAGCCACAGACCGAAGGCATCTACGTCCTGCATGAAGGCCTGGTCGGCGTCATCGGCGAGGAGGGACTGCAGGAAATCGATTATTCCGATGTGGAGGACACCCCGGTCATCGCCCATGCCAAGGCGACTGCCGGCTGGATGGGAATCACCGACAAGTACTGGGCCGCAGCGCTTATCCCGCCGCAGGGTGCAGGCTTCGAGACCCGTTTCGCTCACTTTACCGATGGCCGCGCGCGCTACCAGTCGGACTTCAAGACCGATTCGATGGCGATCGCACCTGGCGGCAGCGTGACCTCCAAGACGCTGGTGTTTGCCGGTGCCAAGGAAGTTCCGGTGATCGAAGGCTACCAGTCGCAGTTCGACATCCTCAATTTCGACCTGATGATCGACTGGGGATGGTTCTACTTCATCACCAAGCCGATGTTCTGGCTGATCGACTACCTGTACAAGCTGTTCGGCAATTTCGGCGTTGCAATCCTGGCGACGACCGTGGTGGTCAAGCTGATCTTCTTCCCGCTGGCCAACAAGTCCTATGTTTCGATGGCCAACATGAAGAAGGTGCAGCCGAAACTGGAAGAGCTCAAGGCCAAGCACGGCGACGACAAGATGGCGCTGCAGCAAGGCATGATGGAGCTCTACAAGAAGGAAAAGATCAACCCGGTGGCCGGCTGCTGGCCGGTGCTGCTCCAGATCCCGGTGTTCTTTGCGCTCTACAAGGTGCTCTACATCACCATCGAAATGCGGCACGCGCCGTTCTTTGGCTGGATCCAGGACCTTTCCGCGCCGGATCCGACCTCGCTGTTCAACCTGTTCGGCCTGCTGCCCTATGACGTGCCGTCGTTCCTGATGATCGGTGTCTGGCCGCTGATCATGGGCCTGACCATGTTCATCCAGATGCGCATGAACCCGACCCCTCCGGATCCGACCCAGGCGATGATCTTCACCTGGATGCCGGTGGTCTTCACCTTCATGCTGGCGACTTTCCCGGCCGGTCTGGTGATCTACTGGGCCTGGAACAACACCTTGTCGGTGCTGCAGCAGGGCGTGATCATGAAGCGCCAGGGCGCCAAGATCGAGCTGTGGGACAATCTCAAGGATCTGTTCAAGCCCAAAGCCAAGAAAACCTGACCGGCACGAGAGAGGCGGCGCGATGACCCAACTGTCCGCAGACCCGGCAATGCAGGCCGCCAAGGAACTCTCCGCCACGCTGTTCGGCAAGCCGTGGGTGTTCATCCGCGGCGTGCCGTCACTCAAGTTCCTGCCGCCGGAAGGCCCTCCGGAGATTGCCTTTGCCGGCCGCTCAAATGTCGGCAAGTCGTCGCTGATCAACGCGCTTGTCGGCGTCAACGGTCTGGCTCGGACATCCAACACGCCGGGCCGGACGCAAGAGCTGAACTATTTCGTGCCGTCGGGCTATTCCGGCGACGAAGGCGACCTGCCGCCGATGGCGCTGGTCGACATGCCGGGCTACGGCTATGCCAAGGCTCCGAAGGATCAGGTCGACCTGTGGACCAAGCTGGTGTTTGACTACATGCGCGGCCGGTCGACGCTGAAACGGGTCTATCTCCTGATCGACAGCCGGCACGGGTTGAAGAAAAACGACGAAGGCGTGATGGACCTGCTCGACAAGGCGGCGATGTCCTACCAGATCGTGCTGACCAAGACCGACAAGATCAAGGAAGCCGGTGTGCCGCGGCTGATGTCGGAAACCGTAGCCGCGCTGAAGCGCCGGCCTGCGGCCTATCCGGAAATCATCGCCACATCGTCTGAAAAAGGCTCCGGCATCGCGGATCTGCGGACCGCGATCGCACTGGCGATCACGGTGTAAGCGAAAAGCCGCGCGTTGGGTCAAACGCACGGCTCTCATTCATTCTAAAACCGGTGAACAGTTTTCAAGTCTTCAGGCGGCTTCAGCCGGTTTGAAGGTCAAGGCGAAGCCGTTGATGCAATGGCGTTTGCCGGTCGGTGGCGGACCGTCATCGAAAATGTGTCCGAAGTGACCACCGCAGCGGCGGCAATGCACTTCCGTGCGAACGGAAAACAGCGAGCGATCCTCCTTGGTGCGGACCGCATTGTCTTCGGCCTGCCAGAAGCTGGGCCAGCCGGTGCCGCTGTCATACTTGGTTTCAGAGGAGTAGACCGGCAGATCGCAACCGGCGCAATGGAACATGCCCTTGCGCTTTTCGCCGTTGAGCGCACTGGTGAAGGCCCGCTCCGTGGCTTCCTCGCGCAGGATGGCAAATTGCTGCGGTGTGAGTTTCGCTTTCCACTCGGCCTCGCTGAGCATGACCTCGAATTCGCCTTCGGTTGCCGTTGCAGGGCTCCAGCGACCGAACAGCGACAGGGCAACTCCGGCAACTCCGGCCGTCAACAGCGCGCGGCGGCTCATTTCTGTCCTGGTTGTCATCATGTCTCTCCTGTTGGTGATGCAAAGCTAGGCCATCGGGTGACGAAGCGCCAAGCACATGTCTTCACTTGGCCGTGAATTGCCTCCCGCCCATAAAGAGCGGGAGGCTTGTCCGGCACGCCGCATTTTCGATGCAGGGGCTGCGACGTGGCCGGACGTCAGGCAGCGGCCTCGAAAGGCTTGCGCTCTGCTTCAGCCCTTGGGCAGAAGCACCTTGTCGATGACGTGGATGACGCCGTTGGACTGATCGACATCGGCGATGGTGACATTGGCCACGCCACCGGTCTCGTCCTCGATCATGATCTTGTCGCCCTGATAGGTGACGTTGAGCATGCATCCACCGACGGTCTTGACCGGGTGTGCGCCGCCATCATCGTCAACCATCTTCATGATTGCGTCCGACATCGCGTCAGCGGCAACCACGTGGCAGGTCAGGACCTTGGTCAGCTGGTCCTTGTTCTCGGGCTTGAGCAGCGTATCGACGGTGCCGTCCGGCAGAGCGGCAAAAGCGTCGTTGGTCGGCGCGAAGACGGTGAACGGACCTTCGCCCATCAGGGTGTCGACGAGACCAGCGGCCTTGACGGCAGCGACCAGAGTGGTGTGATCAGCAGAATTGACGGCGTTTTCGACGATGTTCTTGTCGGGGAACATTTCGGCGCCGCCGACCATCTTGTTGCCACCATGGCTGGCGGCGTAGGACAGGCTCACGCCTGCGAGAAGAACAGCAGTGGCGGCAATGGAGCGAAGAGTATTTTTCATGGTTCAGCCTCTTTGTCGTTTGCAGGCCGGATTATCCGGGCCTTTGCTCAACCCGCCGCATCTTGGTTGCGGCGGTTAAAGAGGAAGACGGAGGCTGTTCGATTATAGTTTCAGGTTGGCCGAATTAATTTTTCGACAGTGAACCCGACAACACCACTGGGCCGGTCGCGACCCCGGTGGGTGACCCACCCAGCGGCTCGACACTGACAGCCAGAAGCGCACCATCGGAGATCTGCTGGACCAGCGGCTGATCAAGAACCAGACGACCACCATCGGAAGGCACCAGCCCGAGCGACACCGGCGCGCCCTCGCCCGGCACCAGCCACAATTCAAGCGACTTGCCGTCATCGGGAGAAAACGCAGCTGGCGTGATGGTAAAGGCGCCCTCAGCCGGGTCGAGTGCTGCGATCAGGCCGACAGAACTGCCCGGCGCGCCGAGTTCGGCGACAAGGGCCGGGGCAGACCCCGGTGTTTGCTGCTCGACAAGATTGCCGGAATAGATGCCGAACGCCGCGGCGGCAGCCAGCGATGCGAAAGCCAGCCCGCGCCAGAACACCAACGAGCCCCACAGACCGCCGGCGGGTTTCGCCGCCTCGGCAAACAGCCGGGCATCAACCCGCGCCTTGACGCCCTGCGGCGGTGTCTGCGGCTGGTAGGCCTCGTCAAGATGTGCCAGGTCTGTCTGCCAGGATGCGACGAGCGCTGCGAAACCGCTGTCGCGCGCCATCCGCTCCTCGACCTTGCGGCGCTCGGACATCGGCAGCACGCCAAGCACGTATTCGCCGGCAAGCGCGTTGTCGTCGGATCTATGCGTACCGGTGCTCATCGGCTCATGCACTCTCTCAGTTTGATCAGGCTGCGGCGCAGCCAGGTTCGCATCGTGTTGAGCGGCACGGCATGTTGCTCGGCCAGCTCCTGGTAACTCAGTCCCTCCACATAGGCAGCCACCACAGCGGTAGCCCTGTCAGCGTCCAGCTCGGACAGGCAGGTGTCAATGCGGCGGCTTTCTCCGCTCAAGACAGCCCTTGCTTCCGGGTCCGGGGCAGCGTCGGCAACCTCGGGCGCCTCATCATACTCCAGCGTCGCGGGCTGGCGCGCCCTGATCAGATCAATCGCCTGATTGCGGGCGATGGTGACCAGCCAGGCCATGGCAGAGGCCTGCCCGACGCGAAAGCTGCCCGCGCGCCGCCAGATCCGGACGTAGACCTCCTGAAGCGCATCCTCGGCCTGCGCCCTGTCCTTGAGAATACGGAGGGCGACGCCAAAAAGTTTCGCACTGGTTTGCGAATAGAGCGACGAAAACGCCACCCGGTCGCCCAGTGCAGTGCGCGCGATCAATCCAGAGAGTTCATCTTGGCTCATGTTGGAATAGGTGTCCCCGCTTGTCGGATCCGTCAGTATCAGCTTTGCGGCCCCATCGCACCTATTACGGCAAAATGCGGCGATTGGATGCCACAATCATTGAAGCCGTGACAGATTGCGGCTAAACAGCGCCGGACCTTTTGCCTCTTGTGCTCATGCGAACCGGGACGCCACGCCAATGTCTGACACTCCTAATGACGATGCCGCAACCCAGGCTCGCCTTCTCGCAGAAGCACTGCCATTCATGCAGCGCTATGAAAACAAGACCGTGGTGGTAAAATACGGCGGCCACGCCATGGGCAACGCAGCACTCGGCAAGGCCTTCGCGCAGGACATAGCCCTGCTCAAGCAATCCGGCGTCAACCCGATTGTGGTGCATGGCGGCGGGCCGCAGATCGCGGCCATGCTGAGCAAGATGGGCATCGAGTCCCGTTTCGAAGGCGGGCTGCGCGTCACCGATGCCAAGACGGTCGAGATCGTCGAAATGGTGCTGGCCGGATCGATCAACAAGGAAATCGTTGCGCTGATCAACGCCGAAGGCGAATGGGCCATCGGCTTGTGCGGCAAGGACGGCAACATGGTCTATGCCGAAAAGGCGCACAAGACCATGATCGACCCCGATTCCAATATCGAGCGGGCGCTCGACCTGGGTTTTGTCGGCGAACCGGTGGAAGTCGATCGGACGCTGCTGGACCTGCTGGCCAAGTCCGAGATGATCCCGGTCCTGGCTCCGGTGGCGCCGGGCCGCGACGGCCATACCTACAACATCAACGCCGATACATTTGCCGGCGCCATTGCAGGCGCCGTCGAGGCTTCACGGCTTCTGTTCCTCACCGATGTACCCGGGGTTCTCGACAAGAACGGCAAGCTGATTGACGAGCTCACCGTCACCGAAGCCCGCGCGCTGATTGCCGACGGCACGATTTCGGGCGGCATGATCCCCAAGGTGGAAACCTGCATCGAGGCAATCGAGCGCGGTGTGAAGGGCGTTGTCATCCTCAACGGCAAGACAGCGCATGCCGTGCTGCTCGAGCTGTTCACGGCGCACGGCGCGGGTACCCTGCTGGTTCCGTAAAAAAAGATGCCATTCAGCGCTTGACCTGAACTGCACTCCAGCACGTAGGCTTCGTCCACGCTGGAAAATGGAGAACAGGTTATGATGATATCTGAAGCACCCGCCAATACTCAAGACGGCGCTAAAGCATGAAGATCGGCCGGCTATCCGAGCTGACCGGACTGAGCATCGATACGCTCAGATACTACGAAAAAATCGGGCTGATTGACCCGCCGTTTCGAAAGGGTGGACACCGGCTCTACGATCCTGACGCAGTGCGCTGGATCGATTTTCTCAAGGCGCTCAAGGCCACCGGCATGAGCCTTGATGACATGAAGCGCTACGCGTTGATGCGGCGCAAAGGCAATGCCACGGCCGCCAACCGGCGCGTCATGCTCGAAAGCCAGCATGCGCTGGTGCTCAAGCGGATCGAGGAACTCAACACCTGCGCAGCGCTGCTCGAATACAAGATTGCCAATTATCACGACATCGAAGCCAAAAATGAGCTGGATGACAAGAAGAGGTTTGCACGATGACCCCGGAAACCAACCCCGCTCCGCAAGCACCTCCCCGGACCGCGCTCGAGCGTGGCCGCGCCATCGTCGATCAGATCAATCCGGGTCTCGAGGTGGCACTGGCGGACCGGTATGATACGGCACTTCCGGACTTCGCCGAAACTCTGGTCGAATTCGCCTATGGCAGGCTCTATGCCCGTGAAGGGCTGGATCTGAAAACCCGGCAGATCGCCACGGTTGCTGCGTTGACTGCGCTTGGCGGGCAGACCGGCCCGCAGTTGCGGATCAATCTCGAACACGCGCTTGCGGCAGGAGCCAGCAAGCGCGAATTGCTCGAAGTGATCTTGCAGATGTCCGTCTATGGCGGCATGCCGGCTGCCATCAACGGCACGAATATCGCCATGCAGCTATTTGAGGAGCAGATCGAGACGCACGCCTAATTCAGCCCCCCCCTGATTGGCGCGATCAACAGCTGCTCAATCTGGCACTGCACCTGGTTGAGCCGGGCACGTCGCCGGACAAGTTCGGCTTCAGGCCCGTTGCGGCGATCCCCTGACCAAAACGTCTGGACTGGGCGTTGAAAGCATCGCGCGAATTCGGGTCAATGATGGCAATCGGTGCGGTGATCGCCATGCCGGCTGCCGAGCCGACCGTGTCAGTCAGGGTCAGCGCCGAGGCGCCCAGCTCGGTCCCCAGGCCAATGTCCTGATCGGTGACGGTCTGCCCGTCAATCAGCCGCTGCCCGAGCAGCTTGACCACTTCCGGGCTCTCGGCGAACTTGGAATGGTTGAGCCGGTCGCCAACCTGCAGCGCCGACAGGTCCAGCACGGTGATGCCTGCGTTTTCCAGGCCTTCGCGATAGATCGGGTTGCTGATGTCGATCTGCCCCAGCCTGTCGACATTGCCCGAGATACGGCGAGACAGGGTCAGGGCCCGGTCATCCTTGGACACGAAGATCGTGAACTTGGGACGATCCGGGCCCATGTCGACGATCTGCTGGCGGAAGACATCGACGTCGAGATCCGGCGACGCCAGGATGACGTCGGTGATCTTCGAGGCGATTTTCCCGTTGCGGATTGCCATCTGGCGCAGGGATTCGACCGTCAGCCAGGTGCCCATCGAATGGGCGAGAATGGTGATTTCCTTGATCTCCGGCACCGCCACTGCGCCGGTCAGCAGCGTCTCTAGCGCCGAGCGCGAGTAATTGGTGCTTTCCTTGTCATAGCCGTAATCGAACACCGACCCGCGCGACGGCCAGGTGAACATCACCGGTGTGGCATCGGTGTTGCTGTCGTGGGCGATCTGGGCGAAGCGGTAGACAGCACTTTCATAGCGCGTGTTGAAGCCGTGAACGAAGAGGAGAACACGCCCGGACTTCGACCTGTTCTGATCATACCAGGCCTCGACCTGATCCACCGAGGCAAACTGCCGGGCCGAAAGCGTGGCAAAATCCCTCGAAGGGTCAGGCGGCATGCGTTTGGGCCACTGCACCTCGCCGATCTTGCGGTTGCGGTCGGGCGGGATCGAGACCACCAGCTCGTTGAAGTCGATCTGGGCCCCGCGTTCGCCGGAATAGAGCAGGCCGGGATTGTCGGACGGCGCTCGTGTGGTGGCGACGAGGATTGAGGTTTCCGTCGCATCCGGTTCTGTCTGGGCCACCGGGACCAGCACGCCTTCCGGCGGGCTTGCACAGGCACTCAACCCCAGACCCAGCGTCAGCATTCCAGCCAGCATCCGTCCACGGAAAGCGGGCAATGGCGACGGGGCGAAGGGCACTGGGGAAACGGGCATAAAGGGTCCGATTCGAACTGGTTTGGCCTCAGGCGCAATCGTTCGCGCGCCTGTCATTCTTCCTGCCAGTCAGACCAGCAGCAGGACGAGTATACCAGCAACAATGAATATGCAGCCGAAAATTTCAACCTTGTTGACGTGCTCCCTGAACACCAGCACCGAGGAGGCAAAGGTGAAGATCATCTCCACCTGGGCCAAGGCCTTGACGGCAGCGGCGGTTTGCAGGGTCATGGCCATGAACCAGCCGAAGGACGCGGTGGCGCCGACCAGGCCGACCAGGGCGGAGATTTTCCACGCAGCACGGACACGGGAAAGCTCGCCCGGCCCCCGCAGCCACATCCAGACCAGCAGGATCACCGACTGCAGTACGATGGCGGCCAGCAGCGTGACGGCGGCCTGCATCATGAAATTCGGACCATCCAGCGACAGCGAGGCGCCGCGATAACCGACGGCGGCGATCCCGAAGAAGGTGCCCGACGCCAACCCCAGCGCCGAGGTGCGGGAAAACACAGAACGAAGCAGCGCCGGAGCACCGGAGGCCGAGCGCGCAACGGAGATCAGCACCACACCGACAAGGCTGATGGCGATGGCTACGAGCGTGCCTGCGTTGAGCCGGTCCCCGAGGAAGATGAGACCGAACAGGGCTGCCTGGGCCGGTTCGGTGCGGGAATAGGCGGTGCCGACGGTAAAGTTGCGATGACTGAACATCTGGATCAGCAAGGCCTGGCCTCCGATCTGCGCCAATGCGGCAAGCGTCACCCAGCCGGCAAAGCCGGGATTGGGCCGGGGCACGGGATAGCCCATGCCGAAGGCCAGCAGGCCGACGAAGACAAGGGCGAAGGGCACCCCGAAACCGAAACGGACAAAGGTCGCCCCGGTGGTGCCCATCGCCCCCTTGAGGTGTTTTTGCAGAACCGAGCGGATGTTTTGCAGGAATGCCGCGGCAATGGTTATGAGAACCCAGGTTTCCATCTTGGCGTAACGTGTCCTGTCGGGCAGAAAATGCGTTGTGACCCGCCCGCCCCGAAGGATGAAAGCCGGCGCTCCTTTTTCAATGATCAGGATCTAGCAGCCGGATGCGGCGAGCGACAGTCTCGACCGAATAATTCCTGTTCGGAACCGTCTATAGGCGCCAAGTTGCCGCCCGAAACACCGGTTCAGGCCGCCCTTGCAGCCTCTGACGTTATGCAGACCATATTCCGGCCGTGGTTCTTGGCCTTGTAAAGTTGCTTGTCGGCGAGGCGCATGACCTGTTCTTGCGTTGATCGCATGTCGACAGGTGCCCCACCGATACTGACGGTGACGGCGAGCTGCCGTCCCTCCGCAGTCCGTGTCCGATGCCCCTCGATCTGCGTTCTTATGCGCTCCGCCACGAGATTTGCCTCATCCAGTTCGGCGTCGCGGAGAATGACTGCGAACTCTTCACCGCCGATCCTCGCTCCGACGTCCTCTGCACGAATCGACCTAGAAATAGCTTCCGCGATTGCCCTGATCACGTGGTCTCCCGCATCGTGCCCGTACTCATCATTGATGCGTTTGAACCTGTCCGCATCGATCATGAGAAGGTAGCCGCGATCGTGTTTGCGTGGCATGGTTGAGAGCGCTCTGAAGAAGGCCTCACGGTTGGCAAGCCCAGTCATGCCGTCGCGGCTGGCTCTTCGCTCCATCTCCCGATAGGCGTCATGAAGCTTGTCGTGGAGCCGGGACAACTGCTTGTGGGCGCCTGCCAACTCGCCATGTATTTCCTGCAATTGCACATGCGCTTCTTCCAGCAAGAGAGCCTGTTTCTGGAACAGAAATGTGACGGGAGGCGTGACCAGAACACAGCATGTCACAGCAATGGACAAGCCCAGCGGCATGATGTCCAGACGGCCGGACAGGTAAATGATTGTCGCGGTGATCATTATAGAAAGAAGGGCGGACACAGCCGTTATAACGACGATATTGCCGGCCATGGCCCGCAACAAGCGAATAGTGCTGCCAGTCTGGCTCATCGCCTTCCTTTCAATTGCCCCATGACCTCATGAATGGGCCATGTTTTCCGCGGACGAGTTCCCGGCACGAGTCTCATCGTTCACCGGATATTCTCTTCAGATTTTCCTAATAACTTACTTACCCGGCATGGCAGAAAGTCGCGAGCTCTAGGCCGCGCGGACGGCCTGGCCAGCGATGAAAACCTGGTTTCGTCCGTTGCGCTTGGCCTCATAGAGCTGGTGGTCGGCCGCACGCATGACTTCCTTGGTGCGCGATTGCGGCTCGAACGGAGCCCCGCCGATGCTGACGGTAAACTTCAATTGCGCGCCATCGGCCGCGACCACGGACATCCGCTCGATCCGGGCCCTGATGCGCTCGGCGGTCGCAAGGGCATCTTCCCTGCTGGTCCCATTCAGAACGACCGCGAACTCCTCGCCGCCAATGCGTGCACCCAGATCCGTGGTCCTTATCGAGCCGGAGATGGCCTGTCCGATGGCCAGCAAGGCGCGGTCTCCCGCCTCGTGCCCATGCAGGTCGTTGATCTGCTTGAACAGGTCAGCATCAATGACAAGCAGGTAACCGGAATCGTCCTTGCGCTTGAGTTCGGACAGGCGGGCAAGAAACTTGTCACGATTGGCAAGGCCGGTCATGCTGTCATGGCTGGCCCTGTGCTCGAGATCCCGATGCGCATCCTTGAGCCTGGCGTGAACCTCGAACAGTCTCTGATGCGCTTCACCCAGCGCCTTGTGCGCGGCTTCGAGTTCCAGCGTTTGCCGGTTGAACAGATATACCGCCAGAGGAGTGGCTGCCAGCGGACACACCGTGGCGATCGAGAGCCCCAGCGGCAACGCATGAGTTTCGCCGAGCATCCACATGATGAAGCTCGTCATCAGCAATGACACAATCACCGACGCGGCGGTCAGGAAGGTAATCTTTTTGAGCATGGTACGGGAAGTCTTCGGCGGCGTGCCGGTATTCTGCATGTGGGCGCTTCCTGATAACTGGTCGCGCGTCCTATCGCAGGGAAGTTTTGACAGCGGGTATACAGAGTAGGTAAATCAGCGGTTTACAAATGGCGCCAGTGCACCAGATTGAGCCACAGCGCCCATCTCCCACAACAGGATCGAGATTTCATGTCCCCCAAATCGGCCCTGCCGGATCCCTCAGCCTTCGCCCATGTCACGGAATGGGTGTTCGATCTCGACAATACGCTTTATCCGCGTCACACCGATCTGTTCTCCCAGATCGACAAGAAGATGACCGCCTATGTGCGGGAACTGCTTGACCTTGACCACGACGCTGCCCGTGGCATTCAGAAGAAATACTACCGAGAGCATGGCACCACGCTGCAGGGGCTGATGCTGCATCACGGCATCGATCCGAATGACTTTCTCGAGAAAGTCCATGACATCGACTACTCCTGGGTGAAGCCGGATCCGGCGCTTTCGGAAGCGATCAAGGCACTGCCAGGGCGCAAGTTCATCTTCACCAATGGCGACACGCCGCATGCCGAGCGGACCGCGCGCGCACTTGGCGTGCTCGATCATTTCGACGACATCTTCGATATTGTCGCCGCCGATCTCAAGCCCAAGCCGGCGCCTGAGACCTATGACCGGTTTCTGGCCAAGCATGGCGTGCACAAGGACAAGGCGGCGATGTTCGAGGACCTGCCGCGCAACCTGCTGGCGCCGCATGCGCTGGGCATGCGCACGGTCCTGATCGTGCCCAACAATCTCGACGTGGTGCTGGACGAAGTCTGGGAGCACGAGGGCAAGGATGGCGCCCATATCGACCATGTGACGGATGATCTGGCGGCGTTCCTGAACCGGGTCATCTCCTGACCATCCTTTCCGCTAGGTCACGCCACAGAACAGCACCTTTCCAAAGTTTAATCTACATTACAGGGCTTTAAGTGGTGATCAGGGGTCGGACGATCCACATTGGGGATGCACACCACGCCCCCCAATGAAGGATAACAATGATGAAGAAGACAATTCTCGCAACTCTCGCCGCAGCCCTGATTGCATCCACCGCTGCACCCGCCTTCGCCGCCCAGGGCAAAGGCGACGGCCCTCGTCATGGCTCCCGGCACGGCGGCCCGCGTATTGAGCGCATGATGGAACGGTTCGACGCCGACCGCGACGGCGCAGTGCAGCTCGAGGAAATCTCGGCACACCGTCTTGCCATGTTCGAAAGCGTGGACACCGACAAGTCCGGTTCGCTCAGCAAGGACGAACTCAAGGCCTTTGGCGACTTGCGCAAGCAGGAGCGGAAGGAAATGCGGGAAGAACGCCGCGCCGAGCGCAAGGCCATGAAGGACGGCGCCAAGGAAGGCGGCGACAAGATGGGCAAGCGGGCCGAACGTGACGGCAAGAAAGGCGGCCGCGACGGTCGCATGGCCGGCAAGCATGACGGCAAGCGCCACGGCGAAGGCCGGGGTCACCATGGCGGAATGCGCATGGAGCGCCTCGACGCCGACAAGAACGGCGAAATCAGCCTCGAGGAGTTCACGGCTCTCGACGCCAAGATGTTCGAACGCTTCGACCGCAATGGCGACAACAAGATTGATGTCACAGACTTCTACCGCGATCGCGCTGACAACCAGAACTGATCTCAGCGGATCATCTGAACAAAGAAACAGGCCGGGACCCTCCCGGCCTGTTTTTTATGTCAACGGGGCGATCTCATGGTGCTCGGCAATGATCGACCAGGCTTCTTCCGCCGTGTCGACGAAGTTGAGCAGGTCAAGATCTTCAGGCGAAATCGTGCCGAAATCGGCCAGCGCCTGGAAGTCCACGATCGAATTCCAGAATTCCGACCCGAACAGGATCAGCGGCACATGATCCATCCGCCGGGTCTGAATCAGGGTGAGCGTTTCAAAGAGCTCGTCCATGGTTCCAAAGCCGCCGGGGAAGATGGTGATCGCCTTGGCGCGAATCAGGAAATGCATCTTGCGAATGGCGAAATAGTGAAAGTTGAGGCTGAACTCGGGTGTGACATACTCGTTGGGCGCCTGCTCATGCGGCAACACCACATTGAGCCCGATCGAGGCTGCGCCGACATCATGGGCGCCGCGGTTGCCGGCTTCCATCACGCCCGGACCACCACCGGTGCAGACGACATATTCCTGGCCATTGGCCGCCAGCGAGTGGGTTGAACACAGCCGGGCAAAGGAGCGGGCCTCCTCGTAATAGCGGGACGCGGCGGCAAGGTTTTTCGCCTGGATCTCGTTCTTGGCGGCCCAGGGATCCTTGCCGGGTTCGGGAATGCGGGCACCGCCAAACATCACCACGGTGGAGCGGATGCCCGCTTCCATTAGGATCATTTCAGGCTTCAGCAGCTCCAGCTGCAGCCGCACCGGCCTCAACTCCTCGCGGCACAGGAAATCCTCGTCCGCATAGGCCAGCCGGTAGGCCGGCGACGTGCTTTGCGGGGTTCTGGGCTGGCGGTCCGCGCGCCGCTTGTCCTCGCGGCTGTCGGCGAGTGGATCCCAGGCCTCATTCGTTAGTTTGGCATTCATCTGCAAGTTCCCGTTTGGCGTCGCCGAGGAGACCGGAATTGACCCCGCGCCCTGCCTCGCTTAGGAGAGTGGCAACGGCGCTGGCGGTCCGGCTTGATACGGCCATGACCGCCCACACTAGACGTTGAACCTTAAGGAATCGCCACGATGAAACATGATTTGGCCGCTCTCGCCAGCACGATCGAAACTGCCTTTGACAACCGCGATGCGGTCTCGACCTCAACCCGCGGCGAAGTTCGCGACGCAGTTGAAACCGCGCTCAACCTGCTCGACCTGGGGCAGGCCCGGGTTGCCGAACGGGGCGATGACGGCCAGTGGACTGTCAACCAGTGGCTCAAGAAGGCGGTGCTGCTGTCGTTCCGGCTCAACCCGATGGAAGTGATCAAGGGTGGACCCGGCGACGCCGTTTGGTGGGACAAGGTACCGTCGAAGTTCGAAGGCTGGAGCGCCAATGAATTCGAACGCGCCGGCTTCCGCGCCGTTCCTGGTTCGATCGTCCGGCGTGGCTCGTTCATCGGCAAGAACGTCGTGCTGATGCCGTCCTTCGTCAATCTCGGCGCCTATGTCGATGAAGGCACGATGGTCGACGGCTGGGCCACGGTCGGCTCCTGCGCCCAGATCGGCAAGAATGTGCACCTGTCCGGCGGCGTCGGCATCGGCGGCGTGCTCGAGCCGCTGCAGGCCGGCCCCACCATCATCGAGGACAATTGCTTCATCGGCGCGCGTTCGGAAGTGGTGGAAGGCTGCATCATCCGCGAAGGTTCGGTGCTCGGGATGGGCGTCTACATCGGCAAGTCGACGAAGATCGTCAACCGGATGACCGGCGAGATCAGCTATGGCGAAGTGCCGCCCTATTCGGTGGTTGTCGCAGGTTCGATGCCGAGCTCGAGCGCCATGGGCAATGGCGCGGCGGCACCCAATCTCTACTGCGCCGTGATCGTCAAGATCGTCGACGCGCAGACCCGGTCCAAGACCGGCATCAACGAACTGCTCAGGGACTGAAACCCGATGGCGCGGCGGCCCGGCTCCGGCATGCGCTGGCTTTTGTTCAGCGTGTCGGGCCGGCTGTCGCGCCGGACCTATGCCTGGGCCCTGCTGTTCTGGTCCGTGGTGATGGCGATCCCGGTCTCCGCCGCGGTGAGCGCGGAGCCTGACAGCAGCGCGATCGCCATGGCGGGCCTGGGCTTCATCCTCTGCTTCATGCCCGCGGCTTGGTCGACCGCCGTCATGAGCATAAAGCGACTGCATGATGCCGGCCTGCCTGGCATTCTGGTCGTCGTGCTGGTGATCCCCGCCGCATCCTTCTTCATGCTGCTCCTGATCCTGCTGTGGCCGTCGGTCAAAGGCCCCAACCGGCACGGCCCGGCACCGGACCATCCCGGTTACTGATTAGCTTTTTCAGCCGCCCCGCCCAGTCGACAGTGCCGGGGCAATGTTCTAATCACGAAGCATGAAACTTACCGATCCGACACAGACACTCGCCGCCCTGATCCGATGCCCCTCCGTCACGCCCGCGGAAGGCGGCGCGCTGACCACGCTGTCTGCAATGCTCAGCGAACTCGGCTTTGCCAATGACCGGGTAGCGTTTTCCGACGAGGGCACACCCGATGTGGAAAACCTCTACTCGCGGCTGGGGACCAGCGGCCCGCACCTGATGTTTGCCGGCCATACCGACGTGGTGCCGGTCGGCGACGAGGATGCCTGGACGCAAGGCCCGTTTGGCGCAGACATCATCGATGGCGAGATGTATGGCCGGGGGGCTGTCGACATGAAGGGCGGCATTGCCTGCTTCGTCTCGGCCCTGGCGCGGGTGATCGAGCGCTCCGGTGCGCCGAAAGGCTCCGTGTCGTTGCTGATCACCGGCGACGAGGAAGGCCCCTCGATCAACGGCACCGAAAAGCTGCTTGCCTATGCGAAAGCCAAGGGCGAGACCTGGGATGCGGCCGTGGTTGGCGAGCCGACCAACCCCGACAAGATGGGCGACATGATCAAGATCGGCCGGCGCGGCTCGCTTTCGGGCACGCTCAGAGTGGACGGGGTACAGGGCCATGTCGCCTATCCGCATCTTGCCGACAACCCGCTGCGCGGCATGGTCAGCCTGGTGGAAGCACTGCTCGATCCACCACTTGATGCCGGCAATGAGCGCTTTCCGCCCTCCAATCTGGAAGTCACCAGCATCGACACCGGCAACACGGCAACCAACGTGATCCCGGCGCGGGCGACGGCCCGGTTCAACATCCGCTTCAACGACCAGTGGACGGCCGAGAGCCTCGCCGCCGCCCTGCGCGAACGGCTGGAGCAGGCTGCCAAGGCGACAAACACGCGACCCGGGCGCGAGCCCGTGCGCTACAGCGTCGACTTCGATGCGCGCTCTTCACCCTCGTTCCTGACCCGGGACGATGCCCTGATCGAGGCGCTGTCGGAAGCGGTGAAGCAGGCAACCGGTCAGACGCCGGCGCTGTCGACGACCGGCGGCACCTCCGACGCACGCTTCATCAAGGATTATTGCCCGGTGGTCGAATTCGGGCTGGTCGGAAAGACCATGCACATGGTCGACGAGCGGGTCGCCCTGAGCGACCTCGAAATCCTGACCGGAGTATATGAGACGTTCATCCAAGGCTGGTTCGAACGCCAGTCTGCCGGCGCAGAGGCTCGCTGAACTTGGCCGCCGGCTTCATCCCGACCCGCGCCGAGGCCGGCAGGTCGCTCGCCGGACTTTTCTACATGATCCTGGGAAACCGGGATGGCCTGCGCTTTCTCGACAGTTCGCCCGACGGTTTCTGGCGGTCGTTCGGCGCGTTCTTCTGGGCCTGGCCGGCGCAATGCTTCCTGTGGACCGGGATCTGGCGCGCCTCACCCGAACTCGGGCCTGAAACGGCTGCCGAGGTGGTAGGGTTCTTTGCCGTCTCCAGCGGTTTCGACGTGGTCGCCTGGGTGCTGCCGGCGCTGCTGTTGTTGCCGGTGTGCCAGGTCTTCGGCTTGTCGGGCAAGTTCACCCGGCTGGTGGTCGTCAACAACTGGTTCGGACTGCTTTCGGCCTATATCGGATTTTTCCCCGCATCGCTGCGCTACCTGACCCCGGTGTCAGACGCTGCCAGCGACTTTATTTCGCTTGCAGTCTATGCGGCGGTCATCTGGCTCTATTTCCGGGTGATCCGGATCTGCATGGAAGGGGACGTGATGATCAGCGTCTTCATTACGCTGCTGATGGTGATGAGCGGCCTGACCGTATCGCAACTGGCCTACAGTTCGCTGAGCACCTGAGCTGGCGGCTCTCGCGGAGCGGCCGCATTTCAGGAGTTTCGTGAAAACCGAAAGCCACCCCCTTGCCGCTCGCACGAGCAGAAAAGGGATGGCTTGAAGTGACGCGATTGCGAAAGAGTGTCAGGCGGCCATTTCGTCTTCAGTCGAGAACAGCGCATCGAGATCCAGGTAGCAGATCATCTGCTCGTCGACCGGAATGATCGCCTTGGTCAGCGCGCGCTCGGCTGCGGGCAGGACATCCGGCGCCGGCTGGAGATCAGCGTTGTTGACGGTGATCATGTCTGAGACATTCTCGACCAGCAGACCGACCAGCTTGCCGGCGATGTGGGTGACGATGATTGCCGAACGTTCGGTCGGCTTGATCGCCGGCAGGCCAAGACGGATTGCCATGTCGATGACCGGGATCACCGATCCGCGCAGGTTGATCACGCCCAGGACATGGGGTGGCGAATGCGGCAGAGTGGTCGATGGCGCCCAGCCGCGAATCTCGCGAACCGACATGATGTTGACGCAGAAGACCTGCTTGCCGAGATGGAACGAAATAATTTCAAGATAGCCGCTGGTGGCGACGTTGTTGTTCGCGGTTTCCTGCATCAGAATTCCTCCCAGTCGTCCTGAGACGCTGCGGTTGGGTTGTTGGACTTGCCGCCGCCAAATGCGCGGGCGACAGTGTTTAACATGTTCCTTGCCGGAGACTGGACCGGCCGGGAATTGGATGTGGATTCGCCGACGGCACTTGCCACTGCCTTGGGGCGGGCAGCCGATTTCGGCGCTGCGGGCGCCGGGGTGTGCTTGGCCGGGCCGGGCATAGCTGCCTGGGTGGACACAGAGACGGGGCGGCTGCCACCGGTCAGGGTGAACTGGCGCACCAGCCCCTCAAGCGAGGCAGCTCCACTGGTAAGCCTGTGGGTGACAGCCGTGGTTTCCTCGACCATGGCAGCGTTCTGCTGAGTCACCTGGTCCATCTGGTTCACCGCGGAGTTGATCTCGGTGAGGCCGTTGGCCTGTTCCCGGGCGGCGGTCGCAATCGAGTTGATCTGATCATTGATGGCGGTGACATGCTCGGCGATCATGCTGAGCGCTTCACCGGTTTCACGCACCAGTGTGACGCCGGACTTGACCTCTTCACCGGACTTGTTGATCAGGCCCTTGATGTCCTTGGCGGCAGTTGCAGAGCGCTGCGCCAGTTCCCGGACTTCTTGGGCGACGACGGCAAAGCCTTTCCCGGCCTCTCCCGCACGGGCGGCCTCGACACCGGCATTGAGCGCCAGCAAATTGGTCTGGAAGGCGATTTCGTCGATCACGTTGATGATCTTCGAGATCTCGCCGGAGGCTTCCTCGATCCGGCCCATGGCGTTGATGGCCTGGCCAACCACCTTGCTCGACGTGTCGGTCGACTGCTTGGCTTCAGCCACCTTGCTGGTGGCCTCGTCAGCGCGCTCGGACGAGTTCTTCACCGTAGCGGTAATCTCGTCGAGGGCTGCAGATGTCTGCTCGAGCGAAGCCGCCTGCTGTTCGGTGCGGCGTGACAAATCATCAGCAGCGGCACGCAACTCGCCGGTATCGCCGTTGATGCCGTGAATGTTCTCGGTGACATCGCTGAGCGTTTCATTGAGTTTTTCGACCGAGGCATTGAAGTCGAGACGAAGCCGGTCGAGGCTGTCGATGAACGGTGTTTCGAGCCTGATGGTCAGATCGCCTTCGGAGAGCTTGTGCAAGCCGTCGGCCAGCGAATCCACGGCCTGTTGCATCAACCGGGTTTCCTCGGCCTTGGCCGCTTCACGATCCTGGCGCCTCTTCTCCGTCTGGGAGCGATTGTCGTCGGCCTCGCGCTCGAGTTCCACCTTCTCGATGGCAGCATTGCGGAAGACCGCAACCGAGCGAACCATTTCGCCGATCTCGTCCTTGCGGTTTTCACCGGCGAGTTCAATCGACGTGTCGCCTTCGGCTAGACGGCGCATGTTGTCCACCAGCGCTTCGATCGGCTTGGTCAGCGAGCGCGAGAACCAGATGCTGACCGCAAGGGCACCGAGCAACAACAGCAGGGCGACACCGAGAATTGCATTGCGCATCATCACCATGCTGGCGCCGGCTTCGCTCTTGTCGATCAGTGCGGCAACGGTCCAGTCGGCGCCGTCGAACTTGACCCCGGTCATGGCGACGCTGGAGTCCATGTTGCGGTAGCCCGCGAGACTGCCGACGACGACCGAACTGCCCTGGGCATTGCGCTGAACATCGCTGTCGACCCGGACTGCCAGCATGTCGTTTGCCGGCGTGCGGATCGAATCGCTGATCAGGTAACCGTCGGAGTTGAGCAGAACGGTTTCGCCGGTTTCCCCGAGACCGGCGGTGTTGGACATGATGTCAGCGATCTTGCCGCTGGGAACGCGGATAATGATGACGCCGACCATGCCCATCTGCGAGTTCAGGGCGTGTCCCATGAACGCCGCCGGCTGCCCGTTGATGGGCGCATAGGGTTCGTAATCGGCAAACACGGTGCGGTCGGTGACATTGTCTCCGACGATGCCCTGGAACACCTGCCCAAGACCGGTGCCTTTCATGGCGTCGGACCTGAGATTGCTGGCGTAGTCGTCGTACTTGTTGACCGAGTACATGACATTGCCGTTCATGTCGACCAGGTAGAAATCCTCCCAGCCGCGGCTGCTGGCCATCTCGCGGAGCTGGCCGTGGTAGCGCTCATGGGTCTGGTCGTAGGAGCTGATCTTTGCCGCGTCAGGCTTCTGGGCGGTGTCGTATTTCTGGCGCTCGCCAGCGGGGAACGGATTTTCCGTGATGTAGCGCCGCTTCAGTTCCGGGCTGACATCGGCGCCGAGGAAGCCCCAATCGTACTTGAAGCCTTCCAGCGCAATGCGCATCAGATTGTTTTGCGACGTGGCGGTGAGATCCTGCTGCAGGTTGGCGAGAAAAGTTTCGAGCTGATTTCGCCGGCCGTCGACAACGGCTTCAAGCTTCTCAACAATCTTTTCATTGACCGCGCTGGATCCGATTTGCAGGCTGACAATGCTCGAAGCGCCGATTGACATGATCGTCAACAGGGCAGCCGCCAAGGGCAATTTGCGAGAAATGAGCATCGAGAATCCCGAATGTTAGCTTGTGGACAGACATGTCTCGCTGGGTTCGAGACCTCCAGATCGGCATCATGCGGTCCGCGCAAACGCGGATACTGGCCATTCAAGCTTTCGGCGGTTTGCGTTACCTTTCTGTTAAAAATCGATAGCTAATAAGTAATAAATCCCGAAATGATCACCGTAGCGGCCCGGCAAAGACCTGCGGCACCATGAACAAGTGCTGCTGCGTCGCCTAGCTGCGCAACGGTTCAGGTTTGTGGAGATGAAAACCCTGGCCGAAATCCACGCCTATTTCCTTCAGCTTTGCCATCACCTCGTCGTCGCCGACATATTCAGCAATGGTCTGAATGCCCAGAACTCTGGCAACCTCGACAAAGCAGCGCACAGTGGCATCGTTGAGCGGGTCGTTGATCAAATCGCGGATGAACTGTCCGTCGATCTTGAGGTAGTCGACCGGGAAGCGCTTGAGATATCCGAACGAGGAGGCCCCTGCCCCGAAATCGTCAAGGGCGACCCGGACCTTTCTCTCCCTCACCTTTTCGATGAACGAGCTGGCATCGGCGAGATTTGTGATGGCCGCCGTTTCGGTGATCTCGAAACACAGCCTTGTGCAGATGTCTTCGCCTGCCTGTTCGAGCAGTTTGAAGGCATGAAGGTGGAACGAGCGATCTCCGACCGACTGGCCCGAGAGGTTCAGGCTGATTGTGGCAATATCGCTCTTGCTGGAGTTCTCGGCGATCCAGTCGATGGCGTGGGAGAGCACCCAGCGATCAATGCGGGAGGCAAGATTGAAACGTTCGGCCGAAGGCAGGAACGCCGAGGGGGAAATCAGGCTTCCGTCCTCGTGCCTCATCCGGATCAGGAGTTCGGCATGGCGGCCACTCGCCGCACCGTCGAACGGCCGGATGTCCTGAACGAAGAGTACGAACCGATCCTCGTCGAGCGCCTGCTCGATGCGTGATGCCCAGCGCATCTCACCCGACCTTGTGGCCATAGCCTCGTCGCTGTCGACCCAGACCTGCACCCGGTTGCGGCCGGCTTCCTTGGCTGCATAGCAAGCGCTGTCGGCGGCCTGAAGGATGGAGGCTACGCTCGGCATGGAGCCGTCGACCGGGACAAGTCCGATACTGGTGCCAACGCGAAACCGCTTGTCATCGTGGACAAAACGGAAATCGCTCATCCGGTCGCACATCTTCTGCGCAATCCGCGTCGCGTTCTCGATCGAACAGCGCTGCAGGATGACGGCAAACTCGTCGCCGCCGAGACGGGCGAGCGTGTCGCCGGAGCGGATAGTCTCGGAGAGCAGCTTGCTGACCTGCTTGAGCAAGACGTCACCGACCGCGTGGCCGCAGGAATCATTGACGATCTTGAACTGGTCGAGGTCGATATAGAACAAGGCATTGGGCGTTTCATCCACCACCGACTTTTCGAACACCGAGGTCAGACGACGGTCGAATTCGGCGCGATTGATCAGGCCGGTCAGCGGATCATGGGTTGCCCGGTGGCGCATCTCGCGCGACAGCCGGCGCTGTTCGCTGACATCATGGAAGACGAGAACGGCGCCGAGTGTCTCGCCATCGGAATTGCGGATCGGCGCGGCCGAATCCTCGATGCTGAACTCACGGCCATCGCGCGAAAGCAGCATGGTGTCATGATCAAGGCCTACAACCTCGACCTTGTCGAGGCAGGCTGCGATCGGATCGGGTGCCGTCTGCCGGGTCTCTTCATGCACGATGTTGAAAACGGCGTGGCTTGGCTTGCCCTTCGCCTCGGCGGCGCTCCAGCCCGTCATTCTTTCGGCAACAGGGTTGAGCCACTGCACGATTCCATCGGCATCCGTGGTCATCACCGCATCACCGATGGAGTGCAGCGTGACGCGCAGCAGTTCATGCTGCTCTTCGAGCTCAAGGGCCATGGTGCGCATTCTGGTGACGTCCCAGGCAGCGCCGACGATCTTCAGGGCCCTGCCAGGCTCGCTGGACGTCACATTGGCAGAAACACGGATATGGTGGATCGAGTTGTCAGGATGGAAGATCCGGTATTCCTCTTCCATCGGCGCCACACCGACAATCGCCTGTTTGATCGCCTGCTCCATGCGGTCGAGGTCTTCCGGATGAACATGCCGGCGCCAGATTTCCGGCAGCGGCTCGGCGTGGGCCGGGTCCACACCAAACAGCTTGTACATCCAGGGATCCCACGCCGCTTCATTCCTGACCACATCGAGTTCCCAGATGCCGATGCCACCGCTGTCGGTGGCGAGGGTGATCCGTTCGGCCAGCTCGAGCTGTTTCTCCTCGGCCTGCTTCTGACTGGTGATGTCGATATGGGTGCCGATCATCCGGACCGGGTTGCCGTCCGCATCCCGCGTGATCACCCGGCCACGATCAAGGATCCAGATCCAGCTGCCGTTCTTGTGGCGCATCCGGAACTGCTCTTCGAAGAACGGGGTCTTGCCGGCAATGTGGTCAAGATCCGCACCTTTCGCCCGTTCCCGGTCATCGGGATGAACAAGGTCGAGCCAGCTCTCCAGCGCATCGCCCATTTCCTCGCGGGTATAGCCCAGAAGCTGGCACCACATTTCGGAATAATGCGTTGTCCGGTTGGCGAGGTCCGCATCCCAGATACCGATGCGGCCATTTTCTGTCGCAACAGCCTGCCTGTCGCTGAGGACCTCCAGCGCAAGGCGTTGTTCTACCCGCTCGGTAATGTCCTGAAACGCGCCGGCGAGCCGCACCGGAACACCGTTCTCGAACTCCGCCGAACCGGCCGTGCGCACCCAGATGGGGGTCCCGTCGGCCTTGCTGAAAGGCAGTTCGAGATCCCAGCTCTCACCGGTTTCGATGCTTTTCTCAACGGCGGCCTGCACGATGGGCCTTGCTTCGGGCGCATAAAAGTTCAAAGCCTCTTCCAAAGCAGGCGTATAGCCGGGCTCGAGCCCGTGGATGCGGCAGGTCTCGTCGGACCAGAAGATTTCGCCGGCGACAAGATCCAGCTCCCATCCGCCGATGCCAGCCAGGCGCCCTGTCTTGTCGAGAAAGATCTGGCTCTTGCGCAGATCGTCCTGCTGCAGCTTCTGCTCATTGATGTCCTGGTGGGTTCCGAACATCCATTCGGGCTTGCCGTCCTGCGTCCTGGTGATCACCTTGCCGCGGTCAAGCACCCAGACCCAATGGCCGTCCTTGTGGCGCATCCGCGCCTCGAACTGGTAGGTGTCGGTCTCGCCATCGAAATGACGCTGCAACGCTTTCCTCGAGCCTTCCAGATCGTCGGGTTCGGTGTTGTCCAACCAGGTCTCGATCGAGATCGGCTTCAACTCATCGAGCGTGTAGCCGATGATTTCCGCCCAGCGCTCGTTGAAACGGGTTTCGCCGGTCTGGACGTTCCACTCCCAGGTCCCCGCCCCGGTGCCTTCAAGAATGTTTTGAAGCCGCTGACGTTCTTCGTCCAGACCCTGTTTGGCAGCCACGCTTTCACTGATGTCACGAATGATATCCGTGCGGGCGATCACCTGGCCGTCCTGTGAGTAGACCGGACCGGTGGAAATCGAGACAGGAATGACGGTACCATCCCTCGTCCGTCTGAATGTTTCGCGAAGATCGGCCTTCCCGTCCCCGAGGGACGTTCCGACGGTGGCCTCCGTTTGCCCGGCATCCAGCGGCAGGATCATGCTGACGGGTTTGCCAACGGCTTCTTCTGCCGTGTAACCAAACATGGTTTCCGCAGCAGCGTTCCAAAGCTCAATGATGCCGTCCGTGCCTACAGTCACAATCGCATCGAGGCTGTTTTCAACGATCGATGCCGCGCGCGACTGGGTCAGGCGCAGTTGCTGTTCCTCGCCCAACGCAAGCCTGGCTTCGAGCGACCTGGCGGCTGCGTAACCCAGATGTTCGAGGATTTCGCGCTGATCCGGAGTCAGCTTGCCCGGGGTGTGATCGATGACGCAGAGCGTGCCGACATTCTCCCCATTGGAAAGAGTGAGGGGAACGCCGGCGTAAAACCGGACATCCGGTTTCCCGGTCACCAGCGGATTGTCCGCAAAGCGTGGATCGGCGGTTGCGTCCTCGACCTCCATGATGCCTTCGCCGTAAATGGCGTGCGCGCAGAAGGAGATATCGCGCGGCGTTTCAGTGGCGCCGGGCAAGCCGAAATTGGCCTTGAACCATTGCCGGTCCTGCTCGACGAGGGTGATCAGGGAAATCGGCGTCCCGCAAACAAGTGCCGCGGCGTTGACCAGAGCCTCGAACTCGCGCTCGGGCGCGGTATCGAGAACGTGAAGGTCACGCAACGCCTTGAGCCGCTTGGCCTCGCCAGGAGGCAGGTGCTGTTTGTTCACTGTCTCTGTCCCTGCATTGGTTCCGTGTGAGAGAAGCGGATCTAACCGGGTAATGCCTATTCTCGTTTCCTTGCCTGAGGCTTCACAGCCACGGCACCGTCGGTTCAGTTCGGCATCTTGCAAACTTGGCTACATAGCTTGATAAATCTCTAATATAGTAGGCCAAATGTTGCGTTTCGCCGGATTAACACCGCAATTTGCCCCCTTTCGGGCACGGCTTCGGCCACGCGAATGAACGCTCTGGGCCGGCAAACCCTGCTCAAAAACAACAGGCATCCGTCCTTCAATCTGATGGGTCTGGGTAATCCACCGCCCGAAAATAAAGACCCTCGGGAGCCGCCACCGGGCCACAGGCCTTGCGGTTTCTGGCGGCCAGTGCGGCTTCGACGTCTGCGGTCGTCCACTTGCCCTCGCCGACCAGCCGCAAGGTGCCTGCGAAGGAGCGGATCTGGTTGTGCAGGAAGCTGCGCGCCGAGGCGTGAATTTCGATCAGCCCGTCCTCCGCGCCGGCCATGACATCGAGCCGGTCCAGACTGCGCACAGGCGAATTGGCCTGACACTGGACCGAGCGGAAGGTGGTGAAATCATGCCGGCCGACCAGCACCTGCGCCGCGTCGTGCATGGCGGCGATGTCGAGCGGCTTGACCGACCACATCGCCCGGTTCTTCTCGATCACAAGCGGCGCACGGCGGCAGATGATGCGGTAGACATAGTGCCGCTTGAGGGCCGAGAAGCGGGCGTCGAATTCTTCGTCGACCTGGCGCGCGGCGATGATCGCAACCCGCTCCCGCGCCATCTGCAGATGGGCGTTGATCGCGTCTCGCACCGTGTCGTCGGGCCAGGTCTTTTCCAGGTCGACATGGGCAACCTGCCCCAGGGCATGAACACCCGCATCGGTGCGCCCGGCGCCACGGATGCTGACAGTCTCGCCACAAAAGCCCAGAATTGCGGTTTCGATGGCCTGCTGGATGGAGGGGTGCTCCTCCTGACGCTGCCAGCCGGCATAGCCGGTGCCGTCATACTCGACATCAAGGCGGTAACGCGGCATCAGCCTATCACCGTGCCGGGAGCAATTGTCGTTCCGCGCAGGAAATCCTCGGCCTTGAGCGGTTTGCCGCCAGCCTTCTGAAGCATCAGCAGCCTGATTGCGCCCTTGCCAGTTGCGATCGTCAGATGGTCGTCCAGCACGGTTCCGGGCGCCTGCCTTTCCACGTCAATGTTTGCCACCTCGGTGGCCAGCAGCTTGACGCGCTCCGCGCGATCACCACTGGCGATCTCGAACCAGGCGCCGGGTGACGGGGCCAGCCCGCGCACATGGTCGTGCACCTGTTGGGCCTCCAGCGTAAAATCGACCCGGGTTTCGGCCTTGCTGATCTTGGCTGCATAGGTGACGCCATCAGATGATTGCGCTGTCACCGGGAGCTCGCCCTTTTCAAGGCGCGCCATGGCCTCGACCATCAGCTTCGCGGTGACATAGGCGAGCTTGTCATGCAGTTCGCCGGTGGTCATGGCAGGGGTGATCTCGACGGTCTCAGTCAGCGCCACCGGGCCGGTATCGAGGCCTTCGTCCATCTGCATGATCATCACGCCGGTCTCCAGGTCACCGGCCATGATGGCACGCTGGATCGGCGCGGCGCCACGCCAGCGCGGCAGCAGCGAGGCGTGACCGTTCCAGGCGCCCAGCCTTGGAGCATCAAGGATGGCTTTGGGCAGGATCAGGCCGTAGGCGACGACAACCGCCGCATCGGCATTCAGCGCCCGGAACGCCGCCTGCTCGTCTTCGCTCTTGAGGCTTTTCGGGGTGAACACCGGAATACCCAGCGCATCCGCGGTGCGGTGAACCGGTGAAGGCAAGACTTCCAGCCCGCGGCGGCCCGCCGGACGCGGCGGCTGCGAATAGACCGCAACGATCTCATGCCCTGCCGTATGCAGCGCTTCCAGCGTCGGCGCTGCGTAACCGGGCGTTCCCATAAAGATGATGCGCATGGTCGATCCTCACACGGGTGGGCAATAGCCTGACGGCCAGGTGGCAGCGGGGTTGACGCCTCAGATCAGGCGGTTACGCGGGACTTTGCCAGCTTGGTGAACTTGCGCACCACCATGTCACGCTTGAGCTTGGAGATGTGGTCGATGAACAGGACACCGTTGAGATGGTCGATCTCGTGCTGCAGGCAGGTCGCGAGCAGGCCATCGGCCTCGGTCAGCTGCTCCTTGCCGTCGCGGTCGAGATGCTTGACGGTGATCGTCGCCGGGCGCTCGACTTCGGCGTAATAGTCGGGGATCGAGAGGCAGCCCTCTTCGTAGACGCTGGTCTCGTCTCCGGTTGCCACCAGTTCCGGATTGATGAACACCTGCGGGGCGGGCTCTTCGTCCTTGCCGGCGATGTCGATCACCAGCAGACGGCGTGGCACGCCGACCTGGATCGCAGCCAGGCCGATACCGGGTGCGTCATACATGGTTTCGAGCATATCATCGATAAAGCTCTGCATTTCCGAATCGACGCGCTCCACCGCAGCGCTTTGCTGGCGGAGAACGGGGTCGGGCAAATAGATGATCGGCTTGATGGTCATAGCGGTGAAATAGTCATTGAACCGCGCGCCGTCAATCAGCGCCGGCAACCAGCCAATAATGATGTTCTCGTTTTGATCTGACAAAAGCTGCAGAATCAGCTAGGGCAAGAGAATGCAGACCGGTACAGCCCTGTTTTCGTCTCCCTTATTTCAGCTCAATGGCCATACGGTCACACTGGGTGAGAGCCTGCTGGCTTTGTTCGCGGTGCTGATGCTGTGCGCCCTCTGGCTGGCGTTCTGCCTGACGCGCACAGCGCGCAAACGGGCGCAGGCAGACACGGACGCCCTGACCCGGGCGGCCCAGGCCGAGGAGCGGCTTGCAGAAATCCTCAAGGCACAATCGGAAATGCAGGGCCGCATGGGCGCGATGGCGGAGCTGTTCGGCGCACGCCAGGCCGAGCTCAACCAGGCGATCGGCCAGCGCATTGACGGCATGACCCAGCGGCTGGGATCCTCGATCAGCGAGCAGACCAAATCGACCCATGAGAACCTGTCGAAACTGCAGGAACGGCTGGCAGTGATCGACACGGCGCAGAACAACATCCAGTCGCTGGCCCGCGACGTGGTGGGGCTGCAGGCGATCCTGTCGAACAAGCAGACCCGCGGCGCCTTCGGCCAATCGCGGATGGAAACCATCATCCAGGACGGGCTTCCGTTTGGTGCCTTCAGTTTCCAGCCTACGCTGTCGAACGGCATGCGGCCCGATTGCACCATCTCCATGCCCAACGGCGCGCCGGATCTGGTCATCGATGCGAAATTTCCGCTGGAAGCCTGGAATGCCATGCGCGCGGCGGAAGCCGAGGGCAGCAGCGACCAGGCTGCCCAGCAGGCACAACAGAGGTTCCGCCGGGACATGGAAGTGCATATCCGCGACATCTCGGACAAGTACCTGATCCCGGGCGAGACCCAGGACACGGCCTTCCTGTTCGTGCCGTCGGAATCGATCTTCGCCGAGATCCACGAGAATTTCGAAGCCATCGTGCACAAGGCGCAACGGTCGCGGGTGGTCATCGTCTCGCCATCGCTGCTGATGCTGTCGATCCAGGTGATCCAGGCGCTGCTCAAGGATGCTCGGATGCGCGAGCAGGCGCATCTGATCCAGGGCGAGGTGCTGCGGCTGATGGAGGACCTTTCGCGGCTCGATGACCGGACGCGGAAGCTGCAGGCGCATTTCTCGATGGCGCAGAAGGATGTCGACCTGATCCTGACCTCTTCGGACAAGCTGACCAAGCGCGGCGCCAAGATCGAGGCGCTGGAGTTCGCGCAACTGGCAGACGAGGCCAAGGCCGCTGACAACAAAGGACAGACGACAGAGCGTTCCGCCGCTTCCAGTCAGTCACCGAAATTCGAACCGCGATCCTCGACCCTCAAGCTGAGCGTCGTTGACGAAGACAACTGACCCCTTTTCTCAGCCCCGATAACCTGACAAAAAGCTGCCCACAGGATTGAAGCGCAGCCCGGCAGCCAAACGGCTGATACGGGTGAGCAAGGGAGAGAGCCATGATCACCGTCATCGGATCCGTCAACATGGACCTGATCGCCACCACCCCACGGCTGCCCGAGCCGGGCGAGACCGTCAGCGGGCCGGATTTTGCCACGGCGCAGGGCGGCAAGGGCGCCAACCAGGCGCTGGCTGCGCAACGCGCAGGCGCATCGGTGACCATGTGCGGCGCGGTTGGCGATGACGCCTTTGCGACCGACGCCCTGGCGTTGCTCGATGACGCAGGGGCTGACCTTACGGCCGTGCGTCATGTGGATGGCCCGACAGGAATCGCGGTGATCCTTGTGGGCGGCGACGGCGAGAACATGATCGTTGTGGTCCCGGGTGCCAATGGCAAGGTGACTGCGGATGACGCGGACCGGGCGGTCGCGGCGATGGCAAAGGGCGATACGCTGGTGCTGCAGATGGAAATCCCGGACGTAGCCACCGAGGCCGCGCTGAAGGCCGCGCGGGCCAAGGGCGTGCGCAGCGTGCTCAACATCGCGCCGCTGACCGATGCAGTCGAGCGGCTTGCGCCATTGGCCGACATCGTCATCGCCAACGAAACCGAATTCGCGCGTTTGTCAGGCCAGCCGGCGGAGACGCTGGAGGCTGCAAGGGCAGAGCTTGAAAAACTGCATGCAAAAACCGACCAGTGCCTGATCGTCACGCTCGGCGGTGACGGTGTGCTTTGGGCCAAGGACGGCGCGATCGAACACGTGGCCTCGCTCAAGATCACGCCGGTCGACACCGTGGGTGCAGGCGATACGTTCTGCGGCTACCTGGCCCAGGGTCTCGATGCGGGGCTCGAGTTTTCAGCCGCGGTCCACCGGGCCGCCGTGGCAGGCGCGCTGGCCTGCCTCAAACCCGGCGCCCAGCCATCGATCCCGCTGTCAGCCGAAGTCGACGCGCGCCTCTGAAACGATCACAGGCGGCCAAGGCGCTCGATCAACAAATCGAAGAAACGATCGGCATCGACGTCCTTGACGACAAGGGCGTTTTCGGGACGTTCGGTCACCTTCCACCAGTCCACCACGGTGGCGCCCAGGGTCAGTTCCGAACCGGTCTCGATCTCGACATTGCAGTTGCGGCCTGAAAACATGTTGGGATCAAGCAGCCAGGCAATGACCGTCGGGTCGTGCAGCGGACCGCCATCGGTGCCGTATTTCTCCTCGTCGAAGCGCTCGAAGAACTCCAGCATGTCGGCCATGGCAACGGACGCCCGGTTGCCGTTTGCGCGCAAACGCTCGACCCGGACCCTGGTGGTCAGCACCTTGTGGGTCACATCGAGCGGCATCATGGTGAGCGGTATCCCGGCCCCGAACACGATTTTTGCGGCTTCGGGATCAACATAGATGTTGAACTCCGCCGACGGCGTTATGTTGCCGCCCTCAAAGAAACCGCCCCCCATCAGCACGATCTGCTTGATCCGCCCGACGACATCAGGGGCCCGCTCGAGGACCATGGCGATGTTGGTCAGCGGACCAAGCGGGCACAAGGTGACGGTTCCGGCGGGTTCACTGCGCAGTGTCTCGATGATGAAGTCGACGGCGTGCTTTGATTCCAGCGGGCGGGCGGGCTCAAACAGGTCGATACCATCAAGGCCGGTCTTGCCGTGGACATGCTCGGCGGTGACCAGCTTGCGGGCAAGCGGTCTGTCGGCGCCGGCATAGACCGCGACATCTCCCCTGCCGCAGATTTCCGTGACCATGCGGGCATTCCGCCCGGTCAGCGCCAGCGGCACGTTGCCTGCAACAGCGGTGATCCCGAGCACCTCGAGTTCCGGGCTGGCAAGCGCCAGCATGATCGCGGCGGCATCGTCCTGGCCGGGGTCTGTATCGATGATGATCTTGCTCGGCGTCATGGTCCGTCCTTGTGAAAAAGCGATTCGATTGCCCGGACATTAGGAGCCGCATCGGTCGCGGGGCAAGGTTCTTGCGAAGCTCTGTGCAAGTTCCCATATTACTGCCATGCCGGATGCCGATCGAGGGTCTGGCGCCTGTCGCTTGAGAACGAGGACAAGCCATGTCGCGTATGACGCCCTTTTCAAGCCCACTGTTGCTGGGCTTTGACACGATGGAAAAGACCCTGGAACGCATTGCCAAGGGGTCTGAAGGTTATCCGCCCTACAATATCGAGCGCATTCGCGCCTCTGCGGACGGAAGCAAGGCCGAACGGCTCAGGATTACACTCGCGGTTGCCGGTTTTTGTGACGAAGATCTCGAGGTCACGACGGAAGAAAACCAGCTCGTCATCCGCGGGCGCCAGTCCGACGAGAGTGACGGCCGGGAATATCTGCACCGCGGCATCGCCGCACGTCAGTTCCAGCGGATGTTCGTGCTTGCCGACGGCATGCAGGTTGTCAGCGCGGAATTGAAAAACGGCTTACTGTCCGTCGATCTAATTCGTCCGGAACCGGAGCGCATGGTGCGAAAAATTAACATTTCGGTTCGAGACTAGGAACAACAGTTCGAGCCAACAGGATGTTTCCTGCCACCTTCAGGAGGAAATCGACATGATTGCCAAATCGGGAAAAACCCAATTGTCCGCAAATGACCTGGCCCTTCTGGGCTCGGGCAAGGTCGGCTATATCCGCAAGATGCGCTCCGAAGACGTCAGCGCGCGCTTTCCGGAAGCACCGGTGCTTGACCCGGGACTCGAGCTCTGGGCGCTGTTTGGCGCCGATGGCACACCGATCCTGCTCACCGACAATCGCTCCAGCACGTTTTACCGCGCGGCCGAAGACGAACTGAAGACTGTCGCCCTGCACTGACCGGGCCGCCCCTGAACGCGGACGGCGAGTTAACGTCGTGCGAGCCTGCAGTGCCTGGCAGGCCTAGAACAACACGAAGCCCGGAAATCACCATGATTTCCGGGCTTCGTTGCATCTGCAAGTTCAGATTTTCCAGCAGCTCGCTCAGGGCCCTGGGCCCAGCCGGGATTACGCGGCGTTGGAGGCCGGCTCTTCGGTCAGGAAGGCATGCAGCGAGGCTGCATTGTCGGTGGCGCGCAGCTTGGCGACCATGTCACTGTCGCGCATGACACGGGCGATACGCGAGAGTGCCTTGAGATGGTCGGCGCCGGCCCCTTCGGGCGCGAGCAACAGAAACACCAGATCGACCGGCTGGTCGTCCAGGGCTTCGAAGTCCACAGGCTGATCCAGCCGCGCGAACACGCCGACGATCTTGTCCAGCGACGCCAGCTTGCCGTGCGGAATGGCAATGCCATTGCCGACACCGGTAGACCCAAGCCGTTCGCGCTGGAGAATGACGTCGAACACCTCGCGCTCGGCAAGTCCTGTGACTTCCGAGGCCTTGGCCGCCAGTTCCTGCAACAACTGCTTCTTGGAGTTTGCCTTGAGCGCAGGCAGAACAGAGTTCTGCGCAATCAGATCAGCAAGCGCCATGTCAAATTCCTTGTTCTGGGTCCGCGTACCGGACCTCATTGTTTGCTTCATGTGAAAGGCCGCAAGCCTCCGGCGTTTGTCTCCGCCGAGGGCCTGCCTGCCTTACTTCATATCAGCCAACGCCGTCAGGACTTGATCCCGCCGGCGTCAATCCAACCAATGTTTCCGTCATCGCGGCGATACACGACATTGAGCGCGTCATTGCCTGCGTTGCGGAACATCAAGATCCGTTCATCTGTCATATCAAGCGCCATAACCGCATTGGCGACGCTCATGGTCACCAGCTGCTTGGAGCTTTCGGCGATAATCGCCGGGGCATAATCTTCGGGCACTTCAGCCGCATCATCGCCGGCTGAATCCACCACCGCATAGGCCAGCTCGGCCTGAGCCTGCTGGCTGTTGGCATGGTGGTCCTTGAGCCGGCGCTTGTAGCGGCGCAGGCGTTTTTCAACACGTTCGGCCGCAGCATCGAACGCAGGCTGCGGATCCTGGGCTTCACCAGTGGCGTGCAACACGACGCCGGTATCGAGATGGATCTTGCAGTCAGCCTTGAAGCGCGACCCGGACTTCTCCACAATCACGTGGCTCGAAAAACCGCCATCGTAATATTTACGAACCGCTCCTGTCACATGGTCCTCGATGCGGGTCATGAATGACTCGCCGATTTCCATATGCTTACCAGACACTCGCACGCTCATGGGTCATCCCTTCTTGTTATGGTTCGGGAATTTAGTCTAGGCCATGCGCCGCGCTCATCCAAGCGCCTGACGTCGGTCAAATGGCCCGGTCCTCGCAATTTTTTGCTTGACAGAAACCGGTCTGGGCCCGCGATCCAGCCGCGCCACCCAATGCGGGGCGGCTTCTACGCCGATGCGCCCTGGCTGTCAAGTTTGGCATGGGTTTTGCTTGATTGCAGAGCGATTTCAATCAATTGGCGCCCAGAGTTCATAGCGCCGCCGCTCGCGCCCGGGCACGTTTTTCACGCCGTCGCTGCACCGACGACGGAATAGCCATAGCTTCCCGATACTTGGCGACCGTGCGGCGGGCTATCTCGACACCGGACTTCTTGAGCATATTCACCAGATCATCATCGGAAAGCACCGCTTCGGGCGCCTCCTGGTCAACCAGGACGCGGATACGGTGACGTACTGATTCGGCGGAATGGGCGTCCCCACCAGCTTGCGCCGAGGCGATGGAGACCGTGAAAAAGTATTTCAGTTCGAAGACGCCCCGCGGCGTGATCATGTACTTGTTCGAGGTTACCCGACTGACGGTCGATTCATGCATGCCGATGGCCTCTGCCACGGCCTTGAGATTGAGCGGCTTCAGATGATCGACACCATGCAGCAGGAAAGCGTCCTGCTGGCGGACAATCTCGCTTGCCACTTTCATGATTGTCTTGGCGCGCTGGTCCAGCGAGCGGGCCAGCCAGTTGGCGGTCTGCAGGCACTCGCTCAAGAACTCCTGGCCCGCGGCGTTCTTCTCCATCTTTCCTGACACGGTGGTGAAATAGGTCTGGTTGACCAGCACCCGGGGCAAGGTGTCGGGGTTGAGCTCGACGGCCCATCCACCATCGGATGCGGGACGCACCGAGACATCAGGTACGATCAACTCGCTGGAGCCGGTTTCAAACCGGGTACCCGGCTTGGGATCAAGCGCGCGGATCTCGGTCATCATCTCGAGCAGATCTTCCTCATCGACGCCACAGATCCGCGTCAGCGTGCCAAAATCACGCCTGGCCAGCAATTCGAGATTCTCGACCAGAGCCGCCATTGCCGGATCAAGCCTGTCCTTGCGGGCCAACTGCAAGCCGAGGCATTCGGAAAGCGTGCGGGCAAAGATTCCGGCGGGTTCGAATTCCTGCAGACGGGCCAACACCTGTTCGACCTGTTCCGGATCGGCGCCAAGCCGCTCGACGGTCTCTGTCATGTCGCCCACCATGTAGCCGGCAGCATCCAGCTGATCGGCAAGCTCAGTGGCGATCAGCCTTTCGGCCGGCTCGGAAAAGGCAAACGCGATCTGCTCGGCCACATGGTCGCGCAAGGTCGGTGCGCGGGCGGCGAAGTCATCGAGATCATAGCCCTCTCCGGCATGACCGCCTTCACTGCCCGGCATCGACTTCCAGTTGTCGATGAACTCCGGCTGGTCGACACGTTCGGTGCCGTGGTCGTCGGGAAAGACGTTCTCATAGCGCGCATCGATTTCGGAGGTCATGCGCTCGGCCTGGTTCTCCGAAGATCCGGCCCAGCTGGCTTCCTCGCCGGTGTCGCCAGCGGTTTGTTCAGGGGGAGTTTCCCGCGCGGGCTCCGGGACCACATCAGCGTGCTCGCTTTCGGCATTGACCAGTTCCAGCAGTGGATTGCGTTCCACTTCCTGCTCTATGAACCGGGTCAGCTCGACATGACTGAATTGCAGCAGACGGATCGACTGCATCAGTTGTGGCGTCATGACCAGCGACTGGCTTTGGCGCAATTGAAGACCGGCTGACAAGGCCATGGCGACGCACTACTCCCCGCTTGGGCCGCCGTCAGCTCGGATTGCAGGCCCCCCTGCGTCCATGCTGCCCGGATTCGGAACGTCTCCAGCGACGCCCGCTCAGCCCATCTGGCCCGAAAATTGCTTTTTTCTTTCTTCGGGTCAAGTCCGACCTAGGTACAGGGTAAATTTGCCTCAGGCGGATCAGCCGCTGGCTCCCGAATGGGCAGGCGCCTTGAAAGCAGGCCGCGGGGAGCAAATTACAGCGAGAACTGCTCACCAAGATAGAGGCGACGCACATCGGGATTGGCGACGATGTCGGCGGGCCGACCATGGGTCAGGAGCACACCAGCATTCATGATGTAGGCGCGATCGATCAGACCGAGAGTTTCGCGTACATTGTGATCGGTGATCAAGACCCCGATGCCACGGCGGGTGAGGTGGCGAACGAGATCCTGGATATCGGAGACCGCGATAGGGTCGACGCCAGCGAAAGGCTCGTCCAGCAGCATGAACGTCGGATCGGATGCAAGCGCACGGGCGATCTCGAGCCGGCGGCGCTCCCCGCCCGACAAGGCGATGGAGGGTGACTTGCGCAGATGCGAGATATGAAATTCCTCGAGCAGGCTGTCGAGCTTCTCCTCGCGCCTGGCGCGGTCCTTTTCCACCACCTCGAGTACGGCGCGGATGTTGGCCTCGACGCTCAATCCGCGGAAAATCGAGGCCTCCTGCGGCAGGTAGCCAACGCCGAGCCGGGCGCGGCGGTACATAGGCAGGCTGGAAACATCATGCCCGTCGATCTCGATCGTGCCGGCGTCCACAGGAACCAGACCGGTGATCATGTAGAAACAGGTGGTTTTGCCGGCCCCGTTCGGCCCCAGGAGCCCCACCGCCTCGCCACGGCGAACGCCGAGGGAGACGCCATCCACAACCCGCCGTGACTTGTAGGCCTTTGTCAGATTGCGGGCAATCAGCGTTCCGTCATAACGCGTCGGGCCCTCGGGAGCCTGCGCAACATCGCCGTCTCCGTCATTGTTGCCCAATGAAGAAAAGAGAGCCCGGATCACTGCTTGGGTCGCGACTTGGGGTCGAGCTGAATCATGACACGGCGGCCGCAACTGTCGAGCTTGGCCTGACCGTTCTTCATCTGCACGGTCAGCTTGCACCCGATAAAGACATTGTCCGCATCGGTGAGCACGACCTTCTCGCCCGTCAGCACCAGGATCTCGTCGGCCATGTTGAAATTTCCGGCATCCGCCGTGGCGGTCTGCGTGCCCGACTGGATGAACACCTTCTTGTAGAGCTCGATCTCCCGGATGTCGGCCGCGCCGGACGACACCGATCCCCCGTCCTTGCTGTAGTTGACGATCATTTCGCCTGCCTGAAGCAAGGTATCGCCCTGCACCACCTTGACGTTGCCGGTAAAGGTGGCCTGGCTGGCCTCCTCGTTGATCTTGAGCAGGTCGCTTTCGATCTGGATCGGCTCGTCACCGGACAGGGCCAGCCCCGACATCCGGCTCTCGGTGTCCTGGGCAACGGCGCCGGATACGATAGCCAGCAATCCGGCCGCGATCACGACCGCAGCAACAATGGTCAAATGGAAAGGCGTTCTTGCCATGTCAGTTCGTCGCTCCATCCTTCGGCTTGAGCGCCGAGGGGTTGATCGTCATGCGGACCTGGTCCTGAAAGATGATGACGCGGCCCTTATCTGTCATCTGCATGGATTGCGCAACCACGGAGGCATCGCCGCTACTGATGGAAACCGGTGCATTGGAGACCAGCCCGCCATTGGCCATATCGACATCCGCAGACTGCAGTTGCGCCGTCATGCCGTCGTCCGTGGACACGGACAAGGGCTTGTCGAACAGGATGGTCTGGGCCTCCCTGTTGAAGGTCCCGCTGACTGCGTTGAGAACCGCGTTGCTGCCATTGGGTGCAGGCAGGTCAGCAACGATGTCCTCGAGCACGATGACATCGGCGGCAGAGAGGTCTTGGATCGCGCGTGCGGCGCGCATCGTGTAGGGGCGCGCGTCCGAACTCTGGCCGCTCATCACGGGGTTCTGCATGACCAGCTTTCCATCCCGGATGATCACCGAGTCGATGCCGACGCCCTCAGGCACCAGATTGTCGAGCAAGGACACCACCACAAAGGCCACGACAACCAGCGCGGCGGCAAGCGGCAGCACGATCTTGAGCACCCTGACCAGCCGAGAGTGCGACAGGGCACGCTTGTACTCGGCGTGCGAGCGACCTGCATACCGGCCGCTGTCGGGGACCTCTGAGACTGTCGATGTGGTCATTCGGCTCTGAATTCCTGGTGGTGGTCCGTGCCGGAGAGGGCCCATTTCCGGCACGGTCCGGTTGTTTGGCCGAGTGGCGGTTGCGGTTGGCTTCGCATGCCAATATGGTGATTTTGCGAAGCAGTTGACGCAGATTGCCATGCCGCGCCGACAATGGCAAAAGCAAAGCCGCTCCAAGGCGGCCTGAAGCCGTCAAATCGGCAAGCCGCACCCAGTTTGTACCCACAACACCATCGGAGGACTACGCGTGACCGACCCGGACATTCTTGCCGATCGCCGCCGGATCCGGCGCAAGCTCAGTTTCTGGCGCTTCATGACCATTGTCATCGCCATAGCCCTGGTGGCCGGGCTGTTCATGCGGTTCCAGGGTAGCGGCCGGAGCGGCAGCCACATCGCCCGTATCGATATCAGCGGCGTGATCACCGACGACCAGCCGCTGCTCGACCTGATTGCCGATGCCTCGGAAAGCGAGGCTGCCAAGGCGCTGGTTGTCTCGATCTCCTCGCCGGGCGGCACCACCTATGGCGGCGAGCGCATTCACAAGGCGCTGGTCGAGGCAGGCAAGTCCAAACCGGTGGTCGCTGACATTCACACACTGGCCGCCTCGGCCGGTTACATGATCGCTGCCTCGACGGACCATATCGTCGCCGGTGAAAGCTCGATCGTGGGCTCGATCGGGGTCATCTTCCAGTATGCTCAAGCTCAGGATCTGCTCGACAAGATCGGCGTGCGGCTGGAGGAAATCAAATCCTCGCCGCTCAAGGCCGAACCCTCGCCCTTTCATGAGGCCAGCGAAGAGGCCAAGGCGATGATCCGTTCGATGGTCCTCGACAGCTATGACTGGTTCGTCGACCTGGTTGCCGAGCGCCGCGAGATGGACCGCACCGAGGTGCTCGAGCTCGCGGACGGTTCGATCTTTACCGGACGGCAGGCGCTGAAGAACGGCCTGGTCGACGCACTCGGCGGCGAAGCCGAGATCCGCGCCTACCTGAAGAGCCGCGATGTCGATGACACCCTCGAATTTGTCGACTGGAAACCCGCTGATGACACCGCGAGCCTGTTCCTTGGCGCCGGCGCTGCAAGCCTGATCCAGCGCTTGATCGGCATGCCCGCATCGCTTGCAACCGAAATCGACAGGTTGTCGGGCGGCAAGTTGTTCCTTGACGGCCTTGTGTCTGTTTGGCAGGTTGGCGAGCAGTCGGAGAGTTTCGAGTTGGGGCGAGGGAAATGATCAAATCGGAATTGGTTCAAGCGGTTGCGGCGCGCAACCCGCATCTCTATCACCGGGATGTCGAGAACATCGTCAATGCCGTGCTGGACGAGATCACCGACGCGCTGTCAGAGGGAAACCGGGTTGAACTGCGCGGATTTGGTGCATTTTCGGTCAAGAACCGTCCGCCGCGCTCCGGCCGCAATCCGCGCACCGGAGAGCCGGTGTTCGTGGAAGAGAAATGGGTGCCGTTCTTCAAGACCGGCAAGGAGCTTCGCGAGCGGCTCAATCCTGAAGACAAGGACTAGGCGCCCCAGGGCAAGGGCCGATACGGAACAGGGACCGGGCCTGAAAGTCAGGGCCAGCCGACGTGGACCGAGGTTGCCCTCAGCCGGGTGCAGCCCTATCTGGTGCTGTCAGAGCGAACGGTTTTCGAGATGACCCCGTCATCGCAACGGCCGTCATGGCTTGCACGAATGACGACGAGGCCCGGGCAGTCCGAGGGATCCTGAGCTTGCAAGGAAACTGGATCGAACCATGATCAAACGCATCATCGCACTGGCAATTCTCGTGCCCCTGGGCATTGTTCTCATCATGCTCTCGGTGGCCAACCGCACGGCGGTGACACTGTCCTTCAATCCGTTCAACCCGGCGGATGAAGTGCTGTCGGTGACGCTGCCGTTTTTCGTCTTCCTGTTTGCTGCCTTGATCATCGGCATGATCATCGGCTCGCTGGCGACCTGGTTCAAACAGGGCAAGCACCGCAAGCGGGCGCGCGTCAATGCCAATGAGGCGGTCAAATGGCATACCGAAGCCGACCGCGAAAAGGCCAAGGCACAACAGATCGCCGCGTCCCTCCCCGCCCCTGACAAGCGCTCTGCGGCCTGAGCCGAACAGCTGATCGATCAGCGCCCTGATCGCTTCGGGCTATGCCTTCCACGCGCGACGGCTACGCATGCCTGCGGATTATCCGCCAACCTCAATGGTCGTGGCCATGGCTCTGCAGCGCGCCAAGCTTCTCGCCTGAGCGGTATTCCTTCAAGGCCTGAACCAGAATGAGCTGGGCCGAGCGCAGAAACAAGCCGGCCATCAGCAGCGCGACGATAAGGTCGGGCCAGGCGGAAGCGGTGAGCCAGACGGCGGCACTTGCGATCATGACGGCGACATTGCCGATGGCGTCATTGCGCGAGCAGAGCCAGACCGAGCGCACATTGGCATCGCCATCCTTGTAGCGCATCAGCAAAAACACGCTGGCCAGGTTGGCCGCCAGCGCCAGCAGGCCGACCAATCCCATGATTCCGGCGCTGGGCACACCGAGAATGAGCACCTGATAGGCGGTCGAGCCGAACACCCAGAGCCCCATCGCCAGCAAGCTCAAACCCTTCAGCAAGGCCGCGGTGGAGCGGACCTTGATGCTCATGCCGATGACGGCGAGGCTCATGCCGTAGGTCAGCGCATCGCCGAGAAAATCCAGCGCATCGGCCTGCAGGGCCTGGGAACCGGCCAGCTGGCCCGCCGACATCTCGACGAAGAACATGGCCGCATTGATGGCGATCACGGTCCACAAGACGCGCTTGTAGGAAGCGTCCATGCCGTCGAAGCGCGGGTTACCTGTGCAACCGCAGGCTTGGGTTTCCGTGCCGCAGGAAGGGGCGTCCAGGGTGCGGGTATCTGCCATTTCGCGGTCCTTGCTTACTCAATGGCACAATCTATAATCCCTCTAGCGACTATAGGTTCAAGGGGTGTTTTCAATGTTTTCCATCGGCGAGCTTTCCAAACGCACTGGGGTAAAAATCCCGACCATCCGCTATTACGAACAAATGGGGTTAATCGAGGCACCAGAACGCTCGCAAGGCAATCAGCGCCGCTACTCAAAGGACGGGATGCAACGCCTGTCCTTCATCCGCCATTCGCGTGAGCTGGGGTTTTCGATCGAAGACATCAAAGGCCTGCTGGAGCTGAGCCAGCATCCGGAAAAGCCATGCCATGATGCACACAACATGGCGGCGCGGCGGCTTGAGGACGTCCGGGCAAGGATTGCCAAACTGCAGCGGCTGGAACGCGAGCTCAAGCGCATTTCCGATTGTGACGCGGACACCGTCGCCCATTGCGCAGTGATCGAGACGCTGGCCGATCACAGCCTGTGCGAAACGGAGCACTGAGCGCTAAAAGTAGTCTTCATAAAGACAAATCACATGAACTTGCCGCCGTCCGGTCGAAGTTAGACAATCGTTTGGCAGCGGAAAAATACTTCATGTCCTTCAGATATTTTTCTTTCGACTTTTGCTAATCTCGCAGAGAATGCCAAGAACCACAGCGACTCCGATATAGGTAACGCCTTTGTTTATAACCTCTCCTGAATTGGACGCTGCAAAATAACGCTCGGCAAGAAGAGCATTGGAATCCATATTCTCCGTGCTTATCGCTATGTAGAATCCGATGCATGTGCGGATAACGCCCAGACCAAACCCCAGATACGCAAGGAACGTGCCTATCCTTGTGAAAAACATCCCTGAATTCCCCTGCAAATCGTCCTGCTTGGCGCCGAGCTTACACCCCGGCAGCCTTGGCGCTGACGACCTCGTTGAACTTGGTGAAGAACTGGCCTGCGAGTTTCTTCGAGGTTGAATCGATCAGCCGGGAGCCGAGCTGGGCGATCTTGCCGCCGACCTGCGCATTGACGGCATAGGTGAGCACGGTTTCCGCGCCGTCCTCGACCAGCTTCACATCGGCGCCGCCCTTGGCGAAGCCGGCGATGCCGCCCTTGCCTTCTCCGGAAATCGTGTAGCTCTCGGGCGGATTGATGTTTTCCAGCGTCACATCGCCGGTGAACTTGGCAGAGACCGGTCCGATCTTGATCTTGACGGTGGCCGACATCTCGGTGTCGGAGGTTTTCTCCAGCGTCTGGCAGCCCGGAATGCACTCACGCAGAACGTCGGGATCGTTGAGCGCTTCCCATACCAGCTGACGCGGGGCCGCGATGCGTTCTTCGCCGTTCATTTCCATTGGACAAGATCCTCCCTGATTGTGAGCCTATCTATGCAAAGCGAAAACGGCTTTGCCAAGTGCATATCGGGTTGCTATGTCCAATCTCTCATGAAATCGCCGGGTCATGGCGCTGCCCAGGGCCCGGCCACGCACATAAACTGGACATTTCGGACCTTGGCCGACAAGCGCACCCAAAAGCCACGACGCGGCGGCCCCGCCCAGCCGGGAGAGCCCAGGCCAAAAGCCAACCGGCCCAAGGTCGGCGGGGGTGGCGGCAAGCCGCCGCGCAGTGAAGCTGCGGCAAGGCCTCATGCGGGCAAGCGCTCGAGATCCGACCGGAAGCCCGCAGACCGGCAGGCGTCAGACCGCAAGGCCGACATGCAGCCGCAAGCGCCGCTCAGGCCGCTGAACAAGCGTCAGGGCGCATTGCCGCAACAGACCGCGCCGCTGATCTTGGAGACCGGCAACGAGGATGGCTACCAGCTTCTCGACATGGGACTCAACGAAGCCGGCCAGGGCGAGAAGCTCGAGCAATATGGCAGCCTGCGCATCGTGCGTCCGGAGGCGCAGGCGCTGTGGGGCCGCGGGCTGCCGGATTCCGAATGGGCCAAGGCGGATGCGGTGTTTACCGGCGACACCGACGAAGACGGCATCGGCCGCTGGGCGTTTCCGCGCATGCCGCTGGGCGAAACCTGGCCGATGAAACTGCTCGGTGTCGATTTTCATGGCCGGCTGACCTCGTTCCGCCATGTCGGCGTATTTCCCGAGCAGATCGCACACTGGCGCTGGATGGCGGACCGGATCACCGAGGCCAGGCGGCCGCTGAAGGTGCTCAACCTGTTCGGATACACAGGGGTCGCCTCGCTGGTGGCGGCGCATGCCGGGGCCGAGGTCACCCATGTCGATGCGTCGAAGAAGGCGATCGGTTGGGCGCGGGAAAACCAGGCGCTGGCGCGACTCGAGGACAAGCCGATCCGCTGGATCTGCGAAGACGCGATGAAGTTCATCGCCCGTGAGGAACGCCGCGGCAACCGCTACGACATCATTCTTACCGATCCACCGAAATTCGGCCGCGGGCCGAATGGCGAAGTCTGGCAGCTGTTCGAGCATCTGCCGCTGATGCTCGATATCTGCCGCGAATTGCTGAGCGACAAGCCGGTGGGGTTGGTGCTGACCGCCTATTCGATCCGGGCCTCCTTCTATGCAACACACGAGCTGATGCGCGAGACCATGCGCGGCGCCGGCGGCCGGGTGGAATCGGGCGAACTGATCATCCGCGAGAGCGGCAAGCCCGAAGCAGACGAATGCCGGGCACTGTCGACCTCGCTTTATTCAAGGTGGCTGCCGCAATGAGTGATCACGACCATCCAAGTCATCGCGCGACCAAAGTCGGGCAGGTGAAAGAGATCACCAGCCTTTCCAATCCGGTGATCAAGGACATCCGCGCGCTGTCAATGAAGAAGCATCGCGACGAGACCGGCACCTTTCTGGCCGAAGGCCTGAAGCTGGTGATCGACGCGCTCGATCTCGGCTGGACAATCCGCACGCTGATTTATGCCAAGAACCAGCGCGGCAAGGAACAGGTTGAAAAGATCGCAGCACTCACGGTGGCGCGCGGCGGGCTGGTGCTGGAAGTCAGCGAGAAGGTGCTGACAGCCATCACAAGGCGCGACAATCCGCAAGCCGTGATCGCCGTTTTCGAGCAGAAGCTGGCCCCGCTTGGCGGCATCAAGCCTGCCAAGGACGACACCTGGATTGCGCTCGACCGGGTCCGCGATCCGGGCAATCTCGGCACCATCATCCGCACCGCAGATGCCGCCGGTGCTGCGGGCGTGATCCTGATCGGCGAAACCGTCGATCCGTTTTCGATGGAAACAGTGCGCGCCACCATGGGATCGGTGTTCGCGGTTCCGCTGGTGCGGGCGACGGAGTCTGAATTCCTGAGCTGGTCGAAGAAATCCTCAACGCTGATGGTCGGTAGCCATCTCAAGGGCAGCGTCGACTACCGGACGATCACGTACACCGAGCAGCCGGTGGTGCTGCTGATGGGCAATGAACAACAGGGCCTGCCAGACACGCTGGCCGCGGCCTGCGGCAAGCTCGCCCGGATTCCGCAGACCGGCCGGGCGGATTCGCTCAATCTGGCGATCGCCACCGGGGTGATGCTGTTTGAAGCACGGCGGCACCTGCTTTCGCTCGACGAGCCCGGCACATGAGCCCTCCCCGATCCGAACCATCGGCGCTGAGCCGGCTGATGCCGATGCTGCTGCTTGTTTCAGCCAGCGTCGCGATCGACCAGGTGATCAAATGGCTGGTGGAGACACGGCTGCCGTTTCACGAGCTGGTGCCGGTGATCCCGATGTTTGCGCTCTACCGCACCTGGAACGAGGGCATCGCGTTCTCGATGCTCGGAGGACTGCCGGATACCGCACTGCTGGCACTGACCGGGCTGGTGATCATCTTCGTGCTTTATCTCTGGTGGCGCACACCGCCCGGACGCAGGATCGCGCATCTGGGTTATGCGCTTATTATCGGCGGGGCGCTCGGCAACCTGATCGACCGGGCCGTCTACGGTCACGTGGTCGACTACATCCTGTTTCACACCGAGACATGGTCATTTGCCGTCTTCAACCTCGCCGACGCCTTCATCAGCATCGGCGCCGGACTGATTGTTCTCGATGAACTGATCGTCATGCTGCACGAACGCAAGAGCCGAACCTGACAGCCAGCCGGACGCCGCCCTTGATCTTGAGGGCCGGGCGGGCCAGTCTGGATCAACACAAGAGGAGCTTCCATGCAAGACCGTTTCAAGGGCATTCTACTCACCCGCGACGAAAACAAGGTGATGTCGGTCAATGTGACCGAGCTCGGCCTTGATGATCTGATGGAAGGCGACGTGGTCGTCGAGGTGGAGTGGACCACCATCAACTACAAGGATGGCCTCGCCATTACCGGCAAGGGCCCGGTGGTGCGGCGCTGGCCGATGGTGCCCGGCATTGATTGCGCCGGCACCGTAGTCAGCTCGGAGAACGAGCGCTTCAAGACCGGCGACAAGGTGATCCTCAACGGCTTCGGTGTCGGCGAGGTGCATACCGGCGCTTACGCCACCTATGCCCGGCTGAAGGGCGACTGGCTGATCCCGATGCCCGAAGGCATGGACGGCCGGTCGGCGATGGCAATCGGTACGGCCGGTTACACGGCCATGCTGTCGGTGATGGCGCTGGAGCGGCACGGCATTACGCCAGGCCGCGGGCCGGTGGTGGTTACCGGCGCAAATGGCGGCGTCGGCACCGTGGCAATCGCCGTACTCGGAAAACTCGGCTACGAGGTCATCGCCTCGACCGGACGCACCGAGGAAGCCGACTTCCTCAAGAGCCTCGGCGCGACTGAAGTGATCCACCGCGATGAACTCTCTGGCCCGGCCAAGCCTCTCAACAAGGAACGCTGGGCCGGTGCGGTTGACGCCGTTGGCAGCCACACGCTGGCTAATGTGCTGTCGATGACCTCCTATGGCGGTGCTGTGACGGCATGCGGCCTGGCGCAGGGCATGGATCTTCCGGCCTCGGTGGCGCCGTTCATCCTTCGTGGCGTCTCGCTGCTCGGCATCGATTCCGTGATGGCGCCGCTGGCGCTGAGGCAGGAAGCCTGGTCGCGGCTGGTCACCGATCTGGATCTCGACAAGCTCGAGGCGCTGTCGAGCGAAATCGGCTTCGACGGCATCATCGATGCGGCGCATCAGATCATCGACGGCAAGATCCGCGGCCGCGTGGTTGTCGACATGAAAAGCCAAATGCGTAATCGCTAAAATTTGACGGTTTCGCTGAAGTCTTTGCTCACGGGGCCCGTGCTATCACGGGCCCATGATGACAGAACCATTGCGACTGCAAGAAACCCTTCAGCGAGCCCTGAGCGAACAGGCGGTCACGCATCCGAGCTTTTCGCCGTCCGTTGCAGAGCCTGAACATGCGATTCCGGAAGTCGCGGTCGACACCGAGCGCATGCAAGCGGGCGACACAGCCAGCTCTGCGTCACGCCCGCTGTTTGCAGTTTCTGCCGCGCTGGCGGCCACGGCTGTTTCCGTTGCGTTCAACGCGCCTGCGGTATTGCTTGCCTCGGTTGCGGGCATTGCCGTCTATGCGGCCGCTCCGCTGTTCCGGCGCGCGTCCAGCGGTTCCACCTCACAGATTTCCGGCCGTCAGACCCGACCGGCAAGCACGGACCTGGAGCACGAATTTGACCGCAAGTGGGAGCTTGGCGAGTTTTCAAGCCAGCTGGCAAGCGTGTTCGATTCCCTTGGCGACATGGTCGCGGTCTGCGGCAGCAATGGCCAGATCATCTTCGCCAATGAAACATTCAAGTCCGCGACAGGATTTGGCAACCCGGTCGGTCTGACGTTATCGATGACAGGCATCGAGCCGCTGGACACTACCAAAACCGGCGCGCTCGAACTGGTGCTTGGCGATGGCGACGAGCAGACCATCTGGACTTGGCATGAAACCGTAACCCGCGACCCGGCCACCGGCGAACTGGTTCTGCAATGCATCGGGCGCAACATCACCTCGGCACGTCTTACCGAAGCCGAGCTGGTCGAGGCACGGCAAAAGGCAGAGGCTGCCAACCACGCCAAGTCGCGCTTCCTGGCAACCGTCAGCCACGAGATCCGCACGCCGCTGAATGGCATTCTGGGCATGACACACCTGCTCGAGCAGACCCAGACAACGCCGGAACAGGCAAGCTACCTCAAGACCGCCGGCGAATCCGGCATGGCGCTCTTGTCGCTGATTGAGGATCTGCTGGATGTGACCTCGATCGAAGCCGGCCGCCTGCATCTCAGACATGAAGAGGGGAACCTGGAAGACCTGGTCAACGGCGTCTCCGAGCTGATGGCCTCGCGCGCCCACGAAAAGGGTATCGAGATCGCGGTCCACATCGCCCCTGAAGCGCCGCGCCTGATCACGTCGGATATCGGCAGGTTGCGGCAGGTCTTGTTCAACCTGGTCGGCAATGCCATCAAGTTCACTGAAACCGGCGGCGTGCTGATCGAGGTGGTGCGCGAAGACATGCAGCTGGCCTTCATTGTTTCCGACACCGGTCCCGGGCTGAAACAGGCCGACCAGACGCGGATCTTCGAAGAATTCGAGCGCGCCAGCAATGGCCCGACCCGCATCCATGGCGGTGCCGGCCTGGGGCTTTCCATCTCGGCTCGGATTGTCGAGGCGCTGGGCGGTGAAATCGGTGTCACGTCAACCGCCGGCAAGGGCAGCAGCTTCCGCTTCACGGTCCCGGTCAGGGAACTGGCCGTGCCGGAAACCATCGCACCCGTGCGGGGTCCGCTGGCTGACCGTGCCGTGCTGGTGATTGCACCGAGCGGGCCGGTCTCGACAGCCCTGCTGTGGACCATTCGCGACCTGGGCGGCATTGCCGAAGCCGCGCACGACCCCGACAGCATGATTGCGGCCCTGACACGGCTTTACCGCTCCGGCGCGCAACTGAGCGATATCGTCGTCGACCGCAGGCTGGCGGACAATGCGGAAAGCCTTCTGGCCGCGGCCCCCACGGAATTGCCCTCAGGCATTGAGCGCACCTTGATCATTGCGCCAGAAGACAGCCGCGATCTCGAGAGCCATGCCGGCCATGGCGCCAATGCCTGGCTCGTGCGCCCGGTGCGGCGAGTATCGCTAGTCAATGTGCTGACCCGGCGCGACGATCGCGACGACCGCGACCGGCTCAGCGGCAAACCGCGCCCGGTGATGCTCGAGCGCTCGTCGGACAACCCGACGCTGGACATTCTTCTGGCCGAGGACGACCCGGTCAATGCGCTGGTGGTGCGGACCAACCTGGCGCGCCAGGGGCACCGTGTCACGGTTGTCGGCAATGGCCGCGAGCTCGTCAACCAGGCGATGGAACGCCCCGGTGGCGTGGCCGGCTACGATCTGATCATCACCGACATTTCGATGCCGGAACTCGACGGGCGTGGTGCCATCGAGCAGATCCGCGCCGAAGAAGCGGCGGGCAAGCTCGCTCGCCTGCCGATCATCGTGCTGACTGCCGATGGCCAGGCCTCGACCCGCGATGACCTGCTGGCTGCCGGTGCTGACGGACACGCGGAAAAACCGGTCGATCCGGAATGGCTGCTGCAGCTGGTGACGATGACCGCGGGCAAGAAAACACGCGCAGCCGGCTGACGCCGGATCAGGGCAGGATCAGGCGGGGCCATCTGGACGCTCGTGCTCAAGTTCGCTGGCGCCCGCAAGGCTGATCCACGGCCCGATCTCCGGCTGTGACGCCCGACACACTCCCGTGCAGTGCGCCTGAAACACAATATTACCTCGAAAACACCGCAACCGGGATGGCAAATGTCATTCGGATGTCGCAGAATCATGGTTGAAACCCGCCATCACCAAGCGGGAGATTACCCATGGAAACGCACGTGCCTCGGCCTTCATCCACGCCATTCCTCGCTCCCCTCGCCGGCTACAAGCCGGCAAGCCAGGTACTTGGCCGCATCGGTTCACTGGAAGTGCGGCTGGCCGCCAACCAAAGCGAAATCGAGGCGGCGCAAGCGCTTCGCTACCGGGTCTTTGTCGAGGAAATGGGCGCGCGGCTTCCCGAAGAGGCGATGTTGCAGAAACGCGATTTCGACAGCATCGACCGCTACTGCGATCACCTGCTGGTGCTTGACACCGCACTGACCGGTGACATCGAGGAGCAGATTGTCGGGACCTACCGGCTTTTGCGGCAGGAGGTGGCGGCGCGTCATGACGGCTTCTACTCGCAAAGCGAATTCGACGTTGCGGATCTCGTTGGCCGCAACGCCGGCAAGCGGTTTCTGGAGCTCGGTCGTTCCTGCGTTCTGCGCGAATACCGCACCCGCCGCACGCTCGAGGCTTTGTGGCAAGGCAACTGGGCCTATGCGCTCAACCACGGCATCGACGTGATGTTCGGCTGCGCCTCGTTTCCCGGCGACAAGCCGCACGCGCACGCACTGGCGCTGTCGTTCCTCAACAATGCCGCCGCAGCCGATGCCGGCTGGAAGGTCAGGGCCATTGGCGGTCGTGGCCTGTCACTGGACATGATGCCGGTCGAGGCGATCAATCCACGCGCGGCGCTGGCGGCAATGCCGCCGCTGATCAAGGGTTACCTGCGGGTCGGCGCCCTGGTCTCGCAGGAAGCCGTGGTGGACCCGGCCTTTGGAACCACCGATGTGCTGGTGATCCTGCCGATCAGCCAGATCAATGGCCGTTATATCAACCACTATGGTGCCGACGCCTCGCGGTTTGCCGCATAAACACCGCGGACTGTCCGCCCCAGGCAAGCTGATCGGAACCGCTGTTCAGCTTGGCAGAGGGTCGGTCTCCTCGCGGCGGCAGAAGCAATACGGACGAGCGTCAAGACCGGGGCGGAGCATGCACAAGCCGCACCGGAAAGGCCGCCTGCGGGCCGCGCAACGTCCCGTCCGCAGGTTATGCGGATTTTTTGCTTTCCAGAAGCAGCAGCGCCGCCATCGTCATGACGAAAAAAACAAAGATCTGCCGGTTCACGTTCCAGATCAGGTAGGTGTCTGACAGGCCGAAGACAAATGAGCCAGCGAGGGCGACAAGCCCGGCCTGCCCAAGCATCTTACAAACCGGCTCGGGCCCGGAGTAAGCGCGCCAGAATACAACAGCAGATACGACATACATCAAAACCCAGCTCAACAAGCCGAAAAGACCCTTTTCCGCCAACAGCTGTACCGGTTCACTGTGCAGGGCGCCAAAGCCGGTCAATCCTAGCGTCACTTCGTTGTGAGCGAACTTTTGCTCTATCCTTTCGGTCACTCCCTCCCGAGTGTGCCCCAGCCAGGGTTTTTCCGGCCATATCTCCAATCCAAGCCTCCAGAGCTCCAGCCGGGGAGCTACAGAGCCTTCCACCATTTCGCCTGTGCGGAACCATTCCAGGGCGCCGGTCGCGGCGCTGTTGATCCGGTCCAGCGTGCTGTTGATCGGCATGAGCGGCACAAGGGCGATCAAGGTCAGAGCCACGAGGATCAGCGAAAACCTTCCGCGCTTGGAGGCGCGCCGGAAATCCTCGACGGCAACCCAGACGAGAACAAGAGGAGCAAATGGCCAACCTCCCTTTGAGAGGGTCATCAGACTGGCAACGAGCCCCAAAAGGAAGCCGGTGTAGGCCACTGCAAGCCAAATGGGCTTTCGCAGGTTGAAAGGAGGGTCGTGTCTGCCGGCAAGCGCAATAGAGCCCAACAGAAGCGCATTATTGCCGAAAAAAATCGGATTGGTGAGGAAACCGCTGGGCCGTTGCTCGCCAAGGTGGAGCGATTGATACATGGCGAGGGCGCATGCGAGGCCGGCGCCGATCAAGCACCCGAGCCATATGAACCGTCGATCGATCCGGCCATCCAACACGGCCAGGAAAATCAGCGGTGCCCAGAGGAACGGTATATACATCTCATAATGGCCGGCCGGCGCCTGCTGCCAAAGGCTGATCGCCGCGCCAACAAGCGCAAATGCCATGAAAACCAGAGGCAGTTTTCCAGCCAGTGTGGGCTGTATCAGCGGTGCTCCGGCGAACAGGCGCTTCGTCAGACAAACCAGGCCCGCAACGGCAATTATGGCGGTTCCGGTTGAATACCCCCCCGGTACCGACAGGCTTGCCGCGAGAAAGACCATCAGGCCCAGGCTTGCCAGAATCGAGACCAAATCCGATTTCCGACCAGATGCTTCAACTGTTATGGCGCTCATCGAGAATTGAAATCTCCGTTTTCGATCAAGCCTGAAAGGACGACAACACTGAACAGATGCCGGACCAAAGTCCACAGGTGCATGTGCGCTTACCTGCCATTATCTTATCCCCTCCAAAAATGAACTTCTTTTCCAAGCTTCGGTCATCAGGGGGAAAGAACCATATCCGCCCGTCAGAGCGCGAATCGACCGCTCGTCCCGTTAACTGGCATTCCGCCATGCGGACGAAGCCTGCCCGCATCCTTCCGGGATTAAACCAAAATTAACCATGAATGCTGCAGTCTGGGCCTTCCTGTTGCATGCTAGCCGAAGCAGATGAAACCTCCCGGCCAGCAGCAAACCAACACTTGTGCCGTGAAGGTCAAAGCTCGTGCAGCAACTGCAATCCAACCTGCGGCCCGGAGGCTGGCACCCACCAGCTGCGAGATGGCCATGAAGCGGGTTGACCGGCTACGGATCCGCCACGACGACGAGATCGCCAGAGAGATGGAAACAGCAACAGGTCAGGCCGTTTACTGGCGCCGGCTCGATGCGGCCTGCGACGAGAGCCCGTTGATTGAACTGCTTGAGGAGAGCCTGCAGCTCGAAGGTGATGTCATAGAATGCGGGGTCTACCGCGGCAGCACTACACGCCTGATGGCCCGCCGGATGCGTGACCGGGCGCCCAGCAAGCGGCTTTTTGCCTGCGACAGTTTCGAAGGATTTCCCCAAGACAGGATCCTCGACGCCGATCTCGGCCCGTTTCGTTTCCGCTTCAAGATACGGCGCAAGTTCAGGCATGCATCAGACGTGCCCGAGCGGCTGATCGCCTTCTTCGACGCCTATGGCGTCAATGGGCATGTGGTAAAAGGTTTCTTTTCCGACACGCTGCCAAGGATGCCGCTGCGCCGATACTGCTTCATCTTCATCGATTGCGACATCTATGAATCGCATCTCGACTGCCTCAATTTGCTTTATGACCAGCTGGTGCCGGGCGGCATCGTGGTGTTCGATGACTACGCCGAACCAAAATGGCCCGGCGCGTCGCGCGCGGTTGACGCGTATTTTGCCGATCAGCCGGTCAAGCCGGAGCGGATCGACGGCGGACGGAAGCCACTCTGGTTCGTGCGCAAGCCGCAGGCCGAGGAAGAGGTTGGACTGGCGCCATTGCGCATGACGGCCTGACCCGGGTCCTGAACAACTCTCCCCGCTGCGTCAGCTCGACGCGTTGTAGGCGGCGATCGCTGCCATGTTGACGATATCGGAATCCTTGGCGCCCATGGAAACGATCTGGATCGACTTGTCGAGTCCAACCAGCAGCGGGCCGATCACTGTGGAGCCGCCAAGTTCCTGCAGCATCTTTGTCGAAATCGAGGCCGAGTGGAAGGCCGGCATGACCAGCACATTGGCGGTGCCCGACAGGCGGCAGAAGGGATACTGCTCAAGCACCTTGGAATTGAGCGCCACGTCGGCGGCCATCTCGCCATCATACTCGAAATCAACCCGGCGCTTGTCGAGGATCCTGACAGCATCGCGCACCCGCTCGGAGCGTTCGCCGGTGGGATGGCCGAAGGTGGAATAGGCCAGCATTGCCACGCGCGGCTCATAACCCAGACGCCGCGCCATGCCGGCGGCTTCCTCGGCGATGTCGGCCAGCTCCTCGGAGTTGGGCATGTCGATGACGGCAGTGTCGGCAACAAACACGGTGCGGCCGCGGCACAGCGCCAGCGACACGCCGATCATGCGGTGGCCCGGCTTGACGTCGACGCAGCGGCGGATGTCTTCCAGCGCCGTGGAGTAGTTCCGGGTGGTACCGGTAACCATGGCGTCCGCATCGCCAAGGGCCACCATGCAGGCGCCGAAATGGTTGCGGTCGGTGTTGATCAGGCGCTGACAATCCCGATAGAGGTAGCCTTTGCGCTGCAGCCTTGCGTAGAGGTAATCGGTATAGGCCTCGACCCGGCGCGAGACGCGGGCGTTGACCAGCTCTATGCCGGTGCGGTCAAGGTCGATGCCGGCGAGCTTGGCGGTCTCGCGCATCTGCTCCTCACGGCCCAGAAGACAGGCGGTGCCGAGCTTCTGGTTCACATAGGACACGGCCGCGCGCATGACCTGCTCTTCCTCGCCCTCGGCAAAGACCACCCGCTTGGGGTGACGGCGGACCCGCTCATAAAGCCGCTGCAGGGTGGAGGCGATCGGATCGCGCCGGGCGGAGAGTTCCTGCGCATAGGCTTCCATGTTGAGGATCGGTTTCTGCGCCACGCCCGACTCCATTGCCGCCTTGGCAACGGCCACCGGAATGGCGGAGATCAGCCGCGGATCGAACGGCACCGGAATGATGTATTGCGGGCCGAAGCGCGGGCGCACGCCCTGATAGGCGGCGGCGACATCGTCGGGCACGTCCTCGCGGGCAAGTTCGGCCAGCGCATTGGCGGCGGCGATCTTCATGTCGTCGTTGATGGTCGACGCCCGCACATCGAGCGCGCCGCGGAAGATATAGGGAAAGCCCAGGACATTGTTGACCTGGTTGGGATAGTCGGACCGGCCCGTCGCCATGATGGCGTCATTGCGGATCGCGGCGACTTCCTCAGGCGTGATTTCCGGATCCGGATTGGCCATGGCGAAAATGATCGGGTTCTTCGCCATCGAGGCAACCATCTCGGGCGTCAAAGCGCCCTTGGCCGACAGACCGAAGATCACATCGGCGCCTTCCATGGCGTCAGCCAGCGAGCGCGCCTTGGTTTCGACGGCATGACCCGATTTCCACTGGTTCATGCCTTCGGTGCGGCCCTTGTAGATGACACCCTTGGTGTCGCAGAGCGTGATGTTCTGGGGCGTGAAGCCCATCGCCTTGACCAGTTCGACACAGGCAATCGCCGCAGCGCCGGCGCCATTGCAGACAAGCTTGGTGGTCTTTAGGTCCCGGTCGGTCAGATGCAAAGCGTTGATGAGACCCGCGACCGCGATGATGGCGGTGCCGTGCTGGTCGTCATGAAACACCGGGATGTCCATGAGCTCGCGCAACCGTTGCTCGATGATGAAACAATCCGGGGCCTTGATGTCCTCGAGATTGATACCCCCGAAGCTGGGGCCGAGAAAGCGGACAGAATTGATGAATTCGTCGACATTTTCGGTGTCGACTTCCAGATCGATGGAATCGACATCGGCAAAGCGCTTGAACAGCACCGCCTTGCCTTCCATCACCGGCTTGGAGGCCAGAGCGCCGAGATTGCCCATCCCCAGAATGGCGGTGCCGTTGGAAATGACTGCCACCAGATTGCCCTTGGCGGTGTAGTCAAAGGCGCGGGACGGATCTTCGGCGATGGCCTTGACCGGGACAGCGACGCCGGGCGAATAGGCCAGCGACAGATCACGCTGCGTCGCCATCGGTTTGGTCGGGTTGATTTCAAGCTTGCCGGGCCGGCCGCGGGCATGAAAATCCAGCGCCTCCTGGTCGGTGACCTGAGAAATTGAGCGATCTGACTTGTCCGTCCCTGGCATATTTTTCCATCCCGTTGTGGGCGACCTTGTGTACGGCGCCTCGTAGCTGTTGTCTTTGTCCTCCTCCCACCGTTAGGGTGGCGGCGGCGGGCTGTAAAGCCGCGCGTGCTTTTAAACTTACATCGCAAACGATTGAAAAACCAAGACAGGCCGACCCTCTTGAACGCTGAATCCTTGCTTAATACCGCTGTGTTGACGACAGCCCAGCTTGCGACAGCTGAAAGCCGCGCCACGGCGACGCCGATGATGGAGCAGTTCATCGAGATCAAGGCGAACAATCCGGATTCGCTGCTGTTCTACCGGATGGGGGATTTCTACGAGCTGTTCTTCGAGGACGCGGTGGATGCGTCGCGGGCGCTTGGCATCACGCTGACCAAGCGCGGCCAGCATCTGGGCCAGGATATCCCGATGTGCGGCGTGCCGGTGCATGCAGCCGACGACTATCTGCAGAAGCTGATCTCGCTCGGTTTCCGCGTCGCGGTCTGCGAGCAGACCGAGGACCCCGCGGAGGCCAAGAAACGCGGTTCGAAATCGGTGGTCCGGCGTGATGTGACCCGACTGGTCACGCCGGGCACGCTGACCGAAGAGAAGCTGCTCGATCCGTCGCAGTCGAATTTCCTGATGGCGCTGGCGCGGGTCAAGGGCTCGGGCGAAGCGCAATACGGGCTGGCCTGGATCGACATCTCCACCGGCTCGTTCCATGTCGGCGAAAGCCGGCTGGCGCGGCTGCTGGCCGATATCGCCCGGGTCGAGCCGCGCGAGCTGATCCTGGCCGACAACGTGTTCCACGACCCGGAGCTTCGGCCGCTGATCGACCAGCTCGGCCGGGTGGCCGCGCCGCAACCGGCAGTGCTGTTTGACAGCGCGTCTGCCGAAGGCCGCATCGCCCGGTTCTTCGAAGTCGGTTCGCTGGACGGTTTCGGCAGCTTTTCGCGCGCTGAGCTGGCAGCAGCGGCCGCAGTCATTGCCTATGTCGAAAAGACCCAGATTTCCGAGCGGCCGCCGCTGGGCCGGCCCGAGCGCGAGAGCGATGGCGCGCGGATGTTCATCGATCCGGCGACAAGGGCAAGCCTGGAACTGGTTCGGACGCTGTCGGGTGAACGCCAGGGCAGCCTGATCAAGGCGGTCGACCGCACGGTCACCGGCGGCGGGGGGCGCAAGCTCGCCGAATGGCTGATGGCGCCGCTGACCGACCCGGACGCGATCAATGCGCGGCTCGACGGCGTCTCGCACCTGATTGCCAATCCGGGCTTGAGCGAAAAGCTGCGGCGCGCGCTCAAGGGCGTGGCCGACATGCCGCGGGCGCTGTCACGGCTGGCGCTCAACCGCGGCGGGCCGCGTGATCTCGGCGCCATCCTGGCCAGTCTGACAGCCGCGCGGGATATCGCCGGCCAGTTTGGCAGCGACGACACACCTCCGCATCTCGAGAAGGCCGTGGCTGCACTGAAGGCGGTCCCGGAAGAGATCGGCGCGCGGCTGGCAGCGGCACTCGATGATGAACTGCCGCTGATGAAGCGGGACGGCGGTTTTGTGCGCGCGGGCCATTCACCCGAGCTTGATGAACTGCGGGCACTAAGAGACCAGTCGCGCCGGGTGATTGCCGGGCTGCAACTCTCCTATGCCGAGGAGACGGGGGTCCGCTCGCTGAAGATCAAGCACAACAATGTGCTAGGCTACTTCATCGAGGTGACAGCGCTCAATGCGGGGCCGCTGACGGAGAGCGACGAGGCCAAGGCGCGGTTCATCCACCGCCAATCCATGGCCAATGCCATGCGGTTTACCACCACCGAACTGTCGGATCTGGAAACCCGCATCGCCAATGCCGCGGGCCAGGCGCTCACCATCGAACTGGCGACCTTTGACGATCTGGTGCTGCTGGCGGTGGGTCATGCGGATGCGATCAAGGCGGCGGCAGATGCACTGTCTGTGATCGACGTGACGGCAGCACTGGCGGAGCTCGCCCAGGAACAGGGTTATTCGCGTCCGAAAGTGGATGACAGCCTCGCCTTCGAGATTGTTGCCGGACGACATCCGGTGGTCGAGCAGGCGCTGAGGAAACAGGCCGAGCAGCCGTTTGTGGCCAATGACTGCAATCTCTCTCCACCAAGCGAGAGCGCCGATGGCGGCGCGATCTGGCTGCTGACCGGCCCCAACATGGGCGGTAAATCGACCTTCCTGAGACAGAACGCGCTGATTGCCATCCTGGCGCAGATGGGATCCTTCGTGCCCGCAGGTGCTGCCCATATCGGGGTGGTCGACCGGCTGTTTTCGCGTGTCGGCGCATCCGACGACCTGGCGCGCGGGCGCTCGACCTTCATGGTCGAGATGGTGGAAACAGCGGCAATCCTCAACCAGGCTACGCCGCACTCGCTCGTCATTCTCGATGAGATCGGCCGCGGCACGGCGACGTTTGACGGGCTGTCGATCGCCTGGGCGGCGGTGGAGCATCTGCATGCGCAGAATTGCTGCCGCGGGTTGTTCGCCACCCATTTTCATGAACTGACGGCACTGTCGGAAAAACTGCCGCGGCTTTCCAATGCCACCATGAAGGTCAAGGAATGGCAGGGCGAGGTGGTGTTCCTGCACGAGGTCGGCGCCGGTGCCGCGGACCGCTCCTACGGCATTCAGGTGGCGCGGCTGGCCGGCCTCCCCGACGCGGTGGTGGCGCGGGCCCGGGAAGTGCTGCAGCTGCTGGAAACCAGCGAGCGCGAGAACCCGGCGGCACGGCTGGTTGATGATTTGCCGCTGTTTGCCGTGCCTGCAGCAAGGGAACCCGCCAAGGCTGCCAAAGGCCCCTCGGAATCCGATGCGCTCCTGAGCGAGCTCAATCCCGATGAGATGACGCCGCGCGATGCGCTGGAGGCGCTGTACGAACTCAAGCGGCGGCAGACGGCAGATGGCGCGGGGTAAAGCGTGCCAGCGCTCAAAGCCGGGACCACAGCCGCATCAGCCCTGACCATCGAGAGTCATCATCAGAAATCCGGTAAAGGATGGATTGGTGGGCGCTATGACGTCCCTTGCGATCTGGCGCATCTTCAGCACGGCTTCGCGATAACCCTGGTAGAATTCCCATGTCGGGGTGGCGCTGTAGCTCAGATCGAGAGCCAGCTTGCCGATGATCAGCTTCGCCGTTGAGGGTTTGACGAAGACTTCGGCCTGCTGGTCGTAATAGGCGGGCACCACCGTTACCAGCGTCCACTTGGCAAGCTTGTGTCTCGACAGGGCAGCGACGAGGCTCTCGAAACCAGTTTTCTGATCACCATGCAGCAGCTGGCGCAGGGAACCGGCCCAGTCGTCGATTTCCATTGGAGACAAGATCGAAGCAGCTGCCTTGAATTTCGGCTTCTCGAACATCGAAACCAAGGCCGAACGGCTGACGAGGGTTGCCATGGCTTCAACAATATCACGGGGCGCGTCAAACCGGCTTTCCGCAAACTGCGCGCGCGCAAGGTCGCCATGCTGGTCCATTTTGAACTTCTTGCCCGTCGCCACCAGATCCGGATCGGAAAACCCGCCGGGATATCGCGACAGGAAGAGACGCTGGGCATCAAGCAGAGCTTCCTTGTTCATCACACCATCCTGTTCATCTCTCGATATCGAAAGGTTCACCGATATCTAAATATGATCAAGAACATATTTTGCCGGGTTCTCCCAAGCACCTGGATGAGAGGCATTTGAGGGAGTGAGCCTGATGGCGAAATTCGTGATTACCGGGGCCTCCGGCGCAGGCAAATCCACCTTGATCGCGGCCCTTGCCGCACAGGGATACCCGACAGTGCCGGAAACCGGACGGCAGATCGTGGCTGAGCAGGTGGCTCGGCAAGGCAGTGCGTTGCCCTGGCTCGATCAGGCGGCGTTCATGGATCTGCTGTTTGCCCGCTCGATTGCCGCTTTCGTCCATACCGCAGGTACTGCCGAGGGATGCGTGTTTTTCGACCGGAGCTTTCTTGAGGCCATCGCCTATGGCGCAGTGATCGCACGGCCGGCGCCAGAAACCATGTTGCAGGCAGCCCACGAGCGGCGGTTCGCCAATCCGGTTTTCGTCTGCCCGCCTTGGCGGGAGATTTTCGCACAGGACCGCGAACGGCAGCATGATTTCGAGTTTGCCCGCACGGATTACGCAGCAAATATCGCGACATACGCAGCGGCAGGCTACGAGCTTGTGGAGGTCCCGCGCGCATTTGTCAGCGAGAGAGTGGCGTTTATCCAGCAGCGGCTGGGCGATTTGTCTGGCCACCAGCCTTCCAATCCGGCCGGAAAACGGTAAGAAAGGGCCGAACCTTTAGCGCAAACAGACAAGAGTTCTCATGAGCCGTTTTGATGTCCTTTGCATCGGCAATGCCATTGTCGATATCATTGCCCGCTGCGACGACGCCTTTCTAACCGACAACGCGATCATAAAGGGTGCGATGAACCTGATCGACGCCGAACGGGCAGAGCTGCTCTATTCGCGGATGGGGCCGGCAATCGAGGCGTCGGGCGGCAGCGCCGGCAACACGGCCGCCGGGATTGCCAGTTTCGGCAGCCGTTCGGCCTATTTTGGCAAGGTGTCGGCCGACCAGCTGGGCAAGATCTTCAGCCATGACATTCGCGCCCTCGGGGTGCATTTCGACACCAAGCCACTCGGCGGCACGCCTCCAACCGCGCGCTCGATGATCTTTGTCACGCCCGACGGCGAACGCTCGATGAACACCTATCTCGGTGCCTGCGTCGAGCTCGGACCGGAAGACATTGAGGAAGATGTGGTGGCCGATGCAAAGGTGACCTATTTCGAAGGCTATCTGTGGGATCCGCCACGGGCCAAGGATGCCATCCGGCTTTGCGCCGAAATTGCCCACAGGAACGGCCGCGAGACCTCGATCACGCTGTCGGACCCGTTTTGCGTCGACAGGTTCCGAGAGGAATTTCTGGATCTGATGCGCTCGGGCACCGTCGACATCGTGTTCGCCAATGCCGACGAGGCAAAATCGCTCTACGAGACCGATAACTTCGAGCACGCCGTTTCGCAGATCCGCAAGGACTGCAAGCTGGCTGTCATCACCCGCTCCGAACACGGGTCGGTGATTGTCCGCGGCGATGAACGTCACGACATCGACGCCATCGACATCGACGAGGTGGTCGATACCACTGGCGCTGGCGATCTCTATGCGGCAGGTTTCCTGCACGGCTACGCCAATGGCAAGCCGCTGGATGTCTGCGGCAGGCTTGGTAGCCTTGCGGCGGGTCTGGTGATCCAGCAGGTAGGGCCACGGCCGCAGCTGTCTCTCAAGGATGCCGCAAGCAAGGCCGGACTGGTCTGAGCATCAGCCGCTCATTGCCGGCCCGCCAGCATCGCTACATCACGTCCTCTGGCGGACGGCCGGCGCGCGAGCGATAGGGTGAGAACGCCCAGCCATAGCGGATGGCGCCGCCGCGGACAGCAAATGCAGTGACGACGCCAACGGCTGAAGCGGCAATCAACGGCGCGCCAAGCAGGCTGGCGGCAACAAAGCCGCCGGCGCCGACAAGGGCTGCAGAGACGTAGATTTCAGGGCGCATCAGCACCGACGGTTCGCCGGACAACAGATCCCGCAAAATGCCGCCCAGCGTCGCCGTCATCATGCCGGTCACAAGGGCCACAATCGGCGAGCCACTGAGTGCCAATCCCTTGGCGGCCCCCATGACCGCGTAGGCCGAAAGGCCGGCAGCATCAAGCCATAGCAACAGGCGGTAGCGCGATTCGACCATGTGTGCCGTGAAATACACAAGCACGGCCACGATGACACAGACGATCAGGTAGGTGGGGTTGTGAACCCAGAACACCGGCGTGGCGCCCAGCACGATGTCGCGGAAAGTGCCGCCGCCTATGCCGGTGACGGCCGCCAGAAAGACGAACCCGATCATGTCGAGCTGCTTGCGCGACGCGGCCAGCGCGCCGGTGGCGGCAAAGACGGCGACACCGGCGTAATCAAGTCCTTCAAGCGGGGTCATCGATGCTCCTCGTCCCCGCGGGGAACCGCTTAGACGTCGTAGCCGGAAGCCGGATCCGGCCCATCGGATTCCGGGGCCGCGGCAGCAGGTGCCGCCTCTTTCGGGCCACCCTTGGAGACACCGACCATGGCCGGGCGCAGCATGCGGTCGCCGATCACGTAACCGGGCTGAACCACATCAACGACGGTGTTGTTGGCGACCTCGGTGTTGGGAACCTCATACATCGCCTGATGGTAGTTCGGATCGAACTTCTGGCCCATCGGCTCGAGCTTGCGAACACCGTGACGCTCCAGCGTCGACAGCATGGCGCGCTCGGTCAGCTCGACGCCTTCGACCAGTGTCTTCAGGCCGTTGTCATCCGTGGTTTCGGCCTGCTCCGGCACGGCGGCAAGCGCGCGCTGGAGATTGTCGGAAACCTGCAGCATGTCACGGGCAAAGCCGGAAATGGCAAAAGTCTTGGCATCCTTGATTTCGCGCGCGGTGCGGCGGCGCAGGTTTTCCATCTCGGCCGCCATCCGCAGCCGCTGATCCCTGAGATCGGCAACTTCGGCCTTCAGCACTTCGACCGGATCGAGCTCCGTTTCCGGGGCGGGTGCTGCTGCGGCTTCCTCAGCCTTGGATGCGGCGTCTGCCTGCGGGTTGTCGTGTTCGCGGCCCTGGCTTTCATCGCTCATGTTGTGCATGTCCTGACTGTTTAGATATTTGTCATGGGTCATCGATTTACGCTGTGACCCGGATAGATGCCTCGCATATCGACGTTCGGAGGGCAAAAATCAAGGCCTTGCCGTCGCTCGAATCCGCTTCCGCGCCATTGATTGCCGTGAAAACAGGACCGGTTTCTGGCCGATCGCGGCCAGTCCACCGGCTTTCCGTCCGGTTTCACACCTGCACTATTTGCGGACCAGGCGCGAAACCAGTTGGGCGGTGTAATCAACCATCGGGACAATGCGGGAATAATTGAGCCGGGTCGGGCCGATGATGCCGACGGCGCCCACCACCTTGTCCTCGCCGTCGCGCCAGGGCGCCACGATCAGGGACGAGCCGGACAGCGAAAACAGCTTGTTTTCGGAACCGATGAAGATACGGACGCCAGACCCTTCCTCTGCAAGCGTCATCAGCTCGATCAGGCTTTCCTTTCGCTCGAGTTCGTCGAACAAGAGCTTGAGCCGGTCGAGCTCCTCGCCGGCGGTCAGCCCCTCGAGCAGGTTGCCGCGGCCGCGCACGATCAGCCGCGCGGCGCCTGCGCCTTCGCGACTGCCTGCCCAGACCGCAAGCCCGCGCTCGACCAGATCCTGCGACAGCACGTCGAGCTCGGAGCGGACTTCGGCGGTGATGCGCTCGAGTTCGCTGCGGACCTCGCCCATGGTGCGTCCGGCCAAGTGGGCATTGAGGAAATTGGCCGCTTCGATCAGCTGACCTGCGGTGACGCCGTCGGGCAGTTCCATGACCCGGTTCTCGACCTGGTCGTTGCCGCCGACCAGCACCACAAGCGCGCGGTTCGGGTCAAGCCGGATGAATTCGATGTGACGGATGGTCGTGTCCTGCTTGGCGGCGATGACAAGCCCTGCCCCGCGGGTCATGCCCGAGAGCATCTGGCTGGCTTCGGTCAGCAGGGTTTCAACCGGACGGCTGGTGTCTTCGGAATGCACCTGCCGCTCGATGGTCTGGCGCATCTCAGGCTGCAGATCGCCAACCTGCATGAAAGCGTCGACAAAGAACCGCAGCCCCTTCTGGGTAGGCAGCCGGCCGGCGCTGACATGCGGCGCATAGATCAGGCCAAGATCCTCGAGATCGCTCATGACATTACGGATCGAGGCCGGAGACAGCGACATCGGCAGCATGCGCGACAGGCTGCGCGAGCCGAGCGGGTCACCGGATTCCATGTAGCTTTCGACAAGCGCGCGGAAAATGTCGCGCGAACGCTCATCAAGCGCTCCGACGAGATCAGAAGATATGGAAGGCGTGTTCATGGTCATTCTTGATGTCCTGCAGGCTGCCTCTGACAGTCCCTCGGCTGGAATATAGGCATTTGCGCTGCACCGCGAAAGGGGCAAGGCGAACTCATCATGGTGACCGGGCATGCCTGCAGCCTCGACACACGGACGCTTTTTCTTTGCATCATGCAGCCGGCACCGGTAGAAGGCGGCAACTTTTGAAAACGGGAGAAGCATGATGCGCCCATCGGGTCGTAATACAGACAAAATGCGGGCGGTCAGTTTTGAGCGTAACGTGTCCAAGCACGCGGAAGGTTCCTGCCTGGTCAAGTTCGGCGACACCCACGTTCTGTGCACAGCGAGCCTGGAAGAGCGGGTTCCGCCGTGGCTGCGCAATGGCGGCAAGGGCTGGGTTACCGCCGAATACGGCATGCTGCCGCGCTCGACCGGCGACCGCATGCGCCGCGAGGCGACATCGGGCAAGCAGGGTGGCCGGACGCTGGAAATCCAGCGCCTGATCGGCCGCTCGCTGCGCGCCGTGGTCGATCTCAAGGAATTGGGCGAGCGCCAGATCACGGTCGATTGCGATGTCATCCAGGCCGATGGCGGCACCCGGACCGCGGCGATCACCGGCGCATGGATTGCTCTGCATGACTGCCTGAAGTGGATGGAAGCGCGCGCCATGGTGCGAACCGAGCGGGTGCTCAAGGATCACGTCGCTGCCGTGTCGTGCGGTATCTTTGCCTCGCAGCCGGTGATCGATCTCGACTATCTCGAGGATTCCGCCGCCGAGACGGATGCCAATTTCGTCATGACCGGGTCCGGCGGCATCGTCGAAATCCAGGGCACGGCCGAAGCCGAGCCGTTCACACAGGTGCAGCTCCTCGAGCTGCTGGAACTGGCCAAGAACGGCATTGCCGATCTGGTTGCCATGCAGAAGGACGTGGTCGCAGGACCGCTGTAACAGCCATGACGAACGCGCTTCTGACCAAGCTGCTGGTCGCCAGCCACAATGCCGGCAAGATCTCCGAGATACGCGATTTGTGCGGGCCGCTCGGCATACAAGTCACCTCGGCGGCGGAGCTGGGTCTGCCCGAACCGGACGAGACCGGCGACACGTTCGAGGCCAATGCCGCGACCAAGGCGCTTGCCGCGGCGAAGGCGTCCGGACTGATCGCATTGTCGGATGATTCAGGCCTGGTCGTTGATGCGCTTGATGGCGCGCCCGGCGTCTACACCGCCGACTGGGCGACGCTGGAAGATGGCAGCCGCGACTTCAAGGTCGCGATGCAGAAGGTCGAGGATGCGCTTCGGGCCCGCGGCGCCGACACGGATGAGAAGCGCACCGGGCGGTTTGTCAGCGTGTTGTGCCTGGCGAAGCCTGACGGCGAAGTCAGCTTCTATCGCGGCGAGGCAGACGGCGTTCTGGTGTGGCCGCCACGCGGGTCGCTCGGCTTCGGCTATGATCCGGTGTTCCGGCCCGATGGCCACAGCCGCACATTTGGCGAAATGCCTGCCGAGGAGAAGCATGGCTGGAAGCCCGGGCAGGCGACAGCGCTGTCGCACCGGGCGCGCGCCTTCAAGCTGTTTGCCGAACAGTGTCTTGGTGTAGCCGCCACGTGAACACGCCCTCGCACCCCATCACCGACTTCGCGCCTGGCGCGGTTGGCCCAGAGAGCATAGCTCCCGACACCGGCAAGCCGGGCTTCGGGATTTATCTGCACTGGCCGTTTTGCGCCGCCAAATGCCCCTATTGCGATTTCAACAGCCATGTGCGGCATGCCGGCATCGACCAGCAAGCCTATGTCGCGGCGTTCAGACAAGAAATCGCGGCGATGCGGTTGTTGTCGGGGCCGCAGGTTGTGACCAGCATCTTCTTCGGCGGCGGCACGCCCTCGCTGATGTCGCCCGACACGGTCGGCGCCATTCTCGATGCGGTGCGCGCGGCCTGGGTGGTGCCCGAGGGCATCGAGATCACGCTGGAAGCCAATCCCTCCAGTGTCGAGGCGGGCCGCTTCCGGGGCTATCGCCAGGCCGGGGTCAACCGGGTGTCGATGGGGGTGCAAGCGCTCAATGATCCGGATCTGAAACGGCTTGGTCGCCTGCATGACCGGGCTGACGCTCTGAAGGCCATCGGGCTAGCACGTGACATCTTTCCGCGCATGTCGTTCGATCTGATCTATGCCCGGCCGGACCAGACCGCCGAAGCCTGGGCCGCGGAACTTGAGGAAGCCATCTCGCTGGCTGCCGATCATCTGTCGCTGTACCAGCTGACGATCGAGGAAGGCACGCCGTTTTACGGACTGCACAAGGCGGGCAAGCTGATCGTGCCCGATGGCGACCTTTCCGCCGAGCTCTACGAGCTCACCCGGCAGGTCTGCGAAAGCCACGGACTACCGGCCTATGAAGTCTCCAACCATGCCCGGCCGGGTGCGGAGAGCCGCCACAACCTGACCTATTGGCGCTATGGCGACTATGCCGGCATCGGCCCGGGCGCGCATGGCCGGTTGTCGACCAGCGCGGGCAAGATCGCCACGGCCACCGAACGCACGCCCGAGCAGTGGCTCAAGCTGGTGGCGGAAAACGGCCACGGCATGATCGAGACCAGCGAGTTAACAGCGGCGGAACAGGCCGACGAGCTGCTGCTGATGGGCCTGCGGCTGCGCGAAGGCATCAATCTCAAACGCTGGGGCGCACTGGCCGGGCGTGATCTTGATCGCGACCGGACGGATTTCCTGATCCATCACGGCATGATCGAGCAGATGGACGCCGACCGGATCCGCTGCACGCCCGCAGGCATGCTGGTGCTTGACGCTGTGGTGGCTGATCTGGCGATCTGAATGCCGGTGGTCTGGGGTCTGGGACTATTGTCTGCCTTGGGAATCCAGGCAAACCCGGTAGCGATCGACAATGGCAGTCTCGCGGCGCGGTGCTCTATGCAGTCTCGCGGACCGGCTCTGCCTCGGGCAAAAAGCGGCTGATGTCGCTCTCGGCAACGGGGGGCGAATAGAAATAGCCCTGCACCAGCACCCCGCCGAGCTTTTTCAGAGCCTCGAGTTCCTCGCTGGTCTCGACGCCTTCGATGACGCAGCCAATGCCCATGTCCTGGCTCAGCGCCAGCAAGGACTTGACGATCTTGTAGCTGGCCGGGTTCTGATGCAGGCCCGAGACAAAGCTGCGGTCGATCTTGAGCTTGGTCAGCGGCAAGGCGTGCAACTGGCTGAGACTTGAATAGCCGGTTCCGAAATCATCCAGTGCAATTCCGCATCCCAGCAGCTTGAACACCTCGATGGACGATTTTGCCTGGGCGAAATCATACATCATCGCCGTTTCGGTGATCTCGAGGTCCAGCCGCTTGGGATCAATGCCACTCGACAGAATGATTCCGACAATCGTCGCCACGCCGTCGGATGAGCTGATGTCATGGGTCGACAGGTTGAACGAGAGGCCCACATCTTCCGGCCAGCTGCAGGCCGCTGCGAGCGCCTTCTTAAGCAGGATGCATGTCAAGGTGCTGATCAGGCCACTTCGCTCGGCGACCGGAATGAAATCAGCCGGCGAGACCCTGCCCAGTTCCGGGCTGTTCCAGCGCGCCAGCGCCTCGAAAGCCACTGTTCGGCCCTGCCGGACATCAATGATCGGCTGGAAGAATACCGCCAGTTCCGCATCGAGATCAGCCCTGCCAAGAACCTGCTCGAGCTGGTGATTCTGCTCGATGGCGATAATGTGCTCGGCGGTGAACACCTGTGCATGCCCGCGGTTGGCCCGCTTGCCCTGGTAAAGAGCATAGTCGGCTCTTTCGTAAAGCTGGTGCACGTCACTTGCGAGTTCAGGGTAGACGGAAAAGCCGATTGAACCGGAAATCTGCACGGTTGCCTCTGTCAGCGCGAAGGGACTGCGCAATGCCGCACAAATCTTCTCGCCAAGTTCAACCAGCTCCGTGTTTCCAGGGCACTCCGTGACGGTCACGGCGAATTCGTCGCCGCCAAGCCGCGAGATATGCGTGTTGCTGCCGGCAAGTGCGGACAGGCGCTGACCAACTTCGAACAGCAGGCTGTCGCCGACCGAGTGACCGTAAAGGTCATTGACCGGCTTGAAACCATCGAGATCGATGATACCGACGGCAAGACGGTTGCCATCGGCTTCCGCAAACGCCGTCTCGAGATGGGCGAAGAACTGGCGCCGGTTGGGCAGGCCGGTCAGGCTGTCGAGATTGGCGAGCCGGGCATTCTCGCGGTTGGCCGCCTCCAGCTTGGTGCGGGCGCTGACGGCTCCGGCAAAATGCCGGAACTGCACTTTCACCACCAGCAGCAAGGCGGCGGAGACAAGCGCCAGATTGATCGACATGACAACAAAGGAGGTGAGCCCGGCGGAGCTGAAATAGACCACGAATGCGGTGTTGATGACGATCGCGACAATCAAGGCAGCTGAAGGCAATTGTTGCAGGCAGATGATGACGCCCAGGCCGGTAATGCCGACGAAGAAGGCAATATTGCCACGGGCGTAGGGGTCGCCATAGGGAAACAACGTCAATGCCCAGGTCGACAGGGCGACGGTGAGCAGAAAGCTGAACTGGTTTGTCCGTATCAGCGCCTTGCGGGCAGCATCTGACGAGGGAACCAGTTTGCGCGCCCGCCACCATCCGAGCAGGCGGATTACGCAGACCAGGGATAGTCCGGCCGGGATCCAGACCGAGAGCCAGACCGGCGCTTCTGACATGAACATGAAGGCCAGCGCCCACGCATTGACCAGCACGATGGAATACATCAACGGGACTTGGTTGGAGAAGACCTCAAACTGCGCCTTAAGCAATTCGGCATTGCCGGACGGGACAGAAACCAGGCGCTTTGCTCGCAGAAACACTTTTTTCAACACTTCGAACGCCGTTTCTTCTAAAACCAGAGCTGTTTCGAAAATAATACATAGTGCATATTAAGAATGGGTTTCATGGCCGCGACCAGATTCTGCACGTTCTGCCCGATTGCAGTCACCGAGTCAGCCTGTGGTCTGCTCACCCCGGATATCTAAAGCAACGCGTGCCGGATCTCGCCGAGCCTGCCGTCTGCCGGTGGCCGACCAGGTCTTGAGAGTTCCGTGCCTGCAATCAGGTTCAAGCCTGATCGAGAAGCATCTGCCGTATTTTCGCGGCCTTTTCGAAGTGATCCAGCTTGTGGGTTCTGATCCACCAGGTCGCGGCTTCCATCAGCAGTTCCGGCTCGTCATTCCTGTTGGCAAAGAACGCGTAGAAGGATACCCCGACGCCCTCCCCCTTGCTGGCAATCCTGGCGTCGCAGATCCTGATGGCTTTCTGTCGCAGCGATGGTCTCATCAACGTCTCCCGGGCCTTTGTTCTCCAATGGCATCCCGCCGGGTCAGGACCTGTCAGGAGCGGCAGCTTCCATCGAGGATGCTTGGCGCACCGCGCTGGTCGACGACCATTGAAATCCCGTCGATTCATCAAGGTTCCACCTGGACGAGCGCAGACGGAAACGGACTTGCCACCGTGCTACAAGTCCGAGATTTTCTTCAGGGCATCGAACACAATGGGTGCAAAAGGTGTCGCGCCGATGTGAACGACGTGCTGCCTAAAGACGGGGGTAAGCCGCAATAATCATCTCATTCTGAGCGACACCCACGAATATGTGCTAGGTGTTTTCAGGGGTGACCTGGATCCGGTTGGGCTCATCCAGGGTTCCCCTTTAGCCGTCCCCTGCATATCTCCAGGTGAAAGATGCAGGTTCCGCCTTGGGCCGTGGCTTCTGCAGCCAAGGCAATCGTCTGCACCGTCGCCAACAGCATATCTCTCTCGCACACCCACTCGAAATTCTGCTAAACCCGCCTGACACTGAAACCTGGCGGACCTGTATCCCGACATGCAGGACAGCGGCGGAGCGGACATGACACGCAAGAAACCAGATGCCGCGGGCGAAGCCGGGCAAGATGCGGCAGCGGAGCCGGTTTCACGCAGCTTTCGCATCGCCCAGCACGAGATTGCGGCACGCCCGCTTGAGCCGGGGCTCTACCTGGTTTCCACGCCGATCGGCAATCTGGGCGACATGACCATCCGCGGGCTGGAGACGCTTGCCGGCGCCGACATCATTGCCTGCGAGGATACACGCGTCAGCCGGGTTCTGCTTGATCGTTTCGGCATCGCTACCCGACCCCATGCCTACCACGAACACAATGCCGAGCGCGTCGGGCCGAAACTGATGGAGGCACTGGAGGCAGGCAGGAGCGTGGCGCTGATTTCCGATGCCGGCACACCGCTGGTCTCCGACCCCGGCTACCGGATTTCGCAAACCGCGATCGAGGCCGGCATTGCCGTGATCCCGATCCCCGGGGCCTCGGCGCCGATGGCGGCGCTGGTGGCTTCAGGCCTGCCCAGCGATGCATTCCTGTTTGCCGGTTTTCTGCCGACGAAGGACAAGGCGCGGCGCGACCGTTATGGCCGGTTCGCCACCACCGAGGCGACGCTGATGTTCTTTGAAAGCCCGAACCGGCTGGCGGCTTCGCTGAAATCCGCTGCCGACGTTCTTGGCGCCGATCGTCCGGCTGCGGTCTGCCGGGAGCTGACCAAGGCTTACGAGGAGATACGCCGCGGCACGCTGGGCGAGCTTGCCGACCAGTACAAGGACGAGGCTGTCCGCGGCGAGATCGTGCTGGTGATAGGTCCGGGATCCACGCCGGCGCCATCGCAGGAGGATGTCGACGTGATGCTCTCCCGGCTCGCGGCCGAACTGCCTGCCGGCAAGGCCGCAACGGAAGCGGCGCGGTTGACCGGGCTGCCGCGCAAGAAGCTCTACGCGCGACTGCTCGCCATGAAGGCTGCCTCAGCGGACGGCGGAGCGTGAGCGGCGACGACAATCTCGCCCGAAAACGGCGCTCCGAGCGCAAGGGCCGGCGTGCGGAATATCTTGCCGCGTTCGCGCTGATGCTCAAGGGCTACCGGATCGTGAGGTTGCGTTACCGCACCCCGGTGGGTGAAATCGACATTGTGGCGCGCAAGGGCGATCTGATTGCCTTCGTCGAAGTCAAGGCGCGCCGGGAGCTGGCCGCGGGCGTCGATGCGGTAAGCTATCCGGCACAGAGACGGATTGCCGCCGCGGGAGAGATGTTCATCAGCCGGCAGATCGATTCTGCGCACCTGTCCTGGCGTCATGACATCGTGGTGGTCAGCCCGTGGGCCTGGCCGGTCCATCTCAAGGAGGCGTTCTGACCGGGCTCACCGCGGAACCTGCTCTGCTGCAGCCGGGTCGGCCACAACGCCAGCCGGCCGGTGATCCTCTGGATGTTGATGCCCCCTGCTGGCGTGACGGTCGCGAAACAGCAGCGAGCCAAGCGTGATCACCGCTTCCTCTATCCCGCAGACAATCCTGTAGGCGAGCCGGGCCCCGGCGCCCCCATGCAACTCCATGAAGGCATCCTCTTTGCGAAGCTCCCTTGATTTTCCCTCGCCAGGAAACGGAGTTTCGCTGTTTCCTCTGAAGCTTTTGTGCACACACATGATCCATCTCCCTTGATAGGGCAAGGTCCGGAAAGGCTTGACCTGCTGCGATCTTAATGGCTGGCTGTAACGCACATAATGAAACAGTTTGAACAGGTCTTTTCATGAGTGAAACGAGTACAGACTGGGGCGACCTGCGTCTTTTCCTGGCGGTGGCGCGCGAGGGCGGGCTTTCACCGGCAGCGCGAGCCACGGGGCGCAGCCCGGCAACGCTGGGGCGTCGGATGCTGGCACTGGAACGGTCTCTCGGACGGGAATTGTTCATTCGGCACGATCGCGGCTACGAACTGACCGCAGAGGCACGCAAGCTGGTTGAGCAGTTGACGGGCGTCGAGACGCATATCGCCCGGTTGACGGCGGCGCCGGGTGAAGCCGAGCGGCCACTGGTCAAGGTTTCAGCAGGCACATGGACCACGCTTGCGCTGCTCGACAGTATCGACGACATCACCGGCACGCCGGCCGATACAAGGCTGAGGTTCGTCTCTGCGGAAACCAGGCTCGACATCGCGCGCCGCGAGGTGCTGATCGGGTTTCGCAATGCGCGCCCGACCGGGGGGAGCCTGGCGGGGCGCAGCCTGTCACGGGTCGAGTTCGCACCTTATGCAAGGCGCGGCGCGCCGGACCGGTGGATCAAGGTGATCGCCGACACGCCATCGGCGCGCTGGCTCGACAGGATGATCGGCAGCGATGCTGTCTGCGAAGTCACCGCGCCGCGCAACTGCCTCGACCTTGCGCTCGCCGGCAAGGGCATCGCCTTGCTGCCGACTTTCATCGGCGACCGGCAGCAGGAGTTGCACCGAAACGGCGATACCATTTCCGAGCTGGCGCACGAACAATGGATTGTCACTCATCAGGACGACCGCCGGCTGCCTGAAGTCCGGCGCACCATCGACCGGCTGTGCCGGGTGATCGGGCGGCGCTGACACCAGCCCCCGGAGAGCGTCCCCAGTAGAAAGGCGCGAGCGCGGCGCACAGCTGCTCAGCTGACCGGAACGAACCCGATATGGATCTCGGCTGCAAACACCGTGCCGTTCTCGAATGCGTAGCGGTAGGAACCACCGAGCTGCATGACCATCGCCCTGATGATCTTGGTCCCCATCCTCTTGCTGACGGTCTCGGGATCGAAGCCAGGGCCATTGTCGGCAATTTCGAGCTTCGCCACGTCATCCGACACGCCCTTGAGACTGATGGTGATGGTCGCATCAGGACGGTCGAGATCCGCATATTTGAACGCGTTGGTGACGACTTCGGTGATCAAGAGCGCCAGCGGTGTCGCGCGTTCATGGCTGACCGACAGCTGGTCGATGTCGAGGACCAGCCGTGCGGATGAACCATAGGCCTGAAACAGCGTTTCGGTAATCGACGCAATAAAGGCCGGAGCATCAAGCGCCGCATAGGCATCGCGGTTGTACATGTGCTCGTGCACGGCCGACATGGCTGCGAACCGCAGTTGAATGTCGGTCTTTATGCCGGCGGGAAGATCCTGCATTCGAACCAGCGACTGCATCGACTGCATGTTGTTCTTGACCCGGTGATGGATCTCGCGAAACAGCATCGTGTTGGTGGCGAGTGCGGTCTCCAGGTCCTGCTTGCGGCGGCCATCCTTTTGCAGAAGCCGGATGATCCAGATCGCGCACAATGCCAGGGCAAAAGTGGTCGGAATGACAATGAGCAGGAAGATCCAGACACGACGCCAGAACCGCCACATGGTTTCGGCGGTGGAGACAGACGCCAGAGCGATCAACTCGGTGTCGGGCACCGACTGATAGCTGACCACTCTCTGAACGCCATCAAGCGGAGACCTGGCCGTGTAGACACCGTTGTCGGACTCCGGCAACAGCTCCGTGAAAAGCTTGTACCCGCTCAGATCCATAGGCGTGTCTGCCGGCGGGTAACGCGCCACCAGCATTCCGTCGGACCGCAGGATGGAGATGGTTGATCCGGCTCCCAGATCGAGCGAATCGAGCAGGCTTCCCAGAAGATCCGCGTCGAAGGAGATGATGGCTACGCCGATGAACACGCCTTCCCGTTCGAGCCGCCGGCTGAAGGTGAAGATCTCGCTGCCATCAAGACGGCTGATCAGCAGCGAAGAGGTGAAGAAGTGCTTGCCCGCCGCGGGCCCGGCGAAATATTCCCGGTCGCGGATATCGATTTCGACAAAGTTGGGATCGGTTGTGTAAAGGGTCTGTCCGTTGGCGGCGACAATGTAGGCCTTGGCGCTGGATGGAAGCCCTTCAAGAGCCTCCCGGACGCTGCTCAAGGTCGCGGTCACATTGGGCTGCACCTCACCGCCAAGCGCCGAATCCATTCGCCTGAGTGCCTGTGCGGCGACCTCGACAATCCATCCGGTGTTGATGGTGACGGCCTTGGCGGCAGCCGTCGCCGTCGCCTCTGCCCGCTCATGCTGGTCGTCGATCCCCTGGTAGACCACGGAGCCGATAATGGCAGAATAGATCAGCAAGGTTGAAACGATGAAGGCAATCGCAGCTCTCGCTGAACCGGCAATCGCTTGAGTGACCATTAAGGATCCTTTGCAGAGCAAACCACCGCAATGCTTAGCGGCAATACAGTTCATTGGCCACAAGTGTTTTTCTTGCGGCGATATGGTGTAGACGTTTGATTTTCCGGCCTCAATCAACGCACCAGCGGGGACGATGTTCCATAGGGTTTCGCATTGCCGCGGAACAGGTAGGCGGCCTTTCTTGCCACAGCTGACAAAATCCGGCCCGGCTTTGCCCCGCCACGCTTTGACCGTCAAATCCGCGGCTGCCCCGTTGCAATTTCCCCCACCCACGCCCTATGTGGAAACCTACAGATTGGCGGAGACTTCAGACCCATGAGCAAGATCAGGAATGTCGCGGTCCAGATGGACCATGTGAGCTCGATCAGCATTGCCGGCGATTCCACTTTCGCCATGTCGCTCGAGGCACAAAACCGCGGCTACAAGCTGTTTCATTACACGCCGGACCAGCTGTCGATGCGCGACGGCAGGATCGAGGCCGTGGCCGAGCCGATGACCTTGCGTGATGTCGAGGGCGATCATTTCGAGCTCGGGCCGCAGGAGAAGATCGATCTTGCCGACATGGACGTGGTACTGCTCAGGCAGGATCCGCCGTTCGACATGGCCTACATCACCTCAACGCACTTGCTCGAGCGGGTTCATCCGAAGACGCTGGTGGTCAATGACCCGGCCTGGGTCCGCAATTCGCCGGAGAAGATCTTCGTCACCGAATTTGCCGATCTGATGCCCAGAACCCTGATCTCCCGGGACCCGGCGACGATCGCCGAATTCCGCAAGGAGGTCGGCGACATAATCCTCAAGCCGCTCTACGGCAATGGCGGCGCTGGCGTGTTCCACATCAAGCCCGACGACCGCAACATGACCTCTCTGCTGGAAATGTTCGCACAGATGTACCGCGAACCATTCATCGCACAGGAGTACCTTCCTTCGGTGCGCGCCGGCGACAAGCGCATCATCCTGATCGACGGCGAGCCCGTCGGCGCCATTAACCGGGTACCGGCCGAGCATGATTCGCGCTCCAACATGCATGTCGGCGGCCGCGCCGAGCACAGTGAGCTGACCAGCCGCGAGCAGGAAATCTGCGCCCGCATCGGCCCTTCGCTGAAAGAGCGCGGCTTCATTCTGGTGGGTATCGACATCATCGGCGACCTGATGACCGAGATCAACGTCACCTCTCCCACAGGTTTGCGCGAAATCAGGAATTTCGGCGGCCCGGATGTGGCCGCACTGTTCTGGGATGCTGTAGAATCCAAGCGGCGATAGGCTTCAGCCACCCCCGCCCCGGCCGCGATTGAACGAAATTCAGCGAAAAGCGTTGTTTCCTTGAGTTCAGAGCACAAGGGATGACGATGCGGCTGTTGCGGGCACTATTTTTGACAGTCTTGGTGGCGTCGTGCGCGGGGTTTGCCGATATCGCCGCTGCCCAGCAGAGCGGTTCGGACAACTCCTATTTCGAAGTCGAAACGCTCAACCCCGGCCTCGGCGACAGTGGGAGGATCAATCGCGATACTCCGCAAGCCACGGTGGAGAGTTTCCTCTCCCATGCCCGGGCCGGCGACCACGCCACTGCCGCCCACCTGCTTGACCTCCGCCAGGTCGAGCCTGACAGCCAGCGGCGCGTCGGGCTGGAACGGGCGCGTCAGCTCGAGCAGATTCTGACCCGCAAGGTCTGGCTCAAATGGGAGGATATTCCCGACCGGCGCGACGGGCTCGATATCACGGCCAGCCCGAAAGCGCTGATGGCCGGCGAGCCCCGGCGGTCGATCCGGCTGGCGCTGATTGATCTGGAAGACCGCCCTGTACCCATCAGCCTGGAACGGGTCAAACCCGCCGACGGCGCGCCTGTCTGGGTGTTCGCCGCACAGACAGTCGACAACCTGCCGGCATTGCATGAGCTTTATGGAGAGAACTGGTTCGAGAGATCGCTGCCGGACTGGGCGCGTTCGCAGGTTACCTCCGGCCTGGAAGCCTGGCAGCTGATCGCGATGCCGGTGTTGCTGATCAGCTCGTTGCTCGCCGGCTGGCTGGTCTACCGGCTGTTCCGCAACACGGGGGATCAGCTGAAGCCGCGCTTTTCCGGCCGATTGCTTCGAAGGCTGGCGCTGTCGTTGGCAATTTTGACCGGCGCCGTGGTCGGCTACCTCATACAGCGGCACCTTTTCGTGTTTTCTGCGACCATAGATACCTTCCTCGGACCGCTGATGCTGCTGATCCTGTTTGGCGGCGGATTGACGGTGTTTGTCCAGACCATCGACATGATCCTGGAACGCACCCTGATCCGGGATATCGCCGAGCTGGAAAAACCCGAGAATCGCGAGATGCGGGCGTTTCAGACAAACCTCTCCGCCTTTCGCCGAATCGGGATCGTGTTGGCAGTGGTTTTCGCTGCTGGCCTGCTGATGACCCAGATCAACCTGTTTGCAACCACCGGCGTGGCGCTGATTGGTTCGGCCGGAGTGGTGACGCTGATCCTGGCCTATGCGGCGCGCTCGGCCCTCAGCAACATCATGGCCAGCCTGCAGATCGCCATCTCAAAGACCGCAGCTGTCGGGGACTCGCTCTATTTCGAGAACCGCTGGTGCTACGTCGAGAAGATCAATTTCACCTATGTGCAGCTGAAAACCTGGGACAAGCGCCGTCTGATCGTGCCGGTAACCTACTTCGTTTCCGAGCCGTTCGAAAACTGGACCAAGCGCGATCCGAACATGACCAAGGTTGTCCGGTTGCGGCTGCATCACAGCGCCGACGTCGACGCCTTGCGCAAGCGTTTCGAGCAATTCGTCGAAAGCAATGACAAGGTCATCGACAAGGACGCTGCGCGGGTGCTCGTGGTCGACCATGACGCAGCGGGCATGGTGGTCGGTTTCTATGCCACGGCGGAGGAACCGCTGACCGCCTGGACGATGGAATGCGAGCTGCGCGAGGCCATGCTCAAGGCGGCGCGCGAACTCGAACTGGAGAGGGCCGAGGGTGTGCAGTATCTCCCGGCCGAGCGTGAGAGCCGGGTCTCGGATTTTGCCACAGAACAGGACAGGAAACCGGGTGAACCCGGCGAAGCGCCGGACGAAGCCTGACGCCGGCCATACTTCCGTACCGGTTCGGCTATTTCAACGCGACAGCAACATTGGAAGGGTCGAATTCGGTGATGCGGTATTTGGCAACACCAGCCATGTGGAACGGATCGCCGGTTATCAATGCTTCAATGTCGGACACCGACTTGCCGCGGGCGATGATGACGCCGCCCGTCCGTGGCACTTTTGCGCCCGAGGCAAGGAACAGGCCTGAAGCATAGCCGCGCTCGATAAACGTCATATGCGATGGGACCAGTTGGTCGACCATCTCCAGCGCCGTAATATAGGTGATATCGATGACGAACAGGTGCTCGCCATCTTCCAGAAAGGCCATTGTTGTGTTCCGCGCCCAGTTGGCTTGAGGACAATTTCGGTTCGGTGCAGTGGCTCACGACACGCCCGGGATGTACTAGGTGAGTCTGCTTGGGATTTGTACCCGGGGCACGCAGAATCCTGTGAACGCCAAACAACCTGGCGAAGCAAGTGCGGTGAAGTCCGCCGAGAATCCCCGCCGGTGCCGTATTTCCTTGCTCTGTCCAAGCTTTGACTTCGATCCAAATGTTCTCACTCCACAACCCGACACAACCTGAGCTCTCCTTAATGGTGTATTCGTTGCCATATTGTTCTTGTTATATTCCGCATACCGTGTTTCAATTCAATCTGGATCGCGCATAACGGGTATCGAGACTTGGTCCGGCGCGATGGACAGGCAACATGAAGGGGCTGGAGACATGGTTGCGCGGGTCAGTACGGTTTCGTTTCAGGGCATCGAGGCGGTGCCGGTCGATGTTCAGGTGATGATCGCCCCGGGCAAGGTGGGCATGCATATTGTTGGGCTGCCCGACAAGGCCGTGGCCGAGAGCCGCGAACGGGTGCAGGCAGCGTTGCATGCCTCCGGCCTGTCGCTGCCGGCCAAGAAAGTCACCGTCAATCTTGCGCCTGCCGACCTGCCCAAGGAGGGCAGTCATTTCGACCTGCCGATCGCGCTGGGCCTTATGGCGGCGCTCGGTGCCATCCCTGGTGACGCACTCGACGGCTATGTGGTGCTGGGCGAACTTTCGCTCGACGGCACCATTGCCAGTGTCGCAGGCGCGCTGCCCGCAGCAATGGGGGCCAACGCGCTGGGCAAAGGGCTGATCTGCCCTTCAGAGAGCGGCCCGGAAGCAGCCTGGGCCGGCGAGGAGATCGACATTCTGGCACCGCGCTCGCTGATCGCCATTGCCAATCACTTCCGTGGCACCCAGGCGCTCGCACGCCCGGTACCGGCCATGCGGGCAGCGCCTGCCAACATGCCGGATCTGTCGGACATCAAGGGTCAGGAAACCGCCAAGCGTGCGCTCGAGGTGGCGGCGGCCGGTGGGCACAATCTGATCATGGTCGGACCACCCGGCTCCGGCAAATCGATGCTTGCCGCCCGGCTTCCCTCGATCCTGCCGCCGCTGTCGGCGCCGGAACTGCTGGAAGTCTCGATGATCCATTCCATCGCCGGGCAATTGGCCGGGGGCAAGCTGTCGGACCGGCGGCCGTTCCGGGCGCCGCATCATTCGGCATCGATGGCGGCCATGGTCGGCGGCGGTTTGCGGGCCCGGCCCGGCGAGGTTTCGCTGGCCCATAACGGCATTCTGTTTCTCGACGAGTTTCCGGAATTCACACCGCAGGTGCTGGATTCGCTGAGGCAACCGCTGGAAAACGGCGAAAGCGTCATCGCCCGGGCCAATCACCGGGTCAGTTATCCGGCCAACATCCAGCTGATCGCTGCGATGAACCCATGCCGTTGCGGCATGGCCGGCGAACCGGGCCATTCCTGTGCCCGCGGTCCGCGCTGCCAGGCCGATTACCAGGGCCGGATTTCAGGGCCATTGATGGACCGGATCGATATCCGCATCGATGTGCCGGCCGTCACCGCGCAGGACCTGATTGCGCCGCAAGCAGCAGAGAGCAGCGCCGATGTCGCCGCCCGCGTGGCGGCAGCGCGGACCATGCAGCAGGCGCGCTACCGCGACATCGGCCGGCCGGACATCCGCACCAATTCGCAATGCTCGACATCGCTGGTGGAACAGGTGGCTCAGCCGGATGCAGGCGGACAGGCACTGCTCAGTGATGCAGCGGAGAAGATGCGGTTTTCGGCGCGTGCCTATCACCGCATCCTCAAGGTGGCGCGGACGCTGGCAGATCTCGACGGCGCTGAGACCGTCGGACGGATTCATCTGGCGGAGGCGATCTCCTACCGGATTGCAGCGGAACGGGTTTCGATTGCTGCTTGAGCCCGAGGAGGAATGGCGCGCAGGCCCCGGGTCGGGGCTTTGCGCCACATTACAGCGCCGCGCATCCAATTGGATGCGCAAAGGACGCTGTAACGCTTTGAAATGACGCATGTACTCTATCGCTCAATAGAATCCGATTGAGCGCGACATGCAGTAGCATGGGTCGAGGTTCTCACCCTATCCATACCTCGAGTATGGAGGCTCTCGCCATACGGACGACTTTCCTTACTCGCCAAGACCGTCGAACAGAGCTGTCGAAAGATAGCGCTCGGCAAAGGACGGGATGATGACCACGATCTGCTTGCCGGCATTTTCCGGGCGCTGGCCGATACGGACCGCAGCAGTCAGGGCCGCACCGGATGAAATGCCGACCGGCAGGCCTTCAAGCTTCGCCACGCGGCGGGCCATCTCGAAGGCTTCGTCGTTCGTCACCTTGGCAATCTCGTCATAGATGCCGGTATCAAGCACGCCGGGAGCGAAGCCCGCGCCGATGCCCTGGATCTTGTGCGGGCCGGGGTTTCCGCCTGACAGCACCGGCGAATCGGCCGGTTCCACAGCCACGATCTGCACGCCGGGTTTCTTGTCCTTGAGCACCTGGCCAACGCCGGTGATGGTGCCGCCGGTGCCGATGCCGGAAACCAGAATATCAACGCTGCCGCCGGTATCGTTCCAGATTTCCAGCGCCGTGGTGTTGCGGTGAATTTCAGGATTGGCCGGGTTTTCGAATTGCTGCGGCATCACCGAATCGGGAATTTCGTTGAGCAGTTCCTCGGCGCGGGCGATAGCGCCCTTCATGCCCTTGGGGCCTTCGGTCAGCACCAGTTCGGCGCCGAGCAAAGCCAGCATCTTGCGGCGCTCGACCGACATGGTCTCGGGCATGGTCAGGATCAGCCGGTAGCCCTTGGCCGCAGCGGCAAAGGCCAGCGCGATGCCGGTGTTGCCGGAGGTGGGCTCGACCAGCGTGGTCTTGCCGGGCGCAATCTTGCCTGCAGTTTCCAGGCTTTCGATCATGGCCACGCCGATGCGGTCCTTAACCGAGGCGATCGGGTTGAAGAATTCAAGCTTGGCGAGAAGCTCTGCCTGGACCCCGTCCTCCGCGGCAAGCTTGCCGAGCCGGATGATGGGCGTGTTGCCGATAGTATCGATGATCGAGTTGTAGATACGGCCGCGGCCGGGTGTTTCATTTGTGTAAGCGGACATGTGAATCCTCCTTGTTGTTGGCGCGAGTGTAGGTCAGGCCCCTGTGCTGCGCCAGCCACCGCAATCGGCCCGCCCGCGCATGATGCGCGAAAATATTCTTGCTGCGCCTCCTGAATGAGAATGAAATTCCAGCTCAGATGCAGGTTCGATTGTTTTTGAACGTCCGGGAGCAAACCAGCTGGTCGACTTCGCCATCATCAAGGCGTCGCTCAATCCCGGCAGCGGATCAACGCACCAGAAAACCACCGGCCAGCGGATCATCCGCCTCGACGATGAATTCAACCTTGCCGGAGTAGAAAGCCCGGCCCGATACGCGCGCGGTGATCGCCGGGTGCTCCCCGCAGGTTGTCTCCGAGGCGACAGCACCGGAAAACCGGCTGCCGACAATGCTTTCGAAGCTCCGTATCTGGCCTGCCGAGATGTGGCCGCGTGCGTGCATTGCCGCAAGCCGGGCGGTGACGCCGGAACCGGTGGGCGAGCGGTCGACCTGCCGCTCGGCAAAGACGCAGACATTGCGTGTCGGCTGATCCGAATACGCGTCTTTGCCGTCCGTCAGGATCGTGCCGTAGAGAAAGGCCAGGTCATCGGCATCGGGATGGCCGAGCTGAATTGCCGCCTGCGCTGCCCTGGTCAGCCGATCGGCGGCATCGACAAATTCCGCCACCGGACCGCTGCCGAACTCCAGACCGAACTGGCTTGCGTCCGCCAGCGCGTAAAACGCACCGCCATAGGCGACGTCGAAACTTATGTCGCCATAATGATCGAGCGTGAGCAGCTGGTCGCGGGCAAACAGGAAGGACGGCACGCTCTCGAAACTGACGTCTGCGGCCTTGCCATCGCGCATGGTGACTTCGGCGCGGACCATGCCGCAAGGGCATTCGATGTTGACGTGGGTCACGTCCGTGCCCGCCGGGACCAGGCCCTGGTCCACCGCATAGCGCCCCAGCGCAATGATGGCGTGGCCGCACATGGTGGAATAGCCCTCGTTGTGCATGAACAGCACCGCCAGATCGGCGCCGGGTAGGTCCGGTTCGACCAGCAGCGCGCCATACATGTCGGCATGCCCGCGCGGCTCGAACATCAGGATCTTTCTGAGATGATCAAGGTGGTCGCAAACATAGGCTCGTTTTTCGAGAATGGTGCCTTGCGACAGATCCGGATAACCGCCGGTGACAATGCGGAGCGGCTCGCCGCCGGTGTGCATGTCGATGACGGTCAGGGTCGCGTTCATTGAGTGCCTGTCGAGCCGAAACCACCGGCGCCGCGCGCGGTCCCGTCGACCGCATCGCGCAGGCTGATCCGGGCCTGCACCACCGGGGCGATGACCAGTTGCGCAATCCGCATACCACGGGTGACGATGAAGGTCTCCGTGCCGAGATTGGCGAGGATGACCTTGACCTCGCCGCGGTAATCGCTGTCGATGGTGCCGGGCGTGTTGAGGCAGGTGATGCCGGATTTGAGCGCCAGGCCGGAGCGCGGCCGGACCTGGCCTTCAAAACCCTGCGGGATTTGCATGATCAGGCCGGTGGGCACGGCGAAACGGTCGCCCGGCACAATTTCCAGCGGTGCATTGTCCTCGACTGCAGCCCGCAGGTCCATGCCTGCGGAACCCGGGGTTTCATAGGCCGGAAGGTCGAGCCCCTCGCCATGCGGCAGGCGGACGACGCTCAGCTCGGGCATTGATCGGGACGCGGTGTCGGGTTGGGTCATGGTTCAAGCTTTTACGCTTGGCGGGGCAAGGTCAATTGCATGGCGGGCGGCAAGACGATAGAAGGCAGCGCAATCAACAGGATTTGTCAGACGATGCCCGAACCACTTGCCGAGGAAGTCGGCCGCCGCCGCACCTTCGCCATCATTTCGCACCCGGACGCCGGCAAGACCACGCTGACCGAAAAGCTGTTGCTGTTCGGCGGCGCGATCCAACTTGCGGGCGAGGTGAAAGCGAAGAAGGACCGGATCCAGACCCGCTCGGACTGGATGAAGATCGAGCGCGAGCGCGGCATCTCGGTGGTCACCTCGGTGATGACGTTCGAGTATGACAACCATGTCTTCAACCTGCTCGACACGCCGGGCCATGAGGACTTTGCCGATGACACCTACCGGACACTGACGGCGGTGGATGCGGCGGTAATGGTGATCGATGCGGCCAAGGGCATCGAGCCACGGACGCTGAAGCTGTTCGAGGTCTGCCGGCTCAGGGACATTCCGATCATCACATTTGTCAACAAGATGGACCGCGAGGCGCGCAACCCGTTCGAGATCCTTGACGAAGTCGAGCAGAAACTGGCGCTCGACACCGCGCCGATGACATGGCCGATCGGACAGGGCCGGTCGTTTTCAGGCACCTATCATCTGGCCAAATCGGCGATCCGCAAATCCGACAAGGAAACCGAACTGACGCCGGTCAACGGGCCAGAATCGGATGCAGTTGCCGGATTGTTGCCGGAAAACGAGCGCGAGACCTTCATCGAGGAAGCCACCCTCGCAGTGGAAGCCTGTCGGCCGTTTGATCTCGAGGCGTTTCGCGAAGGCCATCTGACGCCAGTCTATTTCGGCTCGGCGCTCAGAGCGTTCGGCGTGCGCGATCTGATCAACGCACTGGGCGAGCTGGCGCCGCCGCCGCGGGCGCAGGTGGCCGACACGCGCACGGTGGAAGCCACCGACCCGAAAATGACGGCCTTCGTGTTCAAGATCCAGGCCAATATGGACCCGAACCACCGCGACCGGATTGCCTTTGTGCGGGTGTGCTCGGGCAAGCTTCAACGCGGCATGAAGGCGCGATTGGCGCGCACCGGCAAGCCGATGGGGCTGTCGGCGCCGCAGTTCTTCTTCGCCTCGCAGCGGCAGATCGCCGACACCGCCTATGCCGGCGATGTGGTCGGCATTCCCAATCACGGAACCTTGCGGATCGGCGACACGCTGACCGAAGGCGAGGCGCTGGTGTTCCAGGGTGTGCCGAACTTTGCGCCGGAGATCCTGCGCCGGGTGCGGCTCGAGGACGCGATGAAGGCGAAGAAACTGAAGGAAGCGCTGCAGCAGATGGCCGAAGAAGGCGTGGTGCAGCTGTTTTCGCCCGAGGACGGATCGCCGGCGATTGTCGGCGTGGTCGGCGCCTTGCAGCTTGACGTGCTGAAGGAGCGGTTGCAGGCGGAATACGGCCTGCCGGTGAGTTTCGAAATGGCACGGTTTTCGATCTGCCGCTGGATCTCGGCGCCGGACAAGGCCGATCTCGAGCGCTTCGTCACCAGCCATCGCGGCGATATTGCCCGCGACCTGGATGGCGACCCGGTATTCCTGGCCTCGGACCAGTTCTCGCTCAATTACGAGGCCGAGCGCTGGAAGATGATCGAGATGGTGGCGATCAAGGAATATCACGTCACAAAAGCGGCTTGAGGCTATCGGTACGGGATAAACCCGCGCCGGTCTTCCTTCCCTCGCCCAGGTGTTTTCCCACGTGGCCGGAACCATCCGCCCGCCCCCGCGTTTGCTGACAGTGACCTGTCACACATCCCGGGGGAAGAAAACGTGTCAACGTCCTGCATCCGCTTCGCAGCCATGATCATCACATCGACGCTGGTGATGTTCGGGCTGATGTATCTCAACACCTTTGCCGCCAACAATATCTGGTTCAGCCAGACGCGGATTTGGATGGCGCTCTACACGGGTGCGGCGATGGCCGCGGTGATGCTCAGCTTCATGCTCGGCATGTACAGGAACACCAGGCTCAACGCGGCCATCTTCGTGGCAGCGGCGCTGGTATTTGCCGGCTCGCTCTACCTGGTAAGAAGCCAGGACACGGTGGGAGACGAAGCCTGGACGAAAGCGATGATCCCGCACCATTCCATCGCCATCATGACCAGTGCGCGGGCCAATATTTCGGACCCAAGAACACGCAACCCGGCCGATGACATCATTGAGTGGCAAAGCACCGAAATTGCCGAGACGGGGGTGCTGATCGCCGATCTGAACGGCGGACCGACGGCAACACCGGAGATTGACAGCAGGTAGGGCGGCTTTCCCACCCTGCGCCACCACGGACCTTACCAGGACAGGCGCTGCGACATTGCAGCCGCCAGCGTCCAGCCATCCAACAACTGAATCAAAGGGCTGTTTGCCCGGCATGCGCCGGGTGCCGGAGCTTCTGCGCTCAGGCGGCGGCGGTGGCGAGTTTGGCGAGGCCTGACTTGAGCGCTGCGATGCAGGCGGGGTCGAAGGCGGCGCCTGCGTCCGCGTCGAGGATTTCGAGCGCCTTTGCGATCGGCATGGCTGCGCGGTAGGGGCGCTCGGCGGTGAGGGCATCGAAAACATCGGCGACGGTGAGGATGCGGGCCTCGAGACAGATCTCGTCGCCTTTCAGGCCATGCGGATAGCCCTTGCCGTCAAGCCGCTCGTGGTGGGCGCAGGCGATGGGGGCGATATCGGCGAAGGCTGCGACGCGGCCAAGAATGGCGGCGCTCTCGGCCGGGTGGCGCCTGATCGCCGCCCATTCCTCGGCATCGAGCTTGCCGGGCTTGTCGAGCACCTGGTTGGAGATGGCGAGCTTGCCGAGATCGTGCAAAAGCGCCGCGCGGCGAAGCCAGCGGCGATGATCGGGGCTCAGCCCGAATTCCTCGGCGATCATGTCGGTGTAGAGCGTGACGCGGTTGGAATGGTCAGCGGTAAACGGGCTCTTGGCGTCGACCACATCGGCAAAGGCGGCTGCGATGTCATCGAGGTAATCCTCGTCAACCGGAGCGGATTGCAGCGCCGGGGTCATGGCGAAGACCTGGGTCTCGAGATCGGGCGAGGCGAGCAGCGGCCAGAAATCGGGCGCCTGCTGGGCGGTGACGAAGGCTGCGACCAGGTCGGGATCGAACCAGACGCCGGAGCGGGCGACGGCTTCGCTGAGTGCTGCCTCGGGGCCGCTTTCGGCATGGAAGACGTCGATGATCTGGGCCAGGAGCGCGATCCCGGAAATCTGCGGAATCTGCCGGTGCTTGAGGCCTTGCGGCTGGCCGGAGCCGTCCCAGTGCTCATCAAGCGAGAGAATGCCGTCCTGCACGGTTTGCGAAAAGCCCATGCGGCCCGCGATGTCGGCGCCGCGATGGCAGCGGGTCTGCATCACCTCACGGGCGATCTTGCCGGATTTCTGGACGACGCTGATCAGCGTGCGAATGCGCTCGCCAAGGCCGGCCTCGAGCCCGGTCTGGGCGAAAACGAAGCGCAGGGCCGCGCTCATCGACGTGTCGATGGTCTTGAAATCGCGCTTGAAGGCGATGTCATCGGCCAGATAGAGCTCGCAGATGCGCGCGGCGTTGCTGGAGCAGCCGAGATCCTTGAGCAGCAGGGTGTAATAAAGATCCCTGAGCGTCTCGTCGGGCAGGTTCAGCGCCTCGCCGATGCGGGTTCCGATATAGCAGCCACGGATACAATGGCCGGCCGGCTGGCCTTCGGTCAGGTCCAGCGCGTAGCTGAGTGCACCGAGCAGTTCGGCAAGCTTGAAGCTGTGTGGGCGGGCATCCGCTGATTGGGTGAGATACAGGCTGGTGCTCATCGCGGGCTCTCGGTTGAAGGGTGGTTATACAAACGGCAACTTAAGAAGGGTTTACCGGGCGGGCAGCGAGGCGAGAGACCGGCATTTGCCAAACCTAATAAATTCGATATAACTAGTTTTATCGAATCATTTTGGACAAGGCACATGGATACAACCGAAGCAGCGCAGGGGTTTTCCGCCATGGGCTCGGAATCGCGGCTCGAGGTGCTGCAGGCGCTGGTCCGGGCCGGGGAAACCGGATTGCGGGTTGGCGATATCCAGCAGCGGACCGGCATCTCGGCCTCCACGCTGGCGCATCACCTGAAATTCCTGTCCGCCGCCAACCTGATTGTTCAACGCAAGCAGGGACGGGTGATCATGAGCACGGCGAATTTTGCGCATCTGAGCCTGCTGGCCGGGTTCATTCTGGAAAATTGCTGCACCGAAACGGAGCCAAAGCCATGACCGACATCACCCAGACACCGAGGATTTCAGGCGCAGACATCAAGGGATGGATCGCGACGCCGTGGACGGTGATCGTGCTGGCGCTTCTGGCCGTGGCCGTTCTCGACCCGGGGCAGTTCGCAACCGTTGCCAGTTTTGCCGTGCGCGCATTGCTGAGCACCCTGCCCTATATCGCCTTTGCGGTGCTTCTGATTGCCGGGCTGAAGGCAGCGGGCGCGGAATCGGTGATCGCCGACGCTTTCAAGGGCCGCGAAACAAAGATGATCATGATGGCAGCCCTGTTTGGCGGGCTGGCACCGTTCTGCTCGTGCGAAGTGATCCCGTTCATCGCAGGCCTGCTGGCGCTGGGCGCACCATTGTCCGCGGTGATGGCGTTCTGGCTTTCGTCGCCGCTGATCGATCCTCCGACACTGTTGATCACGGCGGCAGCCCTGGGCTGGCCGTTTGCCATCGGCAAGGCGGTGATCGCGGTGGCGCTGGGGCTGTCGGGCGGGTTTGCGATCAAGGCTGCGATGGCGGCCGGCTGGTTTTCGGATCCGCTCAGGACCGTCAGGCAGTCGCGCTGCGGTTGCGGGCCGGATCCGTTTTCAGGCAGGCCGGTCTGGCGCTTCTGGGGTGAAGAGCCCCGCCGCGCCACCTTCCGGGCAGAACTGATCAGCAACGGCGTGTTCCTGATCAAGTGGCTGGCGCTGGCCTATGTGCTTGAAGCGCTGCTGGTGACCTATGTGCCGGCCGACATGATCGCCGGGCTGGTGGGCGGTGAAGGTGTGGTGCCGATCGGCATTGCAGCGCTGGTCGGCATGCCCGCCTATCTCAACTCCTATGTCGCACCACCGCTGCTGGCAGGCCTGATGGAGCAAGGCATGAGCAATGGCGCGGCGATGGCGTTCATGATTGCCGGTGCGGTCAGCTCGATCCCGGCGATGGCGGCGGTCTGGTCGCTGGTGCGCAAACCGGTCTTTGCCGCCTATCTCGGCCTTGGCGTCTCAGGTGCCATTGTTTCGGGCATCCTGTTCCAGATGGTTGTTTGAGACGGCCGGGTTGGCCGATGCGACATGGCCGTGGAAGAACCTTGACGGCACCACTTAAAACACATATCCCATAATCAAGAATTTCTCCTGATTATGGGATATGTGCGTGGAAACCCTCAATGACAGACTGGCGGAACGCCTGAAACAGATCCGCCTGGTGCGCGGCTGGTCGCTGCAGGAGCTGGCGGATATCAGCGGGGTCAGCCGTTCAACACTGTCGCGGGTGGAGAATGCAGAGGTCAGCCCGACGGCGGACACGCTGGGTAGTCTGTCGACCGCATACCAGATGACAATCTCGCAACTGCTGGCACCAATCGAAGCACCGTTCACGCCGCTGATCAAGGCGGCCGAGCAAAGTGTCTGGCACGATGCCGACAACGGGTTCTCGCGCAAGGTGGTGTCACCGCCAAGCGGCGGTCTGTCGGCGGAAGTGGTCCACTGCACGCTCGACGCCTACCAGATGATCGCTTACGCAGCGCCATCTGTCCCGGGGCACGAGCATCATCTGGTGATGTTGTCGGGCACGCTGAGCGTCAACATCGGCGACGAGGAGCATCATCTGGAGGCTGGTGATTGCCTGCGCTACCAGCTGTTTGGTTCATCGAAATTCCAGACCGGGGTCGATCCCGCAACCTATCTGATCGTACTTGTGTGAGGCGTCATGACCAGCATCAGCATTCATTGCCTTTCCGCCGATGAGCTCGATGCTCACGCAGACGCGCTGGCGGAGATCATGGCGCAGACGGTGGAGGACGGAGCAGCCATCGGCTACATGCAGCCGTTTTCACACACTGACGGGCTGGCCTTCTTCACCGAACAGGTGTTTCCCGAAGTGCGGGCCGGCCGGCGCAGGCTGCTGATGGCCAGGCTGGATGGCAAGACGGTGGGATCGGTTCAGCTGATCACTGTGCTGCCGCCAAACCAGCCGCATCGTTGCGAAGTGGCCAAGATGATGGTTCACCCCTCGGCACGGCGCAAGGGCGTTGGCCGCGCCCTGATGCAGGCGCTCGATGCGGAGGCGCGCGCCGCCGGCAAGACACTTGTCACGCTCGACACCAAGACCGGTGACAAGGCCGAGCCGCTTTACAGGGCGGCAGGCTTCCAAACCGCGGGCGTGATCCCCTGCTATGCGCTGGATCCCGACGGGAAAGCGCAGCACGCCACGACCTACATGTACAAGGCGCTGTGACGTAACCACGACAGGCCGCTCTTCCCGTTGCGAAATGGGGTTGGACCGGCGGCGACGGTTTTTTGGCCTCAGGCCCCTCTTCCGGCCTGAAGGATCTCGTCCTGCAGGTCGGCGTCCGAGACGGCACGCGCCAGAATCAGTGTGCCGATCATCTGGGCCATGGTGCGGATCGCCACCTGCCTGGTTTCAGCGGGATCGCCCAGCTTGCCGGCCAAGGCCGTCACCTGTTGCTCGATTGCCGTGCCGAAGACGTGCTGCATTTCGCTGCCCTGGCGGGTGGCTTCCGCGCCAAGCGTTGCATAGGTGCAGCCCTTGCCGACGGCTGACACGTGCTGCGGCGAAAGATACCAATCCTTGAGCACCTGAACCGGATCCGAGGCCCCATCCATGGCCTGGCTCCAAAGCTCCAGATTTTCTTCGAGCGCCAATTCAGTGGCTTCGATTTCGAGCGCATCCTTACTTTTGAACTGCTTGTAAAAGCCGCCCTGTGTCAGTCCCGCGGCTTTCATCAGGTTTGCGACACCGATGCCATCATAGCCATAGGTTCGAAACTGCTCGCTTGCAGTGCGCACCACGGTCTCGCGGTTTTTCTCTGCGGTTTTTCGACTGACTCTCATCTGTCTTCGCCTCTCCATGGAGTGCTTTAAGATTTCGATCGCACTCTAAACTTGACATCGATAGATTGCAATCATAATCTAAATATCGTTGCCGCTTGTGGCATCCCAAACCAAGGAACTTGAAATGTTGTTCAGTGATCATGTTGCTCTTGTCACCGGTGCCAATCGCGGCCTCGGACGTGCCGTTGCCGCGGCCTTCGTCGCTGCGGGCGCGAAGAAGGTTTATGCAGCCAGCCGCTCCGGCGACCCGATCGGGGTAGAGGGCACGGTCCCGGTCAGGATCGATGTCACCGATGCCGAGACGGTCCGTGCAGCCGCGCAAGCCTGCCCGGATGTGACGCTGCTGATCAACAATGCCGGAGTGGCCGGCTTTGGTGGACCGATCTCTGCCCCGTCAACAGATACTGCGCGGCATGAAATGGAGGTCAATTATTTTGGCACCCTCACCACCATCCGCGGTTTCGCACCGGTGATTTCTGCAAATGGCGGCGGCACAATCGTCAATGTGGCGTCGATCCTGGCCTATGGTCCGATCCCGCAGGTCGGCACCTATTCCGCGACCAAGGCAGCGGTGCTGTCGATGACCCAGAGCCTGCGCGGCGAGCTGGCGGCGAAGAACATCCAGGTGCTGGCGCTGTGCCCGGCCTTTGTCGATACCGACATGATCGCCAAGGTCGATCAGCCGAAAATGACCCCGGAAGATGTCGCCAATGCCTTGGTCGAGGGGGTGATTGCGGGGACCGAAGAAATATTCCCTGGACCATCTGCAGGCATGGCCGCTGCCTTTCGCGCCGACCCCAAGGGCTATGAGCGCAAGATTATCAGCTTTCTGGCCTGACCCGAGACCAGTCTTCCTCCGCCGCATATCGCCGCGCATGAGCAAGGAGTCACAGCCATGCAAGATGTAACTACGCCCGCCCCGACATTCCAGCCGAGCCTGATGCCCGATGTCCCGTTCGGCATCGCCCGCCCGGACCAGGTCATGAGGCTTTCAGGTCTTGAAGTCATCCGGGCCATTCCCACCGGTGAAGTTCCCGCGCCACCGATGGCCCGAACCATGCAGCAGTGGATCGAGCGGGCCGAGAAAGGCGTGGTGGAATTTCGGGGCGATCCCGCCGAGGATTACCTCAACCCCATGGGGCTGATCCACGGCGGCTGGACGATGGCACTGCTGGACAGCGTGCTGGGCTGCGCTGTTCACACCATATTGGAGGCTGGCGAAACCTATGTCTCGCTGGGGACCGAGACAAAATTCCTGCGCCCGATCACGCTGAAAACAGGACAGGTGCGCGCCATTGGCAGCGTGATTGACCGTACCCGCAGAACCGCCACGGCGGAGGCCCGCGTCGAAGATTGCGCGGGCCGCATTCTGGCGACCGGAACGACCACCTGTTTCCTCGATCGTTTCGACAAAGGCTAGCGCGATGCCCATCTTCACACTGATGACCGTGCCGTTCGTGTTTACACTCGGGGGCTTTGTTTTTGCCGGACTGCTCGAACCCATGGCGATGGCGCTCGGGGTGTCTGTTGCCAAGGCCGCTACACTGCAGGCAGCCTTCGCGTTTGCCTGTGCGTTTGCCGGACCGGTGCTGGCGCATGTAACGCGGAACCTGAGCAAGAAGCCGCTGCTCATCGCCAGCCTTGTGCTGCTGGCATGCGTCAACGGGTGGTCAGCCTTGGCTGAAAACTTTGACAGCCTGATGCTCTCGCGGATCATGATCGGCGGGTTGGGGGCGCTTGCGCTGCCGCTGGCGGTTTCGATTGGCGTTGCGATGGCCCCACCCGAAAAGCGCGCGAGGACAATCGCCGGGATCTATGCCGGGGTGGCCGTGGCCTTGATACTGGGGGTGCCGGCGGGATCGGTCATCGGTGGCGTTCTGGGCTGGCGGGCGAGCTTCTGGATGACGGCCACGCTCTGCCTCGTGTCGCTGGTGCTGGTGGCATCGCGTGTGCCGAAAGTTCCCGTGGCTGTTGCGCCAACGGTCAGCGGTCGGCTGGATGCTCAATCCTTCGGCTACCTCGCTGTCACGCTGCTGGCATTCTCGGCGATGTTTGCAATGGTCGGATTTATCGGACCGGTGATCACGGCACTGACGGGGTTAGGCGCGTACGGCATTGCGGCGCTGCAGGTCCTGATCGGAGCGTCCTGTCTTGCCGGCTTGCGCCTTGGTGCCGGTCTGGCAGCCAAGCCGGGAGTTCCGGGCCTGCCCATATTGTTTGGCGGGATTGTGCTTGCCCTTGCAGTCGTCATCCATCCGCTTTCGCTGGGTACTACGACCGCAGCCTACGGACTGGTGGCCATGGTTGTCAGCATTCTGGTTGCACCTGCATCGCAGTTCGGCACGGCGCCGATCGTGCAGGCGCGGCTGGCGCAGGCGGCAGGGCCATCAGCGACATTCGCATTGGCTCTGAACGGGTCGATGGTCTATCTGGGCCAGGGGTTGGGCGTGGCGTCCGGGGCCTATGCAATCGGTCGGTGGGGGTTGGTCGCGGCGCCGATCACCGGGGTGGTGATTGCCATGATCGGGATGGGTGTGGCGCTCGCGCTGCGAAGGCCGACCGCAAATAGCAAAACAGAACCTGCCCAGGCATGAACAACGGGCGGTACAGAGGCAGCCGCGTCAGGTCTTGTCCTCGGACAGGGGGACGCGGTTGTCATCGAGAAGCTTGCGGATCGTGACCAGTCCCGGCAGGGCGGCAAGCATGATCTGATGATGTTCTGAACGCAGGAAATGCTTGAAGGTCCGGGTCAAGGCCTGAATGGCCGCCATATGAAACGCCCATCCGGCAGGGGTGAGAAAGACCTGCTTGGAGCGGGCATCCGTTTCACTCGGCAGGGTCTGGACGAGGCCACGCTTCTCCAGAACCTTGAGCGAATGGCTCATGGTCGCCTTGGTTACCTGCATGGCATTGGCGAGGCCGAGAGGGGTCTTTCCATCACCAACCCGCGTCAGATGCACTATGATGGCAAAATGCGACGGGTGAAGCCCGTCGGGAAGGATCTTCCCGACCAGCGACTTGCCAAGTTGGTCAATGATGGCAACTTCATTGAAGAAGGCGAAGACCTCGCCTGGATTTATGCCGGAATCCATTCCGTTTCAGTTTCCCTTGTTCCGCTTCCAGAGGCCAAAGTAAGGCTGCCGCACCATGCGGTTCTCATCCAAGCCACCCAGAGAATTGAAGCCGGCCACATTCAGCACGCAAAACCGCATAGCCCCAGAACTTGTCTATTTCAGGACGCCGCGCAGATCCATCGACGACGTCCACCATCGCCGGTTGCCTTTGGCAACGTCATTGCAAAACCGGGGCAGCTCAGGCGCGCCCATGGCAGATACAGTCAGTTGGGTTTGGCGTTCTGGTTCCTGTCCAACAACTTGCGAATGAGCGTGAGAGTGGGAAGCGCCTCGCCCATGATCCGGATATCTTCCTCGGAAAGAATGGAGCTGTAAAGCTCGATCACCTTGCCGAGGACAAGCTTTTGAAACTCGCTCCCTTTCCCGGTGAGGAACACCAGCTTGGAGCGTGCGTCGATGTCCGATCGGCGAGTCTCGATGAAACCGCGCTTTTCCAGGACCGACAGCGAGTGGCTGATGGTTGTCTTGGTAACCTGCATGGCCGCGGTGATCTGCAACGGTGTTTGGCCGTCTCCGCCCCGGGCGAGGTGATTGAGGATATAAAAATGTGACCTGTGCAGTTCGCCCGGCAGACACTTGTCCACCAGGGCTTCGGACAGCTGCGCAGTCTGGCAAGCTTCATTGAAATAGGCGAAGACTTCCGCCGTGCCGTATTGCGGTTCTTTCACACGGTCGAATCTCATTGTCGGGTTACCTCCGAAGGTTGCGCCTCCCCTGGCTGTTACTGGCTAACGGGACCTTGACCGATCCTATATCGCATTTTCACTATCTTTCTACTGTATTCAAGCCGATCATTGCGGTTCTGGTTAACCGCTTGCTCCGGTATTTCAGCCGCTCCGAATATAGTCCTGGTTCGCGCATCAGGGCTCAAGCCTGGCAACATTGATCGAAGTGCAGCACATCCGGCGAACCACAATAGCCGTTTGCTCAGTGCAAGAAAAAGACCGGGCGTCATCGACACCCGGTCCCGCATCATTGTGCATGTGTACCTGAGTGCTCAGCCGACAGCCTGCTCCAGGCAATTCATGATCGCGGTCCAGCCGGCCACATGGCCATTGCGAGCGTCTTCGCTCCGGAACCTGATCTGATGCAGCGTGACCTCGGTAACCCCGGGCTCCGGTTCCGCGAAATCAATGGTCACGACACTGTCATCCCGCGAATGCGGCGATTCCCAGGTAAAGGCAAGCCGTGAATGCGGGTCGATTTCCAGATAGGTTCCGGCATGAGGGATCTCCTTTTCCTCGGTCTTCATGAGGATATTGAAGCGGCCTCCCTTGACAGGATCGTTGGAAACTTCGGGGGACATGTCGCTGCCACCCGGACGCATGAATTTCTCCATCATGCGCGGCGACAGCCAGGCGTCAAACACCTTCTCGCGCGGAGCCGGGATCTTGCGGGTTACGGTCAGTTGCAGTTCGTCGAGAGCTTCAGTCATTATCTTCGTCCTTTGAAACAAGTGCCTCTTCAAGCGCCTGAAGGCGCAACTCCCAGATGGACTTGAGTTGCCTGAACCAGCTCTCAGTCAGCTGCAATGGTTCAAGCTCCGCCGCGATGAAATGCTCACGGCCCACAGTCCGGCGGGTGACCAGACCTGCCTCCTCCAAAACCTTGATGTGCTTGGAGACGGAGTTCAGCGACATGTCGAAATGGGCAGAGAGCGCGGTCACCCTCAACGCCCCTTCCTGAACAAGAAGCGTCAAGATCTTTCTCCGGGTGGTATCCCCGGAGGCCTTGAGAATTCGCGACAGTGCATCTTCGTCCATTTATTCACCCTTATGGTTGAATAGCGCTACCTCAGATAATAGTCAACCCTTTGGGTGAATAATATCATTAAACCACTTGCAGGAGGGTTTTCCACCGGTTTGACAGACCGCCAGCCGGGCATGAAAAATGCCGGGACGGCGCCCGGCATTCTGCCCTGTCGGAATTCGCGGCGGGACGGCTAGTGTGCGGGCCTGATGAAGGTGCCGTTTTGCAGTTCGGTCACGGCCTGGATCAGCTCGGCGCGGTTGTTCATGACGATCGGGCCGTGCCAGGCCACCGGCTCCTTGATCGGCTTGCCCGAGACCAGCAGAAAGCGGATGCCTTCATCGCCGGCCTGCACGGTGATCTCGTCACCGGTGTCGAAGACCACGAGTGTGCGGTCGCCCGACATGTCGCGGATCTGGATTTCCTCGCCCTCGACTTCCTTTTCGACCAGTACGCCAAAGGGTTTGGAGGCGTCGCGGAAGGAGCCGGAGCCGGCAAAGACATAGGCAAACGCCGAGCGGTAGGCGTCGACCTTGAAGGTCTTGCGCTTGCCGGGCGGCACCGAGACATCGACATAGGACGGCTCGGCGGCAATGCCGTCGACCGGGCCGCGCTTGCCCCAGAATTCACCGCAGATAATGCGTGCGGCGGTGCCGTCATCATCGATCTCGACCGGAATATCGGCGGCGGTGACATCCTGGTAACGCGGCGCAGTCATCTTTAGAGACGACGGCAGATTGGCCCAGAGCTGGAAGCCGTGCATCTTGCCGGCGAAATCCCCTTTCGGCATTTCCTGGTGCATGATGCCGCTGCCGGCGGTCATCCACTGCACGTCCCCCGCGCCCAGCGTGCCGGTGTTGCCCAGGCTGTCGCCATGTTCGACAGTGCCGGCCAGCACATAGGTGATGGTCTCGATGCCGCGATGCGGGTGCCAGGGAAAACCCTTGATGTAGTTCTGGGGCTCGGAGTTGCGGAAATCGTCAAACAGCAGGAAGGGGTCGGTCAGCGACGGATCGTCGAAACCGAAGGCGCGCTTCAGGTGGACACCTGCGCCCTCGAGATGCGGTGTTGCGGTGGACTGGTGGCGGACTGGTCTGATGGACATGGCAGTCTCCTCGGGATCGGGCCTCACAATGCAGGTCCTCACTGGTTGCGTTGTGCGAAATGTAGCGGTGCATGACAGGGGTTATAAGAGGCTTGAGGGTGACGCAGTGTTCAGATTGGCAAATCTCGGAGGCACCAGCCGGATGCTCAGGTTACGTCCCATGCGATCCGGAACTTCCGCGGTCGGCTTTGCGTTGTAAAAGCATCACCGAAAAGGAGATGCAGATGAGCCTGAACACCGATTCAAAACTGGAAACCGAACTGACACCTGAAGAGATTTCTGACGACCAGACCCTGACGAAGGACGAGAAACTCGCCCGGATCAGCGACATGAAGTATGATCTCGAGCGCCAGACCGGCCGCGGCACGGCCGATCTCGATCAGGTCGAGACGCGAATGGCCGCGATCAACCTGGCTATGAACCGCGCCAAGCGTGGATAGGCTGCCCGATCAGTTCAGATCTGTGGGCCGTGACCAAGTCCGGTCAAGGGGATCTGCGTGGTCTCCTTGATCTCCTCCATCACGAAAGACGCCGAGACATCGGCGAGCTTCACCTTGGCAATCAGCCTTTGGTAGAGCCGGTCATAGGCCTTCACGTCGGAAACGCGGGCCCTTAGCACGTAATCGAGATCACCGGAGGTGCGGTAGACGCCTACAATTTCCGGAAACGCGCCGACAGCCTCGCGAAAAGACTTGAGCCAGTCCGCATCATGGCTCGCCGCACGTACGAAAATGAATACCGATAGGCCGCAACCGGCAGCTTCGGCATCGAGAATGGCGACACGGTCCCTGATCAGGCCGCGCTCCTCCATCAGCTTGACCCGGCGCCAGCAGGCATTGCGAGACAGGTTCACCCGCTCTGACAAGGCATCGACCGAAAGGGTGCCATCACGCTGAAGCTGGCCGAGGATTCGAATATCCGTATCGTCAATCTGATGCATAGATGGATGTATATCCCAATATTTATTTCATTTAAAGGACAATTGGGACATTTCGCCCTGTGAAGCGGGCTATCCTCTCACAATCGCATTTGCACGAGGGATACCAAGCTCATGTCCAACCAGATCGCCCGCCTCTTCACAGCCCATCCACACTCGGTCGACGAGAGTTATTTCGAGCATCTGCTGTTTGCCGGAACATTTGCCGGCAAGCTGTTCCTTGCTGCCTGCGCTGCGCTGATCCATGCCATACTGCCGTTTACCTTTGAGAAAACTGCAAGCCGTATTATCAACGAGCTGCATCACCGGATGCACAACCGGAGCAAATAGAACCGCATGTGCAGATGGGCCGCCTACCGAGGAACACCGATCCCGCTGGAGCAGATCGTATCCGCCCCGGGCCATTCGCTGATCGAGCAATCACACCAGGCCACCCAGGCCAAGACCGCAACCAATGGCGACGGCTTCGGCGTCGCCTGGTATGGCGAGCACCCCGAGCCCGGACTTTACCGGGACGTGCTTCCGGCCTGGTCGGATTGCAATCTGAAATCCTTGGCGCGGCAGATCCGCTCGCCGCTGTTTCTGGCCCATGTCCGCGCCTCAACCGGAGGTGCCACCAGCCGCGACAATTGCCACCCCTTTGTGCATGGCACCTGGTCGTTCATGCACAATGGCCAGATCGCCGGCTTCGAGAAAATCCGCCGGCCTATGGAAGCCGCCCTTTCGGACCGGCTGTATCAGGCTCGGCACGGCACCACCGATTCGGAACTGCTGTTTCTGCTGGCGATCGAATTCGGCCTGGAAAAAGATCCGGCGGCGGCTTTCGGCGAAGCCATCCGCTTTGCGCTGGCGGAAGCGGCGCGCGCGGGTGTGCGCGAACTGGTGCGGTTCACCGCAGCGTTTTCCGACGGCGATGCGCTGTACGCCATCCGCTATGCCAATGACGCCTATGCGCCGACGCTTTATTCCGCACCGACTTGCGACAACCAGGGTCATTGCCTGGTGTCCGAGCCGTTTACCGACGCCGGCACTAAATGGCACGAGATCCCGGCAGGGAGCATCGTGACGCTGACAGCCGGCGGGATATCGTCGGCACGGTTTTCTCCGGTGCAGGTGGATGCGGTGAAGGTTGCCGAGGTGGCGTGAAGCGGCTGGCATGCCGCGCGGATACTCCAAAGCCGGCGGTGGATGAGCAGCATCCGGCTACCCGGGCCTTCAGCTGATCAATGATCCGCCATCGCTGACCGGACACCAACAAAAGGCGATTGCGCCATCCAGTCCTGAGCGGAATTGGCCAGATGCCTGTCGCCCTCGATAAAGGCGGCCTTGGCATCAATGGCATCCTTGACGCTGAGATCCCCCAACCAAAGTGCAACCAGAGTTGAAAGCGGAGCCGTCAGGTAGACATCCACCTCGTGGCCCGGATCATCAGGGCACAGGTCGACCGCATCTCCGTTCGCAATAACCCACCAGGCGTTGAGTTCGGTCCGGTCCGAAATCTGCACCAGGATCACGGTTTCTCCGTCCGGCAACCCCTGGGTGTTCAGGGTGCGGTGGAAATCCCACATGAACCCGCCGACATCGCAGTCCTGTGCAGCAATACTGCGTTTGCGCCAGCGCATGCCCCATATCGCCATGTTTTCCACGATCGGTCCAAGTTCGCGGCCTGAGCGGGTGAGCCTGTATTCTCCGGCTTGAGCCGCTGGAAGTGGCTTTCGGACGATGATCTCCGCAGCCTCAAGCGTTTTCAAGCGCTTGCTCAGGATCGAGGGCGACATCCGCGGGATCGCTTTCTGAAAGCCTCCGAAGCGGGTCGTTCCGAGAAACATCTCGCGCAGCAAGAGCAGCGTCCACTTGTCGCCCAGAATCTCGGCGGAAGACATTGCGGGGCACAGGCTGCCGGATACGTTGCGGGGCTTTTCATCCATTGCCGAGCGTAGCGCCACTTGGTTCGCCCTGACAACTACGGAATCCGAAGCGGTTTCATACGGATCGAGAAGTAGGAGCCGCCATTTACGGCGCCTATCCTGAAACAGGGCCCGGCTTATCGGGTGTTTTCATCGGAAAGGAGCCCGCCATGGGCCGCTCAGCCACATTTCTCTATGGGATGATCGTTTATGTCATCTTTCTGATCACGTTTCTCTACGCGATCGGGTTCACCGGCAATATCGCCGTCCCGAAGTCGATAGATTCCGGTTCACCGGGTCCTGACACCATGTCCATTGTCATCAACCTGGCGCTGCTTTCGGTTTTCGCACTTCAGCACAGCATCATGGCACGCCCGGCCTTCAAGCGGGTGTGGACACGGCTCATCCCCGAGGCGGCCGAGCGCAGCACCTACATCCTGATGACCTCTGTCGCGCTTGTCCTGATCTTTGCGTTCTGGCAGCCGATTCCGCATTTGATATGGGACTTCTCAAACTCGATCACCGGCGTCACCCTGGGCGCGTTGTTCTGGGGCGGCTGGCTCATCGTCCTGTCCTCGACCTTCATGATCGATCATCTGGACCTTTTCGGACTGAAGCAGGTCTTCGCATATCTGAAAAAGCGTCAGGCGGTGCATCCGATTTTCGTCAAGACCGGGTTTTACCGGCTGGTGCGCCATCCGATCATGACCGGATTCCTGATCGCCTTCTGGGCGACGCCGAGCATGTCGGCGGGCCACTTGCTGTTTGCCTGCGTGACAACCGGTTACATCGTGATCGCGGTTCTGCATCTGGAAGAAAAGGACCTGATTGCCAGCATCGGCGATGACTATCGGACCTACCGCGACGAGGTTCCCGCCTTTGTCCCCGGCCTCGGACGGGGGCGATAACATGGCACTCGACCCCAAACACCTCGCGCAGATCCAGACTTTCGTCACGACCCCGCCGCCAAGCGTGCGTGACCGGCAGTTGCCGCTGCGCGCCCGATATCAGGATACACCAGACGCAGCCCGGGTGTTTGATCATGCCCGCACTTCCGATAAGCAGGTCCCGGCGCACCATCCGCTTCACGGCCATGTCGTCTGCGGCGAAGCCATCCCGGTGGACATTCCGGTTTCAGTCCATCGCGCTGTGGGTGGAGAAAGCGATTTTCCCTGCCCTGGCGAATTGCTGGCCGCCGCGCTTGCAAGTTGCCTGGATACGGCGATCCGCCTGGTCGCCAACATCAAGGGGATAGAACTGAAGCATCTCAAGGTTCACGCCAGCCTTGGCGCTGATGTGCGCGGCGCCTTGATGACCGGCGACAACGTTCCCGTCGGCTTTCAGAGCGGTCACATGAAAGTCGAAATTCAGGCGATGGATGACCTGCCGGAAGCCCATCTGAGCGCCCTGGTCGCCGCGGCGGAGCGAAGCTGCGTCATCCTGCAAACACTTCGTGCACCGCCCGCAATAGTGGTTGAACTCTGCAGCGACGTGTCGGCGGTCGAGGCCCGTTGAGCACAGAGGCTCATGCCGGAGCGGAGCCCTGGTCTGGGCGTTGGCAATCACGTCGGCGGTTTCGGCAGCGACGAGGAACAGGCGGCGCGGGCCCCTCGCCAGCTAAAAAGCCTCGGCAATCCTTGCCGCCAGCCGCTCGGCGACTTCCGCCTTGCCCAGATCCGGCCAGTCCTCGACGCCTTCTTGCGAGACGATGCGGACGCGGTTGCGGTCGCCGCCCATGATGCCGGTGGCGGGCGAGACGTCATTGGCGACGATGAAATCCGCGCCCTTGCGGGCGAGCTTGGCCTGGGCATTGGAGATGACGTCATCGGTTTCGGCGGCGAAGCCGACGACGAGGTGGGGCCGGTTCTCGTGGTGTCCGATGGTCTTGAGGATATCCGGGTTTTCGGTGAGTTCGAGCGGCGCGGGGCCCTCTCCCGGCTTCTTCTTGATCTTTTCGCCGGAGGCCGCCGCCACACGCCAGTCGGCAACGGCTGCGACGAAGACGGCAATGTCGGCGGGCAAGGCGGCCGTGACTGCTTCGAGCATCTCGGCAGCGCTTTCGACGCGAACGACGTTCACGTCGGCCGGGTCGGCAATGGTGACCGGACCAGAGACCAGCGTCACCTCGGCGCCGAGGCGGGCGAGCGCGCCTGCAATGGCGTGGCCCTGCTTGCCGGACGAGCGGTTGGCGATGTAGCGCACCGGGTCGATCGGCTCATGGGTCGGGCCCGAGGTGACGATGGCGGTCTTGCCCTTCAGCGGCTTCGGCGCGTCATCGAGCAATGCCTCGATCGAAGCGACGATCTGCAGCGGCTCGGCCATGCGGCCCTCTCCAGCCTCGCCGGATTCGGCCATTTCGCCGGCCATCGGGCCGATGAAAGCGATGCCGTCACTGCGCAAGGTCGCGACATTGCGGCGGGTTGCCTTGTGCGCCCACATCGCCGGGTTCATGGCCGGCGCGATCAACACAGGCTGGTTCGTCGCAAGCAGAACGGTTGAAGCGAGATCATTGGCGAGGCCATTTGCCATCTTTGCCATCAGATCGGCCGTGGCAGGCGCGACGCAGATCATATCGCAATCGCGCGCCAGCCTGATATGGCCGACATCCTGCTCGTCCTCGCGCGAAAACAGGTCGGTGTAGACGTGGTCGGCTGCCAGCGCGCCCACGGCCAGCGGGGTGACGAATTCCTGTGCGGCTTGGGTCATCAGCGGGCGGACTTGCGCACCGCGTTCGCGCAAGCGGCGGATCAGGTCGAGCGACTTGTAGGCGGCGATGCCGCCGGAGAGGATCAGCAGGATGCGTTTGCCGGAAAGGCTCTGATGGAGGGGCTCGCTTGCTGCAAGCGGCCGGGATGAGGCAACGGGCGATGAAGCTGCGGTGTCGGCGACGGCATCCAGCCCGGCGAGGATGAAGCGCATCTCCTCTTCCATCGAGCGCCCGTTTTTCGCGGCACGCTCCCGCAACGCCTGCTTGGCCGTGTCGTCGAGATTGCGGATGGTCAGTGTCGCCACGGGCGCCTCCTGAGCAGGGAGATCAATGCTTGCAGCGGCAATGTAATCATTGCATGCATTGCAGTCAAACGCAGCTCTGGCGGAGCATAGCGGGGCACCCCGGACCGCTGATCGCGACAGGGACGCGGCAGGCAAGCGACAACCCGGCGCCGGGCCGGGTTGTCCAAGTCTGGTGCGGTCAGGCTGCCTGGAGGATCTCGACCATCTCGATGTCGAAAACCAGATCCTTGCCAGCCAGCGGATGGTTGGCGTCGACGGTGATTTCCTGTTCGCCAACGGCGGTAATCATGAGCGCAACCTGCCCGCCCTGTGGCGTCTGGGCCTGCAACTGCATGCCTTCCTGCGGCTCGAGTTCCGGCGGCAATGCATCGCGCGGAACTTGCTGAACCTTGGCCGGATCGTGGGCACCATAGGCCTCTTCGGCCGGAACAGTGACGGTCTGCTTGTCGCCGACCTTCATGCCCTCGACTTCGCGGTCAAGACCGCTGATGATCTGGCCGGAGCCCACCTGAAACTCCAAAGGCTCGCGACCCTCGGAGCTGTCGAACTGGGTGCCGTCTGTCAGTTTACCGGTATAGTTGATCCGGACGGTGTCGCCGGATTTGGCCTCACTCATATGTCAATCCAATGCTTGTGACTGTCCCGGCGCGTTCCTGTTGTGTGGATGCCCTGCATCCCGCAGCCGGTCTTTTTATCAAGGCCGCGCGAAGGCGCAGCCGCTAAATGCTGACCGGCCCTATGGCGTTCGCGCGAGCCGGTGCATGCACCAAGCTAACGCGAGAGCGGTGCAAATTGCAAATCGGGAAAGCAAATGCTCAGAAAAGCCGGGTGGCAATAACGATCAGCGTAACCGCAATCACCCACAAAGCCACACGACCCGAACGGGTATGACGAGCCTCGGCCTTGCCGATGGCTTCGGACGTGGCGACATCAAAACGCAGACCATTTTCGGCCATATCGCCCACTTCCTGCGAGAAGCGCTCGGTGCGGGCGGCCAGATCGGGCAGCTGCTCGGCCAGCTTGAATGCGGCGATGGCTCCTTCCCTGATGTCGACGGCGATGCGCTTGGGTCCGAGATTGTCGCGGATCCAGCCACCGACCACCGGCTCGGCGGCCTTCCACATGTTGAATTTCGGGTTGAGCGTGCGCGACACGCCCTCGACCACGACCATGGTCTTTTGCAGCATGACCAGTTCGGGTCGTGTTTCCATGTCGAACAGTTCGGTGACCTCGAACAGCAGCGTGAGCAGCCGGGCCATCGAGATGGTTTCGGCCGGCTGGCCGTGGATCGGCTCGCCGATGGCGCGGATGGCCTGGGCGAAGCTCGCCGGATCATGCCTGGCCGGGACATAGCCTGCCTCGAAATGGACGTCAGCCACGCGCTGGTAATCACGGGTGATGAAGCCAAAGAGGATTTCAGCCAGGAAGCGGCGTTCCTTCTTGCCCAGACGGCTGACGATGCCCATGTCGACGGCGACGATCATGCCTGCCGGGTCAACAAAGAGATTGCCCTGGTGCATGTCGGCATGGAAAAAGCCGTCGCGCAGGGTGTGGCGCAGGAAGGACTGGATCAACGTGTCGGCCAGCGCATCGAGATCGTGGCCGGCATCGCGCAAGCCTGCGACATCGCTCATCTTGATGCCGTCGATCCATTCCATGGTGACGCAATCGCGCCCGGTGCGCTCCCAGTCGACCGCCGGCACCCGGAAGCCGGGATCGTCTTTGGTGTTGTCGGCCATTTCGGACAGGGCCGCGGCCTCGAGCCGGAGATCCATCTCGATGCGGGTGGTCTGTTCCAGCGTCTTGGTGATCTCGACCGGGCGCAGCCGGCGCGAGGACGGGATGAAGCGCTCCTGCATCTCGGAGACCAGGTAGAAGGCCTCGAGATCGTGCTTGAAGCGTTGACGCACGCCGGGGCGGATGACCTTGACGGCAACCTTGCGGGCGCCGTTTTCATCGGTGACCTCTGCCGGATGCACCTGGGCGATGGAGGCAGCGGCAATCGGCGGATCGAAACGGCTGTAGAGATCGGCAATCGGCCGGCCGAGCGACCCTTCTATGGCGGTCCGGGCCTGGGCTTCCGGAAACGTGGCCATGCGGTCCTGCAGGCCTGCGAGATCATCGGCAATGTCTGCGCCGACCACATCGGGACGGGTGGCGAGGAACTGGCCGAGCTTGACCCAGGACGGGCCGAGCCGTTCGACAGCACGAGCGAGCCTGTCGGTGCGCTCGGCGCTTTTGGCGCGTCGTTTGGCGAACAGTCCGGCTGTCCGGTGAGCAAGCTGCACCGGCGCGGGCAGGTCTTCCGCCGGCAGCGAGGAGACGACGCCTTCGCGCACAAGGATAAAGCCCGCCCGCATCAGGCGCAGATAGGTGCCGAGACTTGCCATTCCGGTCAGATCTTCCAGGCCGAATGCAGCGCCGCGATGCCGCCAGTGTAATTGGTGTAGCCGACGCGGGAGAAGCCGGCGCGCTCGATCATCCTGGCGAAATCGGCCTGGCGCGGGAACTTGCGGATCGATTCGACCAGATACTGGTAAGGTTCTGCCTCCCCGGCGATGGCCTTGCCCATGGCAGGAATGCCGTTGAAGGACCAGGCGTCGTAGACGCGATCGAGGATCGGCATCTCGACTTCGGAGAATTCGAGGCAGAGGAAGCGGCCGCCGCGGCGCAGAACCCGGTAGGCTTCGCGCAGCGCCTTGTCGATGTCGGGTACGTTGCGGATGCCGAAAGCGATTGTGTAGGCGTCGAAACTCGAGTCCTCGAAGGGCAGCTCCTCGGCATTGGCCTCGACGAAATCGAGATTTTCGGCATAGCCCTTCTTCTCGGCGCGCTCGGCGCCGACGCCGAGCATCGAGCCGTTGATGTCGAGTACCGTGCCCTGGGCCTGTTTATCGGAGGCTGCGACAATGCGGAAAGCGATGTCGCCGGTGCCGCCGGCCACGTCAAGAAAGCGGAAGCCCGGCCGGCGCGGCGGATTGAGGCTTGCCACCATCGCGTCCTTCCAGAGCCGGTGCAGCCCACCGGACATGACATCGTTCATGATGTCGTAGCGCTTGGCCACCTTGTGGAAGACATCGTTGACCAGCGTCTGCTTCTCGCCGTCCTCGACAGTGCGGAAGCCGTAGCTGGTCTGCATTCCGCCATCCGTGGCGACGCGCTGCTGTGACATCATCTCTTCCCGTTTTCTTCCATATCAGGTCAAACAGCCCGGCCCCGGCAGGGATCAGACTTAATTGCCGCGACCATAGCGGATCGCTCCGCTCCACGCTATCTAGGCATGGAAGACCAGCCTGCGGCATAGCGTTCCGCCTTATAGGACAGCCACCGGCCAATTGCCACCAGCCCGAGGAGACCGCATTGCCTGAATTGCCAGAAGTCGAAACGGTGCGCCGCGGCCTGCAGCCAGTGATGGAGGGTGCCCGGATCATCCGCGTCGAACAGCGGCGGGCAGATCTGCGTTTTGCCTTCCCCGCAGATTTCGCGGCCCGGCTTGAAGGCCGCCAGATCACTTCGCTGGGACGGCGGGCGAAATACCTGATCGCCGATCTCGATGACGGCATGGTGCTGGTCAGCCATCTGGGCATGTCGGGCTCCTTCCGGATCGAGGCGGATGGCGAAGGCACTCTCAAGCCCGGCGCATTTCATCATGAGCGCTCGAAGGACGACAAGCACGACCATGTGGTGCTGCATGTGGAGGGACCTGCGGGCAAGGCGCGGGTGATCTACAACGACCCTCGGCGCTTTGGTTACATGGACCTGATGGCCAGAACGGCACTTGCAGAACATCCATGGTTCAGGAGCCTTGGGGTGGAGCCGACAGGCAACAGTCTCGATGCCGGCATGCTGGCCGAGCGGCTTGCAGGAAAGAAGACCCCGTTGAAGGCGGCCCTGCTGGACCAGCGGATCATCGCAGGCCTGGGCAACATCTATGTCTGCGAGGCGATGTGGCGTTCGCGCCTGTCACCGGTCAAGCCCGCGGGCGGGCTGGTCACCGGAACCGGACGGCCACGCAAGCAGCTTGAGGTGCTCACCCAGGCCATCCGCGATGTGATCGACGAGGCGATTGCGGCCGGCGGTTCATCTCTGAGAGATCATATCCGCACCGATGGAACGCTGGGCTATTTCCAGCACGGGTTTTCCGTTTACGACCGTGAGGGAAAGGCTTGCCCCCGCCCCGGCTGTGGCGATACGGTCCGGCGGATCGTGCAGAGCGGGCGCTCGACATTCTACTGCCCGCGCTGCCAGAAACACTGACACGGCGAGGAACGCCGACCCTGACCGGTCGGGCGAGATGGCCGCAACGAGGAGAGAGACGATGGCACTCAAGACATTGAAGACGGAAACGCGCGGCCGGGTGGCCATCATCACGTTGAACCGGCCTGACGCGCTCAACGCGCTCAATTCCGAACTGCTGGGGGAATTGCGCGAGACGCTGGCGCAGTACGGGACGGACGAGAAGATCGGCGCGATCGTGCTCACCGGCTCCGAGAAGGCCTTTGCCGCCGGCGCCGACATCAAGGAAATGCAGCCCAAGGATTATATAGGCGCCTATATGGAAGACTTCTTCGAAGGCTGGAGCGCGGTGGCAGAAACCCGCAAGCCGGTGATTGCCGCGGTCTCGGGCTATGCGCTGGGTGGCGGATGCGAGCTGGCGATGATGTGCGATTTCATCATTGCCGCCGACACGGCCAAATTCGGCCAGCCGGAAATCACGCTCGGCGTCATTCCGGGCATGGGCGGCACCCAGCGCATGACCCGCGCGATCGGCAAGGCCAAGGCGATGGATCTGTGCCTGACCGGCCGGATGATGGATGCAGAGGAAGCCGAACGCTCCGGACTGGTGGCCCGCGTGGTGCCGGCGGCGGAACTTCTGGCAACGGCCACAAAGGCGGCAGAGAAGATCGCCGGCTTCTCGCTGCCGGTGGCGATGATGGTCAAGGAGTCGGTCAACCGCGCCGACGAGGTGACCCTGTCCGAGGGACTGCGCTTCGAACGCCGCATGTTCCACTCGCTGTTTGCCAGCGAAGACCAGAAGGAAGGCATGGCTGCCTTCATCGACAAACGCAAGGCGCAGTTCAAACACCGGTAAGCAAATGTGCCGGCGGGCGCGGGGAAAGCGGTTTTTCGCGTTGACGAAAGCCGCGATACCCGGTATAGGCCCGCCATCGAATGGCAGCTTTCGGGCTCGCCATGGTTTTTCTCGCATTCCGCATGTCAAAGCGATAGTCCTCGCACGAGGCGCTTTCCGGTCGGAATTGAGCATGTGACACTTTGAGAGGCATTCATGGCCAATACAACTTCGGCGAAAAAAGCGACCCGCAAGATTGCCCGCCGCACTGACGTAAACAAGGCACGCCGTTCGCGTGTTCGCGGCTTCCTCCGCACCGTTGAGGAAGCAATCAGCTCCGGCGACCAGGCTGCTGCAGCCGCAGCGCTCAAGGCAGCCCAGCCTGAGCTGATGCGCGCCGCCGGCAAGGGCGTGTTCCACTCCAATACGGCATCGCGGAAGATTTCCCGGCTGTCGAACCGGGTGAAGGCGCTGAGCGCCTAAACGACTCCATAATTCGTTTGTCGACTAAAGGCCCGGCTCGCCCGGGCCTTTTTCTTTTTGCCTCAGTGACTTGCCTAATTTCGATTCCGGGAGCGAACCCTTCGCTGTCATAGCCTCGTCACATCCGCATCAGAAATCTAATTTTTTCAGTTACTTGCGGGAGGTGACGGATTCGCGCCCGGATTGGGAAAGCGGATTCGGCGGATAAGTTGTCAAGCCCTGAAATTTTGTATCCAAGGCTTCCTCAAGGGAACAAAAAGGTCAGAAGTCGGGAAAAGGCAATGAATCCAATCGCCTGTTGAAAACCTCCCTGGAGGGGCTTTTTTCAACCGTTGCGAGTCAATCCCTAAAGTGTGAATGAAGCGTAAATAAGCCGCTTGATATGGCCCCGCCATCCTGCCTAAATAGCTCTCGACAAGGGGCACGGAGCCGGGCGGCTCCACGGACATTATACCTTATTTCAGGTGACTGAAGTCCAGCCTGCCCCTTGCTGCACGGCATTCTCGCCGGGCAAACTCAAAACAACCTTCGGTTGCATTGGCGCTTCGTCGTCATGCGGTGAAGCTTTAACTCTGTCGAAATTTCGGTTTCGGCGGAACGTCGAAGATTTGTCCAATCCAGCGATACGAGGTCGCGAGGGGCGGACACACAGGAAGGGCAAGCAAGGCGGGGGGCAACCGCATCGAAATGAGCGCGTCGACGAGGGCGCGTTCCGCACTCGGCCATGAAGGTCGGGGCATAATACCTAAATGTGGCAACAGGGAATACAGCGGCGATGCAAACACACATGACAACAGCGCGTAAGGCGGCACAATGGGACGCACAGACTACAGGCTCCCAACCGCTCGGTGGCGATGTTTGCCCGCCGACTGACAAAGGGGCGGACATGAACAAGAATACCAAGACCTTTGATCGGGTGATGGCGCGCTTGAAGGCGCAGGTCGGGCCGGAAGTTTTCACAAGCTGGTTCGGGCGGCTCAAGCTGCAGTCAGCATCTAAGAGTGTCGTGCGCCTGTCGGTTCCGACCGCCTTCCTGAAATCCTGGATCAACAACAAGTATCTTGACCAGATCAGCGCGCTGTTCCGCGAGGAAGACGCAGACATCCTCAAGGTCGAGATCGTCGTCCGCTCGGCGACCCGGGCAAACCGGCAGCCGCCTGCCATCGAAACCGAGAACCCGGCCAATTCAGCCGCAGCGCAACCCATCGCAGCTGCCGCGCGCAAGGATCAGCATCTGTCGGTCAAGGGAGCAGGAGCGCATCTTTCGAGCTTCCAGAAAGGGCCTCAGGCGGCCAACAATGTGATCGGATCGCCACTTGATCCGCGCTACACCTTCGAAAGCTATGTCGAGGGATCGTCCAACCGGGTGGCGCTGGCAGCGGCCAAGACCATTGCAGAAGCCGGAACCGGGGCGGTTCGCTTCAACCCGCTGTTCATCCATTCCAATGTCGGACTGGGCAAGACCCATTTGCTGCAGGCGATCGCCGCCGCGGCGAGCCGTCATGCCCGCAATCCGCGAGTGGTGTATCTGACGGCGGAATATTTCATGTGGCGCTTTGCCACCGCGATCCGCGACAATGACGCGCTGTCGTTCAAGGAATCGCTGCGCAATATCGACCTGCTGGTCATCGACGACATGCAGTTCCTGCAGGGCAAGTCGATCCAGCATGAATTCTGTCATCTGCTCAACATGCTGCTCGATTCGGCGCGCCAGGTGGTGGTTGCCGCCGACCGCGCGCCTTGGGAGCTGGAATCGCTTGATCCCCGCGTCCGGTCGCGACTGCAGGGCGGCGTTGCCATCGAGATCGAGGCGCCCGACTTCGAGATGCGCCTGGAAATGCTGCGCCAGCGCCTGGCCATTGCGCAGATCGAAGACGGCACGCTCGACATCGGCGAGGACATTCTCGCCCATGTCGCCCAGAACATCACCTCGAGCGGTCGGGAACTGGAAGGCGCGTTCAACCAGCTTCTGTTCCGCCGCAGCTTCGAACCCAACCTGACGCTCGAACGGGTGGACCAGCTGCTTGGCCACCTGGTCAATGCCGGCGAACCCAAACGGGTCCGCATCGAGGACATCCAGCGGGTGGTGTCGCGGCACTACAATGTCTCCCGGCAGGAGCTGGTTTCCGACCGCCGCACCCGTGTCATCGTCAAGCCACGGCAGATCGCGATGTATCTGGCCAAGACCATGACACCGCGCTCGTTTCCGGAAATCGGCCGCAGATTTGGCGGACGCGACCACACAACGGTGCTGCACGCGGTTCGCAAGATCGAGGAGCTGATCAATTCCGACACCAAGCTGGGCCATGAAATCGAACTGCTCAAGCGGCTGATTATCGAATAGTCAGCGATACCGCGCGCTTATCCCCAGAATCCCGGTCCGGGCCGAAAGGTCCGGGCCGGTTTTTGTTGCATATCAGGGGCATAATCTGCCATTTTGCACGCCCGGACCCGGCGCACCGCGCGCCTCTTCGCGGTCCAGACCGGACAGAGCCGGACAAGACAGAATTTGAAAGGCCTGCGCAGCCCGGCGCAAGCCCCCAGCCAAGCGGTAGTCAGATCATGCGTGTCACCCTCGAGCGTTCCCACCTCCTCAAGTCGCTGAACCACGTTCACCGCGTGGTCGAGCGGCGCAACACCATTCCGATCCTGTCGAATGTGTTGCTGAAGGCCGAAGGCGCGACACTCGACATGAAAGCCACCGACCTCGACCTCGAAATCACCGAGGCAACGGCGGCGATGGTTGAACAGGCCGGCTCCACCACCGTGCCCGCGCATCTGCTTTACGACATCGTGCGCAAGCTGTCCGACGGGTCGGAAGTTCTGCTGTCGACGGACGCAGACGGCGCGACCATGACGGTGGCCTCGGGCCGCTCGAAATTTTCACTGCAGTGCCTGCCGGAATCGGATTTCCCGGACCTGACAGCCGGCGCCTTTACCCATACGTTCCGGCTGCCGGCAACGCAGCTCAAGATGCTGATCGACCGCACCCAGTTTGCCATTTCGACGGAAGAGACACGCTACTATCTCAACGGCATCTTCGTGCATTCGATCGAGAGCGAGGGAGCGCTGAAACTGCGCGCTGTTGCCACCGACGGTCACCGCCTGGCGCGCGCCGACGTGGACGCGCCATCGGGCTCGGAAGGCATGCCGGGTATCATCATCCCGCGCAAGACCGTGGGGGAACTGCAGAAGCTGGTCGACAATCCGGACGTCACCGTGACGGTAGAAGTCTCCGACGCCAAGATCCGCTTCACCATCGGCGGCATCGTGCTGACCTCGAAGCTGATCGACGGGACATTCCCGGATTACCAGCGGGTAATCCCGACCGGCAATGACAAGGAACTGACCGTCGACTGCCAGACCTTCGCCCAGGCCGTCGACCGCGTGTCGACGATCTCGTCCGAGCGCGGCCGCGCGGTCAAGCTGGCGATTGCCGACGGACAGCTGACCCTGACGGTCAACAATCCGGATTCGGGCAGTGCGACGGAAGAACTGGCCGTGGGCTACGACCGCGATCCGCTGGAAATCGGCTTCAATGCCAAGTACCTGCTCGACATCACCAACCAGCTGTCGGGGTCGGACGCGGTGTTCATGCTGGCCGATCCTGGCTCGCCGACACTGGTACGCGATACCGCCGGCGACGATGCGCTCTACGTGCTGATGCCGATGCGGGTGTAGAGGCGCTTGCCTTCCTGCACCGAAACGGGCTGCCGGCCGTCCTGCGGCTGAGCGGGGAATTGCATGGCCGCCAAGGTGCACATCCAGAAACTCAAGCTTACCGGGTTTCGCAACTACGCGAAGCTGTCGCTCGATCTTGATCAGCGTCACGTGGTGCTGGTCGGCGACAATGGTGCGGGCAAGACCAACCTGATGGAAGCCGTCTCGCTGCTGACGCCGGGCCGAGGCATGCGCCGCGCACCCTATGGCGACCTGATCAGGGCCGGTGCCGACCCGGCGAGCGGTTTCAGCATCTTTGCCAGCCTCGAAGGCATGAACGGTCCGGCCGATATCGGCACCGGGGTGGAGGGCGGCGAGGAAGGCGGCTCGCGCCGGGTGCGGATCAACGGCGCTCCGGCCCGCACCTCCGACGAACTTCTCGATCATCTCAGGCTGTTGTGGCTGACGCCGGCGATGGACGGGCTGTTCACCGGATCGGCGGGTGACCGGCGCAGGTTTCTGGACCGGCTGGTGCTGTCGGTGGATCCGGCGCATGGCGGCCGGGCGCTGAACTATGAACGGGCCATGCGCAGCCGCAACCGGCTGCTCTCGGAAGGACGCGCCGACCCGGCCTGGCTTGACGGTCTGGAAGCACAGATGACCGAGCTCGGCGTGGCGATGGCGATGGCGCGCAACGAAGTGGTCAGCCTGTTGTCCGACCTGATCGAGAGCAACACCAGCCACAGCGTGTTTCCGGCAGCGACCGTGCGGCTGGAGGGATTTCTCGAGGGTGAGGCGCTCGGTTCGGCGAGCGACATGGAGGCGGCCTTTGCCACCATGCTGGAAACTGGGAGACGGCGGGACGCCGCCGCCGGGCGAACACTGTCGGGGCCGCATCGCTCCGACCTGATCGTGCATCACCGGGCCAAGGGCATGCCGGCAGCGCTGTCGTCGACCGGGGAACAGAAGGCGCTGCTGATCGGCATCGTGCTGGGGCACGCGCAGCTGGTGCGGGCGATGACAGGACATGCGCCGATCCTGTTGCTCGATGAAATCGCCGCCCATCTTGACGAAGGCCGCAGGGCAGCGTTGTTTGACCTGATCGAGGCGCTCGAATGCCAGGCCTTCATGACCGGGACCGATGCGCAGATGTTTGCAAGCCTGGGCACGCGCGGGCAGATTTTCACCGTAGCAGATGGCCAGGTGACGCCCTGCAAGGAAGAACCAGGCAACGATACACCGGCCGATTGAGCGGCGAGAGCAAGTGGCGCATTGCCGCCGTCTGGAGGAACCCCGTGGAGAGTTCACAACTGGATCCCGATGAGGTGGCGCGCTACGCTCGCCACATCGTGCTCGCCGAAATCGGCGGGTCCGGCCAGCAACGGCTGAAGGCGGCCCGGGTGCTGGTCATCGGCGCAGGCGGGCTGGGTTCACCGGTGCTGAGCTATCTGGCGGCCGCCGGTGTCGGGTTGCTCGGCGTCATCGATGATGATCATGTGTCGCTGTCCAACCTGCAACGCCAGATCCTGCACGACACCGACACGGTCGGCATGGCCAAGACCGAAAGTGCGGCACGCGCGCTCAAGCGGCAGAACCCGCACACGCGTGTGGTGCCGCACGAAATGCGGCTGACGGCAGACAATGCGGTCGATATCCTGACAAGCTACGACATGGTTGTGGATGGATCGGACAATTTCGACACCCGCTACCTGCTGGCCGACACCTGCGAAGCGCTGAAGGTCCCGCTGGTGACCGCCGCTGTCGGCCGCTTCGATGGCTCGATCACGGTGCTGACGCCCTATGAAACCGGGGAAGACGGGAAACCCTGTCCGCGCTACCGCGACCTGTTCCCCGAGGCACCACCGCCGGGACTGGTACCTTCCTGCGCCGAGGCCGGGGTCATCGGTGCGCTGACCGGCGTGATCGGAACCTTGCAGGCGATGGAAGTGATCAAGCTGATTACCGGTGCGGGCCAACCGCTGGTCGGCAAGCTCTTGCTCTATGACGGCCTCGCCGCCAGCTTCCGCACCGTGCGCTACGGCCGGAAGGGCTAGTTCGGGAACTTCGAGAACTCAGTTCCTGAGCGGAAGCACCCGGTCGGGCGGGCGGTGGCCGTCGAAGAGGGTGCGGATGTTGATGATCACCTTGTCGCCCATGTCGATGCGGCCTTCGATGGTGGCCGAGCCCATGTGCGGCAGCAGCACCACCTTGCCCTCCGAGGCCAGTTTGACCAGGCGCTTGTCGACGGCAGGCTCATGCTCGAAGACATCGAGGCCCGCGCCCGAGAGGCGGCCGTCCTTGAGCGCCTTGATCAGCGCGTCCTCGTCGATGATGCCGCCCCGGGCGGTGTTGACGATGTAAGCGCCGGGTTTCATCAGCTCCAGCCTGCGCGCCGAGAGCAGGTGGAAGGTGGCCGGTGTCGACGGGCAATGCACCGAGACGATGTCGACGCGGGCCAGCATCTGGTCGAGGCTGTCCCAATAGGTGGCCTCGAGCTGATCCTCGGTGGCGGGATCGACACGGCGGCGATTGTGGTAGTGGATCGACAGGCCGAAGGCCTTGGCCCGGCGGGCAACGGCGGTGCCGATGCGCCCCATGCCGATGATGCCGAGCCGCTTGCCGCCCAGACGATGGCCGAGCATCCAGGTCGGTGACCAGCCCTTCCAATTTCCCCCGGTTCCAACCAGAACGTCTGCGCCTTCGGTCAGCCGCCGCGGCACGGCAAGCATCAGCGCCATGGTCATGTCGGCGGTGTCCTCGGACAGGACATTCGGGGTGTTGGTGACGGTGATGCCCTTTTTCTGCGCGGCCTCGACATCGATATTGTCGACACCATTGCCGAAATTGGCGATCAGCTTCATCTGCGGGCCGGCCTGCTCGATCAGCGCCGCATCGATCTTGTCGGTCACCGTCGGCACCAGCACATCGGCCGAGCGCATGGCCTCGACAAGTTCGGGCTGGGTGCGCGGTTCGTCGGTGATGTTGAGCTCGGCATCAAACAGCTCGCGCATGCGCGTTTCAACGGCATCCGGCAGGCGGCGCGTGATATAGACCTTTGGTTTTTTTCTATTTGGCATTTTCTTGCGGTCCAGCGTTGAGAGCTCTTTAACCAAACTCGGCGACAGTGGCTTATGCGTAACGCTTTTTCTATCAGACCCTCCGGCGATGACAATCCAATGGGCCGGTATTGCTGATTAAAAAAGCGCTGCAAGCCCGAACCCAGCCACCGACGGCGCTGCCCGCGCTTGACGCCTCTGGCCATATAGCGCGCCGCCGAAGTGGCGAAATCTCCGGGCCCGGAACCAGAACAGCATCGGCGCCGTCCTTCCGGCGCCCAACCCAAAAGGTGTAAGTCATGCGTCGCCTTTCCCTTTTCTCCGCCGCCTGCCTGGCCATGGCAGGCCTGACGGTGAGCCCCCTGCTCGGTACAGGGCTCGACCTCGAATCTGGAGCCGTTTTTGACACTCAGGCACAGGCCGCCGCCAAGGGGCCGAGCGGGTTGCCCCTGCCCCGGTTTGTCAGCCTGAAGGCCAAGCGGGTCAATCTGCGCGTCGGCCCGGGGCAGGACTACGCCGTGGCATGGCTCTACACCAAGGCCGGCGTGCCGATGGAAGTGATTCAGGAATATGACAACTGGCGCCGGGTGCGCGACGCCGAGGGCACCGAGGGCTGGGTCTACCAGTCCCTGCTCTCGGGCGAGCGCACCGCTGTCACAGCACCCTGGAAGATGGGCGAAGCAAAGGACGAGTTCATCGACATGCACCGCGAGGCGCGCAGCAATGCCGACGTCGTCGCCCGGCTCGAGCCCGGTGTGGTGGTGGTGGTCAAGGCCTGCAACGGAGACTGGTGCGAAGCCCAGGCCGACGGCGCCGACGGCTGGGTGCAGCAAACCGAAATCTGGGGCGCCTACCCGGGCGAAGCCTTCAAGTAGGGCCACACGACGCCACTTTCTCTCGTCATCATCGACACAATAAAAATCAGGCGCTGATGATCAGCGCCTGATTGCATTTTAGCTGCGCCCTCGAGACCGCAGCAGACGGATCACAGGATGCGCACGGCACCCTTGGCGGCACTGCTGGTCATCGAGGCGTAGGCTTTCAGTGCAGTGGAGACAGCGCGCTTGCGCGGCTTTTCCGGCTTCCAGCCCTCGGCCTCGCGCTTGGCGCGGCGTTCGGCAAGCGTTGCCTCATCAACCGCCAGGTGAATACTGCGATTGGGGATGTCGATCTCGATCATGTCGCCGGTCTCGACCAGGCCGATGGTGCCGCCCTCGGCAGCTTCCGGCGAGACATGGCCGATCGACAAGCCCGAGGAGCCGCCGGAGAAGCGGCCATCGGTCACCAGTGCGCAGGCCTTGCCCAAGCCCTTGGACTTGAGATAGCTGGTCGGATAGAGCATTTCCTGCATGCCGGGACCGCCACGCGGGCCCTCGTACCGGATCAGCACCACTTCGCCGGGCTGAACCTTGCCGGTCAGAATGTCGGAGACGGCATCATCCTGGCTTTCGAAGATCTTGGCCGGGCCGGAGAACTTGAGGATCGATTCGTCGACGCCGGCGGTTTTGACGATGCAGCCATCCTCGGCGAGATTGCCGAACAAGACGGCGAGGCCGCCATCCTTGGAAAAGGCATGTTCGGCGCTGCGGATGACGCCGGTTTCGCGGTCGGTGTCGACATTGGTGTAGCGGCGCGACTGGGAAAAGGCGGTCTGGGTCGGCACGCCGCCGGGAGCTGCGCGATAGAAATCATGCACGGCTTCATCGGACGACTGCACCACGTCCCATTTCTTCAACGCATCCTTCATGGTCTTTTCGTGAATGGTGCCGACCGAGGTATCGAGCAGACCGGCGCGGTCGAGTTCACCCAGGATCGCCATGATGCCGCCGGCGCGATGGACGTCTTCCATGTGCACATCGGCTTTCGCCGGCGCAACCTTGCACAGCACCGGAACGCCGCGCGACAGCCGGTCGATGTCGGCCATGGTGAAATCAACCTCGCCCTCATGGGCGATGGCGAGCAGATGCAGCACGGTGTTGGTGGAGCCGCCCATGGCGATATCGAGCGTCATCGCGTTCTCGAAAGCCTGGAACGTGGCGATCGAGCGCGGCAGGACGCTGGCATCATCCCCCTCGTAGTACTGCCTGGCCAGCCCGACGATGGTGCTTCCGGCCTGGCGGAACAGCCGTTCGCGATCGGAATGGGTGGCGAGCGTCGAGCCGTTGCCCGGCAGCGCCAGACCCATGGCTTCGGCGAGGCAGTTCATCGAGTTGGCGGTGAACATGCCCGAGCAGGAGCCGCAGGTGGGGCAGGCAGAACGTTCGATGGAGGCCACATCCGCATCGCTGACATTGTCATCGGCGGCGGCAACCATGGCATCGACCAGATCGAGCGCCTTTTCCGTGCCATCTTCCAGAATGACCTTGCCGGCTTCCATCGGACCGCCGGAGACGAAGATCACCGGTATGTTGAGGCGCATGGCGGCCATCAGCATGCCGGGCGTGATCTTGTCGCAATTGGAAATGCAGACCATGGCGTCGGCGCAATGGGCGTTGACCATGTATTCGACGGAATCGGCGATCAGCTCGCGCGACGGCAGCGAATAGAGCATGCCGTCATGGCCCATGGCGATGCCGTCATCGACGGCAATGGTGTTGAATTCCTTGGCGACGCCGCCGGCCTTTTCGATCTCGCCGGCAACCAGCTGTCCGAGGTCCTTGAGATGCACGTGACCGGGCACGAACTGGGTGAAGGAATTGACCACCGCGATGATCGGCTTGCCGAAATCGCCGTCCTTCATGCCTGTGGCCCGCCACAGGCCGCGGGCGCCTGCCATGTTGCGGCCATGGGTGGATGTTCTCGAACGATAGGGCGGCATGGTGTCTCCTCACTCAATTCCCGGGCCAGGCACGATCAGGCGCACTCGCCGAAAGCAAAAACAGGTTGCTGAAGCTAGTAATCGGAAATTACCGTCATTTCCAGAGCGATCAGACCAGAACGGGCCTGCAAACCGCACGCGATGGATCGCGGATGAGAGGAAAGGCCGGCGCGACGCCTGGCTGCCGCTGCAAACCGTTCAGCGCTTGGGACGAACGCGGATCACCACATCGACATGGGTGATTTCCATGCCCTCGGGCGCCTCGGGCAAATCGCTGACCGAAATATTGCCGACCGGGATATCAAGCACATTGTTCGAGCCCTCGACCACGAAGTGATGATGGTCGGAGACATTGGTGTCGAAATAGGTCTTGGCGGTTTCCAGCGACAGAACCCGCAGCAGCCCGGCCTCGGTAAACTGGTGCAGCGTGTTGTAGACGGTCGCGAGCGAACAGGGCACGCCGACGCCGACGGCCTCCTCGTGCAGTTCCTCGGCGGTCAGATGGCGGTCGCCCTTGGCAAACAGCAGATCGGCCAGCGCAACGCGCTGACGCGTCGGGCGCAGTCCTGCCCCGCGCAGGCGGAAGGCCGAATCACGGTCTGCTGATCTTGATCTGTGCGCGGCTGTCATGGTCGACGGAGTCCGGTCGATGGATTTCATAGGTTTCATATAACTTTTGTGGGCATTGCTTTCAATAGAGCTGTCAAATCGACTTTCCCGCCTCTCGCCCCTTTCACTTGCAAGGTTCATCCGGTATTCGGGGGTGCCGTGTCTGGTGGCTTCGCCAAGGCGCGGGCCTGTGCTAGTTTGCACATCGCTAATGAATGCCGTGCGGAAAGACGGCGAACGAGGAGACGCTTTTTACATGGTCGACAGGCAATCCAGCTACAGCTACGAAGACATTCTGAAATGTGCGGAAGGTGAGCTCTTCGGACCCGGAAACGCACAATTGCCGTTGCCGCCCATGTTGATGGTGCATCGGATCACCGACATTTCGGAAACCGGCGGCGCATTCGACAAGGGCTATCTGCGCGCCGAATTCGACATCACCCCCGATCTCTGGTTCTTCCCCTGCCACTTCAAGGGCAACCCGGTGATGCCTGGCTGCCTTGGCCTTGACGGCATGTGGCAGCTGACCGGCTTCTATCTCGGCTGGCTCGGCGAAGAAGGCCGCGGCATGGCGCTGTCGACCGGTGAAGTGAAATTCAAGGGCATGGTGACGCCCGAGGTCAAGAAGCTCGAATACGGCATCGATTTCAAGCGGGTGATGCGTGGCCGGCTTGTGCTCGGCATTGCCGACGGCTGGCTCAAGGCCGATGGAGAAACGATCTACAACGCCTCGGATTTGAAGGTCGGCCTTGCTAAGGACAAAACTGCCTGACACTCGGCTAGCAGCGCGCATAACAGCGCGCCGGGTGAATTCAGGACCCTCTACATGAAAGGGCAGCACATGAGACGAGTCGTCGTCACAGGCATGGGGATCGTATCCTCAATCGGCAACAACGCGGACGAGGTGACCCAATCCCTCCGTGAGGCCAAATCCGGCATCAGTTTCAGCGAGGACTTCGCAGAGCACGGCTTCCGCAGCCAGGTCTGGGGTGCACCGACGCTGGACCCGACCGATCTGGTGGATCGCCGCGCCATGCGGTTCCTGTCGCGCGGCGGCGCCTGGAACCATGTCGCCATGAAGCAGGCAATCGAGGATGCCGGCCTGACCGAGGCCGAGATCAGCGACGAGCGTACCGGTATCGTGATGGGTTCGGGCGGCCCCTCGACACGGACGCTGATCGACGCTGCCGACACCACCCGCAAGAATGGCAGCCCGAAACGCATCGGCCCGTTCGCGGTGCCAAAGGCGATGTCGTCGACCGCTTCGGCGACGCTTGCGACCTGGTTCAAGATCCACGGCGTCAACTACTCGATCTCGTCGGCCTGCTCGACCTCGGCGCACTGCATCGGCAATGCGGCGGAACTGATCCAGTGGGGCAAGCAGGACATGGTGTTTGCCGGCGGCCACGAGGACCTCGACTGGACCATGTCGAACCTGTTCGACGCGATGGGCGCGATGAGCTCGAAATACAACGAGACCTCGCCCTCCACTGCCAGCCGCGCCTATGACGTGACCCGCGACGGTTTCGTGATTGCCGGCGGCGCTGGCGTGCTGGTGCTCGAAGAGCTGGAGCATGCCAAGGCCCGCGGCGCCAAGATCTATGCCGAGCTGACAGGCTATGGCGCGACCTCGGATGGCTACGACATGGTCGCACCTTCCGGTGAAGGCGCCATCCGCTGCATGCGTCAGGCGCTGCAGAATGTTGAAGGCCGGGTCGACTACATCAACACCCACGGCACTTCGACGCCGGTGGGTGATTCCAAGGAAATCGGTGCGATCCGCGAAGTTTTCGGCAATGACATGCCGCACGTGCAGTCGACCAAGTCGCTGACCGGGCATTCGCTTGGCGCCACCGGTGTGCAGGAAGCGATCTACTCGCTGTTGATGATGAAAGAGAACTTCATCGGCGAAAGCGCCCACATCACCGAACTGGACCCGGAATTCGACGGCGTGCCGATCGTGCGCTCGCGCATCGACAATGCCAAGATCGACACGGTGCTGTCGAACTCGTTCGGCTTTGGCGGCACCAACGCGACGCTCGTCTTCCAGCGTCACAACGGGTAATGGGCATGGACGGGATTATGAAGGGCAAGCGCGGCCTGGTCATGGGCGTGCTCAACAATCATTCGATTGCCTGGGGCATAGCCCAGCAGCTGGCCGAAGCCGGCGCGGAACTGGCCTTTACCTATCAGGCCGAGGCTTTCGAAAAGCGCGTCCGGCCGCTGGCTGAAAGTGTCGGCTCGAAACTGCTTTTGCAGTGCGACGTCGAGGATGTGTCAACCGTGGACGCGGTTTTCGACACGCTCAAGGCGGAGTGGGGCACGATCGATTTCGTTGTGCACGCTATCGGGTTCTCCGACAAGAGCCAGCTCAAGGGCCGTTATGCCGATGTGACCACGCGAGAGAATTTTTCCCGCACCATGGTTATCTCGGCCTATTCCTTCACCGAAGTGGCGCAACGCGCCGCCCCGATGATGAACGAGGGTGGCTCGATCCTGACGCTGACCTATGGCGGCTCGATGCGGGTGATGCCGAACTACAATGTCATGGGCGTCGCCAAGGCCGCACTTGAAGCCATGGTCCGCTATCTGGCAGCCGATTACGGCCAGGACGGAATTCGCGTCAACGCCATTTCGGCGGGTCCTGTGCGTACGCTTGCGGGTGCCGGCATCGGCGATGCGCGCGCCATGTTCAGTTACCAGAAGAAAAACGCGCCGCTGCGCCGCACCGTCGATATCGGCGATGTCGGCAAATCCGCGCTCTATCTGCTGTCGGACATGTCTTCAGGCGTCACCGGCGAGATCCACTACGTGGATTCGGGCTTTAACATCACCTCGATGCCGATCACCGAGGAGCTGAAGAAGGCCGACACCGAGTAGGCTGAGTCAAGCACCGAACGCCATTGAAAAGCCCCGGAAGCGCAAGCGCCGGGGCTTTTTCGTGCGAGGATGATCCGGGCGGCTATTCCTCGAAGGTCAGGCCGTCAGGGTCGGCACCCATGTCCTTGAGCGCAGCGTTGATGTCGTCGACCATATCGTCGGGGCCGCAGACATAGAACTGCTCGTCGGTGCTGCCGATCAGGCGCTGGAGCATGTCCTTGTCGATGCGGCCGTATTCGAAGCCGTCCTTTTTCTCGCCGCTGAGCACATAGACCACCTCAAGCCCGGGCATGGCGTCGAACTCATTGCGCAGGATGATGTCGGCCTCGCGCTTGTTGGCGAAGATCAGCCGGTGGCCCGACAGTTCGCCGCGCTCGCGCAGCATGCGCAGAATGGCAATGAACGGGGTAACGCCCGCGCCGCCGGCGATGAAGGTGCCCTTGCCCTTGTATTCGATCGTGCCCCAGGGATCGCCGATGATGAAACGGTCGCCGGTTTGGAGCTGGCCGATCTGTTCGGTCAGGCCGTCGTGGGAGGGATAGATCTTGATGGTGAACTGCAGTTCGTCCCATTCGGGAAGCGCCGTGAATGTGAACGGATTGTCGGCATCGCGCCAGCCATCCTTGTCGATACCCACTTCGGCCGCCTGCCCCGGCGTGAACTCGAAACCCGCGGGTTTCTCGAAGGTTAACTGGCGGACATTGTGGGTGATATTCTCGATTTTGCTGATGGCGAGCGTATGGGCCATGGATTTGCTCCTTGCTGGTGTTGCAGGGGCAATGCATGAGGGCGGTGGATTGTTCCGGGGAGACTGGGAAGCCGGATGCGGCAAACTGGATCAGGCATAGCTCCTGATCATCGAAAGGCAGTTGGCCTTCACGCTGGTGAACTCGAGGACGTGACAAAACCTGCGCGTCTCTCCATTCGCAAACGTCACATGACCGCTGGCCGCACCGGTCTTGCCATGGGAAATGGCGTGCTCAATTGTGAGACCCTCGGGTTTGTGATTGCTTGCAAGTGCCTCTGTCACTGCCTGTCGGCCGATGACCTTGTCGGCCTGCCCGCGCTCCCAAACCACGCCCTCGCTGAAGTCTCCTGCCTCGACTTGCCCGGTTTCCAATGCAATCGCGATCTTCTCGACAAAGCTGTTCTTCGGCGAGTTCCCGCAATCCTCGCTGCCGCGAATTCTGGTCATGATTGCGGAGCAAGGCTGAACATCGAGAGAAAGGCCCCGGCCGCATCCATATCACCGGTCAGACTTACGGTGCCTTGCGCGACCAGCGCCGGAAGGGGCTGCGCGCCATAGACCGCCTTGGCCAGCGTGTTGCCGTTGCCTGAGAGCACGAAGGGAGCTTCGGCTATGGCAACCGCGGTGGTGCGCAGGATTCCCCCGGTCAGGTGTATTTCGAAAGCTTCGCCTCCGAAATCGAACCCGGCCTTCATCTCGCGACCGGCCGCGCGCCCGGGGAACAGGTTGACCCCCATGGAAATCAAGAGCGCAGAAGGGCTGATGAAGCGGGTGGGGTCATGTCCGGGCACAGTCAGGGCCCAGCGGCAGAGCTCTTCGAGAACCGGCAACAGGCCGGTCCCCATTGGCGTCAGGCTGTAGATGCCGAGCCGTTCATCATGATCGATCACCCCGGCCTGCTCAAGCTGCGTCAGCCGGCCGGTCAGCACGCTTGCCGTGACCCCCGGCAGGCCGGCACGGATCATCTGGAACCGCTTCGGTGCGAACACCAGTTCGCGCACGACCAGCAGCGCCCAGCGATCCCCGATCACATTCAGTGCATGGGCCGCAAGGCAGCCTTCGTCATAGCGAATGCGGGTGGCTTTTGGGGTTTCAGTCATATTTTCATACTTTCAGTTGTTTTTTACTATTACATTTGGCATGCTGATTTTGCAAGTGCGGTTCGTCGCATGGAAAGCGTATGAGGGAGACATGAAATGACCTATTTCACAGGATTCGTCGCGGCCGTGCCCACGGCCAACAAGGACAAGTATACCGACCATGTCACCGCTGTCTGGCCGCTGTTTGAAAGTTACGGTGCCAACCGGATGGTCGAGACCTGGGGCGTGGATGTGCCGAAGGGGAAGGTTACCGACTTTTTTGGCGCCGTGCAGGCCACCGATGGCGAGACTATTGTGTTTTCCTGGGTCGAATGGCCTGACAGGGCGACGGCGGATGCCGGCATGGAAAGGATGCAGGAGGATCCGGCGATGCAGCAGGTGCCGGAAATGCCCTTTGACGGCAAGCGTGTGATTTATGGCGGGTTTGCCCCGATCTTCGAGGCCGGAACATGTGACGGCGCCGGGTATTACCAGGGGTTCCTCCTAGCCGTACCGGAGCAGAACAAGGCGCCCTATGTCGACATGGCGCTTGAGGGCTGGAAGCTGTTCGAGAAGGGCGGCGCCCTCGGCATGGTCGAAAACTGGGGGGAGGACGTGCCCCGCGGCAAGGTTACGGATTTCTACCGCGCGACCAAGGCCGAAACCGGCGAGGTTCCGGTGTTCAGCTGGAGTGCCTGGCCGGACCGCGCCACCTGCGATGCCGCGGCAAAGGCGATGGAGGCTGAAATGGAGGGTATGGACATGCCGAAAATGCCCTTCGACGGAATGCGGATGATGTGGGCCGGGTTTGAGGCCCTGTTCGATTCAGCCGCCGTCTGACAGCAGCGCGACACACCCAGCATGAGAAGGACAGAAAGATGGCGATCGCAAAGAACACGGTTTGTCTCTGGTACGACACAGAAGCCGAGGCTGCAGCCCGCTTCTACGCAGCGACCTTCCCTGACAGCGAGGTGACCGGCGTGCATCACGCTCCCAGCGACTTTCCCTCCGGCAAGGCGGGTGATGTGCTGACCGTCAGCTTCACCGTGCTTGGTATCCCCTGCCTGGGGCTGAATGGCGGGACAGCGTTCCAGCACAGCGAGGCATTTTCATTTCAGGTCTCGACCGAAGACCAGGAGGAGACCGACCGCTACTGGGATGCCATTGTCACGAATGGCGGCGAAGAAAGCGCCTGCGGCTGGTGCCGGGACAGATGGGGGATCTCCTGGCAGATCACGCCACGGGTGCTGATGGAGGCGCTGGCCACAGGTGGTGATGAGGCCAAGCGGGCTTTCGAGGCGATGATGGAGATGAAGAAAATTGACGTCGCCACCATAGAGCGCGCCCGGGGGGATAACGCCAGCAGCGACTAAGGCAGAGCGGCCCGATGGCTCGGGGAGGACAATACATGACCGGTTTTTCAAGTCCCCGGTATGGCACCGGCATGGAGATGTATCGCGAGGACCGCGTCCGCGGCCTCAAGGGGTGGCTTTTTGTCGAAGGAGGCGGACGATGCACCTGTTCAAGCACCTGAGCGCGACCGGCGCCTGCCCGCTTTCCCGGAGCCGAAAGACTGACCAGCTGGCGGAAGAAGACGCCTTCATGAAGCTGCACGGCGGCAAAGGAGCCAGCCTGATATACCGGGCGGTCTGTCAGATCGAGGACGCAGGGACTGCCGTCTTTTCTCTGCTTCGTGGCAGCGGGACGGCAAACACTGCAAAGCAGGGACAGGATTCTGACCTGGCAAGCAACTGCGTTATGCACCCAGCGCCACCACAGCGCGCGCCCGGCAGAGCCAACTGCATCTCCGACGCAACCGGAGTTGCCCGATGATCCGGAAAGGACACCACATGACCGAAACTCCAAATCCCAAATGCGGCTGCGGCGCGGTGGAAATGGAAGTCGTTGGCGGGCCGATCATGAGCACCGAATGCCTTTGTACATCCTGTAGGACGGCCGCGGATCTGTTCGAGGCCTTGCCGGAGGCGCCACGCTTGCGCGCGGCGACGGGAGGCACTCGCATGGAGATGTACCGCAAGGACCGCGTCCGCTGCCTCAAGGGGGCGGCCAATTTGCGAGAGCATCGCCTGAACGGGAAGACCAAGACCCGGCGGGTGGTCGCGACCTGCTGCAACACCCCCATATTCCTCGACTTCACAGATGGGCACTGGATCGATCTTTACGGTTTGCTGTGGCCCGAGGACAGCCTTCCGCCGCTTCAGATGCGTACCATGGTTGGAGATATGGAAGCCCCGGCAAATACGCTTCCGGATGATGCGCCCAACTACAAGACCCATTCGGCCGGTTTCTTCCTGCGACTGATCTGGGCCTGGGCCGCGATGGGTTTCCGCCATCCTAAGATCGACTATGTGAAAGGGGCCCTGGATGTCCGCAGCTGAAGAGAAAATCGAGATCGAGAACATCAACACGCCGGGCAGGACCACGCGGGTGAACCGCGCGAAGTATGAAGCCATGCGGGCCGCTTTGTTGTCAGTTCTCCCCAGGGCGGAACCGGGCGCGCTTGTCACCGACGCCAAAACTGCACTGCTCCCGCTGCTGCCGGAAACCCTGTTTCCCCAAGGCAAGACGGCTGGCTGGTGGCTGAAGGCGGTTCAACTTGATCTGGAGGCAAAAGGGATCATCGCGCGGGCTGCGACCAAGCCTGTCCGACTGCACCAGACCGCATAGTCAGACAGCCCATCTCGCGAACAAAAAGCCCCCGGATCACCGCGATCCGGGGGCTTTTTCAATTCATCAGCTTCAGGCGGTCAGCCGCCTTCAGCCATCAAGCCGGGACTTATTCGTCGCCGGTGACTTCCTTGCCGGTTTCCTGGTCAACGACCTTCATCGACAGGCGGACCTTGCCGCGCTCGTCGAAGCCGAGCAGCTTGACCCAGACCTTCTGGCCTTCCTTGACCACGTCGGAGGTCTTGGCGACACGCTCGGCAGCAAGCTGCGAGATGTGGACCAGGCCGTCCTTGGGACCGAAGAAGTTCACGAAGGCGCCGAAATCGGCGACCTTGACCACGGTGCCTTCATAGATCACGCCGACTTCAGGCTCGGCCACGATCGAGTGGATCCACTTCTTGGCGGCCTCGATCTCCTTGCCCGAGGACGAGGCGATCTTGATGGTGCCGTCGTCGTCGATGTTGATCTTGGCGCCGGTCTTCTCGACGATTTCGCGGATGATCTTGCCGCCGGTGCCGATGACGTCACGGATCTTGTCGACCGGGATGTTCATGACTTCGATGCGCGGTGCGAATTCGCCCAGCTGGCCACGGCTTTCCGACAGCGCATTGCCCATTTCCTGGAGAATGTGCAGGCGGCCGCCTTCAGCCTGGCTCAGCGCGATCTTCATGATCTCTTCGGTGATGCCGTCGATCTTGATGTCCATCTGCAGGGCGGTGATGCCGTCTGCGGTACCGGCGACCTTGAAGTCCATGTCGCCGAGATGGTCTTCGTCACCGAGGATGTCGGAAAGAACGGCAAAGTCGTCGCCTTCCTTGATCAGGCCCATGGCAATACCGGCAACCGGCTTGGCCAGCGGCACGCCTGCATCCATCAGCGCCAGCGATGTGCCGCAAACGGTTGCCATCGACGAGGAGCCGTTGGATTCGGTGATTTCCGAGACCACGCGCAGCGTGTAGGGGAACTGCTCGGGGGACGGCATCATCGGGTGGATGGCGCGCCATGCGAGCTTGCCGTGGCCGATCTCGCGGCGGCCGGGCGAACCGGTGCGGCCAGTCTCACCGACCGAGTAGGGCGGGAAGTTGTAGTGCAGCATGAAGGTGGCCTTCTTGGTCCCCGTCAGGCTGTCGACATACTGCTCGTCTTCGCCGGTGCCGAGCGTGGCGACAACAATCGCCTGGGTCTCGCCGCGGGTGAACAGGGCCGAACCGTGGGTGCGCGGCAGCAGGCCGACTTCCGAGACGATCGGGCGCACGGTCGAGAGATCGCGGCCGTCGATGCGGTTCTTGGTCTCGAGGATGGCGCCACGGACGACCTTGGCCTGCAGCGACTTGAAGACAGCGCCGATGACTTCGCTTGCGAAGCGCGGCTCTTCACCTTCTGCCGGAGCGAAGTGATCCTTGACCTTCGCCTTGACCGCGTCGATGGCTGCATAGCGCGCTGCCTTGTCGGTGTTGGTGTAGGCCTGACGCAGATCGGCTTCGCACATGGCGAGCATTTCGGCTTCGAGGTCGGAATAATCGGGAGCAGCAAAATCGCGCGGCTCCTTGGCGGCGGCTTCGGCCAGCTTGATGATGGCGTCGACAACCGGCTGCATCGACTTGTGGCCGAACATGACCGCGCCGAGCATGACGTCTTCGGAGAGTTCCTTGGCTTCCGATTCCACCATCAGCACGGCGTCGGAGGTGCCGGCCACGACGAGGTCGAGATCCGACTCAGGCATTTCGTCGACATGCGGGTTGAGCACGTATTCGCCGGCGATGTAGCCGACGCGGGCACCTGCAATCGGGCCCATGAACGGGATGCCCGAGATGGTCAGCGCGGCAGAAGCTGCAACCAGCGCCAGGATGTCGGGGTTGTTTTCAAGATCGTGCTGCAGAACGGTGATGATGATCTGGGTGTCGTTCTTGTAGCCTTCAGGAAACAGCGGGCGCAGCGGGCGGTCGATGAGGCGCGAGGTCAGCGTCTCGTTTTCGCTCGGGCGGCCTTCGCGCTTGAAATAGCCGCCGGGGATCTTGCCGGCTGCGTAGGTCTTTTCCTGGTAGTTGACGGTCAGCGGAAAGAAATCCTGGCCGGGCTTGGGCGACTTCGCCGAAACGACGGTGGCGAGCACGGTGGTCTCGCCGTAGGAGGCGATGACGGCGCCATCAGCCTGGCGGGCAACCTTGCCGGTTTCCAGTGTGAGCGGACGGCCGCCCCATTCAATCTCGACCTTGTGGGTATCGAACATGTCTTGTCCTTCGTATGCGGGCATGTGGGCGTGGCAACTTCCGGCCGCGCGCGTCACTGTCCCGTGTGTTTGAGCGCATCTCGGGCAAGACAGCGGGAGGCTTTGAGGAGGCCGTTGTCGTAAACGGCAAAAGCATCCGGCAATCCTGCCCCATGACAGGCTATTTTGAGTGTTCTGATCCGAATGGCCGGAGAGCAGAACGGTTTCGGCGCGATTTTCCGGCCCGGTTGGCCAGATGGCGCGCGCCGCAGCGCCGTGGTCCCTGTACAGCAGGACCGGAGAATGATTTCGGCGGGCGGTGCACAAGGCCCCGCCCGCCGAAAAGCAGTTAGCGGCGGATGCCCAGACGGGCGATCAGCGCAGTGTAACGCGCTTCTTCCTTGCGCTTGACATAGTCAAGCAGGGAGCGACGCGTGGACACCATCTTCAACAGCCCGCGGCGTGAGTGGTTGTCCTTCTTGTTGTCCTTGAAGTGACCGGTCAGGTTGTTGATCCGCTCAGTCAGGATGGCAACCTGGACTTCCGGCGAGCCGGTGTCGCCTGGCTTGGTGGCGTATTCTTCAATCAGCGCAGCCTTGCGCTCAGCAGTAATCGACATCTCATATCCTTTCATTCTGGATGGATCTGGCGCCCGCTGCCGGGATGTCGTCCAGCAGGGGCCTCGAACGTCATGCAGGCGGAACCTGCAATAACGGCTGGGCTATAGGCCAATTATCGCCGAAATGAAAGGAAAATGTGGCGCAGGCCCACGGCAGCGCGGGCTGGATCAGGCCCAGGCCCCGACGCCCAGCGGCCGAAGCGGTGAAATCAGCAGCCGCGCTTGACATAGGCGTCGGGCACAGCCTCGACCCAGGCCACCGATCCGGCCTCGTCCCTTGACATGTAAGGGCCGTCGGCAACGCAGTAATAGCCGTTGCGAAAGCCGTCGACATCGGAGGTGTTGATGACGCGCGATCCGGCGCCGCCACCAACCATCGGGCCGCCGAGCTGCATCAGGATGTTCTTGGCATCCGAGCGGCTCGTCGAGCAGCCGAGAACGATGTACCAGCCGCAGCCATTGACATCATAGCCTGGCGTCTGCGCTTTGGCCGGCTGTAGGCTTGCACCGAGCATCGCTGCGGAAAAGCCGGCGATTGCCGTGATTTGCAGAAATCTTTTCATGACCCGTCTCCCCCCGGTGTCCCTGCCCTGCCAGCAGCTGCCGACAAGATGCCAGGGTAGCAGTTTGCAATGCTGCATGGCGCGGCGCAAGCCTTGCGGTCACGGTCGGGGATCAGCCCTTGAACACCCGGCGGGGCCGGAATTCGCCGTCGGCTACCTCTCCGATCGAGAGCAGCTGTCCACGAACGAAGGCGCAGGCGTCGTCGGTCGCTACCGGCGCGTCGCGGCCGCGCAGGATGATCGGATTGCCCATGCGGATACGATGGGCCTGATCTTCGCTGACATCGATCCGCGGCAGCATGCCCAGCGCCTCGCCGGGCGGCACCAGATATTCATCGAGCCTGGCCAGCCGCTCCGCGTCATCCTCGATCTGCTCGAGCGCGACCAGATCGGCAAGCGGGACCATGGCGTCTTCGGAGAACGGGGCAACCATGGTGCGGCGAAGCGCAGAGATGTGCCCGTAGCAGCCGAGATCGCGGCCAAAATCACGGGCCAGGGCGCGGACATAGGTGCCCTTGCCGCATTCGACCTCGAACACCGCATGATCGGCATCGGGGCAGCGCAGAAGCGTGATCCGGTGGATCTCGACCTCGCGGGCGGGAATATCGACCACTTCACCGTCACGCGCCATATCGTAGGCGCGTTCGCCGGCAATCTTGACGGCAGAGAAGGCCGGCGGGATCTGCTCGATCACGCCGGTATAGTTGGGCAGCAGCGCTTCGATGGCGGCCTGGTCCGGTCGGGTCTCGGAACTTGCCACGACCTCGCCCTCGAGGTCGTCGGTGTTTCGCTGCTCGCCCCAGGCCACGGTGAACTCATAGATCTTGCGGCCATCCATGACATAGGGAACAGTCTTGGTGGCGTCGCCCAGTGCGATCGGCAGCATGCCCGAAGCAAGCGGGTCAAGCGTGCCGGCGTGGCCCGCCTTCTCGGCCTTGAACAGCCACTTGATCTTGGAGACCGCTTCGGTCGAGCCGAAATCCCAGGGTTTGTCGAGAACCAGCCAGCCCGAAATCGGGCGGCCCTTCTTCTTGCCGCGGCGACCCATCTCAGTCCTTCCCTTCGGCTTCGGTACCGGGGTCAGCAGCCGCCTCGTCATCTCCGTCCTTGGACTCGAGATCGCGGGCGACTTCAGGCGAACGCAGCAGCGCGTCTATCTTTGAATAATTCTCGAAGCTGGTGTCATCGCGGAAACGAAGCTCGGGAATGTTGCGCATCTGGCGCAGATCGGGTGATACGCGACCGCGGATGAAGCGGGCATTCTTGTTGAGTGCCGCAATGGTCTCGGCGTGATCGTCAACACCCAACGGCGTGACATAGGCGGTGGCCACCTGAAGGTCAGGCGACATGCGCACCTCGGTCACGGAAATCATGGTGTTGGAGATGATGGGGTCGCGGACCTCACCACGCTGCAAGACCTGGGTAATGGCGGCGCGGACCTGCTCACCGACGCGCAGCATGCGCTGGGATGGGGCGGATGAAGATGACTTGGGCATGGGATTCCAACCAGGTTTGCGGGCCAAAGCGCCTGGTCAAACCGGGTCCCGGTGACGCGCCTTGCCCCATTGTTCGTGCATGTCGTTATCGCAAAACCGCTGCACGCATTTCCGCGACACGCATCATAAGGCCCGAGGCAACGCAGAACGGATGGCAGCCCGGCGCATGACGCGCCGGGCCATTATCCGATTACAGCGAGCGCGTGACGTGTTCGACGCGGAAGCACTCGATGACGTCGCCGGCGCGGATGTCTTCGTAGTTCTCGAAGGCCATGCCGCATTCCTGGCCGCCATTGACTTCGGCGACTTCGTCCTTGAAGCGCTTCAATGTCTTGAGCTTGCCTTCGTGGATGACAACGCTGTCGCGGATCAGGCGGACGCCCGAGCCACGTTCAACCTTGCCTTCGGTGACGCGGCAACCGGCCACCTTGCCGACCTTGGTGATGTTGAACACCTCAAGGATCTCGGCATTACCGAGGAAGGTCTCACGACGTTCCGGCGAGAGCATGCCCGACATCGCTGCCTTCACGTCATCCACCAGATCGTAGATGATGTTGTAGTAGCGGATCTCGACATTGTCGCGCTCGGCGGCATCGCGTGCCTGCTTGTTGGCACGGACGTTGAAGCCGATGATCGCAGCGCCCGAAGCTTCGGCCAGCGAGATATCGGATTCCGTGATAGCCCCAGCGCCGGAGTGGATGATCCGGGCACGGACCTCGTCGGTGCCGAGCTTTTCGATGGCGCCGGCAATGGCTTCGATCGAGCCCTGCACATCGCCCTTGACCAGCAGCGGGAATTCCTGGCTGCCGGTATCCTGCAGCTGGGTCATCATCTGCTCGAGCGAACCGCGTGAACCGCTCTGGCGCGCTGCCGCCTTGTCGCGGGCAAGCCGCTGACGGTACTCGGCGATTTCGCGGGCGCGGCCTTCGTTCTCGACCACTGCAAAGCGGTCACCGGCCTGCGGCGTGCCCTGGAGACCGAGAATTTCGACCGGGAACGCCGGTCCGGCTTCCTTGACCTGCTCGCCACGGTCATTGACCAGGGCGCGCACACGGCCCCACTGGTCGCCGGCAACGAGGATTTCACCCGGATGCAGCGTTCCGGTCTGAACCAGAACGGTGGCAACCGAGCCGCGGCCACGATCGAGCTTGGCCTCGATGACCACGCCTTCAGCGGTGCGGTCGGGATTGGCCTTGAGGTCAAGCAGTTCAGCCTGCAGCAGGATGGCGTCGAGCAGCTTGTCGAGGCCTATCTGCTTGGTCGCCGAAACCTCGACGTCGAGCACCTCACCGCCCATGCTTTCGACAAACACTTCATGCTGCAGCAGATCGGTGCGGACCTTGTTGGCATCGGCTGTCGGCTTGTCGATCTTGTTGATCGCCACGATGATCGGCACACCGGCCGCCTTGGCGTGGTTGATCGATTCGATCGTCTGCGGCATCACGGCATCGTCAGCCGCGACCACCAGAATGGCGACGTCGGTTGCCTGGGCACCGCGGGCGCGCATCGCGGTAAAGGCGGCGTGGCCCGGCGTATCGATGAAGGTGATCAGCTGATCATTCTTCTCGACCTGGTAAGCACCAATGTGCTGGGTGATGCCACCGGCTTCACCGGAGACGACATTGGCGTCGCGGATAGCGTCGAGCAGCGAGGTCTTGCCGTGGTCGACGTGGCCCATGATGGTGACCACCGGCGGGCGTGACACCTGGTTGCCCTCCTCGTCCTTTACGTCGAAGATGCCTTCTTCCACGTCGGACTCGGAAACGCGCTTTACGGTGTGACCGAATTCGCCGGCGATCAGTTCCGCCAGGTCGGCATCGATGATGTCGCCGGGCTTCATCATCTGGCCTTCCTTCATCAGGTACTTGATCACATCGACCGAGCGTTCGGACATGCGCTGCGAGAGTTCCTGAATGGTGATGGTTTCGGGCAGCTGCACTTCGCGCATTACCTTTTCACGGGGCTCCTGCGCCATCGAACGGCGCATCTTTTCCTGGCGGCGACGCATGGCCGACAATGAGCGGCCACGCGAGTTGCCGTCATCATTGAGAGCAGCTGTCAGCGTCAGCTTGCCACGGCGGCGATCTTCTTCAGCCTTCGGACGTGTCGGCTTGGCGGCTTCAGGGCGGGTCACCTTGGCGCCTGGACGCGCCGCTCCACCCGGACGGGCAGGACCGCCTGTGCGAGCCGGTGCTTCCTCTTCGTTTTCACGGCGGCGGCCACGCACAGCATCCGCAGATGTGGGCGGCACGGCTTCGGCCGGTGCATTGGCGGCCGCTTCCTTGGCGGCCAGCGCCTCGGCTTCTGCTTCCTTGGCGCGCTTGGCGTCCTCTATGGCCTGGAGGCGAGCAGCTTCTGCCTCCTCGGCGGCGCGGCGCTTATCCTCCTCGGCCTTGCGGGCGGCTTCTTCCTCAGCGCGCTTGCGCTCTTCCACGTCGCGGACACGGCTGTCCTGCAAGGCGCGGCGGCGGGCTTCGAGTTCGCTTGCCGAAAGCTGATTGAGAACAGCACCACGCGGCGCCGGCTTCGGCGGTGTGGGGCGTGCGGCAGCAGCCTTGGGCGCGGCTGCGGCAGGGGCCGGAGCGCTTGGTGCAGCCTTGGGAGCTGCCTCGGCCGGTGCCGGCGCCTGGCTCTCGGCCGGCGTAGCGCCAGGGGCGGGTGCCGGCTGGGCAGGCTTTTCAGCTACCGGAGCAGCCGGTGCCGCGGGGCGAGGCTTGAGAGTTACCGGCGGAACCGGCTTGTCGTCCTCGGGGCGGTTGATGCGGCGCTTGCGCGTCTCAACCACCACCGCCTTGGTGCGGCCGCGTCCCATCTCCTGGCGAACCATCCCCTGTTCCACAGAGGGGCGCTTCAGCGAGAAGGTCTTCTTGCCGGTAACACTGATCGTCTTGTCGTCGTTGCTGTCGCTCATTCCGTATCCGTTTCCGCGGGAAACCGCATCGCGCCTGTGCGCGTCGGCTTCTTGATCTTTCGCATCCGGGGCTTGATACCCGGTAGCCCGTTTTCAGCCCGGTCCCGCATCGGGACCGTTTCTGTAGCGCGCAAGCATCTTTGCGCGCTTCACTACACCCTGACCGGCCTGCCCTGCAAGCGCGGCGGCATGGATAAAAGCGCCATCACCGAGGACAAGCGCCAATTCGTCGGCTGAAAACAGCCGAAAGACGGGTATTTCCGCCTCAGTAACGCCCATCGCCCGCGCCGTGTTGGCCTGGCGTAATTTGCGTACGCCGTCATCAGCCGCATCCGTCGCATGCATCAGCGCCAGTGCGGCGCCGGAGCGGATGGCATCATCCACCTTACCAGATCCGGTGATGAACTGGCCGGATTTTCGCGCCAGATTCATCATCCCGAAAAGGCTGTCGCAAAGCAGCCTGTCGACCACTGCCCCCAGTTCCGGGTCGGTGGTCACTTCGCTTTTCAGCGCCCGACCGAAGAGCTTGCGCTTGACCGCCTGGTCAACCACCGCCCGCTCCGCCGTCACCCAGCAGCCACGCCCCGGAAGAGCGTGACGCAGGTCCGGAACCACGGTCCCGTCCGGTCCGGCAACAAACCGGATCAGATCATCCGGCTGGCCGCGTTCCCTGGTTACTATGCACATCCGGTCGTTCACGGGTTCGATCCTGACCTTCACCGCAGAGCCTCCGGGGACACCAGGCCTCAGGCCTCTTCGCCGCCTGCTGCCACTGCCACTTCTGCTTCCGCTTCGCCGTCTTCGGCCTCGGCGGCTTCCTCTTCCTCTACGACCAGCTCGTCCTCGGTGATCCAGCCAACCGCAAGGCGCGCCTGCAGGATCATCTGTTCGGCTTCGGCGCGGCTGACATCGAGGCCTGCGAACAGTCCGTCGAACCGCTTGGTTTCACCATCCTTGCGTTCCGACCAGCCGGTCAGATCGTCAACAGCGCAGCCGGCGAAGTCCTCGACGGTCTTGATCTCGTCACCGCCGAGCGCCACCATCATTGCAGTGGTGATGCCGGGGATGGAGCGAAGCTCGTCCTCGACGCCCAGCTCCTTGCGCTTCGCATCGAGCTCGGCTTCGACCTTTTCAAGATACTCGCGGGCGCGGGTTTGCAGCTCGTTGGCGGTCTCTTCGTCAAAGCCTTCGATCGCGGTGATTTCACCGATCTCGACATAGGCCACTTCCTCGACCTGGCTGAAGCCTTCGGAGGCGAGCACCTGGCCGACCATCTCGTCGACGTCGAGAGCTTCCATGAACAGCTGCGTGCGCTCGTTGAATTCCTTCTGACGGCGCTGGCTTTCTTCTTCCTCGGTGAGGATGTCGATGTCCCAGCCGGTCAGCTGCGAGGCAAGGCGGACGTTCTGGCCGCGGCGGCCGATGGCCAGCGAAAGCTGTTCGTCCGGCACGACAACCTCGATGCGCTCGGCATCCTCGTCGAGCACCACCTTGGCGACTTCGGCCGGCTGCAGCGCATTGACAATGAAGCTTGCAGGCGATGGCGACCAGGGGATGATGTCGATCTTCTCACCCTGCAATTCACCGACGACGGCCTGCACGCGGCTGCCGCGCATACCAACGCAGGCGCCGACCGGATCGATCGAGGAGTCGTTCGAAATCACGGCGATCTTGGCGCGGCTCCCCGGATCGCGGGCAACCGAGCGGATCTCGATGATGCCGTCGTAGATTTCCGGCACTTCCATCTGGAACAGCCTGACCATGAACTGCGGGTGGGTGCGCGAGAGGAAAATCTGCGGGCCACGCTGTTCGCGGCGCACGTCGTAGACATAGGCGCGGACACGGTCGCCATAGCGGAAGGCTTCGCGCGGAATGGTTTCATCGCGGCGGATGATGCCTTCGCCACGGCCGAGATCGACAATGACATTGCCGTATTCGACGCGCTTGACGGTGCCGTTGACGATCTCGCCGATACGATCCTTGAATTCGTCGAACTGCCGGTCACGCTCGGCTTCGCGCACCTTCTGGACGATGACCTGTTTGGCGGACTGGGCGGCGATGCGGCCGAAATCCATCGGCGGCAGCGGATCGGCAATGAAATCCCCGAGCTGCGCATCGGGGTTGCGGTCGCGCGCCAGCATCAGCGGGATCTGGATCGAATAGTCTTCGGCGTGCTCGACAACCTCGAGCAGGCGCTGGAGGCGGATCTCGCCGGTCTTGGCATTGATGTCTGCGCGGATATTGGATTCCGAGCCATAGCGCGAGCGTGCGGCTTTCTGGATCGCGTCAGCCATGGCGGCGATGACGATTTCGCGGTCAATGGACTTCTCGCGAGCGACCGCATCGGCGATCTGAAGAAGCTCAAGCCTGTTTGCACTGACTGCCATGTCTGTCTCCATATGTCGGGCTGCGGCTGGCAGCCCTGGTCTGGTTTAGGTCCATCAAAGGGACCGGATCAAAGGCACCCCGGAGGGCGGTCCGAAATTCGTTGCCCGGGATCAGGCGTTGTCGTCGTTCCCGGAGTCTTCCGGGGTGGCCCCGGCATTGTTCTCGTTGGCCGCGGCGGCAGCCTTTGCAGCCTTGTCGGCGCGCAGCGATTCGCGGACCAGTTCGTCGGTCAACACCAGCTTGGCTTCGGCAAGCGCGGAGAACGGGATAACCGCAACATTGTCTTCACCGTAGGCGGGCTGATCGCGCTCGACCGAAAAACCGGTATCGGTGACATCGCGGATATAACCCCGGAAGCGCTTGCGACCATTGATCAGCACAGACGCGTCGCAACGGGCGAGATGACCTTCCCAGCGGACAAAATCGGATTTGCGCACCAGCGGACGGTCGATGCCTGGCGATGATATCTCGAGATGATACGCCTTCTCGACAGGGTCTTCAACATCGAGCACCGGCGAGATCGCACGCGACACCGCCTCGCAATCCTCAACGCTCATGGTGCCATCGTTGCGCTCGGCCATGATCTGTACGGTCAGGCCGTTCTGACCCGACGAGCGGACCCGCACCAGGCGCATGTCCAGCGACTGGATGATCGGCTCGACAATCTCTGCAATGCGCGCGTCAACACCGGTCTCGGTGACCATGCGTTTCTCGTTGGGCATTGCCGTTTCTTCTGTCATCGGGGCCGTGTCCTGACTGCTGCACGCGCCGCGCCTCCAACGTGGCCCAGGGAAAAGGTGACGCAGCACTTTGAGAGTGCCGCAGCAACCCGGTCCGTCATCCTCGAGGTGACGCGCTGCAATTGTTCGACTGACCGTCTGGCAACAAAAAAGAGCGGGTCCTTGCGGGCCCACCCTTGTTCAAACGATCAAGAATTTGGACGTTGTATAGTCCGATTTGCGCCTGTGGGCAAGCCATTTCGAACCGGCGGCCGGATGCGGCGCATCCGTACACAGCCGGTTCGGCCCCAGAACGAGGCACGCACTGGTTAACCCTAGCTTAAACTTGCGGCCCAAATCGCGCGAAATTGTTCCATACTTGGACGCAAGCTTGGCCACGCAACAAACGACGTGAACGGGAATGGGGCACCTATGACAGCTGAGAACGACCCGCGCAGCAACGCGGTTATCATTGCTGCGCATCCAGATGACGAGATATTGTGGTTTTCCTCAGTCATGCGGCAAGCGCAGCAGGTCATCATCCTCTATCGCGACTTCTGGGCGGATCCGGGCATCGGCGTCCGGCGTGCCGAAGCGATCCGCAACATGCCGCACCCGGATGTGATCTGGATGGAGATGACCGAGGCAGGTGCATGCGGGTGTGCCGACTGGCCCTCTCCGACACTGACCGAGACAGGGCTCGGGCTGACGTCCATCGCCACACTGCGTGACCTCAAATCGCGCGTGGTGAAGGCACTTCCTGTTTCCGCGCCGGCAGCCCCGCTCCCCATCTCACAGGCCTATGATGCAAATTTCAGGGAAAGCATCGAGCGGCTGCGTCCGCTGTTGCGCAAGAATATGAACATATTCTCGCACAACCCGTGGGGCGAGTATGGCCATGAGGACCATGTCCAGTGCTTTCGGGTGCTCGATGTCCTGCGCAAGGAAATCGGGTTCAAGCTGTGGGTCTCGAACTATTGCAGCGACCGCTCGCTGGCGCTGGCGCAGCGCTACCTGCGGCAGCAGCCTTCAGACTTTGTCCGGTTGCCGACAGATGTTCCCTATGCCCGGCAGGTCGCCAAGGCCTACAAGGATGCGGATTGCTGGACCTGGGATGATGGCTGGGAATGGTTTGAAGACGAATGCTTCGTGGAAGCGCCTTCCGGGCCTGCGATCAAGGCCGAACAGGGCCACCTGTTTCCGCTGAACTTCTTCACGGTATGATCCATGCCGGGCCGAGCCGGGACAGGTGCGAGACCGGCGTGACCCGAGCAGTCAGCCGGGTAGCCCGGCGCGCACGAATTCCAGGTAGCAGGGTGTGCGGCCTTCGCGGATCGCCTTGGCCTCGTAACGCGTGCCGGGCCAGCCCTGCCACGGCTCACGCCAGTCAGCGGCCTTGCGGGCCGTCCACTCGAACTCGGGGTGATCGGCGATGTGCGCCAATGTCCAGTTGACATAGGTGTCGATGTCGGAGGCAAAGCAGAAGCGCCCCCCCGGCTTGAGAACCCTGGCGAAGCGATCGAGATTGACCCTGGACACGAAGCGGCGCTTCCAGTGCTTTTTCTTCGGCCATGGATCCGGATAGAGCAGATCGATGTGGTCGATACAGGCATCCGGCAACCAGTCGAGAACCTGGGTTGCGTCGTCATCGTAGACGCGGATGTTGTCGAGAGCTTCCCGCTCCAGTCCACCGAGCATCTTCGCCATCGAATTGACGAAAGGTTCGACACCGATGAAGCCGGTGCCCGGCGCCAGGAGGGCTCGGTGCAGCAGATGTTCGCCGCCGCCGAATCCGATCTCGAGCCTGACGGCCGAAACCGGCTTTGGCCAGAGACTTGCAAACGGTTCCGGCGCATGCCTTGAAAGATCGAGCTTGAGCACGGGAAGCAGCTCGGACAGCGCAGCGGCCTGCGGCACCTTGAGGGACTTCCCCTTGCGCCGGCCATAGAACGCCTCGGTCGCGCGGCTGCGCCTTTGCGGGCTGGTCATGTTTCTGATCCCCGACGGAACGCCTGCCTCAGCCCTTGAGCGCTTCCTTGAGCGGCTTGACCAGGTCAAGTTTCTCCCAGGAGAACGATCCGTCGCGGCCGGCCTTGCGGCCGAAGTGGCCATAGGCCGCGGTGCGGGCGTAGATCGGCTTGTTGAGATCGAGATGCTTGCGGATGCCGCGCGGCGTCAGGTCCATGACCTTGGGCAGAGCGTCTTCCAGCGCCGCTTCCGACACCTTGCCGGTGTCATGGAAATTGACGTTGATCGACAGCGGCTGCGCCACGCCGATGGCATAGGCAAGCTGGATGGTGCAGCGCTCGGCAAAGCCGGCAGCAATGGCATTCTTGGCCAGGTAGCGGGCGGCATAGGCCGCGGAGCGGTCAACCTTGGTGGTATCCTTGCCCGAGAACGCGCCGCCGCCATGGGGCGCTGCCCCACCATAGGTGTCGACGATGATCTTGCGGCCAGTGAGACCGGCGTCGCCGTCGGGTCCGCCGATTTCAAACTTGCCGGTCGGGTTTATGTACCATTTGCAATCATCCGCGATCTCAATCCCGGTCAGCGCTTCACGAATATAGGGCTCGCAAACCTGCCGCACCTTTGCCGAATCCCAGCTTCCGTCAAGGTGCTGGGTCGACAAGACGATGGAGGTGACTTCCGACGGCTTGCCGTCGACGTAGCGCACGGTGACCTGGCTCTTGGCATCCGGGCCGAGTGTGCCGACATCACCTTCGCCCTTGTGGCGCGCGGCAGCGAGCAATTCGAGAATCTTGTGGCTGTAGTAGATCGGCGCCGGCATCAGTTCCGGCGTCTCGTTGCAGGCATAGCCGAACATGATGCCCTGGTCGCCGGCACCTTCGGATCCCTGATGGTCTGCAGCATTGTCGACGCCCTGGGCGATGTGGGCCGACTGGAAGTGCAGCAGCACGTCGATCTTGGCTGTCTTCCAGTGGAAGCCATCCTGCTCGTAGCCGATCGACTTGATGGCCTTGCGCGCAGCGGACTTGAACTTGGCCGGATTGATGATTTCCTTGCCGTTCTTGTCGGTCTTGACCAGCGATGGCGGCACACGAACCTCACCGGCGATCACGACACGGTTGGTGGTCGCAAGAGTCTCGCAGGCGACGCGCACGCTCCATGGATCGACGCCGGTCTTCTTTGCCTCGCGATAGACCAGATCGACAATCTCGTCCGAAATGCGGTCGCACACCTTGTCGGGGTGTCCTTCGGAGACAGATTCACTGGTGAAAAGGAAAGTCGAGCGCTCCATGGCAGGCTCCATCAGTTTGAAGTGTTGAAGCTTCTTAGTGGTAACGCGTGATTCTGACAAGGTCAGAATGACATAAATATATCTTGATATGATTGACTCGAGGCGCCAATTTTGCCGACCACGCGGTCGGGACAGGCAGGCCTCCACAGTGCAGAATGCGCCGCGTCCGCACTCTTCAAGTGAGGCACGCAGCGCATTCAGGACTGGCAATCACCCGCCATTACCGGCAAGCGGGTCGCGGCAGATCAGTCCGCGTCAGGTTCCGATGCCAGTGACTTGACCAGGTCCACCAGCTTGCGCCGGACCTTGGGGTCAGGGATCTTGATGAAGGCGCGGTTGAGCTGCAGGCCTTCAGAAGACGACAGGAAATCGACCACGTAATTGGAGCTGTTGGCTTCGGCCATTCCCGGCTGAGAGGTGGCCGGATCGCCGGGCGCATCCTCAAAGAAGAAACTGACCGGCACGTTGAGAATGGTCGAAATATTCTGCAGTCGGCTTGCACCGACCCGGTTGGTGCCCTTCTCGTATTTCTGGATCTGCTGGAAGGTGATGCCTAACGCCTCGCCGAGCTTTTCCTGACTCATGCCGAGCATGGTCCGCCGCAAGCGGATCCGGCTGCCGACATGGATGTCGATCGGATTGGGTTTCTTCTTGTTTTCAATCATGCTTTCGTCCTGACAAGAGCCGCGGCCCTAAGGTTGATTTATCCCGTATTGATTGCAGCTCCAAAATAGCCGGAAGCATCCGGTCAGTCAGTGAGTGACCTCGACGGGAAATGGGTTGACGAAAACAACTATGCTATTTTGGGGGTTTTGCGTCAATCAAACCGTTGCTTTTTACTTTTGCGAGCAACGGCGGCCATCACAACCATTATGGCGATTATCAATCCAAAGTTAAATCGCCTAATTCTTATAAGCCAAAACTGGTCAGGCGGAGACGGCAGGACAACATCGAAAACCCCGGCTTCACCGAGCGGCAAACTGCCGATTATCCGGCCGCCGGCGTCAACCACCGCGGAGATGCCGTTGTTGGCCGCGCGGACGAGCGGACTACGGGTTTCGACAGCCCGCAACTGCGCCTGGCGCAAATGCTGGTAGGGGCCCGGGGTCATACCATACCAGGCGTCGTTGGTGAGGTTGAGCAGCAAGGACCCCCGCCCTTCCGAAACACTCGACAGAGCCGGGAAAATTGCCTCGTAGCAGATCAGCGGCACCGCGCTCAAACCGCCGGGCAGTTTCAGAAGACCGCGGCGGTCGGCGGCCGAAAAGCCACCGAATGTTTCTGCGACGGGAGTCAGGCCAAAGCGGCGCAACATGGTTTCGAACGGCAGATACTCCCCGAAGGGAACCAAGTGGACCTTGTCCGACGAACCGATGATCTGCCCCTCGTCATCTATCACGTAGATGGTGTTGTAATAGCGCTGCGACGCGCCTCCGACTCCATCCTCGAAGCGGACCGCTCCGGTCACCAGCGTCTGTCCGACCTGGAGCACGTCGGCAATGCGCGAAAGCGCACCGGGATTCTCGGTCAGCAGGAACGGCAATGCGGTCTCGGGCCAGATGATGTGCGCGGGGCGCGGCTCACCCTCGCGCGACGGCACCGCGCTGAAGGCCAGAAGCCGCGCAAAAATCCTTTCCCGCTCTTCGAGATCCCACTTGGCGGACTGGTCGATCGCCGGCTGAACAATCCGGACGATGGCATTGGACGGGACCGCGGGCGTGGTGTCGAGCCGCTGCAGTGCAAACCAGCCATAGCCGACATGGGCGGAAAAAAGCAGCAGCGCGGCCACGAGCCCCGCGACCGCACCCTGTCTGGTGCCAACCAGCGCAGGCACCGAAAACACGAATACGGTCAGCGCCGACATGCCGAAAATACCGATCAACTCGGCCGACTGCATCATCACCGGCGCCGGCATCGCCGCGTAACCGATGGCATTCCAGGGAAAGCCTGTGAAAGCGAAACTGCGCAGCCATTCGACAAGGCCAAAGGCCGCACCAAGTGCTGCAAGACGGCCGATGCCGTCGGACCACAAAAGCCAGGCGATGGCGGCTGCAAATCCGTAAAACAGCGCCAGCAGAGCCGGCAGGCCGAGCACCGCAAGCGGCAAGGCCCAGGCGAAGCCATCGGCATCCACCAGCAGCGCATTGCCGAGCCACCAGAGACCGGCAACGAAATAGCCGAAGCCGAACCACCAGCCGGTTGTGAAAGCCGGCCGCATCCGCCCGAGCAAACCGCGTTCCGCCGAGCCGCTGGCACCGTCCAGCAACCAGACAAGAACCGGAAAGGAGATGAATAGCACGGCAAAGAAATTGAATGGCGGCAATGCCAGCACCGCCAAGGCTCCGGCGGCGAATGCCAGCAGGATGCGCTTGGCGCCCCAGCTCAGCATGATGGATTCAGCGATCCGTTCCAAATCCGGTGTACTCCCCGCCAACAAGGAATCCGCTCAGCCGACACCTATGGGCCGAGCGAATCAGTTGCCGCATCTTTTCAAAAAACCAGCGCCATGTCCGTCATCCGGCGCGGCTTTTTTCAGCTTGCGCGAACGAGGCAATGTCCCTGTCCCGGGCATTCGGCGGCGGTCCGGATACCCGGACTGGCGACGGACAGCGGCCTCAGGTCTCAGGCGGCGCTGGCGTCACCCGAGCCGGAATTTTTCTTCTGCGCGGCTTCGCCACGAACCGGACGGCGGCGCGGCGCCTGGCGTTTCCTGATGATACGCACGCGTTTGACGCGGCGCGGATCGGCGTCCATGACATGAAACTCGAAGCCCTGCAGGGCCTGCACGACTTCGCCACGGGCGGGCACACGTCCGAGCTCGGAGAAGATCAGACCACCAATGGTATCGACCTCTTCGCTCTGTTCACGAATGTCGAAATCCTTGCCGATCTCGTCGGCGAGATCTTCCAGCTCGGCCTTGGCGTCGACCACCCAGATATCCTCACCGGCCTTGGTGATCAGGGTCTCGTCTTCATCGTCATGTTCGTCGGCGATGTCTCCGACCACCATTTCGACGATGTCCTCGAGCGACACCAGACCGTCGGTGCCGCCGTATTCGTCGATCACCAATGCCATCTGGATCCGGTTTGCCTGCATGCGCTGCATCAGGTCGGAAGCCAGCATCGAGGCCGGCACGAACAGCACCTTGCGGGTAATGCCCGATTCCTGCAGCGTCTTGCTCAGATCAACGCGCGAGAGTTCCAGCGCGTTGAGCGAATTCAGCTTCTGCAGCGCCGCGGCGCTCTTGGCCACCGACTTGCGCTTGGCACGGGCCTGCTTGGTGATCCAGGCAAGAAGATCGCGAATATGAATCATGCCGCGCGGGTCATCGAGATTTTCCGCATAGACCGGCATGCGCGAATGCCCAGATTCCTCGAAGATCTCGAGAAGACGGCCCAGCGTGGTGGTCTGGTCGACGGCCTCGACATCGGCGCGCGGCACCATGACGTCTTCCACCCGCACCTCGCGCAAGCGCAGGATATTGTGCAGCATGGCACGCTCATCGGGCGAGAATGCCTCATGCAGCTCGCCGCCCGACTGCAAGGCGTCGTTCAGATCCTCACGGATCGACTCGCGGTCCGACGGAGGAAACAACGCGCGCACGAGGCGCTGCCAGAGTCCCATGCCGCCACGTTCGTCTTCATGGACGACCAAGTCTCCCCCGCGCACAGGCACGGGGAGATAACTGGGGGCTTCTTCAGTGGAAGGTGCGCTCGAGGCGCTTTGCGCGTCTCCGGTCGGGGCCGGGGCATTGCTCTGTTTCATCGTCTCTTCAATATCAAACCGGCTCGGTATCGCCGTATGGGTCAGATAGGTCAAGCGAGGACAAAATGCGAGTCTCGATAGCCTCCATTTCCTCGGCATCGCTGTTTTCGATGTGATCATAGCCGAAAAGATGAAGAAATCCGTGCACGATCAGGTGCGTGATGTGCTCATCAACCGGCTTTTCCAGCTCCGCGGCCTCGCGCTCGATGGTTTCCCGGGCGAGAATGATGTCGCCGAGCATGGGACCGGGCTGTCCGCCCGGCACAAGCGGAAAGGCCGGGAACGACAGCACATTTGTCGGCTTGGGCTGATCGCGCCACTGGCTGTTGATATCCGCCATCATCGCGTCATCGGCCAGCACAAGCGAAACTTCCGGCGGCCTATCAGGAAAAGGCTGGGCTTCCAACCCTGCCAGATCGGCCACGGCCGCTGCAAGCGCGGTTTCGGCCAAAGCCTCGATGGCTTCGACCTCGCCCCAGTCGCCCGCCTCGAGGGCAAGCGCCAGGCTGATTGCCGGAGGCTTTGTCATTCTTCGGCGTCAGGCTTCGGGTAGAGCTTGGTGTCATAGGCCTCGACGATGCGCTGCACCAGGGGGTGACGCACCACGTCAACACCGCGGAAGCGGCAGGTGACGACACCGTTGACGCCGTCCAGCACCGACAGGGCTTCAACCAGACCGGAGGTGACACCGCGCGGCAGATCGACCTGGCTCGGATCGCCGGTGATGATCATGCGCGAGTTCTCGCCCAGCCGGGTGAGAAACATCTTCATCTGCATCTGCGTGGTGTTCTGCGCCTCGTCGAGAATGACGGCGGCATTGGCCAGGGTGCGGCCACGCATGAAGGCCAGCGGGGCGATCTCGATGACACCGGCGGTGAGCGCACGCTCGACCTTTTCCCCCGGCATCATGTCATAGAGCGCGTCATAGAGCGGCCTGAGATAGGGATCGACCTTTTCCTTCATGTCCCCGGGCAGGAAGCCCAGACGTTCTCCCGCCTCCACCGCAGGACGCGACAGGATGATGCGCTCAACCGAGCCGCGCTCGAGCAGCTGCGCCGCGTGGGCGACCGCCAGATAGGTCTTGCCGGTGCCGGCAGGCCCGACACCAAACACCAGCTCGGCACGCTCCATGGCGCGGATATAGGCGTCCTGGGTCGGCGTCCGGGCAATGACGGTCTTCTTGCGGGTGGAGATCTGGGCCAGGGACATCTTGCCCTTGCGCTCCAGTGTCGGCAGCACAAGCTGATCATCTGCCGCAAGCGCCATGCGGATGGCGCCCTCGACGTCGGAACTTTCGACGCTGGCGCCCTTGAGCAGGCGGTCGTAGAGATAATCCAGCGCCCTGCGCGCCTGGTTGGTGGCGATTTCCTCGCCGCGCAAGTTGACAGTGTTGCCACGCGCCCGCGCATCGATCTTGAGCTTCTGCTCGATCAACGCCAGGTTCTGGTCAAACTGGCCGAAAAGCTCACTGGCAAGACGGTTGTTTTCAAAGGTCAACGCGAGGTGGGTCGTATCCGACGCGCCCGATTTGGGCGTCGCAGCTTCTGTCCTGGACAGGTGCTCAGCTGTCAAACGATCTGGCTCCATAAATGCACCGGGCGATCACTCCGCAGGTTCAGCGAAAAGACCGGACGTGCCGGGTTGCGTGATTCTCACGCGGACAATGTCACCGATTTTCCCGAGCTTTGCATCAACTATTACCGGCTGCAGCCAGGGCGACCGTCCGATTATCTGGTCGGTGTTGCGTCCGGGTTTCTCCAACAGCAGATCGACCACTTTTCCGACACATTCGCGGCCAAACGCCCGTGTCTGCTCGTTGATCAGGTCCTGCAGTCGCGCCAGCCGTTCGGTCTTGACCGCTTCATCGACCTGATTGTCCATATCGGCGCCCGGCGTGCCGGGGCGGATCGAGTATTTGAAGGTGAAGGCCGAGGCATAGTTCACCTCGCGAACCAGCCGCATCGTGTCTTCGAAATCCTCGTCGGTCTCTCCGGGGAAGCCGACGATGAAATCGCCCGACAGCGCAATGTCCGGGCGGGCGGCGCGGATGCGCTCGACCAGCCTGATATATCCCGCAGCCGTGTGCCGCCGGTTCATCGCCTTGAGGATCCGGTCCGAGCCGGCCTGAACCGGCAGGTGCAGATAGGGCATCAGTTCGGGCAGATCGCGATGGGCTTCGATCAGGGCGTCATCCATGTCGCGCGGATGGCTGGTGGTGTAGCGGATGCGGTCAATGCCATCGATGGTCGCCAGGCGGCGGACCAGCTCGCCCAATCCCCATTCGCGGCCGTCTGCGCCCTTGCCGTGCCAGGCATTGACGTTCTGGCCCAAGAGCGTGACCTCGCGGACACCAGCACTTGCCAGCCGCTCCGCCTCGCCCAGGATCCGGTCGACGGGCCGCGAGACTTCGGCGCCGCGGGTATAGGGCACCACGCAGAAAGTGCAGAACTTGTCGCAGCCTTCCTGCACCGTGAGAAAGGCAGCCACGCCGCGGGCCCGGATGGCTGTTTCCGGCGTCTTTGGCAGGCCGTCGAACTTGTCCTCGGTGGGAAACTCGGTTTCGACCACGCTCTCGCCCTGACGCGCCCTGGCCAGCGCTTCGGGCAGGCGGTGATAGGTCTGCGGCCCGATGACCACATCGACGACCGGGGCGCGGCGGATGATCTCGCGGCCCTCGGCCTGGGCCACGCAGCCGGCGACCGCGACCATCAGATCACCGCCATCGGCATTGCGCTGCTTCTTCAGCTTGGCCAGCCGCCCGAGCTGCGAATAGACCTTCTCGGCGGCCTTTTCGCGAATATGGCAGGTGTTGATGAGGATGAGATCCGCCGCCTCGACCGTATCCACGGCCTCGTAACCGTCACGGGACAGCGCGTCGCCCATGCGCTCGCTATCGTAGACATTCATCTGGCAGCCATAGGTCTTGACGAAGACCTTCTTGGACTGTCCGCCGGATTGTGCGCCAGCTCCGGCTTCAGGAGCGGTATCAGGTGTAAGGATTGCTTGTGTCATGGGGGGGCTTTTAGCGGTAAAACTGCGGCTTGAAAATGGCCGTTCAGCGATTGAGCTTGCCACGCAGTGCCGCGTTGAGGCCTTCGCGCACGCGCGCCTCGACGAGACGCGCGGTGTTCTTGCGGTTGGTGCTGGCATCGAACGGCACGGCGTCGGAAAACACGACGTCGACATCGAGCGCGCCATCTCGGATCACCCGCAACATGTGCGGCCCCAGCGCCACATCGCCAGGCCAGCCGGCGACCGGCCTGTGATAGCGGCCCATCGGCATGCCGTGCAGGCCGGTATAGGCAATCGAGACCGGTTGAATGTGCACCTTGCCGTCGGGTGCAAACGGCAGGGCAGCACTTGCCGCACCAAACAGCGAGGAATTGAACGGCATCACCCGGTTGCCGTCCGATGTGGTGCCTTCAGCGAACAACACCACCACCTCGCCCGAGACCAGCCTGGCCGAGACTTCGGAGATCTGCGCGCCGGTCTTGCGGCGGACCTCGCGCTCGACGAAGACCGAGCGCTGAAGCCGCGCCAGCCAGCCGAGCACCGGCCAGCCGCGGACTTCGGACTTGGCGATGAAGACGACATCGGCGACGGCCCCGAGAACCAGGATATCCTTCCAGGAAATGTGATTGGCCACCAGCAGAAGGGGGCGGTTCTGCGACAGGCTGCCGCTGACGCGCACATTGAGCCCGATGACACGGCACATCACCCGGTGCCACCAGCGCGGCAGCTGCCGCATTACCGAATGGCCGATACCAAGTGCAATCAGCTGAACCGGAAGCAGCGCCAATGTCAGGATCAGGAAGGCCGCAACGACGATGGCAACGCGCAAGGCGGCGATCATGGCAGGACCGGCAAGGCTGAACAGCGGGCGGGTTCCGGCATCGGGGTGTACTATTTCTTGTCGGGCTTGATCGGGATGCCGTAAAGCTCAAGCCGGTGATCGACCAGCCGGAAGCCGTGTTCGCGGGCAATGCGTTCCTGCAGTGCCTCGATCTCGGGGGAATGGAATTCGATCACGTGGCCGGTGCGAAGGTCGATGAGATGATCGTGATGTTCTTCGGGCACGGTCTCGTAGCGCGAACGACCATCGCGGAAGTCGTGCCGTTCAATGATGCCGATGTCCTCGAACAGTTTCACCGTGCGGTAGACGGTGGACATGGAAATGCGCGGATCAACCAGCACGGCGCGGCGGTGCAGCTCCTCGACATCGGGATGATCATCGGCGCCATCAAGCACGCGGGCGATGATCCGGCGTTGCTCGGTCATGCGCATGCCGCGCTCGGCACACCTGTCTTCCAGGGATTTCTGCTCGTCCATCGCCTGCCCCGCCGGCTGATGCATCTTGCGTTTCAACCAGCCGATTGAACGATAGCTTACATGCATCCCGTCAAATTGTTACAGCGGACTAGCGAAGATCGCAGCGCATGACAAGCGCCGTCGTGCGCGCACCGCCCTGTTGGGCATAATAGGCGCTGCGCTCCCCGACCTTGATGAAGTCAAGCTTGCGGTACATGGAAACAGCGGCGATGTTGGTTTCATCGACTTCGAGAAACATCTCCTCGGCGCCGCGCCGCTTGGCTTCCGTGATGGCACTGAGCATCAAGCGCCAGCCCAGTCCGCTGCGGCGCTGTTTCGGCGAAATGCCGATCGACAGGATCTCGGCCTCGCCGGCCGCTTCCCGGCTCAGAACGAAACCGGCCGCCGCATCCCGGGCACGGCCCTCCGGACAGGCAAGAAAACCAAAGACGGATTGCTGGGAAATGAGGCTTTCAAATTCACCGTCACCCCAGGCGCGGGCGAAGGCCTCGCCATGGATGCGCGAAGCGGTGCGGGCATCCTGCATCCCGATCGCAAGAATCAGGCATTGCGGCTGGCGGGAGAACAGGTTGAAAGCCATCAGCCGGCTTCCTGATGCGGCAACACGAAACCGGCCTGCGGCTTGGCATCGGCATCGCGAAGATAGCGCGGCTCTGCCGGGCTGGTTGCCGGGTCCAGGGTTGCCGCCAGGCGAGCGACGTCCTCGATCTCCGGCGCAATCCGGTCGCCGATGATCTGCGGTGCGAGAGCCGGATTGATGCCGGCAAGAAGCCCGGCCCCGCTGCCGGTGATCAGGCAGCCGGTCTCGAGCGCCTGTGCGGACGCGGCATCGGGGGTGAGTTCGGCTGCGGGCCTGATTGCTGCGCCGTCGGCATCAACGAGCATGGACCAGACGTGGTCGCGTTTGGCGTCAAGCACCGCCATGACGGGTTTGCGTTGCGCAGCTGCTGCAGGGAGCGCAATGGCTTCGAGCGACCCGACTCCGACGACGGGCACGTCAAGGGCAAGCGCCAGACCGCGGGCGAAGGCGACACCGACGCGGATGCCGGCAAAGGAGCCGGGTCCGACGGTGACGCCGATGCGAGTAATCCGAGAAAGCTCCACGCCGGCTTCAGCGAGCACCGATTGCATGATGGCAGGCAGTTGCTCGGCGTGGCCGCGTCCGATGTCGGGGCTGGCAGCGGCAAGGATCCGGTTCCCGCTCGTCTCAAGAAGAGCGAAGGCACAGAATCGAGCGGAACAATCAATGGCGAGCGTCAGCACCGGGCACATCCGTTGGAACAGGCCGCGCCACCAGCGCGCGGCATCTTGTCCCCGAGGTTAATAGGGACAGAGGCCGGCGCGGTAAAGCTCGATTGGGTCAGACGGCTTCGACTTCGCGCACTTCCGGCACGAAATGCCTGAGCAAATTCTGGATGCCGTGCTTGAGCGTAGCCGTCGAGGACGGGCAGCCGGCGCAGGCGCCCTTCATGTGCAGGAACACCTTGCCGTCGCGGAACCCGCGGAAGGTGATGTCGCCGCCATCCTGGGCGACGGCAGGGCGAACCCGGCTTTCGAGCAGTTCCTTGATGGTGGCGACGATGGTTTCGTCGCCCGCTTCAAAGAACTCCTCGTCGGATACCGGAGCGCCATCGCTGCCAGCCGCCATGATCGGCGCACCGGACATGAAATGCTCCATGATGGTGCCCAGAACGGCGGGCTTGAGGTGCTGCCAGTCGGGACCATCCTTGGTGATGGTGATGAAGTCGTAGCCGAAGAAAACGCCGGTAACGCCGGGGATGCCAAACAGCTTGCCGGCAAGCGGCGACACCATGGCAGCCTCGTCGGCATCGCGGTAATCGGCGGTGCCCTCATTCATCACGACCTTGCCGGGCAGGAATTTCAGGGTCGCGGGATTGGGTGTGGATTCGGTCTGGATGAACATGTTCGGTCTCCATGCCGGATGCATTGACCGGCCAGTTTAGAATTCTTCAAAACAAGATAAGCCTCGCAAGGCTCGCAATCAAGGGCTGATGCCGATCAACTCAATGCGTCGATCTCGTCATCGGTCAGCGCATCGGGGATCACCGTGACCGGAATCGGAAACGCAGCGCCCCGTCCTGCAATGGACGTGACCAGCGGGCCAGGGCCATCCTTTGCCGAGCCTGCGGCAAGCACCAGAATGGCAATATCCTGATCTTCCTCGATCACGGCATGGATTTCGTCGGTGGTCTTGCCCTGGCGAATCACCACTTCCGGATCGATGCCGATGATCTGGCGCATTTTCTCGCTGGCCTTGGCCAGTGTCGCCTCGGCTTCTTCCATGGCCTCGGCGCGCATGATTTCCTCGACGCCGAGCCAGTGCTGGAAGTCGCCAGGCTCGATGACATAGACCAGAACCAGGCCGCCGCCGGAATTGTAGGCGCGCATGCCTGCATAGCGCATGGCACGCTCGCATTCGGGCGTGTCGTCGATGACTGCGAGGAACTTGCGCCGGTGGCCAGCCTCGCGGGAACGTCTTCTTGATACCATGGGCGGGACAATGCCATCAGAGCGGGCCGTCCCGCAAGTTGGTTTTTTGGGACCGCCCGGAAAGCCCGGCTACGCGGTGTCTTCACAGCGATTGGCCGGGCTGCCGGACAGGTTGCTGACGGTTTTAAAGGAAGCCGATAATCTCGCGAACGTCTTTCATGGTCTTCTCCGCGATCACGTTGGCGCGGGCGCTGCCGTCCTTGAGAATCCCGTCAATATGCGTCGGATCATCCATCAGCCGCTTCATTTCACCGGTGATGGGCGCCAGCACACTGACTGCCAGTTCGACCAGAGCCGGCTTGAACACCGAGAACTGCTGGCCGGCATATTCCTCAAGCACATCCTTGCGGGTGCGGTCGCTGAGCGCCGCGTAGATGCCGAGCAGGTTCTGCGCTTCGGGACGGCCCTCGAGCTCCTCGAGCGTGTCCGGCAACGGGGCCGGATCGGTCTTGGCCTTGCGGATCTTCTTGGCGATGGTGTCGGCGTCGTCGTCGAGATTGATGCGCGAGAGATCCGAAGGGTCGGATTTCGACATCTTCTTGGAGCCGTCACGCAGGCTCATGACCCGCGGCGCCGGGCCATCGATCAGCGGCTCGGTCATCGGGAAGAAGCCGGAGACCTTTTCCTCGCCAACCATCATGTCGACACCAACGCCGGCGTCACGGATGCGGCCGGAGAAGTCGATGTTGAATTTCTGCGCGATGTCGCGGGTCAGTTCGAGATGCTGTTTCTGGTCATCGCCGACCGGCACATGGGTGGCGCGGTAGACCAGTATGTCTGCGGCCATCAGGCTGGGATAGGCGAGCAGGCCGAGCGAGGCGTTTTCACGGTCCTTGCCGGCCTTGTCCTTGAACTGGGTCATGCGGTTCATCCAGCCGATGCGGGCGACGCAATTGAAGATCCAGGCAAGTTCGGCATGGCCGGGAACGGCGGACTGATTGAAGACGATGTGCTTGACCGGATCGATGCCCGAGGCAATGAAGGCGGCGGCGATGGAGCGGGTCTGGGCCTTGAGATCGTCGTGTACCAGCTGGGCGGTGATCGAGTGCATGTCGACCACGCAGAAGATGCAATCATGCTGCTCCTGCAGTGCCACAAACTTGCGGATGGCGCCGAGATAGTTGCCCAGGTGAAGATTGCCGGTAGGCTGAACGCCGGAGAAAACCAGCGGCTTGAAAGTGGCGGACATGATGTGCTCCCGCCGGGCTTGTGGAGGGCCCGGATACCTCGTTGAAATCGGGCGGGGTTATGCGGCTGCAGCGAGGACAGGTCAAGGGCCTTCAGCAGCGGCCCGTAACCTCAGGCCTTTTTGCGTCGCCTGAGCAGCCGGACGAATTCTCGCCTGTCAAGCGCGCCGGTGGCAAAGGCGAAACCGAAATAGACCACTGCTCCGGCCAGCACCGTGAGCAGCACCGACACAAGCCTGACGAGCAGCGGGGCATCAAGCAGCAGATGCGGGAAAGTTGCCTCGGCCCACCACAGCAACGCCCCCATCAGCGCCGCACCAACGACCACGAGCGCTATCCGCTTCAGGGTTATGGCCGCGGGACGGTAGAGATTGCGGCTTACAAGCTGCTGGCCCAGATAGAGCGACGAGACCCAGCCCGCCAGGCTGGTGGCGACCGCCAGGCCCATAACACCAAGCCGTGGGAACAGGATCAGACTGCCGGAGATGTTGATGAAGACTGACAGGGCAGAAGCCCAGAGCGGCGTGCGCATGTCTTCACGGGCATAGAAAACCGGGGTGAAGATCTTCATCAGCACAAAGGCCGGCAGGCCGATGGAAAAGGCCGCCAGCACCTGCGAGGTCACAAGCGTGGTTTCGCGGGTGAACGCGCCGCGCTCGAACACCAGCGCGATGATCGGTTCTGGCAGCAGCGCCAGGCCGAAGGCGGCAGGCACCGTGATCGCCATGCCGAATTCTAGGCTGCGGTTTTGAAGGTGCTGGGCTTCTTTCACGTCACCTGCCCGCAAGGCGCGGGAGAGTTCGGGCAGCAGAACCACGCCGATGGCGATGCCGATCACGCCCAGCGGCAGCTGGTTGAGCCGGTCGGCATAGTTGATCACGGCGATGGCGCCGGCCTCGGCCGAGGCGATGATCTGGCCAACCAGCAGGTTGATCTGGGTGATGCCGCCGGTCACGGCTGCCGGCAGGGCCAGCCAGAGCAGGCGCTTGACCGCCGGCGTCAGCCGCGGGCGCACGAAGCCGAGGCTGAAGCCCTCACGCCTGAGCGCCCAGACAAGAAGGCTGAGCTGAAGAAACCCCGAAAGCGTGACCGACCAGCCCAGCACCTCGCCGATATCGGGAGCACTGAGGCTGAGATACCCGGAGACGATCAGGCCTGTGACCAAAACCACATTGAGAAGCACCGGAGCGAGGGCCGCCAGAAAATAGCGCCTGAGCGAATTGAGGATGCCGGCCAGCATCGCCACCAGGCTCATGGCTGCGAGATAGGGAAACATGATCCGCGCCAGAAGCACGGTGAGATCGAATTTCTCCGGATCGGCTGCAAATTTCGGCGCGATCACGGTGCCGACCAGGAACGGCATGAAGATCATCGCCAGGGCGGAGATCACGAACAGCGACAGCAACAGGACGGCAAGCACCTGCTGTGCAAATTTCTGTGCAGCAAGCTGTCCGCCGCCCTCGATCTCCTTGGCGAACAACGGCACGAAAGCGGCGTTGAACGCGCCTTCGGCAAACAACCGGCGAAACAGGTTGGGAAACCTGAAGGCAGCATAGAACGCGTCCGCCACCGGTCCGGCGCCGAGAAACGCCGCGATCATGGCTTCCCGAACGAAACCGAGAACGCGGCTTGCCATGGTGGCGCCGCCGACGCTTGCGAATTTGCCAATCAGGCTCATGCCGGTGTCAGCCTTGTGATGCGGAGGTCTTGCCCCGCCGGGTTGAGCCTTGCGGAGCGATCATGCCGGGAGGCATCCTGTCGCGCACCTCGTCTTCTTCCTTGGCGAGCACCGCCTTGAGCCGGGCCACGATGTTGGTCTGGCGGTTCTCGTTGGTGATCTTCATCCCGACCAGGTCACGAACATAGAACGTATCGACGACCTTCTCGCCAAAAGTGGTGATGTGGGCGGAGGCAATATCAAGCGACAGGTCGGACAGCACCGAGGCGATCTCCGACAACAGGCCGGTGCGGTCGAGGCACTCGACCTCGATGACGGTGAACTTGTTGGACAGCGCGTTGGAAATCGTCACCTGCGGCTTGATGATGAAAGGTCGCTTCTTGCTCTTGCCGCGGGTCTTTCGGGCGATCACCTCGGGAATATAGGCCCGGCCCGCCAGCACATCCTCAATCATCCGGCCGACGGAGGCGCCGCGTCTGAGCTCATCCTCGTCATCGGGCAGTTCGCGGTTGATCAGGATGGTGTCGAGCGCGCGGCCGTCGGATGTGGTGAAGACCTGGGCGTCGGCGATGTTGGCGCCGGCGGCGGCACAGGCGCCGGTGACAATCGACAAAAGCCGGGGATGGTCCGGCGACAGAAGCGTGATTTCGGTGATGGCGTGAAAGGCGTGGGTGCGCACCATGGTGGCGAGCGGTTTCTTCGCCTTGTCGGCCTCGCGCACGAAATTGGCGTGGCGCACCTGCTCCTCAAGCGGAACGGCCAGGAGATAGGGTTCATAATGAAGCTTGAGATAGGCCTTGCGGTCCTTCTGGCTCCAGTCGGACAGCGCCTCGCCGAGCTCTTCCCGCGCATGGGCTGCGCGCTCCTTGCGCGAGACTTCCGAGAAGCCGCCCGAAAGCATCAGCTCGGTCTCGTAATAGAGTGTACGCAGCAATTGCCCCTTCCAGCCGTTCCAGACGCCGGGACCGACAGCGCGGATATCGCAGACCGAAAGGATCACCAGCATCTTCAGGCGTTCGAGCGTGCGTACCTTCTCGGCGAAATCCGAGATCGTCTTGCGGTCGTTGAGATCGCGGGTCTGCGCCACCATCGACATGGTCAGATGCTCGGCAATCAGCCAGGCCACCAGTTCGGTCTGGTGGGCGGAGAGGCCAAGCCGCGGGCAGAGCTTGCGCGCCACCTTGGCGCCGGCGGTGGAATGATCTTCCGGCCGGCCCTTGGCGATGTCGTGCAGGAACAGCGCCACATAGAGGACTTCGCGCTCCTCTATCCCGGGCATCAGCTTGGAGGCCAGCGGGTGCTCGCGCTCACCCTCGCCCTTGTCGATGTCCGACAGCACGCCCACGGTGCGAATCAGGTGCTCGTCGACGGTGTAGTGGTGATACATGTTGAACTGCATCATGGCGACGATCTTGCCGAATTCGGGAATGAAGCGGCCCAGCACACCGGCCTCGTTCATGCGCCTGAGCATGATGGCGGGCTGGCGCCGCGAAGTCAGGATCGACAGGAAAAGCCGGTTTGCCTCTTCGTTCTCGCGCAGCTCGGCATTGATCAGCCGGAGCGAGCGGGTTACCCGCTTGAGCGCGTCGGGGTGGAACTCCAGTCCGCGAATATCGGCGAGATGGAACATGCGGATGATGTTGACCGGATCGCGCTTGAAGGTGTCGGCGTCAGCTATGTTGATCCGGCCCTTGTCCTCGATGAAATCCAGCGTGCCGGGGATCTTGCGCGGCCGGCTGGCGAAACGGCTGATGACGCCGGTCAGACCCGGCGCCTGCTTGGCCTGCTGATCCTCGAGACCGGCGCAAAAGATGCGGGTCAGGTCACCGACGTCCTTGGCGACGAGGAAATAGTGCTTCATGAAGCGTTCGACGGCGGAAAGGCCGGGGTGATCCTGATAGCCGAGGCCCGAGGCAATGTCGCGCTGGATGTCAAACGACAGCCGCTCTTCGGACTTGCCGGTGAGGAAATGCATGTGGCAGCGCACCGCCCAGAGAAAGTCTTCGGCCTTTACGAAAAGGTTGAACTCGCGCTTCGACAGCACGCCGAGACCGACAAGTTCCCTCGTGTCGCGGATGTGGTAGAAATATTTGGCGATCCAGAACAGGGTGTTGAGATCGCGCAAGCCGCCCTTGCCTTCCTTGACATTGGGCTCGACCAGGTAGCGGGTGTCGCCGGCCTTGCGGTGGCGTTCATCGCGCTCGACCAGCTTGGCGGCGATGAATTCCGGGCCGGTGCCCTCGACGACCTCGTTTTCGAAACGCGCACCAAGATCCCTGAACAGCTCCCTTTCGCCGCAGAGGAAGCGGGCTTCGAGGATGGCTGTGCGGATGGTCATGTCTGAGCGGGACAGGCGGATGCATTCATCGACATTGCGGGTGGCGTGGCCGACCTTGAGGCCCATGTCCCAGAGAATGTAGAGAATCCATTCAACGATCTGTTCGGTCCAGGGCGTGTTCTTGTAGGGCAGCACGAAAAGCAGATCGATGTCCGAGCCGGGCGCCAGCGTGCCGCGGCCATAGCCGCCAACGGCCGTGACCGTCATGCGTTCGGATTTCGAGGGGTTTTCGACCCGGTAGACATGGACGCTGGCATAGTCATAGAGCGCCGAGGTGATTTCATCCTGGAGATAGGAAATGCGCATGGCGCAGGCGGTGCCGCCGCCATCGTCAAACAACATCCTGCGGGCCACGTCGCGGCCTTCGGCATTGACCCGCTTGACCTCGGCCAGCACCGCCATGCGGGCTTCCTGCGTCGCTCCACCATGTTTGGCGGCAATGGCATTGAGCGTCTTGCGCAGTTTTGCCGGATCGACAATCTGTTTGAGATTGAGGCTGTCTTCGGCGGCATCAAGCATGAATAGGATCCTGGGTCACAGTCTTTGTCGGGGCCCGGCGCACCAGGCCGCGGCTGCTATAGCCTGTTTCGCGGCGAAACGACAGCCGCAGCCGGCAACCGATCTTCAACTCTTGAACTGCGGACGCCCCGTTCAGGTGGCGATGCGTTCGATGAACCAGTTGGTGAGCCGGGTCCAGACCTCGTCCTTTTCCGCCGCGTCTTCAACCCCGTGCTCAAGATTGGGGTTGTCGTTGACCTCGATGACGAAGACGCCATCATCGGTTTCCTTGAGGTCGACACCATAGAGGCCGTCGCCGACCGAACAGGCTGCGCGCAGGCCGGTGTCGAGCACCAGCGGCGGCACCTGCGCCAGCGAGAACGATTTGAAACCGCCTTCCAGCGGCTTGCCGCCGGTGTCGTGCTGGACGATCTGCCAGTGCTTCTTGGCCATCAGGTACTGAACGGCAAACAGCGGCTTGCCGCCAAGCACCCCGATGCGCCAGTCAAAGCTGGTGGGCATGAATTTCTGCGCGATCAGGACTTCCGAATCATGCAGCCAGGCGCTGGCCAGTGCCTTGAGCTCCGCCATTGAACCGACTTTCTTCACACCCCGGGAGAACGACGAATCAGGCACCTTCAGCACCATCGGGAAGCCGAGCTGATCGGCGGCGCGCTGGAAATCTTCCGGTCCGATCAGCATCACAGTGTCCGGCACGGGAATGCCGTTCGAAGCCATCAGCTCGTCGAGATAAACCTTGTTGGTGCAGCGGATCATCGAAACAGGATCGTCGATCACCGGCATGCCCTCCTGCTGGGCGCGGCGGGCGAAGCGGTAGGTGTGATTGGAGATCGAGGTGGTTTCGCGAATGAAGAGCGCATCGAAATTGGCCAGCCGCGGCAGGTCCTTGCGGGTGATCGGTTCGACGGAAACGCCCATGCGTGCGGCAATCCGCGACCAGTGCTTGAGGCTGTCGATCGAGGATGGCGGCAGGGCTTCATTGGCATCGACCAGGGTGGCAAACGAATAGCGTGCCGGCGCGCGCGACTTGGCGTCCTTCCACTGGCGTGCGGTGTAGCGCGCCATGGCCTGGAATAGCGCCTCGCGACCGGCTTCATCGAGCTTGCCGAAGGGCAGCAAGGCGACCTTGGAAATCGAGACCCAGTCTCCCTGCTTGAGCGTCAGTTCGAGAACCGGCGCGCGGAACCAGTCAAACAGCAACCGGCCGAAGCGCTCGAGCCGCGGGTCTGAACAGGTTCCGAAAAACACCCGCAGCCGCGAGGGCAAGGGCTCGCCCTCAGCCCCGCGCAGGCCCTTGTTGAGCGCATCTTCCAGTTCGGGGATGGCATTCTCGTAGAGCTTACGCGCCGACAGATCGATGATGGTCTCGACAGAGGGGATCACCCGCTGACCGCGGGCGGCAGCCAGCAGCGAGGCGTAGTAGCCGCGGCTCTGATAGGTGTAGGAGCGCGACAGATTGATGATGTTGGGCCGGGCGCCGCGGAACATCTGAGGCCGGGCCAGATAATCGCGGGTCGCGAGCACCTTGTGCTTGGTCGCGGCATGATCGAAGCCCGCCAGCGCGGTCGACAGAATGATCCAGTCAGACATGGAGCAAGTTTCCCTTGATAAGGACTGCGGCGCGCAGGCCCGAGCGGCCGAAACGGGCGATCCGGTCAAACACGGCATAGGGCACAGGAATATTGGCGGCGTCGGCGACGGTTTCTCCGACCTCGTCCTCGACCCAGGGATCATGAACGAAAATATGGCGACCATCATCGCCGTGGGCGAGTACCCAGTGCGGAACCTTCTTGCCCATCATCAGGTAGCCGCTGACCAGAATGATGGCGACGTGGCCCTCGGCCAGCCGGGCGCGGAGCCAGTCGAGGGTGAAGGCTTCGTAATGCACCGGCGTTCCGGCCTCAGAAACACGGTTGCGAAAATCGGTCTGGGCCAATTCCATCACCCGGCGCTTTTCCGGATCGCGCACGGTTTCGAGAAACAGCATCTCCTCGGTGGAGCACCAGACCTCGGGCTCCAACCCATGCTCGCGCGCCACCATAGCAAGGCCGAACGGCTCGCAGCCACCGGGACCCGAGAGCATGAACACGGTCGTGGCTTCTCGCCAGAGCCGGATTTCCCACAGCGGATCGAGAAAATTGGGCGAGCGGAACCGGGCCAGCGCCATCAGCAGGCAGGCCGAGCCACAGGTGAAATCCGCGGTCTGTTCGTAAAACGGCGTCACCACGTCCGGGGCTTCGGGGCCGCGCAGCAGCTTTTCGAACCGGAGCGCTGCCATGCCATCGGCATAATACTCGGCGACCCGGCCGATGTTGCGGTAGCCGGTGGTCTTGTAGAGATTGATCGCCGACGCATTGTCCTCGCGCACTTCAAGCCGCAGCAGGATGCGGTCATGATCCATCGCCGCCGTTTCCGCCGCAGCCAGCAAGGCCCTGCCATAGCCCTTGCCGGCCTCGCCCGTGGCCACGGCCAGCGAGTAAAGCCGGGCCAGCGCGGCACCGGCGCGAAACAGGATCATGGCATAGCCGCGGATCTCGCCGCCGGCCTCGATGACAAGCGTTTCGGCGGTTGGGCGGTCAATCAGCGTGCGAAAGGAGCGGCGGGAAATCCGGTCGCCCGGAAACACGGCCGTCTCGATCGCATCCAGCGCATCAATGTCGGAAATGGTGGCAGGGCGTATCCGCGGGGCGGACATGGTAGGTCCCGAAAAACGAGTGATCACAGCCATTGGCGGCCTGCCCCTGAGGCGCTCGAATCATGGCTGATTTGTGTCGAAAAGTCACCGGGAATCGGCATTGTTCAGAGAGCCATCTTCACGCCCGCAAAAGCCGCCCGGAGTTGACCCTGATGCGCACAGTCCCCACATGCAGGTCTGCCGCCGGACGGGCCTTGTGTGCGCGCCATCGCCGCCCCTGCCGTCCGGCTGATATCGAAGAGGAACGCCATCCATGATCATCGAAGCCGCAAGACTGAGTGGCCAAAACCTGTTCTCACCGGCGTCACGCTCGGTTCTGTTCAAGTCGCTCGGGCTGACGGTGCTGCTGCTGGCGGGCCTCTGGTTCGGTCTGGGAGAAGCGTTCTCCGCCTTCGCCATGCCCTGGCTTGAAAACCTGCTGCCGGGCCTGCCGGACTGGGCCGGATGGGCAGGCACGGTGGCGGCGATCATCGCCGGCATCGGCCTGGCGCTGGTGCTGGCGCTGTTCGTGGCGCCTGTGACGGCTGCGATGGCCGGTCTGTTTCTCGATGACATCGCCGAGGTGATCGAAACCCGCGATTACCCCGACGAGACGCCCGGCCGGGCGATGCCGTTGATGCAGTCGATCCGGCAATCGCTCGGCTTTTTGCTGGTGGTGGGACTGGGCAACCTGTTCGCGCTGATCCTGCTGCTGGTGCCGGGCATCAACATCGCGGCGTTCTTCCTGGTCAACGGCTACCTGCTGGGCCGCGAATACTTCGAGTTCGCCGCCATGCGCTTCATGAGCCCGGCGGATGCCAAGCGGCTGAGATCGCGCCACTCGACGACGGTCTTCTTCGCCGGCCTGATCATCGCCGCCTTCCTGTCGGTGCCGCTGCTCAACCTGCTGACGCCGATGTTCGCTGCCGGCATGATGGTGCATCTGCACAAGATGATTGCGATGAAGGCAGTTGTGCGTTCTCACTCACAAGACGCAGGCGTGGCGAATGGTTAGAGTCGCGTAGCAGTTTCTCCGGCTGGCGACAGGGGCGAAGCTGATCCGAGATCGAAGGGCTAATAAAAAGGGCGCGGTTTCATCCCCGCGCCCTTCTTATTGCGTTGAGTGCCGGAACCGCGCCTAACCAGGCGCGGCTTGGCGATTGAGCAGCAACTGCCTTGCTGCAATCGGCACGACGAGCAGCAGGCCGATAGCCGTTGCGATCATATCGGGCGCCACCAGCAGGATGGCGGCCAGCACCAGCGCCGTGCGTTCCCACCAGCGAAGCGGTGCGAACAGCCAGTTGGACACGGCCGCGGCCAGCGCCCAGATGCCGAGCACCGTGCCGCCAAACGCGAGGAAGAACGCGGTCCAGGTGAAGTTGTCGGTGACCAGCAGCAGGGCCGGCTGGAAGGCAAAGACGAAGGGCACCAGCGCCTTGCCCATCGAAAGCCGGAACGCCGTGTTGCCCGCCTTGAAGGCATTGGCATTGGCAATGCCGGCGCCGGCATAGGCCGCCATGGCAACCGGCGGCGTCACATCGGCCAGCACTCCGTAATAGAAGACGAAGAAGTGCGCGACCAGCGGCTCGACCCCCAGCAGACCGAGGATCGGAGCGGCAACGGCGACCATGATGATGTAGTTCGCGGTCGTCGGGATGCCGCAACCCATCAGGATGCAGACAATTGCCGTCAGGATCAGGGTGAACAGCAGCGTCAGCGTCGGAATGGCCATCAGCTCGAAGGGCAGGAAGGCCAGCAGGCTGTGGATCGAGCCGGCCCAGTCCTGGGCAATGCCGGTGACCATGTAGGCGATCTTGAAGCCGACGCCGGTCAGCGTCACCACCCCGATGACGACGCCCACGAGGGCTGCGGCCGCGGTGACGGAGAGCGACTGCTTGGCGCCGAGGATGAAGCCTTCCCAGACGCCGTGGAAGGTGCCGCGCAGACCGTCAATGATGCCGCCTGCCCTGACCTGCTGGATGATCATAACGCCGATACAGGCCGTGATCGACCAAAAGGCGGCAGAGAAGGGAGTGCGCCCGGACAACAGGATGGCCACCAGAACGATGAGCGGGACCACCGACAGCCAGCCTTCCTTCAACACCTTGAAGGCATTGGGTAGCTCGGCAGCAGACAGGCCGCGAAGGCCAAGCCGCCGGGCTTCCAGATGCACCTGCACCAGAACACCGAAGAAATGCATGAAGGCGGGAACCAGGGCAGCGGTCAGAATGGTGGTCAGCGGCAGGCCCAGATATTCGATCATCAGGAACGCGACGGCTCCCATGACCGGGGGCGTGATCTGCCCGCCGGTCGAGGCCGCGGCTTCAACTGCTGCGGCGAAGTGGCGGGGATAGCCGATGCGGATCATGGCGGGAATCGTCAGCGCACCGGTGGTCACGGTGTTGGCGATCGAGGATCCCGAAATCGACCCCAGCATGGCTGATGAGAGAACCGACACCTTGGCCGGACCGCCGGCATAGCGGCCGGCAAGGGCGGAGGCCACGTCGATGAACAGCTGGCCCAGCCCGATACGGGTTGCCATGACACCGAACAGCACGAAGTGGAACACATAGGTGGCAATGACGCCGAGCGCGGTGCCGTAGATGCCCTGAGACGTCAGGTAAAGGTGATTGACGATGTTGGCCCAGCTGGCGCCGGGATGCACGAAGATGCCGGGCATCACCTTGCCGAAATAGGCATAGGCAATGAACAGAAGCGCGATCACCGGCAGCGGCCAGCCCATGGAACGGCGCACGGCTTCCAGCAACACGACGATCAGGACCGTTCCCATGATCACGTCGATGGGCAGCGGATTGCCGACACGGAAGGCCAGGTCGCTGTAGATCCACGGGACATAGAGAGCCGCGACCAGGCCGGCGATGCCGAGCACCCAGTCAATCAGCGGCAGACCGAAAGGCCTCAGCGCCCCCGGCTGATACTCCTTCTTGCCGAAGGCCGAAAAGCTCAGGAAGACGACCAGCAGCGTGACGCCGAGATGCATTCCGCGATGCACCGTTGCCTGGGGGATGCCGAAGCCCGCAGTGTAGTAATGGTAGCATGACAGCAGGAACAGCACCGCTGCGGTGATGAGGGTCAGGGGCCAGACAAGGACGCGGAAGCGAAGCTCCGGGTCGTAGGTTTCCTCGATCGCCTGCAGTTCATCCGCTGTCAGATGACGGACATCTTCGGTTGTTTCCGGCTTTTGTTTGTCCACGCTCATGGTCCCCACCAGGATTTGAAAGCTTGAGATACCGAGGGCCGCGCATCAGCTGCGCGGCCCTCAAGAGATCGCATATTATCGTAAAGGCAACCAGTCCCGGCTTACTTCAGAAGCCCGGCTTCCTTGTAGAACTTTTCAGCGCCCGGATGCAGCGGAATGCCGACGCCGTCAAGCGCGGTTTCCGCTGTGATGGCCTTGCCCTTGGCATGACCGGCATCGAGCTGCTTGCGGGTGTTGTCGTTCCACAGAGCCTTGGTGATGCCGTAGATCAGATCTTCGGGCTGATCGGCGCTGGTGACCCACTGCGCGCCAACGGCCAGGGTCTTCACGTCGTCCGCGTTGCCTTCATAGGTGCCGCCCGGCACGGTGTCGGAGGCGAAGAAGGTGTATTTTTCGCAGATCGACGGTGCCTCGTCGCAGGAGATCGGAACCAGCTTGACGTCGTGCTGGCTGGCAAGCTCGGCAATGGCGCCGGCCGGATAGCCGCCGACGAAGAAGAACGCGTCCATGGCATCATCACGCATGCGGTCTGCAGCCTGGTCGGGCTTGAGGTATTCCGGCGTGATGTCGGATTCGGACAGGCCGTAGCCTTCCAGGATCACGCGGGCATCGACCAGGGTGCCGGAGCCCGGCTCGTCCAGCGAAACGCGCTTGCCCTTGAGGTCGGCAACGCTGTTGATGCCGGAACCGGCGCTTGCCACGAGGTGGATGCTCTCGGGATAGAGGTTGGCGATGGCGCGCAGCTTTTCAACAGCAGGCTTGCCGTCCCAGATGCCGGTGCCGGTATAGGCCCAGGTCGCAACATCGGACTGGGCGAAACCTGATTCCAGGGTTCCGCCGGCGATGGCGTTGATGTTGGCGACCGAACCGTTGGCCGACAGCGCCGAGGCAACGAGACCGGGGACGCCGCAGGAGCCGCCCTCTTCGCAGGGACGCGAACCGGGAGGGTTGGAGATCGCATTGGCGAGCAATCCGCCGATCGGATAGTAGGTTCCGGCGGTGCCGCCGGTGCCGATGCGGAAGAAGGACATGTCCTGAGCCACGGCGCTGGTTGCCAGGCCGAGCGCCAGCACGGTGCCAGCGATAAATTTGTAATGTCTCATGGTAACTCCCTATTGGCTTTTGTAATTTCTCGACAGCTTATGTGCGTTCACACAGGCGTGCAAGAGACCTGTGCTGAACGGTAATCGTGTGCAGGTCAAGTTCGAAATTTCATGCTTTTTCGCGACAGGGACCACAGCCAGCAAGTTCGAATCCAAAACCGGAAACGCGTGCCTGGCCGCTGGTGGATTTGCTGTTTCATGGCTTGATTGATGCATCAGAACAGACAGTTATCGAGAGGCGTTTTGCGTGATCGCTTCGATCCCCGCAGGATGCGTCATCGCAAGTCTACCCGCCGCGGAGTGCCGATAAAATGAATCCGTAATCGGCCGCTGCCCGGGCCGGGGCGCGATCACCCGCCTTGTTGCCCACACCAGATCAGTCGGCCAATCCCCCCACCGGGATGATCTCGGGAGATGTTGCGGTCATGGAGCCGCCGGTCCAGTCGCCCATCCAGCGGTGCGGTTTCAGGCCGGCGGATGCGATGACTTCGGCGATCTGCGGCTGGCCGGCGAACAGGATGCGCGAGGTGGCCTGCCATGTCTGGCCGGTTTTCTGGTCGCAGTAGACGGTGTCATAGGCGGCGATTGCGGTGTCATGATCGAAGCGGACGTCGTTCCAGGTCTCGAATTCGCCGAGATCCGGGACATCGAGCATCCGGCGCGACTGATCGGGCGTCCATTGCCGCCATTCTTCCACGGCGGGGTTGCGGCTGTCGAAGATGAAACTCCCGCCCGGCGCGAGGTGGGCGGCTATCGTGGCGCAGAGCGCCAGCTGGTCGTCCCTGGTGAGAAGACACTGGAAGGCGTGACCGGTCATGACGATAAGATCGAATGTCTCGTCCAGCCGGACGTTTCTGGCATCGGCCTCGACCCAGCGTACACCCTCCGCGCCTTGCCGCCGGCGGGCATGATCAAGCATCGCCGCCGCCGGTTCGACACCGGTCACACGACGGCCATCGGCGAGCCTCGTCGCCAGTTCGCCGGTGCCACAGCCGAGATCCAGCACGGACCCGGCGTCCCTGGCCATTGAAAGGCAATAGTCCTTGTCCGTGTCCCAGGGGTTCTCGGCATCGTAGAAGCGGGTGAAATCCGGATTGTTGAACAAGGGTTCGGCCATTGTCTTCCTCAGACGATCTGCGCCGGAAGTTCGACCAGCGCCGCGGGCACATCGGTGGTCTTTTCCGGCGACTTGCAGATGTCGGCGATGACGCAGCGTTCGCATTCGGGCTTGCGTGCCTTGCAGCAATAGCGGCCGTGCAGGATCAGCCAGTGGTGGGCGTGGAAGAGATAGTCTTCCGGAATGATCTTCAGGAAAGCCTGCTCGACCTCGTCCGGCGTCTTGCCGGGCGCGATCTTCAGGCGGTTGCCGATGCGGAAGACGTGGGTGTCGACGGCGAGCGTCGGCACGCCGAAGGCCATCGACATGACCACATTGGCGGTCTTGCGGCCGACGCCGGGCAGCGTGACCAGTTCCGCCTCGGTGCGAGGGACCTCGCCGCCGAATTCATCGACCAGCTTCTGGCTGAGCGCGATCACGTTCTTGGCCTTGTTGCGATAAAGCCCGATGGTCTTGATGTAGTCGCGGACCTTGTCCTCGCCGAGCGCCAGCATCTTTTCCGGCGTGTCGGCCACGGCAAACAGCGCGCGGGTCGCCTTGTTGACGCCGGCGTCGGTGGCCTGCGCCGACAGCGCCACCGCAACCACCAGCGTGAACGGGTTGACGTGCTCAAGCTCACCCTTGGGTTCGGGCCGCTGGACCGAAAAGCGGCGGAAGATCTCGCGGATTTCCTCCGGGGTGTAGGGGATCTTGCGGCGGCGGGTGGCCGGTTTTTCCCGGGCCGCGGGCTTGGTCCGCGCCGGCTTCTTGGCTGCTGCACTTGCCGCAAGCGACATTTTGGCAGGTTTCGGGCTCTTGGGCTTTTCCATTCCTCCCCTATAATCGTGCAGGCGGGGATATGGCAAACACCTGCTGGAGGCGAGAGCAAGAATGAACGACGAACCGTTGTTTGAAGCTGTCCTGAGCCCCTACCGTTCGCTGGGGCGGATCGGCTTCGTGGTGCTGATGGGCGCCACCACCCTGATAACCGTCATCCACATGGCGATCTTCGCCGGGGTCGGCGCCTGGCCGGTATTTGCGTTTTTCGGGCTGGATCTGGCGCTGCTGTTCGGCGCTTTCTGGCTCAGCTACCGCTCCGCACGAGCGCGCGAGTTCATCCGCATGTCACGCACGGATCTCTCCATTCGCAAGGTTGCGCCTTCGGGGCGGGCCGAGGACCACCAGTTCAACCCGTTCTGGACCCGGTTCAACATCGCCCGGCACGAGGAAATCGGCATCACCGGCATGCGGATTTCAAGCCGTGGCCAGCAGACCGAGGTCGGCTCGTTCCTCAATCCCGAGGACAAGGAAAGCTTTGCCACCGCGTTTCAGCGGGCGCTGGCGACTGTCAAACGCTGAAGCGTTTTCTCTGGTGGCGTGTTTCGGGTGGCGGCGCTTTGCTGCACGTGATTGAGTGCAGTCATGACACGACGCGCAGCGGCTGAGCGGGCAGATTGCCCGGGCCGCAGGGAGCCAGACCATGAATGTAACCGCCCAGCTTGACCGCGACATCACGCCGGATGGCGATGATTACGATCTCGTCCGCAAGACCATAGAGCGGATTTCGCTCGATTTCCGGGCGCAGCCGTCGCTGGAAGAGATCGCGTCCGATATCGGCGTGGCGCCGGGACGCTTGCAAAAGACCTTCAGCCGCTGGGCCGGGCTGACCCCGAAGGCATTTCTGCAAGCGGTGACGCTGGATCATGCGCGCCGGCTGCTCGGCCACGAGGGCCTGCCGCTGCTCGACGCCAGCTACGAGCTCGGGCTTTCGGGGCCGGGACGATTGCATGATCTGTTCGTCACCCATGAGGCGATGAGCCCGGGTGATTTCAAGACGGGCGGTGCCGGGCTCGAGATCCGCTACGGCTACCACCCGTCACCTTTCGGGATTGCGCTGGTGATGGCAACCGAGCGCGGGCTTTGCGGGCTGGCCTTCGCCGATCCCGGCGAGGAGGCCGCAGCGCTTGAGGACATGGGGCGGCGCTGGCCCGGTGCGGTGCTGAGGGCCGATCAGGAAGCGACTGCAGGCTATGTGGAGCGGGTGTTCTCGCCCGCGCAATGGCGCGCCGACCAGCCTCTTCGCATCGTCATGATCGGCACCGACTTTCAGGTCCGGGTCTGGGAGGCGCTTTTGCGTATTCCGCTGGGAACCGCGAAGACCTATTCCGATGTCGCAACGGAGATCGGCAAACCCTCCGCCTCTCGCGCCGTGGGCGCAGCCGTCGGGCGCAATCCAATCTCGTTTGTGGTGCCGTGCCACCGGGCGCTGGGCAAATCCGGCGCGCTGACCGGCTATCACTGGGGGATTACCCGCAAGCGGGCGATGCTTGGCTGGGAGACCGGATGCGTGCAGTCGGGTGGGGCTTAAACTCGCGAGAAGGGCTGGTACCCTCTTGTCACCTCGTGACATCTCCCCCGCGAGGGGGGAGATCAGGTGCTAGATGTTTTGGTCTTCGGCTCAGTGCGCCTTGGACATGTCGCCCAGCACCTCTTTCGAAGCGACGGTGGAGTCGGCGTTGAGCTTGTAGACCATGGGCACGCCGGTGGCGAGGTTGAGCTTGACGATCTCCTCGCGCGACATGCCGTCAAGGATCATCACCAGCGAGCGCAGGGAATTCCCATGGGCTGCGACCAGAACAGTCTCGCCGCGCAGCACGCGGGGCAGGATCTCGGTCATGTAGTAGGGCCAGACGCGGGCACCGGTGTCTTTCAGGCTTTCTCCGCCCGGAGGCGGCACGTCATAGGAGCGGCGCCAGATGTGGACCTGCTCCTCGCCCCATTTCTCGCGCGCGTCGTCCTTGTTGAGGCCCGCCAGATCCCCATAGTCCCGCTCGTTGAGCGCCTCGTCGCGGATCACCTCGAGGTCTGTCTGGCTGATGCCCTGCATGATCAGGTCGAGCGTGTGCTGGGCGCGAACCAGATTGGAGGTGAAGGCGATATCGAACTTGAGGCCTGTCTCTTTCAGCGCCTCGGCGCCGGTCTTGGCTTCCTCGACGCCGAGCTCTGTGAGATCAGGATCCTTCCAACCCGTAAACAGGTTTTTCAAGTTCCATTCGCTTTGGCCGTGGCGAACAAGGACGAGCGTTCCGGACATGATGAGATCCCTTTTTTAAGCAGGTTAAAGTCAGGCGGTTTGGATTACTGGTCTGCGAGACCAAGCACATCGAGCATGGAATAGTAACCCGGTTTCTGAGCCCGCGCCCAGAGGGCGGCGCGAACAGCGCCGCGGGCGAAGATCGAGCGGTCGGTGGCCCGGTGGGTCAGCTCCACGGTTTCGCCCTCGCCTGCCAGCAGCACCGAATGTTCCCCGACCACCGAGCCGCCGCGCAATGTGGCAAAGCCAATTGTTCCGGCTTCGCGGGGTCCGGTGTGGCCGTCGCGAACCCGGACGGAATGCTCGGCAAGTGCAATCTCGCGGCCTTCGGCTGCGGCTTCGCCGAGCAGCAGCGCGGTGCCCGACGGCGCGTCGACCTTGTGGCGGTGATGCATCTCCAGCACCTCAATGTCCCAGTCGCTCGCATCGAGCGCCTTGGCGGCCTGGCGCACCAGCACCGAGAGCAGATTGACGCCGAGGCTCATATTGCCGGACTTGACGATGCGGGCATGGCGCGAGGCGGCATGCAGCCGGGCTTCGTGGCTTTCATCCATGCCGGTGGTGCCGATGATGTGGACGATGCGGGCCTGGGCGGCGAGATCGGCAAATTCCAGCGTCGCCGCGGGTGCGGTGAAATCGAGCACGCCTTCGGCCTGGGCGAAGACCGGCAGCGCGTCATCGGTGACGATGACACCATTGCTGCCGAGCCCTGCCAGTTCGCCGGCATCCTTGCCGAGCGCGTCCGACCCGGGCCGCTCGATGGCGCCGGCCAGATGAACGCCGTCGATTTCGGCGATGGTGCGGATCAGGGCCTGGCCCATGCGGCCTGCGGCGCCGACGACGATCAGGCCCATGCTTCCGGTTGGTGTGGTCATGGCTTGCTTCCTTTCGTCTCGGCTGCAGTCTCTTGTTCGGTGGCCAATCCGGCTTCTGCCGGGGCCGGGTCGCTGCTCGCCTCGCTGTAAGCCTGGAGCCGCGCATAGAGCCCGTCCCGGTTGGCGCTGAGATCGGCATGGCTTCCGACCTCGACCACCCGGCCCGCCTGCATGACGACAATACGGTCAGCGCGGGCGATGGTCGAAAGCCGGTGGGCAATCACCAGCACGGTGCGGTTCTGCATAGCGCTTTCAAGCGCTTTCTGCACGGCGGCTTCGGATTCATTGTCGAGCGCGGAGGTGGCCTCGTCGAGCAGCAGGATCGGCGCATTGCGCACCAGCGCGCGGGCGATCGAGATGCGCTGGCGCTGACCGCCGGAGAGATTGACGCCGTTTTCGCCGAGCATGGTGTCATAGCCCTGTGGCTGGGCCAGAATGAACTCGTGCGCATTGGCAAGTCTCGCCGCGTCCTCGATCTCGGCGTCGGTGGCCTCGGGCCGGGCGTAGCGCAGATTTTCGCGGATCGAGCCCTCGAACAGCCAGGGCTGCTGCGAGACATAGGCGATCTGCTGGCGCAGGGAATTCTTGGTCACGGTCGCGATTTCGGTGCCGTCGATCAGCACCTGGCCGGTGGCCGGATCATGAAACCGCGGCACCAGCGAAATCAGTGTCGACTTGCCGGCGCCGGAGGGGCCGACAATGGCGGTGGTCTTGCCCGCTTCTGCGGTGAAACTCACGCCATCAAGGACGATTTCGTTCTGGCCGTAGCCGAAGCCGATATTGCGGAACTCGATCTCGCCTTCACTCACATTGAGCGCGACAGCCCCGGCGCGGTCGCCCTGCGTTGGCTCCTCGTCGAGGATCTCGTAGATCATGCGGGCATTGACGACCGCGCGCTCGAGATTGATCTGCAGCCGGGCCAGCCGCCGGGCCGGATCATATGCGAGCAACAGCGCGGTGATGAATGAGAAGAAGGCGCCGGGGAGAACATCGCCATAGATCGAGCGGAAAGCCGCATAGGCAATGACCCCGGAAATGGCGAAACCGGCGACGGTTTCGGTCAATGGCGAGGTGCGCTCGGTCAGCCGGGCGATGCGGTTGGACCTGTCTTCGGCCGCCTTGATCAGGCCCGCCGTGCGGCTGCTGATCTGCTCTTCCATCGTAAACGCCTTGACGATGGTGATGCCCTGCACGGTTTCCTGCATGGCCGACAGCACGCGGCTGTTGAGATCGATCGATTCGCGGGTGGCGCTTCTCAGCCGCTTGGAAATGTAGCGTAGGGCAATGAGCACCGGCGGCGAGACCACGAACACGATCAGGCTCAAGACCGGATCCTTGGTCACCATGACCACGATCAGGGCGATTAGCGTCAGCAGGTCGCGGGCGAACGAGGTGATGGTCAGGTTCATGACATCACGGATGCCGGCGACATTCTGCGAGATCTGGGCCGCGATCTGGGCCGAGCGGGTGTCGCCGAAGAAGCTGACGCCGAGGCTCATCAGGTGATCGATCAGGCGTTGCTGGTAGCGCGCGACGAGATTGTTGCCGACCTGCGCCAGCGCCACCGCCTGGCCGTAGGATGCGGCACCGCGGATAATGAAGGCAGCCAGAACCGAACCGCATATCAGCCAGATCAGGTCGGCATTCTTCTTGGCAAAAGCCTCGTTGATGACCGCTTCCATGATCCAGGCCATGAAGGCGGTGGAGGCTGCAACAAGCACCAGGCAGATGGCGGCAAAGATGTAGGTCTTGACGTAGTCGCGGCCGTTCTCACGGATGATCCGGCGGATCACCATCGTCAGCGATTCCACATCCTGCTTGATGTTCCTGCCGCGCTTCACGTCTCATCTTCCTGTCAGGCGTTCAATGCGAACACCGTCTCACAATCAGCCGGGAGTGTCCCCGCGCTGTTCATGGCGGCTCTATAGCGGGTTGTATCGAGTTTGCCTATGCTTTCCAGCGCCGGCCTTCGGTCGCGACGCCGAAACGGACCGGGGTGCGGGCATAGGCCGCAAGACCGGACAGCGCCGCCAGCGGATGGGTGATGACGAAAGTCGGAATGTTTTTCAGGATCTCCGAATGCGGCGCCTTGTCCTCGAAGGCCTCGCGGAAGCGCGGCTGGTTGAGCGCCGGCAGGATCCGCTGCACGATACCGCCGGCCAGGAACACGCCGCCACGGGCCATGAAGATCAGCGCCAGATCACCGGCAACGCGGCCGAGATAGGTGACAAACAGCTCGATTGTCTCGACCGCTGCAGGGTCGGAGCCATCGGCCCAGCGCGACGTAACTTCCGCAGGCGTGGTGGCTGCGGGCTTGACGCCATTTGCCTTGCAGACGGCGTGGTAGATATTCATCATGCCGCGACCGCACAGCAATTGCTCGGCGGACACCCGGCCCTCGATGGTTTCATAAAGTGGAAACAGCTCGTAATCGCGCTTGCTGCGCGGGCCCATGTCGACATGGCCGCCTTCTCCGGGCACCGGGAACCAGGTGTGGCGCGCATGCACGAGGCCCGACACGCCGAGGCCGGTGCCCGGACCGACCACCACGCGCGAGGTGGAGGGGCGGATTTCGCCGCCGCCGATCTTTTCCAGAAACTCCTGTCCGAGCGAAGCCGCAGCCAATCCCTGGGCCTCGAAATCATTGATCACCACCACATTCTCGAAGCCGAGATCCCGGATCATGATTTTGGGCTGGATCACCCAGTCGCAGTTTGTCAGATCGATCTCATCGCCCTTGATCGGCCCTGCCACCGCCAGGATCGCCGACCGCGGCTGCAGCGAGGTCTTGTCGAGCACGCCGGTCTGGATCGCCTCATCGATGGTGGCAAAATCGGCCGTGGCCAGGATCGGGAATTCCTTCGGCTCGGCATTGGCATCCGACAGGATGGCAAAGCGGGCATTGGTGCCGCCGATGTCGCCGATCAGGATCGGAAATGCGATTGTGTGGTCGATTTCATAGGATGTGGGCATGCTCTGGTTCCCGTCGGCCTGATAGGGTTGCGGTACGGCCCAAGGCAGCACCGGATCGATGTGACTGACTATCCAAGCGCCTTGAGCAAGGTGTCAGCGGTGGCACGGTTGAGCGCCATCGGAATATCATAGACGATGGCAAGCCGCATCAGCGCCTTGACATCGACATCATGCGGCATCGCCGTCAGCGGATCGACAAAAAAGATCACCAGGCCGACATCGCCGGTTGCGATCAGCGCGCCGATCTGCTGGTCACCGCCCAGCGGTCCGCTCTTGAGCCGCTTGATTTCGAGATCCGGGCAAGCTTCCGCAATCCGGCTGCCGGTGGTGCCCGTCGCCACGATCGGAAACCGGGACAGCGCCTTCTGGTGCGATCTGGCGAAGTCGGCCAGATCATCCTTCTTCTGATCATGCGCGATCAGGGCAACGGCTTTTTGAACACTCATGGCGGCCCATCATCCAGAGAACAGCGGCCTGAAGACCGAATTCCCCATTTTAATCGATTTGATGCGCTTTCTATAGCTTGTCCCCCGCGCAAACAAAAGCCGTTGCCTTTGCGAATTTTTGATGACGCTTTTTGCCGGGCCGGCTTACCTGGCTGGCCGCGGCACCGGGAGGGGAATACGCCCGGGCAAGGGCAGCGCACCAAACGCCGCAACACTGGCGGCATTGGCGTTGGCCCGGGCGATGCGGGCAATCGGGTCCGCGCCCAGGGTCACCTCTGCCTCGGATCTTGGGCCCGGCGCCATTGCGACCAGCGAGCAGGCCGAAGGAAGATCGGAGAGCTGGATCTCGCGTTTTTTGGGCTTTGGCTTGGTGTCTTTTTTGGGTTTGGCCGGAGCCCAGGGCTCATCGGTGAACCACCAGGCGAGCGACTTGTCGCAGCCCGGACCGGACGGAGGAGGATTCTGTGATTTGCAGCCGCTGGCGCCGGGCGGGCACTTGATGCGGATGTGAAAATGGTAGTGATGCCCGTAATAGGGCCTGATCTTGCTCATGGCAGCGCGGTCGCCGGACCAGCTGTCGCAGAGCTTCTTCTTGATGCCGGGATGGACGAAAATGCGTTCGACTTCGGGATAGCTGGCGGCCCGCATCAGCAGCCGGGCATGCGCCTGGGTCCAGACCCGGTCATCGACAAACAGCGTGTTCTTCTTCAGCATGGAAGTCGCCGACAGGTTTTCGCGCTCAGTGGCCGACAGGGTGCGGCCCGGCATCGGCGTCAGCCAGACATCGGCATCGAGACCGACCTGGTGCGATGCGTGTCCCGACAGCATGGGGCCGCCGCGCGGCTGCGCGATATCGCCAACCAGCAGCCCGGGCCAGCCATCATGAGCCGCCGCCTCGCGGGAAAGCCTTTCCACCAGCGCGATCAGATCGGGATGCCCCCAGCGGCGGTTGCGCGACAGCCGCATCGCCTGCCAGGTAGGCCCTTCAGTGGGAATGGCGATACCGCCGGCGAGACAGCCCTTGGAGTAGAATCCGATGGCGCGGGCCGGCAGAACAGCCGGCAGTTTCGCCGCGCCAAAGATCTGCTTGGCAGGCTGATCGGCCGCTGCTGGTTTGGTGGCGCCCACGATCACCATCACCGCGGCCAGAACTGCGTATATGGTGTGGCGGACACCTGTGAGGAAAGGACTGAAGGGGGTCATGGACTGGATCTCCGGGCTCGCAGGCACAGCAATACGCAAATCAGCTTGCGTCAGCCTAGAGCATGCGGGAGGAAGCGGAAACGCCTGCCCAGCCTCAGGGCTTGACCCGATAGAGCTGCAGCGGCAGGTCCAGGGTGCCCGGGACCGGCTCAAGCCACGACGGCATCTGCCCCTGGCCAATCTGTGCATACAGCCCATCAGGGGCAACCCGGGCAATGCTTTCGACCTGTGGATCGGATTTGCAGAAGGCCACGACCGTGACGCCGGCACCGCGCAGGAACTTGACGGCGTCCTTCGGGGGGGCCATCGCCGCATGAAGCTCGGTGAGCATGCCGCCCTGATTGCGGTGATAAGGCCCGGACAACACCCGGTGCCGGGTAAACCGCAAAATATGGGCGCCCATGTTGGAAGGCGACGCCACCACACCGGCAGGCTCGCGCGCCAGGGCCTGCATGGCGGCAGCTCCGGTACAGGTGTTCTCTTCCTGCATGGGAAGACTGCCGACCTCCTCGCCGGAAACCGTGTTGACAGCCATCGACACCAGCGCGCCTGACAGCGCCCAGACGAAGGGTACCGACGCCAAGGCGGAACCGGCGAACATCAGTCCCTTGCGCAGGTTCTTCTGATCGGCATTGGCGCGGGCGCGCGTTTCCGCAACAAGGGCCGCCATCGGGATGGCAGAGAGCAGGTTGGAGAACACCGCACCGCGCACCTGCACCAGCGCGATGACCCAGGAGACGGCCAGAAGCGCCAGCAACACGCCATAGGCCTGGACGTTGCGGCGCTGACAGATGCGGCGAACACACAGGATCATTGCCAGAACGGGCACCAGGTAGAATCCAGCGAGAGACCATGGCTCGGCGATGGCTTGCGCCGAAACCGACTGGGCTTCGGTCACGCTGCTGAGCCACATGCTGACCAGCAGCGGGTCAAGCGTGGCGAGCGGATTTCCCAAGCATTGCGGCGCGATCAGCAGCGTGGCGCCAAGGGTGGCGGCGCCGGCAAAAGCGAGCGCCGTCAGCCGCGCTGCAAAATTCTGTCCGGAGGTTGCTGACACGGCGAGGAAAAAGCTGCCTGCGCCGATGACTCCGAGGGAGTAGAACCCGGTCGACAACGCATCGCAGGTGATCTCACCATAGCGCGCCGGCGGGACGGTAAGAAAGAATACCACACTCAGCGCCGCTGCCATGGCAAGGGCGAAGGCCGAAGCCGCGGCTTTCATGTCCTTGCCAATCCAGAGCCACTGAAGTGCGACAACGAGGGCTGCGACGAGGATGTGTGGCGTGGTTTCGGCACCGATGGCAATGGCAAGGGCGGCGGCTACACCGGCGATCGCATGGGCGAGCGGCGGCCGCCCGGGCAGCATCAGACAGGTCGCGATGGTGACAATCAGCCCAAGCTGGACATTGTGATGGTCAATCGAACCGGGCTGGAAACGGTTGCCGCCAAGCACGAACAGGAAAGCCAGCGCAAGTGCAATGAGGCGGCCGGGCTGCCCGGCCAGAACGCCGCCCCCCAGCGCCAGGGCATAAAAAACCGGCAAAGCGGTCAGAAGAGGCCAGACGAACAGGGCCGAAGCTTCCGCCATGACCGGGCTCATGAACAGCGAGAACAGCATGATCAGATTGGCGATCGGAAGGTCGATCAGTCGCGACCAGTGCATCAGGGTGCCGCCTTCAAGGCCCAGCCGGTACTGCATAAGGTCAAACCAGCCCTGCCCGGCGAGCAGATCGCGGACCTGGACCAGCCGCATGACATCATCATTGTCGGCGCCGACATAGTCGACATAGGTGGCGAAATGGATTCCTGCCGAGGCAATGATGAAAACGAGGAAGGTCAGCAGCACGGGCTGGTGCAGCGGCGCAAGCGGCGAAATGCGGCGGGGCCGGCCGACACTGCCGGCATCTGCAAATCCGGACTTGCCGGCGGCAGGGCTGGTATCGGTCACAGGCAACTCCAACGCATAAACTTTCTCCCGGGCATTCAACCTAGCCTTAACCTTCTCAAGAAATAGTAAAGCCACGGGCGTACCTGGCCCGCAGCTAACGGGGATTCCCATGACGGACGGTTTGCTTGACGGCCTGGATATCGCGGTGCTGCTGCCCTGCTACAACGAGGCCGCAACCATCGGCGACGTCGTTGCGGGTTTCCGCGCGGCACTCCCGGGTGCGCGGATCTATGTCTACGACAACAATTCGAAGGACCAGACGGCTCTGCGCGCGGCGCTGGCCGGCGCCATCGTCGTGCGCGAACCACGCCAGGGCAAGGGCCACGTGGTGCGGCGGATGTTCTCCGACATCGAGGCGGATATCTACCTGATGGCCGATGGCGACGGCACCTATGCGCCCGATGACGGCCCGGAACTGATCCGCACCCTGCTGACCGAGCGCTGCGACATGGTCGTCGGCACGCGCCGCGGCGTGACCGATGATGCAGGCCGGCGCGGCCACGCCTTCGGCAACTCGATCTTCAACACGCTGTACCAATCCATTTTCGGCAAGGATTTCACCGATATCTTTTCCGGCTACCGGGCCTTTTCGCGCCGTTTCGCCAAGAGCTTTCCGGCGGTCTCCGGCGGCTTCGAGATCGAAACCGAGATGAGCGTGCATGCCTCGGTGCTGAAGCTGCCGGTGACAGAACTGGCGCTGGATTACGGGCGCAGGCCGGAAGGCTCGCACTCGAAACTGTCAACCTTCAAGGACGGCGCGAAGATCCTCTGGATGTTCGCGATGCTGATGAAGGAAACCCGGCCGTTCACCTTCTTCTGCTATCTCAGCGGCATCACCGCCGGTATCTCGATGATGTTCATGGCGCCAGTGCTCAACGAGTATTTCGCCACCGGCCTGGTGACGCGGATGCCGACATGGGTGCTGGCCATGGCGCTGATGATGATGGCGCTGATGATCTTCTCGGCCGGCGTCATTCTGGATTCGGTGGCCCGGGGCCGGGCGGAACAGAAGCACTTCCATTACATGTCGATCGCGCCCACCCGGGTCGACCTGAGCCCCGTCGCCGGCCCGGACGACAAGGCATCCGCCCGGACAGAAACGGTGGCAATCGGAAGCGAAGAGCGCAAGCTCGCTTCCTGAGGCCTGCCCTGGTTTCGTTGCCGAATAAGGCCCCGCCTCAGACTGCTTCCCAACCACCATGTTTTGCGGCGCGATAGACGGCGTCGATGAATTTCTGGTTGAGCACCGACTGCTCGAGCGTGAACACCTCGTCATCGCTGCCGCCCACCTTGCGGGCGAAAGCCTCGGCCTGGAGCCGGTACTGGCGCACGCCACCAAAGCGGAACGTGGTGGCCTCGTCATGGCCGCGCCGCTCGAGGGTGATGGTGGGGTGGCCGTAGTCGCCCGAATTGAACGGTGCGCTGACCTCGATGTAGCCATCCTCGCCATGGAAGACCATTAGCTGCCGCGCCGCCATCTGTGTCGAGCAATAGAAGCTCATTTCGAAATCTCCGAAATCCGCCCGCAGGCTGGCGTAGCGGTCGGTACCGAAATCCGGATCCATCTCCACGGTCGACTGGACCCTGAGCGGTTCCTTGCCGGTCGAGAACCGGGTGGTGACCGTCGGGTAGACGCCAATATCGGGCAGACCGCCGCCGCCGAGCGAGGCATTGTTGCGCATGTTGGACGGATCGGTGTTGTGGTAGCTGAAGGCGCCCTGAACCTGGCGCAGCCGGCCGATGGCGCCGTCGGCGATCAGCGCGCGGACCTTGTGCCACTGCGGGTGATAGGTGACCATGAAGGCCTCGCTGACCAGCACATTGTTGGCATCGCGGGCAGCAATCAGCGCTTCGATCTCGTTGGCATGCAGCGAAATCGGCTTCTCGCACAGCACGTGCTTGCCAGCCTCGGCCGCCTTGATCGACCACTCGACATGCTGCGAGGTGGGCAGCGGAATGTAGATGCCGTCGACCTCGTCCGAGGCCAGAAGCTCCTCGTAGGAAGCGTAAGCCAGCGGCACGCCGAAGCGGTCGGCCACCGCGCGGGCGCGGGCATGATCGCGGCTGGCGATGGCCGTGACCACGCCGTTTTCGGAATCCTGGAATTGCGGGATCACATGATCGCGGCCGATCTTGGCCGTGGATAGAATTCCCCATCGAAACATAATTCTTCTCCCACTATTCGGTTTGCAGCGCCTGTCTGCCGGGCCGCCAATCAGCTTGCATTCAAGCCCGCTCGGGGCGGGGCCTGTCAACCGCCGGGTTGCATTCGCCCACCGTTTGGATGAATAAGGAACCGACGAGAGCCCGGCGCCAAGCCGGCCTGCACAATCGGGCGCCCTGTCCCGGGGAGCCCTGAAGACGGTTCCGTGCGGGTTGACCGCGGCGGGATTGTAAGCGAGGACTTGCACGCCTCCGGTCGGGCCGTGGCCCTGACTGCCAACCGAAAGCCGAAACCCGCTTCATGAAAAAACTCACATTCTTCCTGTTTGCGGGCGCCATCGGTTTCGTGGTGGACATGGGTGTGCTTTGGCTGCTGCTGGAATTCAGGATGCTTGATCCGTTCAGCGCCCGGGCGCCGGCCATCGGCGCAGCACTCGTGTGCACCTACATGATCAACCGCACCTTCACCTTCGGCGCGTCGCACCGGAAGGTGGCGGTCGAAGGCGTGCGCTACGGCAGTGTCGGCCTGATCTCGACGCTGATCAATTATACGGTCTATTCGGGCCTGCTGCTGATCCTGCCCGGACTGTCGCCCTATATCGCGCTGATCTTCGGCTCCGGCTCGGCCACCTCGTTTGCCTATCTCGGCTATTCCCGCTTCGTGTTCGGTCCCGGGCCGGATCTCTAAGCGTTGAAGATCCTGACCGAGGTCACTCGCTTGAGGCCGCCCGCTCGCGGATCTGGGCGAAGGTCCAGTCGACCAGCAATTCGCCGTCCTGCCAGACCGGCTGCAAAAGGTTCTCGCGCTCGCCGATATCCTTGAGCGGCATCGCCACCAGCTTGCCATTTTCGCGCACCACCGCCTGGCGGTAGCGCTTCGACGCCTTGCCGGGATCGGTCTTCGGGTTCTTGTTGATGCCGTGCCACTGGCCGTCATCATCCTGGCGGGCATTGGCCTTCATGGCGAAACGCAACGTGTCGCGATTGACCTTCTGCAACAGCCCGGCCCCCATGCCGAAGGCGATGTTTTCCGCCGACCAGCCCTTGTCCTCAAGCCGTCCGAGGATCAGCCGGATGGTCTCGGGCGTAACGCCGTCGCCCTGGATCACCCGCACCGCCGGATTGAGCACCTTGTAGCCCTTGTTGTTGATGGTGAAGCCGAAGATCTCGCCCAGCATCTGCACCGTGTCGACAGGCACGCGGGTGGCATCGCCGGAATCGGGACGCACCACCAGTGTGCCGCCCGAAGCCTCGACCTCAGCCTTGAGTTCCTCGCCCCAGATGGTCTTGACCGCGCGGTAGAGATCGTAGGAATCCGACACCACGGCCACAAGCTTTCCGGGCCCTGCGAACTGGGTCAGCATGTTGCGGTAGGCTTCGGTCTCGCGGTCCTCGCCCCAGCTGGTCATGGTCGAATGTTCGGCAGCCGGGATCGAGAAGCCCGCCATCTCTTCGTGGTAGAACCGCCGTGCATAGACCAGCGCGCTGACCGTGTCGGTACCCATGAAGCTGACCAGATGGGCAACGCCGCCGATGCCTGCCTGCTCAAGCGAGGTGGCGCCGCGGGCGCCGAAATCATGCAAACGGAAGGGCAGCACTTCATCGGGCGTATCGCAGGTCCGCTCCAGCGAGGCGGAGATGATCTGGCGCGCGCCGTGCGAGACGGTGGCAACGGTGGAGGGGTACCAGACGGCGCGCAAAAGGGCTGTCTCGATGAAGGTCGGCAGCCAGAAGAAATCCGGATCGGTGTTTCTGACCTGCACCAGCGGTGTGCCGGTGGGAGCGACCATGCCTTCAGGCAGCGCCTCGATCAGCAGCGGGAAATGGCCGTCATGGCGGGTGACGATCTTCTCGAAGCCCTCGCGGTGAAACGGCAGTCCGTGGGCCGTGATCATCGCTTCCGCCTCATCGACATCGGCCATGGTGATCTTGCGCGCGAGATAATCCTTCAGGAACATCTGCAAGCCGAAGAACAGCACGTGATCGTGCTTGCCGCCGGGCCGGGCCTCGACATAGGCCGAAATCGCCTGGGTTTCGGGCGGATACTGCGCGAAATGCGAGTATTTGTAGCTGTCGGAATTCAGAATCAGGTTCATGATGGCCATTTCTCACGCGAGTTCGGTTCGCTTATAGACCGCCGGATTGCCGTTCGCCTACCTCGCGGCGGAAATTTCCTGCCCTGCCTGCGCACAGATTAAGGCCGCGCGGTCCCGCATAGAAATCCAGCTGATGGGCTTGCCAAACTTCCGCTTCCTCGTTAATCGAGTTTTGTAACGTTATTACATGACGTTTCCATTGAGAGTGAATTCTCCTCCAAAGATCGAGGTTAAGGCATGAAGAACACATTTATCGCTGGTTACGGCAGGGCGCTCGGGCTCGGCTGCGCAATGCTGATGGTAGCCTTGCTGATCAGCAACGCAGCAGAGGCGACATCCGACACTAAACACACCCACGCCCATGGTTCCGAGAAGACCGATGACGTCTACCGGGGGTATTTCGAGGACAGCCAGATCAAGTCCCGCACGCTTTCAGACTGGGAAGGCAAGTGGCAATCGGTCTATCCCTACCTGCTCGACGGCACGCTCGCCCCGGTTATGGCCCGCAAGGCGGAACAGGGCGACAAGACTGCCGAGGAATATCGCGCCTATTACCAGACCGGCTACAAGACCGATGTCGAACGCATTGACATCGACGGCGACATTCTGACGTTCTACCGGGACGGCAATCCCGCCCAGGCGCATTATGCATCCGACGGGCACGAGATCCTGACTTACAAGAAAGGCAATCGCGGCGTCCGCTACATCTTCAAGAAGACCGCCGGCGACGACGCCGCGCCGATGTTCATCCAGTTCAGCGACCATGCCATCGCCCCGAACAAGGCAGACCACTACCACCTCTATTTCGGCGACGACCGCGCCACCCTGCTGAAGGAGCTCACCAACTGGCCGACCTATTATCCGTCAAGCATGACAGCTGAAGACATCGTCGAGGAAATGCTGGCGCACTGATTGGTAACAATCCGCAGGTGATCTCCTGAAACGAAAGCGGCGCTCCTTGTCACAAGGAGCGCCGTCTTGTTTTGCGCGGACAGTCTGGCCCGAGGCGAGGGTTTAACCCACTCAGCCCCTGAGCACGCCGCCGGAGGATTTTTCGACATTGGCGATGACGGATTTCGCCAGTCTGTCGAGGTCTTCCTCTGTCAGGGTGCGGTCGCGCGGCTGGATGATCAGCTCGATGGCGACCGATTTCTTGCCTTCGCCGAGCGACGGGCCTTCGAACAGGTCGAAGACATTGACGCCGGTGACCAGCTGCTTGTCGGCCCCTTGGGCGGCGCGGATCAGCGTCGCTGCAGGCACGGTGCTGTCGACCACGAAGGCAAAGTCGCGGCGCAGCGCCTGGAAGGCCGAAAGCTCCAGCACCGGCTTGGTGCGGGTAGCCTTGCGCTTGGGCTCGGGGATCTTGTCGATGAACACCTCAAAGCCGCAGAGCGGACCGGAGACATCGAGTGCGTCCAGAGTGTTGGGGTGGAACTCGCCGAAATGCCCCAGCACCACTTTCGGGCCGAGCTTGATCAGGCCGGAGCGGCCGGGGTGATACCAGTCGGGTCCGCCTTGCTCGATCTGGACATTGCCCATCGGCAGGCCACAGGCTTCGAGTGCGGCCAGCGCATCGGCTTTGGCGTCGAACACGCCGACCGGCTTTGCGGCCCCATCCCAGTGACGGCCCGAACCGGTCAGACCAGCGCTGCCACGGCGGATGCCGCCGGCAACCCGGCGCTGGCCTTTCGGGGTGTCATCCTCATAGGTGCCTGAGACTTCGAACAATGCCACATCGCCATAGCCACGGGCGGCATTGCGGCCGGCAGCCGCGATCAGGCCGGGGAGCAGCGAGGGCCGCATGTCGGACATGTCGGCTGCGATCGGGTTGGCGAGCTTGAGCTCGGGCTTGCCGCCGCCGAAGAGTTTCGCCTGGTCTTCGGGAATGAACGACCATGTCACGGCTTCGAGCATGCCGCGCGCCGCCAGCGCCCGCTTGGCCGAACGGGTTCGGATCTGCAGCGTGGTCAGGATCTTTTCGTTGACCGCGCCCATCGAAGACAGCGGCTCGGGCTTGATGTTGTCAACGCCGTGGATGCGCATGACCTCTTCGACCAGATCGGCCTTGCCGTCGATGTCGGGACGCCAGGACGGGACTGCGACGGAGACCCGGTCGCCGGAGCCCGAAACCTCGAAACCGAGGCCGGTGAGGATGCCGGTGGCTTCCTCGTTGGAGACCGAAAGCCCGGTCAGGCGCCCGACTTCGGCGAAGGGGAAATCAACCACCTTCTTCTCATGACCCTTGTAGCCTTCAACGCGGGCTGAAGCTGCCTTGCCGCCGCACATCTCGAGCACCAGTTCGGTGGTGCGCTCAAGACCGGGAACCATGTATTCGGGATCGACGCCGCGCTCGAAGCGGTAGCGCGCATCGGTAATGATGCCCTGGCTGCGGCCGGTCTTGGCGATGTTGATCGGATCCCAGAGCGCCGATTCGATCAGCACATTGGTGGTGTTCTCGTCGCAGCCGGAATGCTCGCCGCCCATGATGCCGCCGATGGATTCCGGGCCGTTGTCATCGGCGATGATGACATTGGTCGGATTGAGCGTGTAGGTGCGTTCATCAAGCGCCAGGATTTCCTCGCCCTCCTGCGCACGGCGCACCACCAGCTCACCCTTGACCTTGTCGGCGTCAAAGACGTGCATCGGACGACCCTGATCGAAGGTCATGTAGTTGGTGACATCGACCAGCGCCGAGATGGGCCTGAGACCGATGGCCAGAAGCCGCTTCTGCATCCATTTCGGGCTCGGACCGTTCTTGACGCCGCGCACCAGCCGCCAGGCGAAACCCGGGCAGAGGCTCTCGTCGTCGAGCACGATGCGGATGTCCTGCGTGGTCTCACCCTCGACAGGGAAGCTCGGGGCTTGAGGGGTCTTGAGCGTGCCCAAGCCGGAGGCTGCCAGATCGCGGGCGATGCCGTAGATCGAGGTGCAGTCAGGACGGTTCGGGGTAAGGTTGATCTCGATGACCGGGTCGTCGAGGCCGGCATAGGCAGCAAAGGAGGTGCCCACCGGCGCGTCTTCCGGCAGGTCTATGATGCCGTCATGGTCGTCGGACATGTCGAGCTCGCGCTCGGAGCACATCATGCCGTGGCTTTCGACGCCGCGGATCTTGCCGACCGACAGGGTCACGTCGATGCCCGGGACATAGGTGCCAGGCTCGGCCAGCGCGCCGATCAGCCCGGCGCGGGCGTTGGGCGCGCCGCAGACGATCTGCACCGGCTTGCCGTCGCCCTTGTCGACCATCAGCACCCGCAGCTTGTCGGCATCGGGGTGTTGTTCCGCGGAAACCACCTTGGCGATGGTGAAAGGCTTGTAAGCCGCCTTGTCGTCGACATCCTCGACCTCGAGCCCGATCGCCGTCAGGCGCTCGCAGATCTGCTCCAGAGTAGCGTCGGTTTCAAGGTGATCCTTGAGCCAGGAGAGTGTGAATTTCATGCGTCTGGTCCAGTCATGATTGGGGACGTTCGACGGAAACCCCATCGAAACGCCGAAGATCATCGGTCATGTGGAGGAATGGCAATTGCCTTGCAACAAAGGCATGCGATTTCGGCGGATAGCGTTCCGGCTCGTCCATGAAGCCCAGCGCCAAGTAGACTTCGTCGGGAAGCCGGTCGTCGGAATAGCCGATCTGGCTGCCGCAGTGCTCACAGAAGCTGCGCATCATTCCGCCGGCGCCGCGCCAGGTCTTGGGTTCGCCGAACCATGTCAGGTCGTCCTTGCGAAAGCCGACGAAGGCCATCACCGGCGCACCGGTCTGCTTGCGGCAATCCCGGCAATGGCAATAGGACTGCCAGACAGGCTCGCCCGAACTCTCGGCCGAGATCAATCCGCAACGGCAGGATCCCTGGTGCTTGCTCACCCGCTCAGCCCCCCGAACAGGGTCGGCATGTCGAGTGGGCGGAAACCGTAATGGTTGATCCAGCGCACGTCGGCGTCGAAATAATCTCTCAGATCGGGCATGCCGTATTTCAGCGTGGCGATGCGGTCGATGCCGATGCCCCAGGCGAAGCCCTGGTACTCGTCGGGATCAAGCCCGCCGGCGCGCAGCACGTTGGGGTGGACCATGCCGCAGCCGAGGATCTCCATCCAGTCGGTGCCTTCGCCGAACTTGACGATCGGGCCGGAGGTGCGATCGCACTGAATATCGACTTCGAACGAGGGCTCGGTGAAGGGGAAGAACGACGGCCGGAAGCGCATGGTGACGTCGTCGACCTCGAAAAACGCCTTGCAGAATTCTTCCAGCACCCAGCGCAGATGGCCGACATTGGCGGTCTTGTCGATCACCAGGCCCTCGAGCTGATGGAACATCGGCGAATGGGTGGCGTCGGAATCCTGCCGGTAGGTCTTGCCCGGAATGACGATGCGGATCGGCGGCTTCTGCGCTTCCATGGTGCGGATCTGCACCGGCGAGGTGTGGGTGCGCAGCACCTTGCGCTCGCCGTCTGCGTTCGGCTGGAAGAAGAAGGTGTCGTGCATTTCGCGCGCCGGGTGACCGTCGGGAAAATTGAGCGCGGTGAAATTGTAATAGTCGGTCTCGATATCCGGACCTTCGGCAATCGAGAAGCCCATGTCGGCAAAGATCGCTGTGATCTCGTCGATGACCTGGCTGATCGGGTGGATGCGGCCGCGCTCGGCCGGCGATGAGCGCACCGGCAGGCTGACATCGACGGTTTCGCGGGCCAGGCGCTCGGTGATGGCGGCGTTGCGAAGCTCGGTCTTGCGGGCGGCAATGGCGTCGGCCACGCGGGTCTTGATGCCGTTGATGGCGGGGCCGGCTTCCTGGCGCTCCTCGGGTGTCATCTTGCCCAGACCCTTGAGCAATTCGGACACGGAGCCCTTCTTGCCAAGTGCGGCGACGCGTACGGCTTCGATGGCCGCCTCGTCGGCGCTGGCGGCGATCTCTCCCATGATGGAGGTTTCAAGCGTCTGGTACTGGCTCATGATCTGTGACTACCTGTATTTCTGGCCGTATCTGGCGGGCGCCAGGCCCGTGCTTAAACGAATTGCAACGCATGAGAAACCGGCGATGCCCGGTTGCGAAACGAAAAATCCCGCGCCAGCCGTGCCAGCGCGGGATCCCAAAATTCAAACTCTGCGGGAAACGCTGGCTTAGGCGACAGCGCTTTCAAACTCGTTCGGAGTCTTGTCCTTGAGGTATTCGAGCGCCTTCTTCGAGGCGGCAACCAGAACACCGAATGCTTCCGCGTCATGGATCGCCATGTCGGAAAGAACCTTGCGGTCAACCTCGATGCCGGCCTTGGTAAGACCGTCGATGAAGCGGCCATAGGTCAGGCCGTGCTCGCGCACAGCTGCGTTGATGCGCTGGACCCAGAGGGCGCGGAAATTCCGCTTCCGGACCTTGCGGTCGCGGTAAGCGTACTGCATCGACTTGTCGACGGCAGCCTTCGCGGCGCGGATGGTATTCTTGCGGCGTCCGTAAAAGCCCTTGGCTTTCTTCAGAACCTTCTTGTGTTTTGCATGGGCGGTGACGCCCCGTTTTACGCGTGCCATATCATGATATCCTTAAAACGCTGGTCCCGGCTCTGCTTACAGGCCGTTGGGGAGGAACTTCTTGACGATCTTGGCGTCAGGCTCGGAAAGAACCATGGTGCCGCGTGCGTCGCGAATGAACTTGTTGGACCGCTTGATCATGCCGTGGCGCTTGCCGGCGGCTGCCGCGAGGACCTTGCCGCTCGCAGTGATCTTGAATCGCTTCTTGGCAGACGACTTCGTCTTCATCTTGGGCATTTCGCTACTCCTTGTCAGACCGCATGGGTGCCTGAGCGACACTGCAGGGTCATTTCTTGTTGGGTGAGACAAAAAGGGAGAAGGCCCTTTTCATCTAGCGTTGGAAACCGCCTCGGCATGCCCTGCCGGCCGGTTTGAACGCGCGCCTTATAGCCCTAGGCTGACAAAAGCGCAACGGGCGTTGCAATGATTCATCCTGATAAAAGCAAAAACCGGCCTGGCATCAGCCGGACCGGTCTGCATCAGGCGATCGGTGCTGTTACTTCGGCGCCAGAACCATCATCATCTGACGGCCTTCGAGCTTCGGTTCGGCTTCAACCTTGGCGATCTCGACGGTGTCGTCCTTGACCTTCTGCAGCAGCTTCATGCCGAGTTCCATGTGGGCCATTTCACGGCCACGGAAGCGCAGGGTCACCTTGACCTTGTCGCCCTCGTCAAAGAACCGGTTCATCGCCCGCATCTTCACCTGGTAGTCATGGGTGTCGATGTTGGGGCGCATCTTGATCTCCTTGACCTCGACGGTCTTCTGCTTCTTGCGCGCCTCGGAGGCCTTTTTCTGCGAAGCGTATTTCAGCTTGCCAAGATCGACGATCTTGCAAACCGGAACATCGCCCGCGGAATTGATCTCAACGAGGTCGAGGCCAGCTTCTTCGGCCATGGCCAACGCTTGCTCGGTCGGCACGACGCCGTGGTTCTGGCCTTCGGCGTCAATAAGCTGGACCTGCGGGGCCCGGATATTCTGGTTTGCGCGGGGGCCTTCGTTTACGGTTGGCGGCGCTCTGAATGGTCTGCGAATGGCTTTGGTCTCCTGATTAACTCGTACGGTTCAGCCGGTTGCTGCGCGCGAGTATATATGTCTCGAGCGCAATGTCGTCATCGGCTGGCCGGTGTCAATAGCATGGCTTTGCGAAAAAATCACCATGGGCTCGGTAAAGCGCCCGCGAATCTTGTAAAAGACGTCGAAGCGAAACTACGGGAGTTGAACCAGCATGACGGAACCGGTCGCCAGCAAATTGGATGTGGGCAAGGGCGAGGAGGTGCGATCCATTGCCGCCCTGACCCGCGCGGCAAAGCCAGAAGGCGCAGGACTGCCGGGCGTTGTCTGGCTCGGCGGCTACCGCTCCGACATGACGGGGTCAAAGGCCGAAGCGCTGTGCCAGCAGGCCGGCAGCAAGGGGCAGGCCTGCCTCAGGTTTGACTATTCCGGCCACGGGGCTTCCGGCGGCAGCTTTCGCGAAGGCACGATCTCGCGCTGGCTTGAAGAGAGCCTTGCAGCCTTCGAGCACTTTACCAACGGACCGCAGGTTCTGGTCGGCTCGTCGATGGGCGGCTGGATCGCGCTGCGCATGGTGCAGGAGCTCAACGCGCGCGGACAGGGCGACCGGATCGCCGGCCTGGTGCTGATCGCCCCGGCGCCGGATTTCACGCTGGAACTGATGGAGCCGGAGCTCACCGATGAACAGCGCGCAGCACTCGAGCGCGACGGGTTTTACGAGGAGCCGACACCTTACGGGCCCGACCCGAACGTGTTTACCCGAGCCTTGTTTGAAGACGGGCGCAAGAACCGGGTTCTCGACGGGCTGATCGACACCGGCGCGCCGGTCCATATCGTCCAGGGTATGGCTGATCCGGATGTGCCGTGGGGCCACGCCTTGCGGCTGCTCGAGCATCTGCCGTCGGAAAACGTCACCCTGACCTTCATCCGGGACGGCGACCACCGGCTGTCGCGGGATGAGGATATCGCCCGCATCCTCGCGGCCGTGGACGGGATCGCCGAAAAGGCCTGACCCGCTCCGGGGCAGGTCCGCCGGTCCGCAACCGGCCCGACAAGCGTTTCCCGGCGACTTCATGATCGCCTGCCGTGGCTCCGCGGAGAGGCCGCAACCCGGGCCCTGCGGCGAAGCTGTGATCGAAAAGCCTCGGCTGGTAACCATGTCCTGACAAGACCCCGGCCGCGCAATTGACTCTTCGGCCCATACGACATTAACTCTTTGTTAACGTAATGGTACGGCGTGGAGTAGACCGGCGATGTTGTTTGGACCGGGACGAGCAAAGCGGGCAATGATTGCCCTGTTGGCATCGATCGTGTTGCCGGCGGGAGCCTTTGCCTCGGGCCTGTCGATGCAGGTGGGCCGGATCACCTCGCAGCCCATCGGCCATTACGAATTCTGCAAGAAATTCAGCGCCGAGTGCGAGCCGGTCAAAGGCTCGGGCGCCGCGCCAAAGGTCACCGATTACGGCTGGGACGTGATCCGTGAGATCAACCGTGCGGTCAATTTCTCGGTGATGCCGAAGACAGACCTGGAACTGTTCGGTAAGGAAGAAGTGTGGACCTATCCCACCATTGCCGGCGACTGCGAGGACTATGTGCTGCTCAAGCGGCACATGCTGATCGAGCGCGGGTTTTCTCCCTCGGATGTTCTAATCACTGTGGTGCGCAAGCCGGACGGCGAAGGCCACGCAGTGCTGACGCTGCGAACCTCCGAAGGTGATTTCGTGCTCGACAATCTGGTCGACGAGGTCAAGAGCTGGCGCAAGACGCCCTACAGCTACCTCAAGCGCCAGGCGACCAACAATTCCGGCCGCTGGGTAACGATCGAGAACGGCTCGGACGTTCTGGTCGGCGCGCTCAAGTAGGCGGGGCCAGCCGCTTTTCCGCCTTTCCTGTTCTTCACGACACTGTGCAGGTTTTGCCGGTCAGCCCGGCGAGGCGGCCATGGCCGAAGCATTGGCGTTTTTCTCAATCACGACCAGGGCCCATGATGCTGCGACACTTAACGCGGCCACCAGCATGAGGAAGGTGAACGTCATCCCGATCCCGGCATGACTGAGGACCATTGCCGTGGAGACCGGGGCGCCGGCCATCGCAAACAGCCGCACTGTCGCAAGTTTGCCGGTCAGGGCCCCGTAGCCTTCAGTGCCATACAGGCGCGCAGGCAAAATGGCCCGGGCGATGAAGTTCAATCCTTGGCCGATGCCGAAGCTGACGGCAAAGACGATGACAATCAGTTCCCCGTCAAACCAGAGTCCGGCCACAAGACAGGCGAGCCCGAGCAGCAGCGTCGTGCTCGAGATCACGCCGACAATGGAGGACGACACCCGCTCGCCAATGAACATTTCTATCAGCCGTGCCGCAACCTGCATCGGGCCAATGACGGCGCCGGCCACGGCTGCCAGAGCGGCTGCGCGGCCCATCTCCTGCAGGATCAGGAAGAATGACGTATGCACGGCCGACATCAGAAAACTGCCGCCGGCAAAAGCAACGGCCATGGCCACAAAGGCGCCCTTGCGATTGTCTGGCGCCAGCAAGCCCGGATCCCGGATCGACCGCTCCGCAGGATCACTCGCCGCTTGCGGCCTTCTCGCGCGGGGGATCATGATGTGGATCGGCAGGGCGACAGACAGGTTGATCGCCGCCAGAACGAGACAGACGCCGCGCCAGTCCATGAAGCCCAGCAACCAGTGAATCAACGGCCAGAACACGGTTGAGGCAAAGCCCGCCACAAGGGTGACATGGGCGATGGGTCGCCTTGCATAGCGGCCATGAAGGGCGGTCAAGGCGGCAAAGCCGGTTTCGTACTGAACCATGCGCGCCGAGAATTCGATCAGCAGCATGGCAATGGCGAAACCCACCATGGTATCGATCGAGGAGAGGTTTGCCAGTGTCAGAGCCGCCAGGCAGGAGCCCGCCACCATCACCGGACGGGCGCCGAAACGGTCCATCGCCTTGCCCACCAGCGAGGCGCTGATCGCACTGGTCAACAGTGCCGCGGAGAACACGCCGAACACGAAACTGTTGCTCCAGCCCTGTGCGCGGGCAATTTCGGGTCCGAGGATGGCGAATGGATAATAGAGCGTGCCATATCCGATCGTCATCGACACGCCGATCAGCAGGGACAGGGGTTCTACAGCACGGACGGGATGGTTCACGAGGCTTGCCGGTTTGTTTGGACGCACAATGCTTTTCGAGGATTGGCGTGCCTGCGGCCGTACCGCCCCCGGCAACAAGGACATGCCCGGCAGGTCATTCGGCCTGGAGACCCATCCCCGCAACCCGGCGCAGGAACTCGAGGAGTCCGGCATGGTCCTCCCTGGCCGTCAGGGTCTGCAGTTCTGCATACATCTGGCCGACATCCAGACCATCGGGAGCGGACTCCATTGCGACCGAGATCCGCTGATGCGACGTCGGCTGCGCGGCCTCGACCGAAAAATAGAGCTCTTCGTGCAGCTTTTCACCCGGACGCAAGCCGATTTCCCGTATGGCAATGTCCCCATTCGGATTGGAGTCGTCACACAGCGTCAGATTGGACAGCTGAACCATCTTGACCGCCAGATCCCGGATCCGGACTGCATTGCCCATGTCGAGAAGGAAGATCCGTCCGGGGAACTGGCCGCTCTCGTCGTTGCGGCGCGCCAGGCTGCCGGCCTGGATCACCAGCTGGGCGGCTTCCTCGATCGACATGAAGTAACGCGTGGTCTCCGCATGGGTCAGCGTGATCGGCCCGCCGTTGCGGATCTGCTCCTTGAAGAGCGGAATGACCGAGCCACTGGACCCGATCACGTTGCCGAAGCGGACCGCACAGAAAACCTTTCCTGCACCTGCCTGGCGAGCCTTCTCGGCAAAATCCTGAACGATCAGCTCGGCAACACGCTTGGAGGCCCCCATGACGCTAGACGGTCTGACGGCCTTGTCTGTGGAGATCAGGACGAAGACTTCAACGCCGCTGTCATAGGCAGCGGACGCCACTGTGTATGTGCCGAAAGCATTGTTCTTGATACCTTCGAACGGGTTCGCCTCGACCAGCGGCACGTGCTTGTAGGCAGCGGCGTGGAACACGGTCTGTACCGCGTGGTCGCGCATCACACGGCGCAAGAGGGCTGCATCATCGACGGAGCCGAGTACAGCCACCTTCTCGAGCCCTGTCTGTTTGGCCAGTTCCCGGTCGATCTGGTAAAGCGCGAACTCGCTCGAATCCAGCATGACGAGCTTGGAGACCCCGACCGCACTGAGCTGCCGGCACAATTCGGATCCGATCGAACCGCCGGCGCCCGTTACCAGCACCACCCTGCCGCGGGTGTTGGCTTCCATCAGCCCGAACTCGGGCGGCACCGCGTCGCGCCCGAGCAGGTCGCCGATCTCGACATCCCGAATGAGATCGACGGTGTGCTTGCCATCGGCGATGTCGACAAAAGCCGGAAGGATGCGAACCCGAAGTCCGAGATTGCTCAAATGATCGACAACTTCGGCCCTGCGAACCGAGTTGGCGCTGCGCATCGTGACGATGGCTTCAGAAATGCCGTGGCGTTCGATCAGCGGGCGCAGCTCGGCCGGGTTGCGGATCTTGATGCCACCGATGGTGGCGCCCCAGAGGCTCGGGTCATCGTCGACCTGGAAAATCGTGATCCGGTTGCTGCTCTGGGCCAGGGTTGCAGCGATCTGGCGGCCGGCGTCACCGGCGCCGTAGACCAGGATCTTCCTGTGCTGGGCCGACCCCCGGGTCACCTCAAGGATCAGCCAGCGCGATATGTAGCGAAAACCCACGACCAGGAGCAGCGAAAGCAGCCAGAACAGCACCAGAACCGTACGGGGAACGGAGGTGGAGCCCTCCAGCCGGACGACATAGGCGACCATTGCCCAGAATATGGCTGTCAGCCCGATCGCCTTGAAGATGGTCCAGAGCGCATGTTCGCCGACATATCTGGTAATCGAAGTGTAGAGACCAAACACATACATGATCGGAATCCCGATCATGGGGGCTGCCAACATCAGAAGGACTTGATTGAGATCCGGATTGTACAGCGCATTGTAGCGAAGCGAATAGCTCAACCAGACCGCCAGGGCGAACAAGATGAAATCCATGACAACAAGGATGGCTTGCTTTGCCCTGCGATCCGTTGCAGCAAGCCATTTGATCACAGTATGAAACATGCTTGTAGTCTCTTGTTGATGTTCATTTCGCTATCGGCAACGTAAATCAGCTTGCGCGCTCAATGGCACACCCCCCCGCGCTTGGCAACTCGGCAGATGGTCAATCCCGGGCCCGGGGCCTGCTGAACCGGCTTCTTGCCGATCCGCCCCGAACCAAACTGGCTCAGCCTGCTCCGTGCAGGCAGGAAGGCTGCAGCAAGGCATGCGTGCGTCCAGTCAGGCGGTAGGCCAGCAGCCCGACCCATTCCTTGACCCCGACATTGAGATCCTCGAGATTGGCGGCAAAGGCCCAACCGCTGCGGGCGCTGAAAGCGCCGGTGCGATGATCCACCGGATAGGGCGTGATATCGGTCCAGCCGGCCGCACAAAACACGCCCATGCTTCGCGGCATGTGAAAGGCGCTGGTCACCAACAGCATGGGAGTCGATGTCGCCCCGGCGCCCAGGAGCCGGGTCACCATGCTGCCGTTTTCAGCCGTGTTGCGCGAGTACGGCTCGACCAGGAGGCGATTGCGATCAATCCCCGCGGCGGTGAGCACGTCGGCCATGATCTCGGCCGAACCGGGACGAGCCGTGCCTCCGGATAGGCCGCTGCAAGCTCGATGGCGGCAAGCAGCCTCTCGCCGGCCTGATTGACATTGACCATTCCGGTGGCAGCCGACAGTTCCGCGTTTTCCGCGCCGCCAAGCACCACGACGAAGACGGGCGCCGGCGACGCCGGACGGACGGGGAAGCGGTTTTCAAGCGGCGCGAGAAACAGATCGCCGAGCGGAAAGACGGCCAGGGAAATGAACAGCACCAGTTCGGTGACCAGAATACCCATTCCGATGCGCCGCCGGTTGCAGACCAAGGCGAGGATGGCGGCCGCCAGCAGCAGACCGAACCATGTCTCGGGCCTGGCGACGAGCCAGAATGCTTTTGAAAGACTGAAGAAGAGATCGTGCACCGCTGCCCCCGATGGTCACTGGTTCCGGTCAACGATCAATGCCTTTTTGCAGCTTCGACGTCCACTGCGAACAGAAGCATGGATGACTCCGTCCTCACTCACCACGGGAACTTTATCGGCCAGGGGCCTTTGTCAGGCATTGCCGATCAACAAGCCGGCTGCAAAAACCAGCGCGCCGCCCAGCACCACCTGGAATATGGCCCGGCTCCAGGGCGTCTCCATCCAGTGGTTCTGGATCCAGGCGATGGCCCAGAGCTCGACGAAGACGACCGCAACCGCAACCGAGGTGGCGAGGGTGAAATCGGGAATCAGATAAGGCAGCGCGTGTCCCAGACCGCCGATGGCCGTCATGATGCCCGAGGCAAGGCCCCGCTTGAGCGGCGAGCCGCGTCCGGAAATCACCCCGTCGTCATGCGCGGCTTCCGTGAAGCCCATGGAAATGCCGGCACCGACGGACGCCGAAAGCCCGACCAGAAAAGTGGTCCAGGTGTCCCCGGTGGCAAAGGCGGTGGCAAAGATCGGCGCAAGCGTCGATACCGACCCGTCCATCAGGCCCGCGAGCCCGGGCTGGACATAGGTGAGGATGAACTTGCGCCGGTCGGTTTCCGCCTCTTCGGCCTTAACGTCTTCGGGGGTGTGCTCCAAGCCGAGCTTGCGGGCCAGCGATTCATGGCTTTTTTCCGCCAGCGCAAGATCCCCGAGCAACTTGCGCGTGTCGGCATCCTCCGCGCGGCCTGCCGCGGCGAGATAGAAATTGTGCGCCTGCGCCTCCATGTCCTCGGCCGCCTGGCGGATCCGGTCAACCGACTGGTTCTTGATCAGCCAGTCAGGCTTGCGTTCGTAGAAACCCCGGACATGTTCCCGGCGGACAAGCGGAATGCGGTCCCCGAAGCGCGCCTTGTGACGCTCGATCAGACGCGCGCGATGCAGACCTTCCTCGTCCGCCATTTCCTCGAAAACCTTTGCGGACTGTGGGTAGTCCTGCCTGAGGTGATCGGCGTAGGCCAGGTAGATACGCGCATCGTCCTCTTCCGAGGATATGGCGAGCGCCAGTATTTCCTGCTCGGACAGCGAGCTGAAGGGCCGGCGGTTAAAACCCAGAATGCGCGACAACATGACCTTACCCTCATTAGAATGATTCTAAACTACTCGCTACGCATGCGGTTTTCAAGATGTGAAAAACGGCAAAAACGACGCATCGCGGGTTGATCCGCGCAAGCAGCCGAGCCAAGTCTCTGGCGATGACCGAAGCGCGCGACATGAAAGACAGCCTGCTGGATCGCATTGGGCGGTTTCTGGCCAAGCGGCTGCATTCGACCAATCCCGGCTATGAGCCTTACACACCGTCTGATCCCGAAACCCTGTCACGCACGCTTCAGCCCGGGGACATCCTGCTGGTGGAAGGGAACCAGAAGGTCTCCGCGGCGATCAAGTACCTGACGCAGTCGACCTGGTCGCATGCAGCGCTTTATGTCGGCAGCGCGCTCAAACCGGACAACGGAACCGAAACGGAGTATCCGCAGCTGGTCGAAGTCAATCTCGGCGAAGGCTGCGTCGCCGTCCCGCTGTCCAAATACGCCCGTTTCAACACCAGGATCTGCCGGCCTGTCGGCCTGACGCCGGAAGACCGGGCAGCCGTCGTGGCCTACATGGTCGAGCGGCTTGGGGTTCGCTACGACATGAAGAACATCTTCGACATGCTGCGCTATTTCATTCCCACCCCGCCGGTGCCAGTGCGCTGGCGGCGCCGGATGATTGCTTTCGGCTCAGGTGATCCGACCCGTGCGATCTGTTCCTCGATGATTGCCCAGGCGCTGCAATCGGTTCGATATCCGATCCTGCCGGAAGTGACGCTGGCCCCGGGCCGCCAGCATGCCGATTCGGATTATTCCCGCCGCGAGATCCTGCACATCCGGCATCATTCGCTGTTTGCGCCCCGGGATTTCGACCTCTCTCCCTATTTCCGCATCGTCAAGCCGACGCTGGAATACGGCTTTGACTACAAGCGGCTCGAATGGGGGCACAAGCAACTGGCCGAACCGTTGCCCAAGCCCGACACAAGCCCGCAGGCCTTGCCGCGAGGCGATTGACATCCCCGGGAACGAGCCGCAATCGCGCCTGCCGCCGGCGTTCACGGCTGAGCGCTATTGGCGACGGCTTGCATCACGCCTGAGATCATAGTATTGATGTACTGAACATCACTGTGCATACAAACTGCATCGATATAAATCCTTGAAACATGAGCCCGCATCATGATCACCGCCTCACAGCTGCGCGCCGCCCGGGCACTGCTCGGAATCGACCAGAAAAGCCTAGCCGCGATGGCCGGCGTATCGCTGCCGACGGTCCAGCGGATGGAAGCCAGTGACGGCAATGTCCGCGGCACCATAGACACGCTCACCAAGGTGGCGGAGGCTCTCGACAAGGCCGGCATCGAACTCATCGGAGATCACTCGGCCAGCACCGCCGGGGGGCGCGGGGTCAGGCTGAAAACCCCTGCATCCGCATCCGGAAATCCGCACTGAACTTCAATCAAGCCGCGACGGCGACCGCCGACAGCCCTGCCGACGATCCTGCCGCTTAAAGCTGCACAAAGAGAAACGTAGACTCTGGCAATTTTGGCAACGGGCTCTCGGAAATATGCGTCAACCAAAGATTCTCACCACACTTCAGACCTACAGCTGGCAGCTATTTGTCGGTGACCTGCTTGCCGGGGCAACGGCCGCCATGGTTGCGCTTCCGCTGAGCCTCGCCATCGCCATCGCGTCCGGCGCCGGTCCGGACAAGGGAATTGTCACCGCCATCGTCGGCGGCTTCCTGATTTCGCTGTTTGGCGGCAGCCGCGTCCAGATCGGAGGCCCGACAGGGGCCTTCATCGTCGTCGTGTGCAGCGTGATCTCCCAGTTCGGATATGACGGCCTTGTGCAGGCCACCTTCATGGCGGGCATCATCCTGCTTGTCGGCGGCTATTTCCGGGCAGGAAGCCTGATTGCATTCGTGCCGGAGTCGGTGGTGAACGGCTTCACCATCGGTATCGGCATCATCATTGCCACGAGCCAGCTCAAGGACTTTCTCGGCCTGGCCGTCGACAAGGAGCCGGCGGACTTTCTGGAAAGGATTCCGGTGTTGTGGGAGGCACGGGAGACGTTCAGTCCCGCGACTTTCGCCATTGCGGTTGTCACGCTGATACTAATCGTCTTCCTGCGGCGCATCGCCCCCCGCTTCCCCGGCCTCATCGTAGCTGTCGGGGTCGGGTCGGCGCTGGTGGCGCTGATGGCGCTCCCCGTCGATACGCTTGGCTCGCGATTCGGCGAGCTTCCAAACCAGATGCCGTGGCCGCAGCTGCCGGACCTTTCTATCTCGCGAATGACTGAGCTGCTGCCGTCCGCCTTCATCATTGCCTTTCTGGCAGGGGTCGAATCGCTTCTGTCGGCCATGGTGGCCGACAAGATGATCGAGGGACAGCACAGGCCAAATGCCGAACTGACGGCGCAAGGCATCGCCAATATCGGGTCCGCGCTGTTCACCGGCCTTCCGGCGACCGGGGCGATTGCACGAACCGCGACAAACATCAAGGCCGGCGGCAAGACACCCGTCGCGGGGCTTGTGCATGCGGTCGTCATCTTGCTGGTGATGGCGTTTGCCGCGCCCGCCGCGAGCTACCTGGCCATGCCGGCGCTTGCAGGCCTTCTCATCATCACGGCCTGGAACATGACAGAACCGCACAAATGGCGTGAATATGCGCGCGGCAGGAAAAGCGATATCCTGCTGCTGGTTCTGACACTAGTCCTGACGGTTCTTGTCGACCTGACCGTGGCAATCGGTGCCGGCGTATCCATCGGCCTAGCGCTGCGCCTCAAGCGGCGCGGCATACCGGAATCCGATTGGCAAGCGCCGGATCGGTGAACTCCACCCAGAACTCAGGCGGGTAAGCGGGTAGGAGGACGCGAATATTATGTTGGACAGATTTGTGCTACAAGGTCGAGACTTTCTTGACACTCGATCAGACACCTCGAATTATCGCGCTTTACGGCACTGATGGTGCGATTTGAGGTTATGCTCGGCGAGTGACGGTCGTTTTTGGTGTGGGGATTTTCGGTATTTCTACCCCGTTGGGGGCAGCGGGTGTCGTGTGGCGGCGCGTCTGGCTTCGTGAAAGACACAGCGCAACATGTTGTAGGCGATATTGGCCATGCCGATCTTCACCTTCGCCCTGCCGATCCCAATGGTCCTGACGAAGAGCTTCATCTTGTCCTTCTGCCGGGCGAAGACATGCTCGACGGCGGACCTGATCTTTGATCGTCGCCCATTGGCCTTCGACATCGGCTCCGGCATCAGCTTACCCTTCGGTTTCCTCTGGTGAATGTCCGATGTCAGGCCGTTCTTCTCCAGCCACTCTTCGTTTGTCTTCGATCGATAGGCACTGTCGGCCCAGACAGTCGAGGCGGTGTTGTCTTTGGCGACAACGTTCCTGAGTTGCGCACCGTCATGGGCGCTTGCACTGGTCACCGCCCAACCCCGGATGAATCCATGTGCCCGGTCGATACCCGCGTGATTCCTGTAACCGAACATCGGAATGGCAATGTCATGCTGCCTGCTCGTGGCTGATGTCGGCGTTTGCGCCGGCTGTTTCGCCTTGGAATACTTCACCGTCCAACGAGCATCTCGATCCTTCTGTGCGAGCTTGGCGGGCTTGTCCTGCCAACCTTCCGGAATGTCGCCGGCCTTGATCGCCGCCTTCTCGTCCTGGCTGTTGCGCTGTTTTGGTGCCTGGATGATCGTCGCATCGACGATTTGGCCGCCCTTGGCCAAGTAGCCGGAATTCGCGAGATGCTTGTCGAAACGGGCGAACAGGTTCTCGATCGCACCGGCACGCACCAGGCTCTCGCGGAACAGCCAGATCGTCTTGGCATCCGGCACCTTCTGCGACAGCGACAAACCGAGAAACCGCATAAACGAAAGCCGATCCTGAATAACGAACTCGGCCTGGTCATCGGAGAGATTGTAAAGTGCCTGCAGCACCAGAATCTTGAACATCAGAACCGCCGGGAACGGGGGACGTCCGCCTTTCAAGCCATCGGACCGCTTCAGCGCTTTCGCCAGCGGCTTCTCGAACACCAGCCAGGGTATGATCGTATTGAGCTTCTCAAGCGGGTCGCCGACCGCGCTCAACCGCTCATAACGCTCGTTCAAATCCCAAAATCCCGGCTGCCCACGCATCATCCGCTCCTTGCAAATCGCACTGAACGGATTGAATCACAAACTGCGCAAAACGAGGAGGTATTTCGAGGTGTCCGATCGGATTCGACCCGGATAACCCGAGGCCCTCATCGTTGAAGCGATGCAGCGATGGTGGGCACGGCAATGCTCAAGCGCGGTTCGCTTCTCTGCTTCAGTAAACTTCGGCGTTCGAGCCGCTCAGAGAACACGCAGTCGAGACGCTGCTCGTGCTCGTGGTACCAGCCCCTCAGGGAATTCTTGCCGGGATAACCCAACTGGAGAATAGTCGCCTTGGCCCGCGTGCCATGCTTGATATGCAACGAGAATGCGCGAAGCGTGTTTGCGTCGGACTACATGAATTACCTCCTAGTGGTCCAAGTTTTCATCCGCGTCCCCCGGCTCAGTTCTGAGCGGAGATTAACACCCTCACTTCAATACACGAGCCGCGAGGGTGCGGTAGTCCAGAAGGCGCAAGGCAATTTCGAGGGATCCCGCCGCCATCGGCGCCAGTGCCGATGAATTCTCTGAGATGCCGCGGAATACCGCCGGTAGGTCGTTCGTGTCTTTCAATAGCCAGCCGTTGCCGTCCACGAATGGTGCATGGCTGGGTACGTCTTCCAGCACAACCGGGCACCGAGCGCACAGTGACATCTGCATTGTGGCTGATTGCGTGCCTGGCTGGACATAAACGTCTGCCGCGCATAACAGATCGCTCAACTCTTCCGGGGATTTCCAACCAAGAAAACTGATCCGCTTGTCGGCATCTATCAACGCCTCGGCCTTTTCGCGCAGTTTCCCGTCGAACGAACCGGCAAGGACAAACCGCATATTGTCGCCTTCTGTCCGGCTAAAGGCACACAGGCTCTCTAGCACTTTCTTGCGCGCGCCCATCTTGCCCGATTGGAGAAGCATGGTTTGCCCCTCTTCGATGCCGGCGGTTCTGCGGCCACGTTCGCGGCGCGCTTGATACTCTGCGTCGTCAAATACCCGCCCGCCCAATGGATAAAACTCAAGCTCTTGGCGCGGGATATCGTACATCGCGCCGACGAAATCCATTGTCTCGAGCGAGACGCAAAGAATCTTGTCGAAATATTTCTTACAGTTCCGGATGATTGAACCATAGTAGAGCTTATGCAGCACGTGCTTCGAGACAAAAGTCCTGGCGCTATTGTTGTGGTCTTCGTGGCTGTCGACGTACAGTTTGACCGATGGCTTCTCCCGCTTGTATTTGCTTACTGCGTTCAATTCGAAGCCGCACAGCCCGTGAAACAGGATGACGTCGGGGTCGATCTCTCTAAGAAGCGGCAAAACACCGGAATGCAGGCGAAGCTTCCGCATCAACTTTTGCGGCAGTAATTTCCTATAGGGCAACCGGATGACTTTAGCGCCATCCTTTCCCATGTAGGTGGATGGTTGCACATATGTCAGCCTGCGGTTGGCATCGAAATTCTCGGTTGATGCGATCACCGTGACATCGTGCCCGTCGATCACGTGTTGCCGCACGAGCTCGTTTTCTTGATAGGCGTAACCGTCGATGTAGAAACATGACAGGCAGGCATGAACGATCTTCAAAGAAGACCCTCCTGTCGCAGCAGCAATTCCGGCTCGGGGAACAAAGGCGCCAGCCGCCTCAGTTCATCATCCGGCAAGTTCCACCACTGCAACTTTAACAGGCCCTCCATGACTTCCTTGCTGAAGCGCATCCTGACGACGCGCGCTGGATTACCGGCGACGATGGCGTAGGGTTCGACGTTCTTTGTAACGATGCTGCCCATTCCCACGACCGCTCCATGGCCGATCGTCACGCCGGCCTTGATAAGTGCCTTTTCACCGATCCAGACATCATTCCCGATTGTCGTCCTAACCCTCCAACGATAGGGGTGCTTTGAAAACTTTGTCTTCACGCTGTCGCGATGAGCAAGAAAAACAGGACTTGTGGAGACGTACTCCATTGGATGGCGTGCACCTCCGATCGTTACGCTTCCTGCTATCGAGCAGAATGCTCCCACATCACAATCGACAACGGTACAATCATATCCACAAAACGAGTGTCGATCAAAGCGCGACCGAACCACTGTACTTCCCGACTCAACCTTTGATGTAGAGTGAATGGCGCTGTCGGCAATTGCGCAGCCGCGCGACTTTTTCAGCATCCGCGAAAAAATGTAACCTATCGAACTCATTCCAAATCTACCTGTATATCGTTATTATTCAAGGCTGCTCCCACACAACAGTTTGCCAGCGCTATTGCCTGATGACTTCGATCTTACAAGCCCTCCAAGTCAAAAATGCATGGACAAATAGACTCAAGGACCAAACACATGCAAGCAGCACCAGAAACTGTCCAAACCGCAGCGATAGATAGTAGGTAGTACCCGCAACAAAAACTACAGCGCATAGCCGGGCTGCATCCCAAACCAATTGCAGTCCGGCCCGGCCCAGATAGCTCAATGTCATCGACACAGGTGTCGTGACGAAGTCTGTGAGCAACATAAGCGCAAGCAGTGATGTCACCGTGCCGATGTTTGCCCAGCGCTCGCCGAAAATCAATGTTCCACCAAGATGCATTACGGTGACAAGGAAACCCACAACCATAATCCCAACCACGAATAGCTTTAGGAGCATAAGCAAGTACTCCCGAGCCAACTCTCCCGCTGGCTTCTTTAGGTAGGACCGGAACTCTGATGCATAGACCTGAGCAACAGCCTGTCCAAGCATGCCAAGTGGCGCGCCGCAAGCGCGCATTACAAGAGCATAAAGGCCCGCTTCGTAGAGACCATAGATATAGCCCAGCGCCAGAACGGGGACTTGCTGAGCAGCAAGGTTGAACAAGGCTGCAGGCGCAAGCCAAGCCGGGAAGCGACGGTAGGTGCGAAATGTTTCCTTCAAGTTTGCGCCGCGTTTCCACAAGATCATCCACCCGCGAGCACTCAACCGCCTCATGCCGCTGATTCCGCCGACGAGATAGCCGAGTACTTGCGCCCAGATCATTCCGGCGGAACTGAACTGCGCCCATCCGAACACCAACTGCATGGTGCCTGCTGTGCCTCCCTGGAGCATCTTATTCTTGCCGACACTACGAATGGCCCGCTGCCGTAGGAGCAATGCGTTAATCAACTGCGAAAAAGCGAGACTCATGGCAATTGCGGGGATTGCAACGAGAGGGAACTCATTCCAAGCGACGCCACTGGGCAGCATCCATGAAGGAAGGACTTTCAAAAAGGCAAGCACAATTATCGAACTCACGGTGACCAGCATTCCTCCCAGAAACGCTATCCGAACCGCATCCACGGGTCCACGTGCGATGGGTATCGCGTGTTCGAGCCGGCCTGTGCCCACGGATCCGATAAGAGCGCCAAGACCCAAAACAACTGCGAACGCACCGAACTCCTCCGGTCCATAAAGGCGCGTAATTATTGGCGAAATCAACAACAGAAATCCCTGCGCGATCCCCGAGCTGATAGTCAAGAACATGTAGCTTGATATTTTTGACTTCATGCTAATGCAGTCTTTCGAATAATGTCGCAGCCGAAAATGTCCTCCGGCTGACAATAGACGCTACCCGCTTCTAGGGCGTCAATCTCGAATCAGGGGCTCCTCTGTACAGCCAAAGCAGTAGCACTGATATCCCCAAGCCGTGACTCAAAAGGCTTGTGAACAGGTCGCTGTCCGCTAGCGCCGTACGCAACGGACCTATGGTTAAGGCGGCAACAAACCATAGTGGGACACCTGATCTTACGATCATATTGAGCACGCTCAGCACCAGACCGAGCAGCGTGGCATACAAAAGCACACCAAAGACGCCTGCTTGAGCAAATCCTGCAGAAATCAAACCTGTGTTCGCGGCGCTGTTGGAACCGGGCACAAAATAGTCACCAATAAGACGTGGCAGGTTCACTCGCAGATACTCGCCACTCGAAAAAGAGGCAAGTATCTTGTCTGCCCAATAAACGTGAGGATGAAATGTAAAATAATCAAACCATTGAAATGTAAGACCGGATGGCACAAAAAATGCGCGCCTGATTGCAATCTCGGGAAGACTCTCGACACCCAGCGTTTCAAAGACTAACAAAGCAGATAGTAGACCCAGAGCTGCCGCATAGGGCATTGGTGTCATTTCCTCGATGCGATCGAGATAAAACCAGATAGCTATCGCCAGGAATGGCAGGAACAGCACGATGCGGTGACTGGTTAGACCAAAAAAGACGAACTGCGCGGCCAATACTAAGAACAACCATCCGTATTTCTGGCGTTGCAGGCAAACACACACAAGGAATATGGAGAACACCTTGTAAGCCCAAAGATTGAGGTAGGAGAGCACTCCAACATCAAGCAACTCTGCAACCTTATCTCTATATTGGTACACCTTCCTCACATCGATATTGAAATATTCAAAAGCGCCCGAAAAATAGGCCCATGCTATTAGGTAAAGCACCCCTATTATCGAGAATGCGGTCGCGATAGCACGACCGCCAGGAATTGGAACTCGTGAAAAAAAGTCAGGAATGGGGATTCTCGACGTAACATCGATCAGAAGCAATGCAAACATAGCGTAAAATACTGGCGCAACCGGACGGGCAGCATTCAGTCCGTACTCGCTGGTAAGAGGCGCAATCAAGAAAAAAGTCGCCATAAAAAGGAAGACGTTTGTCACATCCCGCGGTCGATGACTTAGGATTGTAGTAAAAATGATAAACGCGATCAATGAAAAAATATATCTCCCGACATGAACGTCATACCAAAAGTTTATCGGCGAATCGAATTTGAATACAGGATTCAGAAATCTCTCATAAGAAATATCAAGCATGATACGAAACAGGAGAAACCCAATCAAGAGCGGAATATTTTCCCCTAATATTACAATCGTATTTCGAATTTTTGCAATCAAGACCACCTCCTATTTCTATATCAATTTGCTCGACTCAATCTAGTTGCCTTGAATTGGATTCAACATGCGCACGACGCCTATATATAGGACTTCTCATCGATGATGCTTTTCATTTTCTTTATAGCATTCTCTAACTCTTCTATTTCTGGTATTGAAAGTTCCACAGGATCTATGAAAGCCAAGCTTTTGGGACGCGAAATAACAATAGCCCGCGAGTAGTCTGCGGCGAAATCAAACTCGAGGTTCGAGAGTTCAGATCCAACCACATCGCCCAAACGAATTCGATACTCCTCACCTCTCTTTGCCGTAAACAAACAATCAAATTCATATGTGTCTATCTTCCCAATCAAACCATCCCCATACTCTAGTTTGCACGGTAGGAAACTAAGCATTAGCCCTTCGGGTAAGGAAAGCTTATAGGAGAGCACAAGAAACCATCCCCATGGCGCGCGCTCACGCTCGACACGCGTGATTGTGGGCCCAAATTCTTCGAATACCCTCATCGCGATTGCCCGCTTTCGTTGAGCAGTCTTTCTTTCGGCTCTCGCTGCTTCAAGCATCTCCGGATCGATTGCTGTGAGTTTGGATCTCAAGACATTGATTTTCGATCGCTCCTCGTCAGCCGCGCGCATGATCTCGCCCATCATAAACGTTCTTACTCTCGGTTGGGTCCCATAGCGCGACTTAAATGTCTGCTCATCCAAGCGCCCTAAAGCCCATTGCAATATGATTCCTTGTCGTTCGGTGATTTCATTCATCGCCGCATCGCGAGAAAGCGTGAAGCCACGACTGTCGAACCCATCCGCTACATTCAAGGTAGCCTGAAGGCCGGCACCAGGTAGAACGGCCGAAGCTACGCCAACAAGCATGAGAAGCCCAGCAACAACAAATGTCCAATAAAGCCTAAGGCGGTCGTGATTCTGTTCCATTTACCCTCTCCAATTTCCAAAGACCGGAGTATGCGCCTCGGTTAATATTATGCCAATTCAATACCGGTAAGGTCAAAGACCTCTGCCCACTTCGCTGTTGAATAGAGCCGCCACGTTAGGCCTTGATTCAACAGATCCAACCTTTCCAATCCTAAGGCTTCAGGTTCACAGATAGACCGTATCAACTCAGACTGCGCAATGGCATTATTGATGGTCTCTGAATGTCGTTGCATCCAGCGGCTTTCAGGAGATTCAAAGCCAAACTTGTGCTTACGCCATATGATTTCCGCCGGCATCCTGGGCTCCATCACCTTGCGCAGGATATGCTTGCCCCAGCCATCGGTGAGCTTGAACTCCGTGCGAATGGAGGTCGAGAGTTCGACGAGCCGGTAATCGAGGAAGGGCAGACGTGTTTCAACGGCATGCGCCATCGAATTCTTGTCCTCATAACGCAAAAGCACGGGAAGGTTTGTCCGCTCGATTTCTCGCTTCTGAACAGCGAAAAGGTTCGTTGCGCAGGATGCCGAAGCCTCGTTGTTGCCGTACATCCTCAGTGAATCTGTCTGAAAGAGACCGTTTGGATACTGGATTCCCGAGCGGCGCAAACCAGGCACATGAAAATAGGCCAGGTTCCACAGAAGCGCTTTGAGGGCACCCGGGCGGCCGTTACGGCCAAGGCCGCTCACCACGCGCATCATACTGCCGAATTTTGCCGATCGCAGAGATCCCAGTAAATGATCGGCGAAATAACGCTCGTAGCCAAGCAGGGTTTCATCGCCTCCCTGACCATCGAGCAACACAGTGATGCCGGCCTTGCGTGCTTCCTGCATGACGAAGTACTGCATGAAAATCGAGGTGCCTGCGAACGGCTCCTCCTGTGTTCGGACAACCGGCTCGACCGCGTTGTTGAAATCATCATAATTGGGCTTCACCGTGACCCAATTCAGGCCCGCCTGCTCCACGATCTGCCGGGCGAAGGCGGATTCATCCGTTGCCGGATCTTCGCTGATCGCAGTAATGGCGGAGAATGCCTGGCCGCCGCTGTCAGAGCGGTATATATCGCCTGCCAGTGTCGCTATGCTCGAGCTGTCCATGCCGCCGCTGAGGCATGTCCCCACCTTGACGTCCGAACGCAGCCTGAGCCTTATGGCATCCTGGAACAGGGCGTCGAATGCCTCGAGAGCGGTCCGGCCATCAAGACGGCCGACCTCCGGATTTGCCCCGAGTTCGTAAAAGCGTTCAATCGTGTATGATCGCTTGTCCACCTGATAAATGAGATTGTGACCGCCGGGCAGTTTATTGACGCCGGCAAAAAAGGAACCCTCGATATCCTCGGCTACGCGGGATATAAGGAAATTCATCACAACGCGCGCGTTGGCCTTGCGTTCGCGAAGCAGCGGAAGCAATTGCCGGATTTCCGATCCGAAACCGAAACCTGCCGGGGTGTCGGCATAATAGAATGGCTTCACGCCAAAGCGATCGCGGGAGCAGAAAACCACATTGCGGTGCGGATCGAAAATCGCGAAGGCCCACATCCCATTGAACTTCCGGACGCAATCCGGACCCCACTGCTCATAGGCCTTCAGCAGAACTTCCGTGTCCGAGCCGGAGCGAAACTGATGTCCCAGCGCGACCAGTTCATTCCTGAGTTCGATGTAATTATATATTTCGCCATTATAGGTGACGACACAACCGGTCTGCTCATCCGCCATTGGCTGTCTGCCGAGTTCAGAGAGATCGATGATCGAAAGACGCCGATGGCCAAAAGCTACAGCCCCCTGCGACCAAATGCCTTGATCGTCTCGCCCCCGGTGGGCAACGGCATCCGTCATGCTTTGGATGATGTCGGGGAACGGTTGCGTCCCATGGCTCGCGATGATTCCTGCGATTCCGCACATTCAGGATAACCTGCTGCTCAAGTGTTCCCGTTCGGGACAGTTCATAAGGACGACCCGATGAGGGCCCACGAATGCAAATATGCTTCAACCCCCGGCAGCAGAAGCATGGCTGATGGAGGCGGCGTCCGACAAATCATCTATCTGTCGCGTGACACCGCATGCTATCACAGGCGCCGTTACTGCAACACACACTTCGCCGAGGAGCTTAAGATCGCAAACCGACATCGTAGTCAACGATCATAATCATATTATTCTGTCGATTGCCGGTTCTATCACTTCACGAGTTTGGGTGCAGTACCAATCCCTTGGACCGAAGCCATTCCCTGACAGCTGTCTTGAAGTTGAAAAGTAAATAATTTGAAGGATAGTCACGGAAAGTCCGGGAAGGCTGTTCAATGATCTGATTGAACTCTCGCCTGCTGATCGAAAGCTTATTCAGGACGAATTCCGTATCTTCCTCTGCCTGGCGTTCGTTCACGCCATCGCCGGCCAAGGCTTCAAGCGCTTGTTCCCGGGTCATCTGGCCCGAAAGGATCATGCTGGAGAGATAAGGGCGGCGTTCGTCGTAGCCGAATTTCCGTGGCCGGTAATAGAGCTGCTGCCACTTCGTAAACCGCGATTCAAAATGCTTGCCGCCATAGTACCGGAAGCCAAGCTCGCGCTCGAGCAGGGCAATCGCCTCGTCCTTTACATATGGCATGTAATTGAGCGGCCGAATGACACGCATACGCTTCACATACCTGTTCCAGAAGTAATAGTGAAAGAAACCGACTCGCGGGAAACTCTTGAGCTTCCGTGTCCCAAAGCGCCGATGGACGGCCTCCAGGTGCCTCAGGTCCATGGCGTTGTAGGCCCATTCCTCAGGCATTATCGACTCGGTGGCAATGTTACCGCCGCTCAGCACATATCTCAGACCGTAGGACTGGGCCGTACTGTAGAGGGAGGCAAAGAACGCATGATCCTGCGGCACGTCCTGATTGGCGAGCCCCGCGCGTAGAAAGGCGCGCTGGAGATCGCGCATCTCTTCCCAGTCGACCACCGAGGTGTGCAAGTCGATGTCGAGCTTGTTGACGATATTCTCGATGTTGCGAGTCGCCAGTTCGGAATTCCAGCCACCATCGACATGCACAGCCAGAAGGCGCAAGCCCAGTTCCTTGCGGGCAACATAAGCGAGATACGAACTGTCGACACCGCCACTCAACCCGATCGCACAATCGTAGTCCTTGCCTACGCCTTCCCGCTTGATCTGCGCGACGATGGTATCAAGCATACGCCTTCCTTCGGCGTCGGGATGCCAATTGAGCCGAACATTATCATCGAAGTTGTGGCAATGGCTGCATACACTTTCCGCATCGAAGGATATGTCGGGATCGCTTGTATCCATGATGCATCGGCTACAGATCTGATATTGCATGGGTGATAAAAGTCCGAGGGTTTTTTTGGCGTTCAGGCTGAGCCGGCGAGCATTCGCGCCAGTTCAGCCGCACAGGCATGGCCGAAATGTCCAAAATTGGTCCAGGCAGCTTCACGCTCATTGCGTATTCTGTCCGGCCAATCCGTAGCTTGTTGCGAGAGTTTTATCAATCCGTCCATGACCATGTCCACGTCTGATGAGACAACTACTCCTATGCGTTCACGTATGGATAATTCGATGGGAATCAATCCAACGGCTTTCCAATCAGGATTGAGAACCTTGGGCGGAACATCAATGTAAAGCACGGGCCGCTCTCGCATACATGCGAACTCCATCGCGAAACCGGAGTAGTCCGCTATCATCAAGTCAGCGCTCCAAAGTGCTTTGCTTTCATCGATAGAGCTCTCGAGCGCAAATGCGTCATGTTTCCGCCACTTCTCGACAAGCCACGCAATTTCCGCATCACCGAAAGCAAAGAAAGACGGGTGAGGACGCAGTGTAACCCTGTAGCCGTCTGCCAAAAGGCGCGTAAGAAGCTGCTCTCCGATAGCCTCGAGAATATTACCCTTGCCCCACGACGGCGCGATCAGGATATGCTTCCGCTCATCTGGAAGCGTATCCGCCTGTGGGCGCGTCTCCAAAAGACGTTCGGCTTTTCCGTAGCCGATCATTACCGGGCGCGGGTTTGTTTTTCCGGCCAAGCGGTTCATGGCATTGATCTCTGCCATATGATGCATTCCGCAGCAAAATAGGTGGGTATAGGGATCGAACGTTCCCTTGGGATAAGCCATGTGAAGGCTTACCAGCGAATGCGGCACCGCGATCCGGTACAATGCGCTTGACGGCATGTGCGCTGCCTTCAAGCCGCTTGTTGCCGTGACCAGCGCCTGTGTGCGGAGGAAGCGAAAATACTGGACCGGTAGATTGATGTATTCCGTACCGTCCGGCGTTTTAAGATCGGGTCCGACGAAGGCGCAGCTCAGGCCTTGTTCCCGAGCTGCCATGTAAGCCGGTATGACCCATTGAAGATCGACCTGGCTGCCTGCGGCGAAAATGACCTGGTATACTGATCCCAGCCGATGACGCAGAAGCGCGCTTGCATGGCGAAAACCCTGCCCACCAAACGCGTATCTAAGGAGCTTGCCGACCAGCATCGGGGATTACCTTGTTTTCTATCAGAATCATATTGATGTCCCGGAGCAGAAGCGCATATCGCAGACATCCCAGCCAGGACAATAGCATGCAGCCGATCCAGAAGTTGTTCAGCGCGACCGCAACGGCAAACGAGAATGCGGATATGACGAAGTAGTGGATTTGGGTTTTCAACTCGTAGGATTGACGGTTGAAGGTATTCAGCGAGACCGAAAGCGGCGTGAGATAGAGCATCGCGCCGAAGAACGGGGCGAAAATGACCGAAATCCAGCCCGCCGTCATCCATTCCGGACCAAGCAGGATACGAAACCCGATCGGATAAATCAGTGCGATAGCGAGCGTGGCCGCAGTCGCGGCGTAAAACACCAACCGGCGGGCTCGGATGAACTGGCCGAACATGGCCTCGTTTTGGCTGCGAGCGGCCTCGGCGAGCAGTCCGTAGAAGACCTGGTAAAGGGTTCCTCCGATCAAACCCACCGGTCCGAACCCGAAACGCAATACATAGGCGTATTGCGCGGCGAGCTCAGGCCCGAACCATTTTCCGATCACCACCACCGGGACGTTGTAGGCAATCAGATTCAGGACATTTGACGGCATCAGATAGAGTGGGCCATTCGCGGATGCCCGCAATGTCTCGATCATAGCCGCCCCGGTGTCTCGGGACGCCAGCTTGTTCAACGGCAGACTGAACGCCGCATAACCAAGACCAAGTACCGCCGTCAGTCCCGCCTGCCAGACAATCAGGGTCCCGATGCTGTCCCTGCCGTTGAGAATGAAGGCAGCGAGCACTCCGCTCATCAGGATTGCAGGGAGAATTCTGGCAGCCGCTACGCGGCGAAAGCGATTCAGGCGGACATTGTACATTTCCGCCAGCCTTTGCACTGCGGCGCCGGAGATCCATAGCCCAACGGCCACCCAACTCCCATAGCCGAAAAGCATGGCTGCCGCCGCGAAGAGAGCTGCAATTGGCACAAGAAGAAGAGCCAGAGACTTCAGGTAAGGCCGGAGTTGTTGCTCGGTCACAGCGGGAATAAGCATTTCATAGCCCAGCATCGCTGCAGGCGTCAGTGTTCCGACGACTGCGATGAACACGCTGTAAACGCCGACGTCCGGCAAGGGGTAGACCTTCGCAAGCAGTACGAAGTTAAGCAACTGGATCACTTGAGCAAAGACTGTGCCGGTGGTGAGCGTCCCAACTCGGCGCAAGAGGGTTGAGCTCCTGTAGCGTCGTATCCAACTGGTTACGGGCGGCATCTTCACCATTGCAGCTTTCTGTAGTTCAAGTACACAGATCCGACAACACGCGGTCGCGTAGAGCCTTGTGCATCGTGTAATAATGTCCACCATCGGGCTTCTGCTCCACGGCAGGCATTTCCGCCAAATTACCGCTTTTGCTTGGACCTTGTAGGACATCGATCAAAAGCGCCGCCCTCAAATGCGGATCGTAGCAGTGGATCAGGGCATTATAGAGGACATCCGGCGGCACGCTCAGGCCCGGCCAGCGCGGTTTCTGGTATTCGGCCGTTGCAATCAGTTGTCCGGTGTCGATGCCTGCATCCATGTAGAAGCAACTCGCGCCTGGTCGCTGACGCGTCACGATCGACCACAGGAGTCCATCGGAGCCCCGGACATGAGGGACCACACCTGGGTGAATATGCAGGATCCTGAACTCGTCCGCAAATAACGCCGCCGGCACGCGGCCACCCGAGCAGTACAGGAATGCGCCCACGCCACATGCCCGCATTGCCTTCAGGAGCCGGGGGTCGGCATAATCCTGGATCGTCAGATAGTCCACGCGAGGTGCAAACTCTTCGTAGACCGGCTCCCTGCCGGGCGTGAGCTTGACGGGCTGGTCCTGCTGAAGTCTGGCGGCGAGGTCCGTATCGATGCGAGCCGATCGGTTCCTCCATCGACGCAGAAACCTGGCGGCAAGACGGGTTCCTAACAAACGCTCGAGCTTAACGGCTTTACGGCCTTCGCCAACGTAATCGACGGCCAGGATTACCGCGGGTTGAAGACCGTTTCGCCGAAGGTAGCTCAAATAGGCTTCCACAACCGGGCAACCGCCCCGGAACGCCAAAATTCCAAGTTGAACAGTCTTCATAACGGGCTTGGTTCCAATGGCAACACAACGTCAAGCGAGGCATAAGCGAGAGAGATCAGGTCGTCGGCGATTGCCACGTTTGCCGGGATCGAAAGGCCGTCCATCAACTTGAACGCCGAATTCAGAAAGCGCGCATCGCGGCGAAGCAGGGCGGCCAACAGCATCACCGCGCAAAGCTGATTGACTCCGGATGCGGAGAGAGGTTCGGTCGAGGCCGGGCCGGAAAGATTCGGCCGGTAAGCCACGTAGAGTTTGCGAGCAACCTCGATCTTTCGCCGCAACCTGTCGAGTTGTGCGTCCGAAAGCCGGCCAAGAGCCACCCGCGCGCCGCCACTAAGGAGCTCCTCAAGGTCGAATGCCGGTTGTGCCTCATGCTTTGGCGAAACAACCTCGTCCGCTCGTTGCGAAGGACGGAACGTGTCGATCTGTGCAATTAACGTTCGGATTCCGGCATCCGGCTCGGCTTTGGGGCTAATCTTGGTCATCCTTTCATATAGACAAGGGCAACACGGCGCTGAACAGCATCGTCCTTGTCCCCGTCCTTGTAATAGGATGTCGAGTTAAAATAGCGCCGCGCCAATGAACGCAGCGACCAATGCAGGCTGTGCGGTCCGTGGCCCCAATGAAAAAACCCCTCATCGAAGCGGGCGCCAGGTTTCATGCCGGCCGCTTCGGCCGACGCGGTGATATGCGCCTCCGTGTATTGGCGAAGATAGGTGTAATCATCGAACATCCAGCGCAAGAGGACCGCCCGGGAGGCGGGGCTGAAGGAAATGTAAAGCAGACCGCCTTCCTTCAAGAGAGGCGAGAGCTTCCTCATGAGCGCCGGTACGTCAAGACAAAAGCCGATCGCAAAGCGGATAAAGATGAAATCATATTGTCCGGATTCGCCCGCCGCGGCGACCTTTTGGGTCAGGTCGTCGGCGTTGAAATCGAATGTGAATGTCTTGAGATTCAGATGATCGGCCATGGCGCGAGCGACGTCATTGGCAAAGGCGGAGACGACGGCTTCCGCGCCTGCATTCGTCAGATCGAAGGCGAAGTAGCCCGGCTCGCCGCTGATTTCCAGAACACGCTTGCCCTTCCAGTTGTCCAGCAGCCCCTCGTGCCGGAGTTCCTCCGTGACCATGTCAGATTGCCCGGCCCAGGGCCCCCGGTCGTCGGAGGTAAGCTGGTCCGAATAGTACCGGTAGAAGTCAACGCCTTGCTCCTTGCGTCCCAGAGATCTAAGGAAGCCGTTGAGCTTCGGGACGCGGTCAAATGCGCCCAGGAGAAAGGAGGCCACAGCCTCATAGGGGTAGCGGGACTTCTGGACGCGGGAATAGCAACCGCAATCGGCGCAATCAAACCACGTCGATTTATAGGTATCGACAACACGAACCGAACCGATCCTGCCGCAAATCGCGCATGCCGTATCTGCCGGTTTCCGTGGATCTGCCATTATTGTGTTTCCTGAACATTGTAGAAAGGCGCAAGCGTGCCTTGTGCCGCCATGCGGTGATAGAGTTCCAGATCGCTGACGCTGTCGACCTCGAGCCAACCATTCTGCGTCGGCGCCACTCGCACGTCCCATCCCTGATCTATCTGGTATTGGATAAAGCTGGTCATGTACATGTTGTCGAAGTCTTTGCCATCATAGGTCGCGGTGCGGTCCATGGCGCGATAAAACGCTTTTAACGGACCGACATGATCCGCCCTTATCTTGATCAGACCGAGATACTGGCCCTCGATGTCCGAATAGCTTTGCGGCTTCTTCCCGAGTTCCAGCAAGCGACCTTCCGGTCCAAGCTTCAGGGTTTCGGCGTCGCTGAGCGGATCTTCGAGCCGGAGTTCCCAATATCGCCGCCACTGGCTGTCGATCGCTACCGTCACTGGCGCATCGACGCTCAGGAGCGACGACAGAACACGGCTTTCATAGACAATATCGCCATAACCGATCAACAGGTCTTCGCCTTCATCCATCAGGCTCTCGGCGCAGAACAGCGTCGAAACCATATTGGTTGAGGCGAAACGACGATTGACGCAGACCGCAAGCCCGGTCGCCGCGATCTGTTCCGCCCGATAGCCGGCAACCACAGTGATATCCGAAATTCCCGCGCCGCGAAGGGTCGCGGCCTGCCGCTCAAGAAGCGGTTTTCCGGCAAGTTCCACCATGCATTTGGGCCGGTCGTCGGTCAGGGGGCGCAGTCGCGTTCCCTGGCCTGCGGCGAGAATGAGGGCTTTCAATAGGGGTCTCCTGAAACCGACAAGGCGGGGGCTCGTTAGGAGCTCGCGATACGCCGCATCATATACAGTTCACGCGTACCACGCGCCATCAGCCTACTGCCATCCCATGAAAAATATGGGCGCATCTCTTCCAGCGCTGCATAAAACTCGGGATTATCGACATCGGCGGAATGGGATTCGAAGATGAGGAGGCCGTCCGCATCCATCATTGCATGAATGCGCAGCAGATGGTCCTGCAGCTGCACACGGTAGTTTCCGTCGTCTGTCCAATGCGTAGCGAACGACAGAACGACGGTGTAAAGGCGCGCCGGCTTGTAGTCGAGGAACGAACCGGCAACAAGCCTGACCCGATCCGTCATCTGCAGATAGTGCGCACAATACTGGCCCACGCGGATCATGTAGGGATTTATATCAACACCGTCTGCGCTGCACCCGGTCCTGAAGGCCGAGTATATCGCCAGGAAACCGCAGTTGCAGCCAATGTCTAGGACATGGTCGCTGGACTTGATCAACTCCGCCAGATTGTAAGCGTCAAACCGCTCTTCCGTTCCGCGTTCACCAAAGACCTGAAGAATGCCGAGCGACTGATAAGGGTAGCCGTGAAAATAGGAATAACTATCGTACTCCCGGCTCTGCAGCTTCAGTTCATGCCGGATCTTCCGGTGCAGTTCCGGGAGTTCGATGATGAAACGGTCGGACGTCTCGTCGATTGTGTGCATCTCGGTCAGGCGCACGAGCTTGCGCGCCGCCACGATCATGAACACGCCGAACCTGTGAAGCAGGGACGCGACGGCAATCATGGCATGCCGGACGTGCTGTTTGATTTTGGAAAGGGCGCGTCTTGCACCCGAAATCTGATTGGTCATGCCGGTTTGTCCATCTTGGGTGCGTCGTTTCCAAGGCAAAGCGTCCGCGCCAGAAAGGCCACCGCCTCATCTGACAAGGCGTCTTCCCGTTCCGGGTGCCAGACAATGCCTGTAACAGCAGCGTCTGCTGCGTAAAATGCCTCTATTGAGCCGTCGTCCGCCCGTGCCGCGGCAACAAAGCCGAGCGCCAGTCCATCGGGCGCGATACCCCAGCCATGATAGCTGTTGACCTCAGCGGGACAATCCCAGACTTGAGGCAGGGAGGGGCTCCAGGTAACGGCATGCCGCAGCGCGACATGATTTGCGATCCGTTCCAGCCGCCCCCCTGCCAGCAGGTTTATCATCTGCGCACCGCGACAAACACCCAGCACAGGGATTCGTTTTTCGAGGCAGTAGGCGTAAGCGGCGCTTTCGAAGCTGTCGCGCTCGGGCGCGGTATCATTCGCATCCGGCAACGTTGCGATGTCATTGCCGCCGGTCATGATCAGGCCATCGATCGCCAAGGCATCGAGATAGGCTTCCGGATCCCGAATGCAACTTGCCAACGGCACCGGACAGCCCCCGAGCCGCTCGACCAGCGAAGCCCAGCGTTGGTCGAGCATGTCGCGACGCTCCGCGGTGGCGGAAATGGTGTGCGCACGTTGAGTCAGGCCAATCCGTTTCATGGTTCAGGCTTGTACCTCTATCTTGTGCGCCGCACAGTCGAGAAGGATCATTCGTGCAGCAGCCAATCGCTCAAAGCCTGTTTCTCCGATGCCGATGGCTGCAGGAAGGCCTAGTTCCGCGGAACGAATGGCCATGTGGGAATTCGCTCCGCCATACTGGGTCACCAGACCGCCGATACCATGGGCGAACAGCCAATCATATCCCGGATCGGCCCGGGGGATGACAACTATTTTTCCGGCGAGTTGCACGGCCGTGCTTGCTTCACCGTCAGCCATCACCACGATTTCCGCCGAGAGGCTGCCTTGGCCGACAAAATTCGGCTCGCTCGACGGCCGTTCAAAGCTTTCGAAATCCTCGGGCCTCGTGATCAGCGGCGGCAACTCAATAGCGCGCCTGAGTTCGTAATCGCTTGCCCCTTCTTCCGCCCGGGCCTCCAACCATGCCGTTACATCCGAGAGGTGTGCACCGACGCGCAGCTTGTAGAGATCGCTTATATCGATATGGGACAGGGCCTCGCGGTCGAGATTCGCGATACGGCTGATGGCTGCAAGTGCCGCACTCAGGTTGCGGCTGAAAATGAACTTCGCATATTCCCGGCCTTCGATGGCGCGCCGTACGAAGCGTTCAAAGCCATCGGTGTCCGACTTGATGCCAAGCGCCCGAAGTTGGGCATCGATTTGCTCACGCGCGGAAGGCGACCATGAAAAGGAAGCGCCCGCCGGCACATGGGGCTTTATCATGGGTTTGAGGTAGCGCTCGGGATCGTCCGCATACGCATCTGAAGTTATTTCATAGGTCCCGGGACGAAGATGGCCGTACCGTCCGACAAACGCGTCGAATGACAGCTCGCCTGCGTGCACGCGTCCGCCGTCTTTCTCGAACGTTCCCGTTATCGTCTCAAGCGAATTCAAGAACCTGCTTGTGTCTTCGGGCGTGGTGATCCCCACACGCTCAAGCGAGCGCAACAAAGCCATGGCGACGAATGCTCCACGCGCCAGATGTGCAAAGGCAATCGTCCCGTATCTGCGGCAATCCTCAAGCAGTTCGAAGGCAAGATCAAGCGGCGCCATCAGGCGTTCGTGCGCACAGGAATAACGGTGTCTCAGCGTCTCCAGCATGCTGTAGTCTTTTTCAACACGCGCAATACTGCCATTGGTGATGTCAAGCAGCGCATCCTTGAGCGCTGCCACGTCGGCTTCGGAAAAGCCGTTTCCGGACAGTCTTTCCCGCGCCAGATCGTCAAAATCGAAGGTCAGACACGTGAAAGCGATGTCGAACTCGACCTTGTCGTGCAGTTCCGGTCGTTGAAGCAGGCGCTCAAGATAATGGTCCGCGAGCCTTGTCGCCAATCCGTCGTCAAGGGCTGCCGGAATGAAGGAATTGAAACTTGCGCGGATATCAACATAGGGATGCCCTGCAAAGCTCACGATCAATGGACATGGCTGCACGTCTCGATAGCCATATTCGGCGCGCTGACGCGCCCAAACCTCATCCGTGATCAGATGCCGGTAAAGCGATAGCGCCAGATTACGCGGCTTCGTGCCGACAATCTCCGCGGGGTTCCAATCCGTCATCACACCGAAGACCGTTCGGTTTCCGATGAGCCGGCTGCCGCGTGCGTGGGCGCCCTCGAACCAACGAGCGGCCTCTTTCAGCGCAACGTCTACATGCTCGTCGGAGACATGGTTCCCGCTCTGGCGCACAGCAAGCGGACGGAGCTGGAGCACATGCACGGTTCCCTGCCGGTCCACCGCAAATTCAATGTCGAGAGACGAATGACCGACAAGCTCCTCAAGCTCTGAAATCGAGCGAACGACTTTAGCGATGCGCGGATCGAGCCGTTCCGCGGTCGCAAGGCAACTCCGGCGAATGAAGAGCGTCCTCAGATCCTGCCGGGTGCCGCCCGTGACCCCGTCGGTTCGCGTGCTGCTGTCATCATAGTTGATTACATAATAGGGCGCGCGGTGGGTCAGTGTCCGCGAGAATGCAACACCGCTCAGGACGACCTCGCGCAGCATCTGCTGAACGAGAACCTGATCGGTGGACAGGCTGTTGCCGTAGCTGGCAATCACACGCTCAATGGCCTCGGAGACCTTCCCACCCTCGGCCGCGGGCACATTGAGAATGCTCTCGTAGCTGCCAGCATTCGAGGCGGCCCAGCCATCCTCGGAATGGGCGCTGCTGCGCACGATTACATCGGTGGCGCCATACTTTGCCAGAATGCTCCCGAGGACAGCGTTCCGATCTCCCCACCAGTCGCCGGCGGTGAAGCATATCTGCTCGCCGATAACACTCGAACGGACCAAAGGTCTCAACCGTTCAAGCGTTTCCGCCTTTGTGCCAAGAACGAAATGCGCCAGATCCTGCGGGGCGTTCAGTTCAGCCCAACGTCCACGGTTCTCGACGACCTCCAGGGTGAGGCCCGATGCCCCAAGCCGGTTGATGAGGCCAGGCATGTCCAGGCGTCTGAAGTGGTCGCTGCCCTCTTCCAGCGCCAGCTTCTTGATCGTTTCGACTGCTCTGCCCGAAAACCGGAACACCCCTATCAGTTCGCCATCGGCTTGAGCGGGTTCGATGCCCCTGCCGACTTCAATGCTACCATTCTCGCGCACGAAAACCTTCTCGGCGTCTGCCAGGTCTTGCGGCGAACGACCTTCGTATCGGTGGCGCCACTTGCGGTCGACGCAGAGCACAACATCGGCAGTTCCGTTCACCAGATCATTGACGATTTCCGGAGAAAAAACCGTGTCGGAATAGCATATGAAAGCGTCGCGGCCCGTGCCGAGCGGCGCCGACAGGAGCGAACCAGTGGCAGCGCTTTTCTTCCAGTCAGTGTTGACCGAAAAATTGATGTTCGGATATTCGGCGATGATGTCCTGCAGACGATAACCGCCGACAAAACAGAATTCCGCGTCGTCGATTGCCGAAAATGCCTCGATTACCCAATCGAGAACGCGGCGCGTGTTCCCGGGCGCCCGGACAAGCGCGGACGGATTCTCACCGGAAAAAGGTTTACCCGCCCCCAGTATAATGACTTGCGGCTTGCTCAATGAAATCTCCGATACATACTGCCGTACCGCAGCACAGGGAGCAACGGGGTCCGGTCGTCCCGTTTATACAGTCTCGAGTGCAGCAGCAACACTATCCTGTTCCGCGGGACTTAGGTAACCACTCATCGGAAGGCTCAGAACTTCCGTGGCCACCAGATCACCAACCGGCAAATGGGCATTGGCGTCCGCCACCGCCGGCTGCTGATTTAAGGGCATCGGATAATGGATGGCCGTCGGTACACCTGCCGCAGCCAAAACCTTCTGGACGCGCTCCCGGTCAGCGACACGGATCGTGTATTGAGCCCAGGCGCTCACATTATGTGGCGCAATTGCGGGCAGTGCCTTCACATTTGCGTTCCGCAGAACCGTGGCGTACCGGGCCGCCACCTCCTGGCGGGCCTGCATCTCGTCTTCAAAAATCGTCAGTTTCTGGAGAAGAATGGCTGCCTGCAAAGTGTCGAGGCGGCTGTTCACGCCAACGCGAATATGGTGGTAGCGGCGGTCCTGGCCGTGACGCGCGATCTGACGGATAATCCTTGCGAGATCGTCATCGTTGGTGAAAATTGCGCCACCGTCGCCATAGCAACCGAGCGGCTTGCTCGGAAAAAAGCTCGCGCAGCCGATGGTGGTGAGGTTACAGCTCTTGCGCCCCTTGTAGGTCGCACCGAAACTTTGCGCGGCGTCCTCGATTACCGGAATGCCGTAACGCGCTGCAATCTCGTTTATTGCATCGTAGTCGGCGCATTGACCATAGAGGCTGACCGGAATGATGGCACGGGTTTTCGAGGTAATCGCATTTTCCAAAAGAGCAGGATCAAGATTGAAGCTGCTTTCCTGAATGTCGACATAGACAGGTTTGGCCCCGAGCAGGGCGACTGTCTCGGCGGTCGCTATATACGTGAATCCGGGCGTTATCACCTCGTCGCCAGGGCCAACTCCAAGCGCCATAAGAGCGATCTGCAGTGCATCGGTTCCGTTCGCCACGCTGATGCAATGTTGCGCACCGGTGAACGCCATCAGCTGCGCCTCGAGCTCCCCGACTTCCTGCCCCAGGATAAACCGGCCATGCTCGAGGACGCGCTGGATTGCGGCGTCCATGCCGGGCTTCAAGCGTTGATACTGGCTTTTAAGGTCAATAAATTCCATCGGGAACCTTCTAGGGTTTAGTTTGCGGCCCTGCATTGTCCATTGCGGAGTTCATACCGCTGACCGGTGTGTTTACATACCGTTTCCGCATTGCCCGTCAGCGGCAAATCGAGCCGCTCGCCGTACTGGCTGATCCACCCGATCTGCCGAGCCGGGACGCCAACCATGAGCGCAAAGTCGGGCACGTTGTGATTGACGACGGCGCCCGCGCCGATGAAGGCGTACTCGCCGATCGTCACACCACAAACGATCGTGCAGTTTGCACCCAGCGAAGCTCCGCGGCGAACAAGCGTCGGACGATACTCGTTCTTGCGCTCGATCAGCGCGCGCGGGTTATGAACGTTGGTGAACACCATCGACGGGCCGCAAAAGACCCCTTCTTCAAGCGTGACGTTGTCATAAACCGATACGTTGTTCTGAATCTTGCAGCGGTCGCCGATAACCACCTTGTTGCCCACGAACACGTTCTGGCCCAACGATACGTAATTTCCAATCCTGGCGCCTGCGCAGACATGGACAAAATGCCAGACGCGGCTGCCCTCGCCTATCTGGGCACCGTCATCGACGATAGCGCTTGCGTGCTGGTCGTACCCCATCGCGTCACTTCACGAAGGGATGGGTTAGGTCACCCAGCGGTGCGAGCGCAGCATTGCGGATGTTCGTGACTGTTTCGATGGCCACGCGGTTTTCTTCGACGCCGAATCCGCGCCCCGCCAAAATCTCTTCATAAATCCGGGTGTGAAGTTCTGTGAACCCTTCCGAAAACTCAACATTCTCACCATCAGCAACGACTGCACGATATGTGCGCTTGCCCATCGCCCGCTCGGCCGCTGGCACGTCGTTGACGTCGAGGGAAAGAAACCAGCGCACGCGCGCGCGCTCGTATTCCAGATATCCGGCAGCCTTGCTAGGCGTGTTCAGGTGCACAACGTTTTCCTGCAATGCGCCATAGACGAAGTGCAGCATGTCATAGAAATGCACACCGATATTGGTTGCTATGCCGCCGGATTTTTCGGTCCGGCCCTTCCAGCTCTTCAAATACCAGTTTCCGCGCGAGGTGATGTAGGTGAGATCCACATCGACCTTGCGATCCGCGGGCATGGCGGCGACACGGTCGCGCAATGCAATGATGGCCGGATGCAGGCGCAGTTGCAGGATGGTGTTTATCTTGCGGCCGGTGTCGCGTTCCAGCTCCTGCAAACGGTCGATGTCTTCAGGGGTCAGGACAAGCGGCTTTTCACAAATGGCATCGGCGCCGGCGCGAAGGGAAAATCGCATGTGCGCGTCATGCAAGTAGTTCGGCGAGGCAATTGAAACATAATCCAATCCACGCCCCTGTCGCCTTTCGGCATCGACGAACGAATCAAACTGTTCGAATTCCATGAAAAACTGCGCCTCTGGAAACTGGCTGTCCAGGATGCCGACGGAGTCGTTGATATCCATCGCGACCACAAGATCATTGCCTGTGTCCTTGATGGCCTTCATGTGGCGCGGGGCAATGTAACCGGCAGCCCCGATCAGTGCAAAACGCTTCATTCTTTCAAGCCTTCACAATATGGTCGGCGGACAAACGGTATACACCGCGACTGTCGACGATCAGCGGCGCATGGGAACGGATCATATCGTAATCGAACTGCGCATGATCCGTCGCCAAAAGCACTGCATCGAACCCGGCCAGGCTCTCCGGTGTCAGGACGACACTGCTCAGGTCAAACTTGTGCTCCCGCATCCTGGGGAAAACGGGCACATGCGGGTCAGAGTAGGAAACCTCCCCTCCGGCTGCGCGGATCAGCTCCATGATTTCCACTGCGGGGCTTTCCCGCATGTCGTCGACATTTTTCTTGTATGCGATGCCAAGTACCAGAATTCTCGACCCCTTCAAGGACTTTCTGCGGTCGTTCAGCGCTGCAATGAGCTTGTTTACCACATATTCCGGCATTGCCCGGTTCACCTCTCCTGAAAGCTCGATGAAGCGGGTGTGAAGGCCGTATTCACGAGCTTTCCAGGTCAGGTAGAACGGATCAATCGGAATACAGTGCCCGCCCAGGCCGGGCCCGGGATAATAAGGCGTGAAGCCGAAGGGCTTTGTGGCCGCCGCATCTATCACCTCGAAGATATCGATCCCCATGCGGTCGGCAACGATCTTCATTTCATTGACCAGGCCGATGTTCACGGCGCGATGGATGTTCTCCAGCAGCTTGGTCATTTCGGCAGCCTTGGTGGAGCTGACGAGAACAACCCGGTCGATTGCCTGCCCGTAAAGCGCCTTGCCGACCTCAAGGCAATTGGAAGTATGCCCCCCGACAATCTTGGGGATCGTGTTGGTGCTGAAATTCTGATTGCCGGGGTCTTCGCGTTCAGGAGAGTATATGAGGAATACGTCCTCACCTACGTTCAACCCGCTTGAGCTGATGCGCGGCAGCAACTCCTCCTCGGTCGTGCCGGGATAGGTTGTGCTTTCCAACGACACAGCCTGGCCAGCTCGCAGGTAGGGGACGATCGACTCAGTCGTAGCCACGACATAGCTCAGATCGGGTTCGCGATACTTGTTAAGCGGCGTCGGCACACAAAGGATAAGCGCATCTGCTTCAGTGGCGCGACTGAAGTCAGTGGTGCACACCATGCCCTCTGCATTCGCAGCGGAAATGGCCGAATCATCGATATGCTCAATTCCCGAATGGCCGCTATTGAGTTGCGAGACTTTTCCCTCATCGACGTCAAAGCCAATGACCTTGTAGCCAAGACTTGCGTAACGCAGCGCCAATGGCTGCCCCACATAACCCATACCCAGAATTCCGATCACTGCAGATCGGGATTCCAGCTTGCCCATCAGTTCGGCAAGACACTTATTTTCGGTGAGCTGTTTCACACGTATCCTCGCAGCTATTACATCAACCAATAACGGAGCCGATGGGGTGGGAATCAACCTTTCAGGCTCGGCCCAGTCTGTCTGCTCCTAACAGAGTGGGTATGTCGCTGTCTTCCAGATATCTTCTTCAGGCTTCGCCGCCGCCGTCAGCTTTCCGGTTCCTCGGGCCGCCGCCGCACTGATGAACTTGTGTCGGGCGAGTGTCAATGATGGCAGTGTCCAGAATTCTTCGCAGATTTTTCCTGCGACGGTCTTGGTTTGTGTTTACTAGCCTTTGAAAAGCAGGGTGGTCTCCATGTATCTTTTCGCATCGACCATTGTATGCACCTCGGCGATTTCTTCGACACGATGCACTGACACGCCTGCCAGGGACACCTCGGATCAATGCGTTCTCTCCCAAGTATTCCCGGAGCCAGCACCGCTCAATGAGCGCCGGTCGAACATCCGGCGATGCAGGTTGGGCACCTCAAACTTCATAGCGCCCGATCATGGCTCCCGTCACCTGATGGTTCGCATTGGTCAGCGCTCAATACTCAAGATTGCCGGGACGGCTGTAGCTGATGAGGACCGCCCTGTATGGCCCCTTGAACACGAACATGCTGCCCGCCGCAGCTCCAACAACACCTACCGTGTCGATGAGTTTTTGCATGTCGTCAGTTGATCCCGCGCCGCCCACGAATGTCAACGGCAGATCGACCGCCGCGCGCGCCAGCTTGGCAAGCTCGAGATCATATCCGGTCATGGTTCCGTCGCGGTCAATCGAGTTGATCACGATTTCGCCGGCGCCGAGCTCGGTCGCCTGATGCATGGCGTCAACAAGTGACATCTTCTGCTTTTTCTGGGCATTGTGCGTATAGACGGTGTAGCCTGACAAAACGGCATTTTTCTTCACGTCGATGGTCACAACGACGCTTTGGCTGCCCACCGCAACGGCCATTTGCCGGATCAACTCCGGTCGCTGAAAGGCCGCTGAGCTGATGGAGACTTTCTCGAAGCCAAGGGAAATGATTTTCGCGGCCTGGTCTGCTGTCGTCACCCCTCCGCCATAACAAAGCGGCATGCGGGATTCGACGGCAATGTTGCGTAATACGTCGAAAGCGGGCGCCCTGCCTTTGACCGCCGCGTCGATGTCGATGACCATAAGTTCGTCGACTTGCTTTTCATTGAAGATCTTGACCGCGTTCAGGGGGTCGCCAACATATTTGCCGGGTTTGAACTTCTCGGTCTTGTTCAGTCCGCCGTCGTGGATAAGCAGGCAGGGGATGATGCGTGAACGAAGCAAGGATCAGATTTCCGCAAAGTTTTTGAAAACAGCCATACCGTTGTCGTGGCTCTTTTCGGGATGAAACTGAAAACCAAAAACATTACCGCGACGGACCCCGCAGGGCAGGTCGTCACCGTAATGTACCGTGGCAATGACATCCTCGTCGGAGGCCGGCGCGAAATAGTAATTGTGCAGGAAGTAGAAGCCCCGGCCGAGATTGACATCCGTCAGCAACGGCTGCTGGTCGCGCATCTTGATCGAATTCCAGCCCATGTGCGGCAGCTTCGGGGCGGCGTTGATCCGGGTGTCGTCGATGCGCTGGATCTTGCCAGGAATCCATCCCAGGCCGGGCTCTTTGCCCTCATCGCTGGAATTGGCCAGGATCTGCATGCCGACGCAAATGCCCATGGCCTTCTTTCCCTTGCCGATGACTTCCGCGTTGAGCGTTTCGACGATCCCAAGCCGGGTCAGGTCCTGCATGACAGTGTCGAACGCGCCGACGCCAGGCAAGATGTAGCGCTCCGCATCAGCCAAGACGGCCGGGTCGCCGGACACGACATGCGGAATTTTCAGTTTCTTGTAGATGTTCGCTATGGCCGCGATGTTGCCTGACCCATAGTCGACGATGGCTATCATCTCTTGACCGCTCTCTCCACGCCGATGGCTTTCAGGACCTTGGCTCCGAAATCGAAAAGCCGCTCGCGGTTGGCGTAGTCGCGATAGGTCTTGCGCGGCATGGTATGGTAGTGTCTCAGCTCTTCGACAGTTATGCCGAGCTTTGTTGCAATATACTCGAACTCCTCATCGATAGTCTCGGGATTATAGGCCGGTTTCTCCAGCTGCGACAGCGCCTCTTCCCGCGTCATCTGGTTTGTCAGGATAAGGCTTGAGAATTGAACCCTTCGGGTATCGTATCCAAACCTCGTCGGCAGCCAGTACGCTTCGAAGAATCGGGTGAACCGGGATTCGAAATGCTTCTGTGGATAAGGCATCCATCCGTAGGTTTCGCGCAGTGTGTCGGATGCGAGCTTCTTTGTATACGGAAGATAGTTGAGCGGCTTGACCACCTGCACACCGCGCAGATAACGCAGGTAGAACTTGTGGAACAGAACGCTGCTGAAGGGGTAGGTCTTCAGCTCCCGCGTGCCGAAGCGCCCCTGGATGTCCTTGATCTGCGCCATGTCGGTTCCGTAATAAAGCCACTCCAGCGGATTGCGGACGCATTCGGTTGCGAAGTTTCCGCCGTTCAAGATGTACTTGATATTGTGCTTGTTGGCGAAGTGATAAAGCGTTGCCACGAAGGCGTGGTCCTGCGGAATGTCGAGATGCGGGACGCCCGCCTTGAAGAAAGACAGCTGGAAATCGCGCATTTCCTGCCAGTTGATCACTTCTGTATAGAGGTCGAGGCCAAGCTTCTCGATCAGCATCTGGATGTTGTTGACGGCAATATCGCTGTTCCAGCCGCCATCAACATGGAAAACCAGTGGCCGCATGCCGAATTCTGTGACGGCAAGGTGCAGCAGGTAGGAACTGTCGAGGCCACCGCTCAACCCTATGATGGAGTCGAACGGCTTGCCTTTTCCGGATTTCCGGATGTCTTCGATCATGCCTCGGAAGATCGCCTTGCCCTTGTCGTTCGGATGCCAATTGGGCTCGACATCCTTCTTGAAGGACCGGCAATGATCGCATACGCCCTCGGCGTCAAATTGAATTGCGGAGTCGCTGGTATCCATGACGCAATTCGTGCAAATCTGGTAAGGTCGCATATGTATCAGCCCTGGATGAAATGATCACGGAATTGTTCGGAGTTGTTTGAGCATGCCTTGATCACAGAACAGTCCGTTAGGTCAAGCCTCGGTAAAAAGGGTTCTTCCTCACTTTGTGTCGAGTGATGGTAGCATTCGTGCCCTCATCAGTTCAGGAGCTGCCCGGCCATACATTGCGCGCTTGAGGGTCATGATGCGATTGATTTGACCTTCGGCCTGCCTGTTGCTCCACGGCAGCTCGATTGCATTATTGACGGCATCAATGTCTCTGCGCAGGACGCGAGCAAACCGCATGATCGGAATGAGTTCGGGGTTGATCGCATCGTCGATCCACGCATCCAGTGGTGCGGATTTCTTGCCCCGCAGGAAGCGCATCGCCAGGCGTCGCATCTCGGCGAACGCATCAGATCCCTGCTTCAGGGCATCGACCTTTTTGGCCTGTCGCTCTGTCAGCAGGCCTCAAGGCATGATACACAGCGCCGCGGCAACAACGGGCGAAATCGCATGACCGGTTTCTGGGTCTCGAACCGGCTCCGACTTCAACGCGGAGGGTGGCACATCATCAGCCCGCCGCCAGGTTCCCAGCAAGCGCTCCAGATTTGCGAAGCTGCCAGTGTAACCGCGCTGTTTGACGTCATTAAACCAATGCCGCCCGCAGCGGTTTCCATCCTTCCAGGATTCGGCAAGGAAGGATTCGAAATACCAAGGTGATGTGGGTTTCAACGCTGCTCGCTGCCTGTCAGGCGGAGTCTCGAACTTGAGCCACTTTGCTACACTGCGACGTCCGTAGCCGATCTGTCTGGCGATCTCGCTGTAGGACAGCCCTTGCTGGCGCAAAGCATGGAGCATGTCAAATATTTCCTGGCGGGATTGCCTATGCGCGAGACGGGCGCGACGGCGGTGTGTGGCAGCGTCAACAATTGCGTCCTCCGGCAGGATAGCCCTGCCAGTGGCGCGCCCGGAAAGGCTCATCTGTTCTCCGACGGCCGAGCGAAGGTTCTGGGCCAGATGAAACCGATCGGCGACCTGTTGGGCCTGCGGTGCGCCTTCACGAGCCGCCTGCGCATACAGGCCGCAGCGGTCCCGACTGACAACTTCTATAGAAGGACGATCACGCAGCCACTTTGCCCTGCTCTCGACGCTACGGTCATCCAGTATGTCGACAACCGAGCGGCGCTCGAGGTTGACCATGGTGGTTCCGTAGCTCGTCGCCCGTCGCCAACTCCAATCATCGATACCGACCACCCGTATCTCGGAATTACGTTGAGTAACCACGGCATCCCGCTTCAACTGCCGCAGGATGGTGTCATCACTGACCGGCATGCCGAGTCGCTGCATCAACCGCTCGCCGGGACGGCCGCCGGTGTTATGGCCGAGCAGGCCGACAATCTCTCCGACCCTTCTCGTCCGGCGCGCATATGGATCAGCTACCATCGGCAGTCGGTCGGTGAACGTTCGTCGTGGGCATTCCCGATGTGCACATCGCCAGCGGCTCATCAGCAGCTTCACTGTCACCGACTTGCCCTGGACCGGCAGATCCTAGAGGTTGCGGCGGACCCAACCATGCCGACTTCGGCTTCGCCGTCCATAGTCGGGGCAGATGCCGATCGCGGATCCAGCAGCGGAAACAACCCACCCATCGTCAACAGTGAGCGTGACGCCCAGTATTTAACCCCTGGCCCGGGCGACCACTTTGATTTCTTTTACATGCCCGCCCATAGCGATACCGCCGCTAACAGCCGATGAATCACATAAAGTGAGGAAGAACCGTAAAAAAGTGCCAAGCCGACACATGGATAAGCTGCCAAACCGATTCACCCTTTCCTGAGTCCGAATCTCTCATTTGCGTTTTTCGTCGCGTTCGAAGCTCGTAAGTACACCTACTGGCGCAATACGGCCTCGGGAATGTAGTTGGACACCCCATCGGTTGACACTTGGGTGCCTGATCTGCCATTGACGCGATCAATTAACCTGACCGAAACTTCGCCCCTTCCGTGAAAGCTGGAGTTATTGATTTGCGTGTACTTGTTCTGTACGGAACGCGTCCTGAAGCAATAAAGATGGCGCCTGTCATCCTGGCTCTCCGGAATACGCCCGGCCTCACGCCGATTGTCTGCTTTACCGGTCAGCACCGCGCCATGGCGGAAGCTGTAATGGCGGTTTTTGGCATCACCCCGGACATCGATCTGAACGTCATGACGCCCGGGCAGTCGCTGGAAGGGCTGACCGCCGCCCTGATGCTGGCGCTTCAGGGCGTCTTCGAGGAGCAAAAACCGGATGTGGTGCTGGTGCAAGGCGACACCACTACCGCCATGACCGGCGCATTGGCCGGCTTTTACAAGGGGGTCCGGGTGTGCCATGTCGAGGCCGGGCTTCGCACCGGCGACATGCAACATCCCTGGCCGGAAGAAGCCAACCGCCGTATCGTCGGATTGCTGGCCTGGCGGCACTATACGCCGACCCGTCCGGCAACCGAGAACCTGCTGCACGAGCATGTCGATCCGGCTTCGATCCTCGAGACCGGCAACCCGGTCGTCGATGCGCTGATCTTCGTCCGCAACCGGATGAAGCAGGACGCCTCGCTCCAGGCCCGCTTTCAAGAGAAATTCAGCTGGCTCGACGGCAACAAGAAGATGGTGCTGGTCACCGGGCATCGCCGGGAAAGCTTCGGCGGTGGATTCGAGGCGATCTGCACCGCGATTCGCGACATTGCGAAAACCCCCGACACCGTGGTGGTCTACCCGGTGCATCTCAATCCGAAAGTTCGCGAACCGGTCAACCGGATCCTGGGCGGCGTCGAGAACGTGCACCTGCTGGAACCGCTGGCCTATGACGAATTCATCTACATGATGGACCAGTCTTACGTCATCCTGACGGATTCAGGCGGCATCCAGGAAGAGGCCCCGTCCTTTGGCAAACCGGTCCTGATCATGCGCGGAACCAGCGAGCGGCGCGAAGCCATCGACGCCGGCGTGGCCAAACTGGTGGGCACCGATTCCGGGCAGATTGTGGCGGAAACCACCAAGCTGCTGCAGAATGCCGATGCCTATGCAAAGATGGCGATGGTTCGCAATCCGTTTGGTGACGGAACCGCCGCAGACCAGATCGTGAAGGATATCTTGCAAAATGCAGCCGATTGAGAGTGTTGCCGTTATCGGCCTTGGTTACGTAGGCCTTCCCACCGCGGCAACCTTTGCCCGCTCGGGGCTGAATGTGCTCGGTATCGACATCAGCGAGCATGTGGTCAACACCATCAATGATGGCCGTATCCACATCTCGGAGCGGGATCTCGACATTCTGGTTCACGACATGGTGGCCGCCGGACGCCTGAAGGCCAGCACGGCGCCCCAGCCTGCCGATGCATTCGTCATTGCCGTGCCCACGCCGGTCAATGCCGACAATACGCCCAACATGAAACTCGTCGACAGCGCCTGCATGTCGATCGCGCCGGTGTTGAAAAGGGGCGACATCGTCATCATCGAATCGACATCGACCGTCGGAACAACCGAGCGTGCCGCCCGCTTGCTGGCGGAAGCCCGCCCGGATCTCAGCTTTCCCGACACCAGCCCCGAATCCGCCGACATCCTGATGGCCTATTGCCCGGAGCGGGTCTTGCCCGGCGCGACACTGCATGAACTGGTGGCCAATGCCCGCGTGCTGGGCGGGCTGGATACGGCGAGCTCGGACCGGGCGCTCGAACTCTACCGGTTCTTCGTCAAGGGCGAGATGATCGTCGCCCCTGCCAGGGCGGCGGAAATGTCGAAGCTGACCGAGAATGCCTTCCGCGACGTCAACATCGCCTTTGCCAACGAGTTGTCGATGGTCTGCGAAGAGCTCGACATCGATGTCTGGGCCGTGATCCGTTCGGCCAATCTGCATCCGCGCGTCAACATCCTGCAGCCCGGCGCCGGCGTCGGCGGCCACTGCATTCCGGTCGATCCCTGGTTCATCATCAACCAGGCCCCCGAGACCGCCAGGCTGATGCGCACGGCACGCGAAACCAATCATGCCAAGACAAAGCTGGTGATGGACAGGATCACTGCAGCGGCCAAGGGTCCGACGTCCCCGATCGCCCTGCTCGGACTTGCTTACAAACCCGACATCGACGATCTGCGGGAAAGCCCCTCGCTGGAAATCCTCGACGGTCTCCTCGAAGCCGGCTTCACCAATATCATGGTCGTCGAACCCAATATCGACCGGCTGCCGGACGTCTATCAAGACAAAGCCGTGCGGCTTGTCGAACTGGCGGAAGCAATGCGCGAGTCCGAAGTCAGTGCCACATTGGTCAATCACACCGCTTTCAAACAGACGCGAGAACTAATTGCGTCCTGCAGGCATGTGATTGATCCCGTTGGCTTGCTAAGATAGTACCGTCTGAAGCATTCTGTAGTGGCATATATTTGCTTGCTCGCTCCGAAGGCAATACCGCCTGCTTGAGCTGTGATCAATCCTGCTATTTCCAATATTGGCTGAATTGGTTGAGGTCCTACTTTGAAGCGCGCATTTGATCTGGCTCTGACGGTTGGCTCCGCCCCGCTATGGGTCACAGTGCTGGCAGTGGTCGCCGTTCTTGTTCGCGTCAAGCTGGGAAAACCCGTTTTCTTCCGACAGATTCGACCCGGCCGCGACGGCAAGCCATTCAAGATGATAAAGTTCCGGACCATGACGGATGCGCGTGATGACAAGGGTGAGCTGTTGCCTGACGACCAACGCCTGCCGGGCTTTGGCCGGTTCCTGCGGGCGACCAGCCTGGACGAGCTTCCCGAGCTCTGGAATGTCCTGAAGGGGGAGATGAGCCTGGTTGGCCCGCGGCCGTTGCTGATGGAGTATCTCCCGCTCTACTCTCGGGAACAGCTCCGCCGCCATGAGGTTGCCCCCGGCATAACTGGCTGGGCTCAGGTCAACGGGCGAAACGCCATATCCTGGGAGCAAAAGTTTGCCTATGATGTCTGGTACGTTGACCACCGCTCGATCTGGCTCGACATCAAGATCATAGGCAAGACGTTGAACAAGGTTGTCCGGCGGGACGGAATAAGCGCAGAAGGCAGCGCCACGATGGAAAAATTTCGCGGATGAACCGTTTCAAGCTCGCGATCATCGGAGCCGGCGGGCACGGACGTGTGGTCGCGGATGCAGCATTGGCCGGAAGCTGGCAGAACGTTGTCTTCTTTGATGACAGATATCCAGAAGTCGCCGTCACCGGGGACTGGGCTGTGGAGGGCACCGGTCGGGATCTTCTGCAACGACTCACCGATTTTGACGGAGTTTGCATCGCTATCGGGCACAATACCGCGCGTCTCACCCTTGGCATTGAATTGAAAAGACGCGGTGCGCCCCTGACTACAATCATTCATCCCCATGCCTGTGTGAGCCCGCGGGCTTCATTGGCCTCCGGTTGCATGGTGTCTGCCGGAGCAGTCATCAATGTCGGTGCCAATATCGGCGCAGCGTCAATCATCAATACAAACGCGAGCGTGGATCATGATTGCCATATCGGCGAAGGCGTTCATATTGCCCCGGGTGCTAATCTGTCTGGCGACGTGACAGTCGGCTCCCGCTCCTGGATCGGGGTCGGAGCCACGGTGCGACAGGGAATCACTATTGGCTCGGATGTGGTTATTGGCGCCGGTGCCGTTGTCGTGTCGGATATGGGCGATGGCGTCACTGCCGTCGGCTGTCCCGCCAAACCAAGGAATTGAGAGCGTTTCATGCTGAATTCACCATTCGCCCCCTGGCCAGCCTATACGAGCGAAGAAATCGAAGCCGTCAGCAGCGTGCTGGCTTCCGGCAAGGTCAATTACTGGACCGGCAATTTATGCCGGGAGTTCGAGAAACGTTTTGCCGCGTGGTGCGGTGTTAACCACGCAGTTGCGCTGGCGAACGGGACACTGGCCCTTGATGTTGCACTGCAGGCCCTCGGTATTGGCGCCGGAGACGACGTGATCGTGTCGCCACGCAGCTTCATGGCTTCGGCCTCGACAGTGGCCGTGGCGGGTGCCCGACCAGTGTTCGCCGATATCGAACGCGACAGTCAGAACATCTCGGCCGACACGATCAGGCGGGTCCTGAGTGACCGGACCAAAGCCATCATCGTTGTTCATCTCGCCGGCATGCCTTGCGACATGGACCCGATCATGGAGCTCGCAACAGAGTTTGGACTGCATGTGATCGAGGACTGTGCGCAGGCGCATGGCGCGACCTACAAGGGTCGAAGCGTGGGATCGATCGGCCACATCGGGGCCTGGTCCTTCTGCCAGGACAAGATCATGACGACGGGCGGCGAAGGTGGAATGGTCACGACCAACGATGCCAAGCTCAGCTCGGCGATGTGGTCATACAAGGATCACGGCAAGAGCTGGGAAGCCGTCTACGAACGCAAGCACCCGCCAGGCCCGCGGCTGGTCCACGACACTTTCGGAACCAACTGGCGCATGCTGGAAATGCAGGCGGCCATTGGCCTGATCCAGCTGGACCGCATGCAAGCTTGGACCGAACGCCGGACGGAAATCGCACACGCGCTTGCCGACTGCTGTCGCCAGCATGCCGTGCTTCGTGTCCCGGATGTTCCCGACATGGTGCGACACGCCTATTACCGGTTCTACGGATTTGTCAGGAATGACAAGTTGGCAGACGGCTGGTCGCGTGACAGGATCATACAGGAAATCGTGGATCGTGGCGTGCCCTGCATGCACGGCTCTGCACCCGAGCTCTACCTGGAAAAAGCCTTTGACGGAACCGGCTGGAGGCCCGCACACCGGCTGCCGATGGCCCGGGAACTCGGTGAAAGCGGAATGGCACTGCTGACCCACCCCACGATCACCGATGAACAGGTCAACAAGGCCTGTGATGTGATCAATGAGGTTCTTGCACTCGCAACCGCCTGAAATCAAGCCATCCAGGCAGTGGCTGCAGCCACAATACCGGCGTCGTCGCTGACGCGGGTAATACCCCCCATCAAGGCCGGGCAGGCGATGAGGTAGCGGTCTCCGGCAGCCTGAGCGTAGCTCCTGAAAATTGTCGGCTGGTAGCCGTAGGACAAGCGTGGATCGATCTCATCGTGAATGGTGACGGACACCCATCCGTCAGCGGGGGCGATGGCGATCGCGGCATCCGAGGAAATGCCATTCTTGCTCACACGTTGACCGTCAGCGACACCGATCAGCAGGGTGCCGTCCAGCGCCTTTACGTAGATGTGAAAGGTGAGTGCGGGCGGACGCACCAGGAATGACGTGTACAAGCTCAGGTAGCCGGTGACGGGGCCGACGGTCAGCGGACTGCTGGTCGTACCGCTTCCCGCCGTGACCACGGCGACCCAGAACTCGATGTTATGACGCCGGAACTGCGGGTCGCGGATCTGGTCAATCAACTGCTTGACATCCGCCTGCAGCACACCTCCAGCGCCGCCATAGTCGGCATTGTCGTAGATGAACTTGCCCCGACCCGCGACGGTTGCTCCATTGTTGAGGCTGAGATAGTCCGGCCACGAGAACGCGCCGACATATAGTCCGCCCGCGGCATCCGCACTGAACCGGCCCGCATCGGAGTACAGGTTGAGGGCAAACCCCTCGAGCAGGTTCGTGGCCGGAAAAGTTGCTCTGCCGGTGACAGGATCGATCTTCAGCCCAGTCGTGAACGCTTGGCCATCAGGGCTGACCCTGAGCGAAAGCGCGTTGTCCCCGGTCAAACCGATTTCCGCGCGTCCGGAGAAATCGTCCTGAAACACCAGACTGGCGGTGTCGCCGGAACCGGCCTTGTTCACGACCAGCCGGTGATCCGAGCCGTCATGGGACAGCAAAGTCGAGGCTGACGCCACCGCCAGCCGGTTGATCGGGTCAGCGGCGGCATTGATGCCCAGATAGGAGACGTTGTCGAGATTGAGGGCATTGGTGGCGTTCCAGATGCCGCCGGCGAAATACACCAGATTTGCCTCGCTGACGCTCCAGGCGACCCATCCGTCCCGCGGCTGCAGGAAAATCCATGCGCCATCCTGAAATGCGGCGACCTGCCCTTCGAGACCGCTCCAGGCTGCGCTTGCGTTGTCGGCGACTATGTAGCGATCGCCTTCCATCGGGTCTGGCGGCGGCTCGGTTGCATCCCGGCTCTTGACCGCCAGCATGACCAGTGCATCAAGACGTTGCAGAGCCTCGTTGTGGGTAACCGCCTTTTGCGCCTGCGACGGAAGGATGTAAGGCAGTGACAGGTTGGGCGTCGTGTCCATGGGGCTTCTCCTCAGCTGAGGGAAGGCTAACCCCGACGGCTCACGCGTGGAAAAAACATCTCCCCAACCCGGGTGTCAGACCTGGACAGCGGCTTCCAGCCAATCGACAAACTGCTCGGCAAGATCATCGCGCGAGAACCTGGCTTCGGCCAGCATGCGGCTGTTGCGGCCCATTTTCCGCAGCGCCTCTCGGTCGGCTGCAGCGGTTTCGAGTGCGTTGGCGAAAGCCACCGCATCCCCCGGCAACACAGTGAAACCACACTTGTTTTCCTCAACCATGTCGGCCAGCCAACCTGGGTAATTGGTCAAGACAGGCAATCCCGCAGCGATGTAATCGAAAAACTTGTTGGGTGACGTGCCGTAATAGAATGCGGGCACATTCGCCAGGATCTGCAAACCCAGATCGGACGCTGCCATCAGGCCAGCAAGTCTTTTTTTGTCCACGGGTTCTGCGAACACCACATTGGTCAATCCCGCGCGCGACGCTCGCTCCTGCAACCCCGCCTTGAGCTTGCCCTGCCCGATCAGCAGCAATTTTATGTCCTTGCGCCCGCGCTTCTTTAACTCTGCAGCCGCGTCCAGCACCACATCGAGACCGTTGGCGACACCATGGGTTCCGGCAAACGTGGCCATCAGGTCATCAGGACCAATGCCCTCAGGCCGCCAGGCATCCGACCTGTCTGCAAAGATGTCGAGATCACATCCGTTGGGTATGGTTGCGATATCCGCTTCCGGCACCCCCTGCTTTTGAAGGCCGGCCGCGATACCGGGCGCGAGCGCAACAAGCTTGTGCGCTGAACGGTAGCTGGCCCATTCCAACAGGCTCATTGCCCACAACACCACAGGATTGCGGATCACACCCATTTCACGCGGCAGTTCCGGCCACAGATCGCGAACCTCGAAAACAAAACGCTTCCGAGTAAACAGGCGAGCGAATATCCCGGGAATCCCGGCGGTTAATGGGGTTGTGGTAGCAAAAACAAGGTCCGCTGGTTGGCTGAACACGAGCCCGACGCATCGCGCCGCATAGCGCAGGAAGGTCAGGCTTCTTTTCATCAGCCCGTCGGAGTTTGAATAGGCAAGGTCAAATTCAATGATATCAATTCCATCGACGCTACCGCGGCGGCGCCCATTGTGAAACGCGGAGTCGAGGCCGGTGTGGCCGCCTCCATAGCTACCGCATACCATGGTTACGTGATGCCCGCGCGACACCAGTTTCCGCGCCATTTCATAGGACCGGATTCCAGTGGAGCCGCTAGGGGTGGAAAAATGCTGATGGAAGTAAAGTACCCTCATGACCAACCGTACTCACTGGTTATTAGGCCCGGTGCGCGGACTTCGACCTCAAGCACCGAAACAGGCGATCTGGCGAGATAGAAGAGCGATTCCTCACCCTCGACCAATGCAAAGCGAACAATATCCGCCTGCGACGATATCGAAAGACGTTCGGAACCGTTGGTGACACTGTCTCCATCGATTGACCAATTGCCCGGCGCCAGCCGCCAGCGCAGAATTGCCGAGTTGAATTTCCCCGAAATCCGGTCTGCCACTTTCAATGAGCGCGCCGCAAGCTCAACGGAGCGCTCATGCGTGGCGCCACGCCAGTCCGAATACGCGGCGGATGCTGTGTTGTTCGCGGCATCGAACGAAACACGCCTTGCCGACAACCAGGCACCGAACAGAAAGCGTCCCAGACGCGGCATCTGATCGCGCCCGTCAAATGCGATTGTGTTGTGCCCCCAAACCCCCGCGAAGCGGTCCAGCGTCCCGCTATCTACATTGTAGCTGTAAGTGCCCGCATCGCGCAGCACGTTGTGGCCGGCGACCCACAGATCAACATGCAACGCGTCGGCTTGCGACGGCCTGAACCGGAATCGGGGATAGCGCAGCATGGCGAGAGCCGTACCGTTGCGCATGACGGCGTATCCGCCGTCGTCATACTGCACGCTCGCCGGTGGACTCGCCACCTCGTCTGGCAAGCTCAGGCCGAGCCAGGCCAGCGGCAGATCCCAGCTTCCCGAAGAGGCAATGGCACGCTTGCCCGCAAACAGAGCCATCGCGGTTTGCAGCGTCGGTCGGAAATCCCGGTATCCGCTATCGGTAAGCGGCAACAGCCGTGCTCCGTCATTGGCCCCGAGATTGGGGCCATCGCCGCTTGATTCATCAATCATCGCGTGAAGCCACAAGGCCGCTTTTTCCATCTTCTTGCGCGCGCTCTTCGAAAACGGTTCCAGTCCGCGCCGCAACCGCCAGGCTTCCGCCATCGACAAGGTGTCCAGCAGAAGCCTGTGGTAGGTCAGGGAATGCTGGGAAAAGCTTCCATCGTCCGCGACCAGGCGATCAAGCCGGTTTTCAAGCAACCGCCGTCCGGTCCGCGCCCATCTACTTCCTTGCGGATGCCCTACCGCGGCCAGCCAAGAGCCGCCGATGAAGAGGGCCGCAGCTTCCGAAGTGCCATGATTGTTGTCCTGACCGATAGCGTACTGGATGGTCGGCTCGATACGCCGTAAATGTGCTTCAACGAGCTGTTGCAGGCCGTCCGTTGGCGCCTGATCGGTACCGAGCACCAACGCGGCCATGGCCAAGTGCATGACCCGGATCGAAGCTTCCTGACCGCATTTCCAGTTCGGGCCCTTGTAAGGAGGGTTCCTGTTGCACCAGTCCTGCAGCCAGGCTTCCATTTGCGCCATTGCAGCTTCATCGCCGGTGACTGCGCGCTCGGCTGCGGCCAAAAGCCAATCGAAGCGCGAAGGCTCCCAGATCACTTTGACGTCTCCGACTTCCGGATTGAAGTCAGCAATTTGCCACCAGTCACGGCCGCCCGGTTCCAGGCTCTTGCCCGTGTAGGGGTTCAAGAACCAATTCGGGGGTGTGTAATTCAAGGGGATCGTACGGGATCCGAAATAGTGGGCTTCATTGCGCCAGGCCATGCTGGGGGGGAGCCCCTCTTCGCATCGGCCTGAATCTCCAAAGAACGGTCCGGTAGCGGCTTCGGCAGACAAGCTGCGAACGCGGCTCAATCCGGTTTTCAGGCCAAGGCGGTAGGCTGCCACCCGGGCAACATTGGCAAGCCCGAGCGAGACCAGCGTCCGGGCCTTAATGCCCAATATCATTGCTGGTTCCGCAAGGCGGTTGCTGCCTCGATCGTGGCGCGTGCCACTTCGAAGATCTCATCGGCGGGGATGGGTGAGGGTTTGCCGGTCTCGATTGCCTTGAGGAACACGGCGGCGCAGGCATCCTGGCCCTTGTCCTGGGACCAGCCACCCATCTTCCTGAAGCCGGACCAGCCATAGCCAGTCAGCTTGCGGAAATTGTCCAGGTGCAACACCCGACCCGCACAGAAAGCCTCGATCCGCTCCTTGGGGAAATCCTTGGCGCCGTTGGCCAGGTAGTTGATGGTTCCGAAAGACCCGTCAGCAAAGCCCAGCGTGAGGACCGCCTTGTCCTCGACTACCGCAACGCCGGGGGCGTCGCCCATGCGCCGGGCAGAGACATGAACGATCGGAGCCCCTGCCAGAAACCGCATCAGGTCGACATAGTGACAGGCTTCACCGATGATGCGGCCGCCTCCAATTGCCAGTTCCTGGGTCCAGTGATCGGCCGGAATGGCGCCGGCATTCATGGTCATGATGAAAGACTTGGGTTCCTTGACGGTATCCAGCAGGGCCTTCATCTTCACCACATGCGGGGCAAAACGTCGATTGAAGCCAACCATCATCCGCGGCGGGTTCGGCCGGTCCTGGGCCGAGTTGTAGGCCTCCTCAACGGCGTCGACATCTTCCATCGTCAAAGCCAGCGGCTTCTCGACAAACACGTTCTTGCCGGCACTCAAGGCCCGGGCGACAAAACCGCTGTGGGTGTCATGGCGCGTGGCGATCACCACCGTGTTGATCTCGTCGGTTTCCGTGACCGATGCGATGTCCGTCGAGGCGACGGCGAAACCCGCGGCTCTGGCCTGAATCGCTCCGCTCTTTCCTCCCGCGGTGACGATGGTGTGGAGCTGGGCGCCACCACTCTTGAACGCCGGAATGAGGACGCGGGAGGCGTAGTTGCCGGCCCCGACGAAGCCGACCACCGCCTTGCCCGCTTCAAACACCTGCGCATTTTCGGAGATCTCTATGCTGCGGCGGGTCAGTTGGGCCGGATCCTGCTGCTTGTAGACGAGCAGAACGCCGAGCGCCGACTTGTCCGCGGTCAGGATATCGTAGGCGTCGGGCGCTTCGTCAAACTGGATCCGGTTGCTGATCAGAGGTTCGACGTCGAGCTTGCCGGCTGCCATCATGTCGAGAACAGCCTCGAAATTTCGCTGTTGCGTCCAGCGGACAAGGCCGAACGGGTAGTCGTTGCCCTGAAGCTCGTAGCTGGAATCATACCGGCCCGGCCCGTAGGAACAGGACACCTGGAACGACAATTCCTTTTCATAGAACTCGCTGCGGCTAAGCTCCATCCCGGTCACGCCGACCATGATGATGCGGCCGCGCTTGCGCGACATCCGGGCGGCCTGGGAAATCGGCTCCGAAGTGCTGGTGGATGCGGTGATGATGACCCCGTCGACGCCATGGCCGCGGCTGAATGCCATGCCGGCGGACACCGGATCCTCACCCTTGCCCGGGTTGCAGATTTCCGCACCGAAATCCGCGGCGAGTTTCAGCTTGGCATCGTCGAAATCCATCGCCAGCACGCGACAGCCGTGGGCTGTGAGCAATTGTACGGTCAACAACCCGATCAGCCCGACACCAACCACGACGAAGGCCTCGCCCAGCGTCGGCTCGGCCAGGCGTATTCCCTGCAGCCCGATCGAGGCCACCACCGTGAACGCCGCCGCTTCGTCGCTGACTGAGTCGGGAATGCGGGCACACAGGTTCTTTGGCACGCTGACAATGTCGGCATGGGGGCCGTTCGACGCCACCCTGTCACCGACTGCGAAGCCTTCGCAGCCCGCACCCGCGGCCTCCACCACGCCGACATGACAATAGCCGAGTGCCAGGGGTTCGTTCAGCTTCGAACGCACCGCGTCGATTGTGGTCATCACGCCATCGGTGCGGGCCTTGTCCAGGACCATCTTCACCTTCTCGGGCTGCTGCCGGGCCTTCTTGAGCATTGAGGCTCGGCCGAAATCGACAAGCATCCGTTCCGTCCCTGTCGAAATGAGGCTGACCGTGGACCTGATCAGCAGGTGACCGGCCCTGTCGCCCGGCGACGGTGCCTCCGCCAGATAGGTGGTGCCACGGCTCATGTCCTGAAGTATCTGCTTCATGTGTGCGGTGCTCATCTCGTGTGGAAGTGCATGCACTCATAAAGAAGTAGGTCCAAAATGCAATTGGCCGAACCGGGTTATTGCCCGATGCGACCGCCGCCTTGGCTGCAGGATCACCGAACGAGAGAGCGGCCGCAGCACCGGCAAACCGGTCCGCATGGCCCGGGAAAAACCGTTGCCCTGGCAAAGGCCAGCCGTTTCCGTGATTGCCTTTTTCCGCAGGACTGCTAAATCGCGAGCTATGACAAACACCCCGCTCTCCCATATTCGCAATTTTTCGATCGTGGCCCACATCGACCACGGCAAATCCACGCTTGCCGACAGGCTGATCCAGACCTGCGGCGGGCTTGCCGAACGTGAGATGAGCAAGCAGGTGCTCGACTCGATGGACATCGAGAAAGAGCGCGGCATCACCATCAAGGCGCAGACGGTGCGGCTGCACTACACCGCCAAGGATGGCGAGAAGTACGTGCTCAACCTGATCGACACGCCCGGCCATGTCGACTTCGCCTACGAAGTGTCGCGCTCGCTGCGCGCCTGCGAGGGCTCTCTCCTGGTGGTGGACGCCTCGCAAGGGGTCGAGGCGCAGACGCTGGCCAATGTCTATGCCGCGCTCGACGCCGACCACGAAATCGTGCCGGTGCTCAACAAGATCGACCTGCCGGCAGCGGAGCCGGACCGCATCAAGGAACAGATCGAGGAAGTCATCGGCCTGGACGCCTCGGACGCGGTGATGATCTCGGCCAAGTCCGGCATCGGCATTCCCGATGTGCTGGAAGCCATCGTCACCCGGCTGCCCGCGCCCAAGGGCGGCGAAGTCAAGGATCCGCTGAAGGCGATGCTGGTCGACAGCTGGTACGACACCTATCTCGGCGTCATCGTGCTGGTGCGCGTGATCAACGGCGAAATGAAAAAGGGCCAGCAGATCCGCCTGATGGGCACCGATGCCCGCTATACCGTGGAACGGATCGGCATCATCACGCCGAAGCTCGTTACGGTGGATTCCCTCGGGCCGGGCGAAATTGGCTTCATCACCGCCTCGATCAAGGAAGTGGCCGACACCCGCGTCGGCGACACCATCACCGAGGAAAAGCGCCCCACCGCCGAGGCCCTGCCCGGCTTCAAGCCGGCACAGCCGGTGGTGTTCTGTGGGCTGTTTCCGGTCGATGCGGCGGATTTCGAGGATTTGCGCGCCGCCATGGGCAAGCTCAGGCTCAATGACGCTTCGTTCTCGTTCGAGATGGAAACCTCAGCCGCGCTCGGCTTCGGCTTCCGTTGCGGCTTTCTCGGCCTGCTGCATCTCGAAATCATCCAGGAGCGGCTGGAGCGCGAATTCAACCTCGACCTGATCGCCACCGCGCCATCGGTGGTCTACCGGATGAACATGACCAATGGCGAGGTGCTGGAACTGCACAATCCCGCCGACATGCCCGATGTGGTCAAGATCGCCAGCATCGAGGAGCCGTGGATCAAGGCCACCATCCTGACGCCGGACGAATATCTCGGTGCGATCCTGAAACTGTGCCAGGACCGGCGCGGCATCCAGACCGACCTGAGCTATGTCGGCAAGCGGGCGATGGTGACTTATCAACTGCCACTCAATGAAGTGGTGTTCGACTTTTACGACCGGCTGAAATCGATATCCAAGGGCTATGCCAGCTTCGACTACCAGATCACCGGCCACGAGGCGGGCGATCTGGTGCGGATGTCGATCCTGGTCAATGATGAGCCGGTGGATGCGCTGTCGATGCTGGTGCACCGGTCAGCCGCCGAGAAACGCGGCCGCGCCATGTGCGAAAAGCTCAAGGACCTGATTCCGCGGCACATGTTCAAGATCCCGATCCAGGCGGCCATCGGCGGCAAGGTGGTGGCGCGCGAAACCATATCGGCGATGCGCAAGGACGTGACCGCCAAGTGCTATGGCGGCGACGCCACCCGCAAGCGCAAACTGCTCGACAAGCAGAAGGCCGGCAAGAAGAAGATGCGGCAGTTCGGCAAGGTCGACATCCCGCAGGAAGCCTTCATCGAGGCGCTGAAAATCGGCGACTGATCCGAACCGCGCCTTGGTGGCGGCCATCTGCGCCGCGCCCCCCGGAGATCAATCGCGTCGCACCGGCTGCCAAGGCGGCCGTCGGCCCCGTTCACGACCCGCGCCATCGCCCGGGCCCGTATCGGGCGCCACAATGCCGGAAAGGCAGGCCGTGCGCACCGCGACGGGAGACAAAAGCAAGATAATTGATATGACTGTGCATTCTGCCGTTGACAGGAGCGCCCAGACCTCCTAAATCCGCGCCAATGCCCAGATGGCGGAATTGGTAGACGCGCCAGCTTCAGGTGCTGGTACTGGCAACGGTGTGGAGGTTCGAGTCCTCTTCTGGGCACCAATTCTTTGTTCCGGACCATCCCGGAAAATCCAAAAACCCCGCGAAAGCGGGGTTTTTTGTTGGTTTTTGCAGGCTTCACGTCCTGCACCGTCCATCGGCATGTGATGGCATCCAGAGAATTTGATGGCATAATTGATGGCATCGTAGCACCATGCCATCACCTTACCGAGTCGGATGCCATCACATGCCGCCACTCACTGATACCAGAATTCGGGCGCTCAAGCCGGGCGAGAAGCCAACCAAGCACGGAGACGGCGGCGGACTGTTGCTCGTCGTCAATCCGAGTGGCAGCAAGCTTTGGCGAATGGTCTATCGCTACGGCGGCAAGCAGAAGCAGCTGGCGTTTGGTGCATGGCCGGATGTCTCGCTCGCCCAGGCCCGTTCTCATCGGGACGCGGCGAGAAAGCTGCTCGCCGACGATGTCGACCCATCCGAGAAGAAAAAACAGGACAAGATCGCCAAGGCCGATGCTGCAGCCAACAGCTTTGAGGCACTGGCAGAGGAGTTTCTCGATAAGAACCGGCGCGAAGGAAAATCGGAGGCGACGCTGAAAAAGAAACGCTGGCTGATAAGCCTTGCGCTCAAGGATCTGCAGTCCAAGCCGATAGGCGAAATCGACGCGGCCGATATTCTTGTGCCTCTGCGTGGTGTCGAAGCACTCGGAAACTATGAAACAGCGCGCCGGCTACGCGCGGTGATCAGTCAGGTGTTCCGGTACGGGATTGCAACGGCCCGGGTCAGCAACGATCCCACCTTCGGGCTGAGAGGCGCTATCATCGCGCCGAAAGTCACGCATCGGGCAGCATTGACTGAATGGGACTCGTTCGCCAGGCTGCTCAAGAGCATCTGGGCCTACACCGGCTCCATCGAAACACGCACAGCGATGAAGCTGATGGCGTTGCTGTACCCGCGGCCAGGCGAATTGCGGCAGGCGGAGTGGACAGAGTTCGATCTGGACAAGGGGACCTGGACGATACCGAAAGAGCGGGCGAAGATGCGCCGGGTTCATCGGAAGCCGCTGCCGCCCATGGCAATAGACATACTGCGCGAACAGCAGCGCCACACCGGCAATCTGCGCCTCGTGTTTCCGTCGAGCACGTCGCTTGAGCGGCCGATCAGTGAAAACACGCTGAACCAGGCTCTGCGGCGGATGCGCTTCGAGAAACACGAAGCGACCTCGCACGGCTTTCGCGCGACAGCATCCACGCTTCTGAACGAGAGCGGGCTCTGGAACGCCGATGCAATCGAGGCCGAGCTCGCCCATGTCAGCGGCAACGGGGTCCGCCGCGCCTATCACCGTGGAGCCTATTGGGAAGAACGCATCAGGATGGCAGAGTGGTGGGCTGAGCGGATTGGGGAGGTTTTGGGCGGGAAACAAGACGTCGCTTGATTGACACCAATTCGTTACTCCTACGAACTGACCGAGGTGCATACTTGTTTCGCCCAATGGCACTTTTATGTACCAATCCGTTATATATGTGTGAGCAAAGTTATGTTTACTGGTCAAAGCCATTGTCAACTCGGCACACGAGCGCTGTAGCACTGAAAAGGCAGAGGGCCGTGTCGTACCCACTCCAAAGTTTGCGCTCAGCTAAAACGTTCAGGCCACCTATTCTTCGAATCCCCGAAACCGTGTTCAATTCGCCGGAGATTAAAGGACATACGTTTTTTCGGTCGCTTCGGTACAGTTAGTTGCTGCTGGGAGTGCGAAGTTTTCTGTATGCTTCGGTTGAAAGCCAGCCTGTCACAACTTTCTGGAATGATTTATCGTTCATAAACCGCGCGAAAATCTCCTCGTTCTGATCCATACGTTCAACAAACAGCGCCTCAAGCAGGTTCTTGAAGACGAGCTCAAACTTGTCGCCCGGGTTGACGGTCGCCGCTTGCTTCAGCGTACCATCGGAGATCGCCGCTTCCACAATCTGATCAAAGAACAGCTGGTCGGCCTGATTGAAGTCGGTCCCGAACCGATCGTTGACGACATCGATGAGTCGCGAGAGCGGCACCGCTTCTTCGTGAAGGGCACCGGATCCCACCTCCGAGGGTCCATCAAGCCGGTTGGCCTCTCCACTACTCAGGCTGATTGAACCCTCGCTGATCTTCTGCAGGCGATAGTATTCAAGCCGCACCTCGTCATCGAACTGGTAGGACGGCCCGGCGCCGCGCTTCGGCAGTTTAGTCGCGAGGTGGCGCAGGAAAACATAGAGGCGTTCGAGGTCGGTGTCCTGATAGGGAATGATCTGGCTGAGGAATCCGTAGAGACTGCAAAAGGCCATCAACTTGCCGCGCCACAATTCGGCCTCGTCGGGCTTCTCCTGCTGAGTCTCCTTGAAGCGGGCCACACAAGTATCAAGCGCGGCATTCATCAACTGATGATCGTTTGGGCTCTGGCGTTGGCGCGGCTTGAAATAGACGGCGCTGAAGCGGTCCACGTCCTCGCCGACATAGATGCCCTCGGCGTCGAGTTGGCTCTTGATCTCATACATTCTGGCCGGATCGACGTCCTCGCCGACCTCCGCGCCTTCGAAATAGGTCTTGAACGCCTCGCGAATCTCATCGCGGTCGTTGACGAAATCGAGGACGAAGGTGTCCTCCTTAAGGGGGTGGATTCTGTTCAGGCGAGACAGCGTCTGCACCGCCTGGATGCCGGCAAGCCGCCGGTCCACATACATCGTGTGCAGCAAGGGTTGATCGAAGCCCGTCTGGTATTTCTCAGCGACGAGCAGCACCTGGTATTCCTGCGTGGCAAAGACGTCAGGCAGTTCCTTCTCACGGACGCCGAGGTTCATGCCTTCCTCGGTGTAGGTGACGTCCTTCAGCTTGTCGTCGGTGACTACGCCTGAGAAGGCCACCAGCGATTTGATGGGGTAGCCTTTCTCCTTCACGTAGCGATCGAAGCTCTGCTTGTAGCGTACGGCCTCGAGGCGGGAACCCGTCACCACCATTGCTTTGGCGCGGCCACCGATCTTGTGCTGCGTAGCGGCGTGGAAGTGCTCGATCATGACCTCAGTCTTCTGGGCGATGTTGTGAGGATGCAGCTTTAGAAAACGGGCAAGCGCACGTGCAGCCTTTTTCCGCTCGACGTTCGGATCGTCCTCGCTCGCCTTAAGGAGCCGGAAATAGGTAGCGTAAGTGGTGTAGTGCTTCAGCACGTCGAGGATGAACCCTTCCTCTATTGCCTGCCGCATCGTGTAGCGATGGGCAGGTTTGTCATCGCGTCCAAAAACCTTGAAGGTCTTGTGCTTAGGCGTCGCGGTGAAGGCAAAGAAGCTAAGGTTCGCCTGCCGCCCACGCTTCGCCATAGATCGGTAAAGCTCTTCGACATCCGCTTCATCGTTCTCAGCCATGTACTTTGCTGCTTCTTCGCGAAGGCCCTGGCCGCCAAGTACCTCCTTCAGATCGGTCGCCGTTTCACCGCCCTGCGAACTGTGCGCCTCATCTATGATCACGGCGCAGTGCCGGGACTTCAGCGTGCCACCATCGGCTTCGCCGCGCTCTTCCGCCATCTTCGCAAGCTGGCGCGAGACGAAGGGAAACTTCTGCAAGGTTGTGATGATGATCGGCACGGCGCTTTCCAGCGCTTCCGCAAGCTGGCGCGAACTCTCGTCGATCTTCTGAACGACACCATGCTTGTGCTCGAACTGGTAGATCGTGTCTTGCAACTGCTTGTCCAGCACCACGCGATCGGTGATCACGATGACGCTGTCAAATACTCGGTTGTTCTTGTCGTCATGCAGGGAAGCCAGCCGATGTGTGAGCCAGCCAATGGTGTTGCTTTTGCCGCTGCCGGCTGAATGCTCGATCAGATAGTTGTTACCCACACCTTCTCTTAGCGCCTGGTCGACCAACGACCGGACGCCCTCAAGCTGATGGTAGCGCGGGAAGATCATCGTTTCCTTTTTGACCTTTCGACCTTGGTCGTCGCGCTTCTCCTCGACCTGGAGGTGAATGAAGCGCGCCAAGAGGTCGAGCAGGCTGTCCCGCTGCAGCACCTCTTCCCACAGATATGCAGTACGGTAGCTTCTCCCCTGGGGGTCGGGTGCATTACCTGCACCACCGTTATTGCCCTTGTTGAAGGGCAGGAAGTGGGTTGCCGCACCCGCCAGCCGCGTGGTCATGAACACCGTGTCCGTGTCAGCCGCAAAATGGACCAGCATGCGCCGCTTGAACTCGAAGATCGGTTCGCGCGGGTCTCGATCATGTCGGTACTGGTGCAGCGCGTGCTCGACCGTCTGCCCAGTCATCGGGTTCTTTAGCTCGACCGACACGACTGGAATGCCATTTACGCTCAACGCAACGTCTAAGGACTTTTCAGAGTTCTTCGAGAAATGGAGTTGCCGCGTGATGCCAACTCGGTTGGCGGCGTAACGAGCTTCCAGTTCGGGATTCAACCCATGCGCCGCCTTGAAGAATGCCACGCGCAGAGTCTTGCCGTAGCACTTGAAGCCGTGACGCAAGGTGGCCAGAGAGCCTTCTCGGTCCATCCACTTGGTCAGATCGGCAAGGACTTGGGAGCCAGTTTTTTCCCCATGGAGCGCCTCCAGAGCCTTCCATTCCTTCGGCTGTGTGTCGCGGATGAAGGAAAGGACGGTCTCGGGGAAGATAGCGCGATCACGGTCGAATCCCGACGCAGGCTCCGGCACGGCACCATTCGCCAGCATCGTGGCTTCAATGATGGTTTCGAAAGCTCCTTCTGAATGTCGAGCATGGTTCATGGCTAGACTTGGCCTCCGGGCCGGGGCTGAAGGTTCTCGGCGTGATCAAAACACATAGAAGCCGTCCCAACGAATGCCTCACGAAATCTCTTTCTCATGTCTGCATCGTGGGCAAATTGCGCCCAGTATATTGAAAACATGCCTTTCCCCTTTGCGACCTCAACAATCAGCTCGCGTGTTTCTGGGGTATCCTGCGACTCAAGAATTGCTCGGCAACGCTCGGCTTTCTGCCAAGCTTCCTGTCGGCGTAGCCAGCGCTTGTCAGCATCGGTGGGGCGCCTAGCCGGCGATGGATTTCCTGGATCCTTGTCGAGGCCGGTGAGCGTGATAAGTGCGTCAGCCTTAGCCCTGATAGCCGGGTCCAATGTGGCATTCGATTTGACCAAACCACCTGGACCGTAGTCGAAAGCACGAAGCGTGTTGTCGAGGTCCGGCCAGAGGAAGTCCGGCAACGACACTGGCTGATCGCCCTTACTGGAGTTGCAGTTTACGCAACCCAACAGGAAGTTGGTCCATGTGCTCCCCAACGCCGGTTCCAGCGATTTCGGCTGGACGTGTTCTACCGCAAGATTGGTTTCAATCTGCCGTTCACAATAGCTGCAGTAGTCCCCCAGCCGCGACTGCAGATCCGGCCCAGCATCCTGATACTTTGCGTAGGCCTTTGGGGCCGCTCCTCTTTCAACTGGACGCATCGTCACCCTCGCGCCCTTTGGTTTGTCTCTCCAGCTTCAGGAGCGCCTGAAAGGCGGGGTCATCGCTGAAGGGAACCGAGAGTTCATTCAGCCGCGACTCTGCCGATGCAAGGAGCTTTCGATCTGGCGAGGGCTGGCGAACCAAGGTGAAGTATTCCTCTGCCGCCTTCATCATCTCCTGATAGCGTTTGCTTTTCTGAGGGAGATCAACGCCCATCACGTTTTCGGAAATGTCCTCGATGCTCTTGTCCGAGTACTCGGCAAACTCGTCGGGGTCCAGGTTGATCAGTTCACCCGGATTCATCGATTGGATTATGAAGGGCGAATGCGTGGTGGCGATGAATTGAACATTGGGGAAGGTCGCGAGGAGCTTGTCGCGGACCTCCCGTTGCCATTTGGGGTGTAGGTGCAGTTCGAGTTCATCGATCAACACAACACCAGCGCCATGAAGCGGGTTGGTCAACTCGGGGTTCGCGAGCGCGAGACGGCGGCCGAGGTCACATATTAAGGCGAGAAATGAACGCTCGCCGTCAGACAGTTGGGAAATGTCGAAGCTCTGATCGTCCTTGTCGATGAGAAGCCGAAGTGGCCTTTGCTCGACACGAAGGTTGCGAAATCCACCAAGGAAGGTCGTCAACGCATCCGATATCGCGCCAACGGCCCGGTCGCCGAGGTAGTTCGGATTCCGGCGCGTCTCTTCTTCCTGAAGCACGACCGCGCTGTGATAACGGGCCATGAAATCGCGAAAGTTCACGGTGCGGTTGAACAGCGCACCGGCATAGGCCGCAGCCTGGCCCCGTGGCACCGCAGTCGGCAGCTTCTTCGGAAGGCGATATCCAGCCCGGTCTGTCGTGAAATAGACGACCAGCGGCGCAGCATCATCTGCCCGGGTCGGGTCGCCATAAATGTTGCGAGCAGCCTTCTTGACCGCCGGCGAAAGCTTCGTGACCTTCGGCGCTTTCGCATCTTCGTCGAGAGAGACCCCAAACTCGATCGGGATATCCCCGCAATTGATCTTCATGGACAGCGACAGTGGTCCATGACCGTCATGCAGGTCGAGCGGGCCGAGCGTCCGATAGCCGCTGCGCGCGGGCGATATATGTGGCAGGATGCGCGATGCCAGAAGCGCCAACCCGTCCAGGAGCGAGGTCTTGCCACGACCATTGATCCCGGCGATCGCGGTGAAGCTCGGTGAGAACGGGAAGGTTTGCGGTTCACCGAAGGCCCTATAGTTCTGGATCGTGAGCTCGCGTATCCGCATGGCTAAGCCGCCTCCGGGATTTCGAGCTGGCCGGTCACGGCCGCCGCGATCAGGGCTGCTCGGCGTTCTTTCAGCAGGGCTATGGAGTTCTCGGTCGCGGTGCGCAGGCGGTCGACCTTGGCGGTCTCGGTGCTGATGTGTTCGACGATCTGTTGCTGTTCATCGAGTGGCGGCACGGGCCACCAAGTCTCGAAGAAGCCCTCGGGGTAGAGCCGCAGGCGGGAGGACCAGACGCCCTTGGAGTAGCGGGTCACTTCCTGAGCAAACACGGGGATCCTGACCAGCGCATCGACGTAATCGGGCAGCAGGCGGGCGCCCGGGGTGTAGACGTTGTAGGCGGGGCTCACGATGCCATCGACGCGGGCGGTGCCCATGGCGCCCATCCAGGCCCAGAGGGTGTTGATGGCAAGGTCTCCGGCGAAGCACAGCTTGTATCCGGTCGTGCTTTCGGCCTCGAACATGTTCACGTCCTTCTCGGACCGGGGGGTGACGCCGGTCAGGTGAGAGACCGTCAGCATTTCCTCTTCGCCGGTCTGGGACCGCTCGTCGCGTTCGGTGAACAGCCAGCGGGAGCGCTCCACCTCCCAATGTGCGGGGATGTCGCCGAGCCAGTCGATGCCGGAGGGACGCAGCGGGGCCGAAGCATCGAGGCCGCGCATTACAGCCTCGGCCACGATGGCGCGCCGCTTCTCGGCCATCAGGTCGAGCAGCTGCTGTTTGGCGGCGATCAGGGCGTCGATGTCGGCGGTTTCACGGTCGAGGAACCCAGCGATTGCTTCTTGGGTCCTCGGCGGGAATAGAGCGACTTCGCGCTCATAGGCATCTTCGCGGTTCAATCCGGGTACAGCCGCCTCTTCAGAGCCCTCGTCCAGTCTCAATGATTGCAAGAGCCAATAGACCCAGCGTAGCGAATGAGAGGTGGTGGTTTTGTCGACAACGAATGTTGTATCTGATGCAAATACCGGTCGATCGCTCCAGTTGACTTTGCCGTATGATCCTTTGCGACCGACGACGATAACTGGCGATCCTGTGTTGGCGCGCGAAAAGGAAGCGTAAGCCCCATTTGAGCCGAACACTTCGACCGGGCCAACTTGCAACTCGTCTGTCGGCAAAGCCTCTCCGTATCCAAAGCGGGTGACAAACTTCAAGCGTGCGCGTTGAGGTTTCATTCCGTCACCTCGCGCAACAGCCGCAGGATCTCGTCCTCCGCCTTCTTCAGGTCCGCGTCGATGTCGGCCAGCATGCGGGGCGGCGTGAACTGATAGAAGTGGCGGTTGAAGTTGATCTCGTAGCCGACCTTATCCTTGCTGCGATCCATCCATGCATCGGGCACATGCGGCAGAACCTCTCGCGCGAAGTAGGCGTCGATATCCTCTTTCAGGGGCACGTTCTCGAAGTCGCGAAGGTCGGGGTCGGCCTCGAATCCCTTGCCCGCCTTGACGCGCTCGGCATCCGCATCCTTCTCGGTGAACACGTTACGAAACAGCTTGACCTCGGGCGCGCGCCAGCGGGACTCGCGCTTCTTCAGCAGCTTCTCGATGCTGCCCCAGACCTTGTTCCAGTCCAGTTCCGGCTCGCGCCCCAGCGTTTGGTCGATCGCCTGGATGTCATCGAGCAGATGCGGTGCCGCGTCGAGGAAGCGGGCCTTGTCCTCGACCGTCATCCGGTAGCGCAGACGCAGCGGGCGCTCGACGGTGACGCGGTTGTAGCCGAAGTCGGCATTGTCGAAGATCTTGGACTTGGCGTTCTGGCTGTAGCCGCCGTAGAGCCGCACAATCTCGGCGATCTGATCGGGTTCGTCCGGGCGATCATCCCCTTCGGGCGCCTTGCCAGCGCCGATCTTGCGGCGCTTGTCGCCCTGGCTGCGGCCCATCGGCATCCAGATGTCGCGCGCGTCGACCAGCTGGATGGTGCCCTTGCGATGGCCGGGCTTGTCGTTGGTAACGATCCATATGTAGGTGCCGATCCCGGTGTTGTAAAACATCTGCTCCGGCAGGGCGACGACGGCCTCGAGCATGTCGCGTTCGATGATCCACTTGCGGATGTTGCTTTCGCCACCGCCCGCGCCCCCGGTGAAAAGGGGTGAGCCAGAGAACACGATGGCCGCCCTCGAGCCGTACTTTTGCGCCTTGGGATCGACGTCTTCGAACTTCGAGATCATGTGCTGCAGGAACAGCAAGGAGCCGTCGTTCACACGCGGCATCCCTGCGCTCCATGGGCTGTCCTGCGGGGCCTTTTCGTGCCGCCGGACGATTTCCTTTTGCTGCTTCTTCCAGTCCACGCCGAAGGGCGGGTTAGCGATGAAGTAGTCGAAGGTCTGTCCCTCGAATTTGTCGTCGGTGAAGCTGTCACCGTACTGGACGTTCTCACCGCCGCCGTTGTGGTCGACCTGCTTCATGAGCATGTCGGATGCGGCCGTCGCGAAGGCCCGCTTGTTGTAGTCCTGGCCGTAGACGTAGAGCTTCGCTTCCTTGTGGTGATCGCGCATGTAGCGCTGCGCCTCGGCAAGCATTCCCCCCGTGCCGCATGCCGGGTCGAGCATGCGCATCACGGTGCCTGGCTTGCTGAGCACGTCGTCGGCATCCATGAAGAGAAGATCGACCATGAGGTGGATCACCTCGCGTGGCGTGAAGTGATCGCCAGCGGTTTCATTGGCCAGTTCGTTGAATCGCCGAATTAGGTTTTCGAATACAAGGCCCATCTGATCGTTCTTCACCCGATCGGGATGAAGGTCGACCTTCAGGAATTCCTTCAGGACCAGGTAGAGGATGTTCGCCTCATCCATCTTCTCGATTTCGTTGGTGAATTCGAAATATTCGAAGATCCTGCGAACATTCGCCGAAAAGCCGCTGATGTAGGATTGAAGATGCCCCACGAGCCCCGAGGTGTCTCCGATCATCGTTTCGAACGTCATCGGCGAACGGTTGTGGAAGCGGTGCCCGGATGCCTTGTTCAGCATCCGGTCGAGGGCATCATCCTCCAGCTTCCCACCCTTTCGCCGCTCATACTCCGCCAGAACCTGGTCCTTGGTGTCGGCAAGCACGCAATCGAAACGGCGCAGAACGACAAGAGGCAACATCACCCGCTCATACTGCGGCGGGCGATAAGGTCCACGCAGGAGGTCCGCGATCTGCCAAATCAAGTTGGCTAAATCCGAGTGGCTTGCCATGTAGTTCAGTCTCCTGCCGGTTCGTCCGGTCTGTTGTTCTATTGGATTAGACTTCTTGTCCCGGGCAATTGCCCGCTGCCCCAGAATCCACCTGCTTCTTCGCCTTTGCCGTCAGCCGCTCGAATTCTTCAACAGCAAGCACCACAACGACGGAACGGCCATACTTCTCGATGGCAACAGGCTTTGCCCTCGCCATGTCGATCAGCCGCCCAAAGGCGTTCTTGGCATCGCGCGCGGACATGTATTGCATCGAGAAGCCCCTCCGATTTGGAGCTACTTTAGCCAACAATTTAAGGTATGGACAGGCCGTTGAGAGCCTTCCGAGTGTGATCCGAATACAAATACATGAGCCCAGCAGTTAATGGAGATCACGGGATTGCTCGATGGGATGAAAGGCGCCTCCCCTCGGCTGTCATTTCGGTGAATCCAACAAGTCCCCATTGCCGAAACTGGATAGCTATGCCGTTTTCCAAGCGAGAAGTTCGGTGGCGACCTAAAAGCCATTCTGACCATTGGAGCGTTCGGATTTACCGACCACTGATCAGCCAGTTGGGTTGAACCGCATCCTAGTAGCTCCCGCGCCGACCGTTCGGAAAAGCGCACGTCCGGCTTCGGACATGGGATTCGGGAGCTCCATTACCCGCCAGCGGGTGGGATCATCGACGAAAGGGGCGTAAAGTATCCTGTAGCGGCGGGAGCCGTCTGCGGCGCACTCGGCTGCGACCCGCATCTCGTTCTGCGTAAATTCGAATTCGAATGTCTCCTCGAGGCTAGCCTTGACTTCGTATCGCCACTCCACCTCTTTTGTCCGGACGCGGAAGTCGAAACCTAGGCCGTCATCTCCGAACTCCCCGTCCCGAAGGGCCAGCTCCCTATTCCGCGAAACCCAGCAGGCGTCGTCAAAACGAACGCCATGCTTGGCGGCAAGGAAACGCCCCGCGAGAAACTCACCAGCGAACCCCATGGCTGCCTTGACGTCATCCGACATGCGCGGCGCGCGCTTCCGGTGCCCACCACTCCCGCCGGGAGGTCCCGACGGGTTGGAGCCTGAAGGCATTTCCGCAAGCTTGAAACGCCGTCGCGACCTGCGTAGCCATTCCTCGTCCTCCATTGCCGCCTCCGCGATTTGGACCAACTGATCTGCGAAATTGCTAGCCGCAGTGTCGAGATCTTCGCCGGCGAAAGTGAAGGACCGGCGCTGTCTGGCGGTCGTCTCCTTTTGCTCCTCCTCCCTCTTCCTTCCTGCCTCCAGATCGTCGGTCGAGAGCCCTAGCTCTGCCAAATCAAGCGAGGCGGGCATGCCCTTAGGCCAGAGATCCGCGGCCACCAGTAGCGGAAGCTCGCCGCCAGCTTTGATCTGCTCAAAATCGAACACGCCTTTCTGCTCGAGCGCTTTGAGGATGGCCTGCACGCCGCTCGTCCAGACTTCCTCGACCGCCCCATCTCCAACGAGCCAAGCGGCGACGATTGGAGCCGCTCGGTCCAGGAAAGCACGCAGCGTCTTCACGTTTTTGGAGCGCAATGTTCCGAGCGGCTCCAATTCGACGTCAAGATCTTCGCCGACCATCTGATCAAACCGTTCATCGACGAGCTGCACCACGTCTTCGCGCCTAACCTCCTCCTTCTCCAGGATCCATTCGGCTGGAAATTCCACAAACTCGAGTGAGCGGAGAGCGACGTATCGATCGATCGGGAGTCCCTTTCTGTAGTCCCCGAGGAAACGGCGACGGAGCCGATCTATGGCGGCAGGGCGAAGATCGTCTTTCCAAGTGTCGAACAAACGCCTTAGTTCGGATTCGTTGCTCAACGGCTGCTGACCGAACGAAAGTAGAATACGGTTGAACCGACCGAACTCCAGGTTCAGCCTCCGGCGTAGTTCGGCGAGGTCTCGCACACCTAAAACGAGGTCGACTAATTCGGCTGAGGAAATTGGCAGAAGTTCCCCTATTCGCTCGAGTTCCGCGAACGCACGGTGCCGAGTGACGCTTCCGGCCAACGCGGTCTCCAGAACTCGGCCGGTCTCCTCATCCACCAAGCACGCGACAATCGGCGGCAGTCGCCGAAGAAGCAACTCGTGGTCAGCACCCTTTGACTCCAGCAGCTCGCGGACGAGTTCCGGTCGACAATCGAGAGCGCGCGCGAACGCCTCGTCTTCGGGACGGATGCGAGGATGACCACCGGCGGAGCGGACTGCGAGCAGCGGCAGGAGCCTCTGAAGCGAGCGCATGCGCCTGTCGAGGAGCCAAGCGAGATGCGGAGCCGCTTCCGCCAGCGAGCTCCAATCCAATTCCGTCGTGCCGGCGACGACTAAGGTTGGCATACGTTCATCGGGATAGGCATAGAATCGAAGCGGCTCGGAGTTGTCCGCGGTCCCGACCCTGAGGGACAGTGTTTCGCAAAGCTTGAGGCGGATGCGCCGGAGCCGATCCTCGACAGCGGCTATCGAGATGGCACGCTCCAACTCCCTTCCGAGCACCTCGTTTGCAAGCAGAGTGGCGTCTGACAGCCACTCCAGTCCATCCGCCGCTAGGAGTGGGTCACCGAGATTGGGAACAAAGGGCGCACCGTCTACATAGACGACAACCTCGCCGCCTTCAACCCGCGCTGCGTCGAACCCGCCCGAGGCATTCAGCATCGCGAGTGCAGGATCGACGTCTTGCTCCCGCCCAAGCTCCAGCAATGGAAAATTGGCCGCAATTACCGCACGAGCTTCCGGGCGCTGCGCGTCCGAGGCGACGAAGAGACGTGAAGGTGCCGCCCGATTACCAACCATCACCTCCATGCCCGTACCCAGCCAGACTGCCAGGGGCAGCGTCGGCGGAAGCACGGCGTTCGCCTCCACTGCGAGAGACCAGGCCCTCTCGTAAGTCTTGCGGAATGAAGCACGGTCGCGAGACTCGACCATGCGGGATCCTTCGGCTAAGTCCACCAACCGGCGTGCAGCCTCGGTGTCCGATGCCCAATCACGAAATCCGGTTTCGCCGCCGATCAGCAACTTGGTCAGGCGCTGATCGCCTTGGATCACGTCTGCGACCCTTTCGCGAGGGCGCCGGACGTATCTGGGGACGCGGGCGCCAGCGTTACTCGTCGCCCAGAGTTTGTCGAGCGTTCCAAAGTCTTCGTCGCTCCCATCCACCGGCACCCACCCTGCGCTGAGAACGAACGAACCGGCAGGAGTGTATGGCCGAACCTCGTTCCATTCGCCCTCCCACCGATCATACCTACCCAATCGCCAGCGAAGCCAGTCTCGGCCCCCCTGTACTAGCGTGACAAGGACCAGGTCTGCCAAGCGCTCTCGAGCCTCCGGTGGCATCCGCTCGTGCTCCAACTGGCCAGGGAGGCGCCACAGCTCCCCTTTTCGCTGGTACTGAGTCATCGGGTTCTTCAGCTTTACGTAGCGGTTCAGCTTTAACCAGCCGGCATCGCGCCCGACCTGCGGCGCGGCCTTGTTGATGAACTCGGACCATAGGTTCAAAGGCGTTCCTGATCCCGGAGCAGCGTCTTCGGCAATGAGAGGCAGGCCGTCACGAAGGCCGAGGGCCCTAAGGAAGGCGATCCAATCCCGGCGTCCGGTGTCGGAACGCGGCGCCCATTCGGGTTCGTCGACCAGCAAGAAGTCGGCTACTCTGCGGCAGTCAGCCGACAAGGTAGCCGCTTCGGCGAGGTAAGTCGTGAGCTTGCGACCATCGGACGTCCAAGCACCGGAGAAGTAGGACAAGCTTGCCGGCCGCCAACCACCCCGCGTTTCGACATGAAGGTCGATGCGCGGCAGGACCTTTTCCGCCTTCACCCCCTCAGCACGCCACACTTTGAAGGCCCACTGGAGGGCGTCGGCGCGGCGGCCGGGGGCAGGATGATCGCCGAAGAGCTGCGGAATACCTTCCAACAACCCAAGCGCGTCGTATCTTCGCGCCAGACCCGCCTTGAAAAAGTCAGCGACGACCTCTGGCTTGAGGGGTATGTTCTCGTCCATTATCGCCAGCTTGCGCGCGAGACTGGCGGGCGGCAATGGAGCGCGACTCCGATCTCGCCTGCGCGAAAAACCATCCTGCCGGATGTAGACCGCACGATCGCCGCCACCAGCAGTGAGTGGCGCATGCAGCTTGCCGTCTCGACCTTTCAGAAAAAGCTTTCCCTTCAGCTTCTGAAGGATGTGTACGCCGCCGAACACACGGCGAATCTCATCGTAGAAAGTCCCCCATGTCTTCGGAGACACCTTCTCTTCGAGCAGTGCGGCCGCGATCAACTGCGTCCAATTCGCCAACGTGTCTCCGCCTGGCTCGGCCAAGGTTCCCGTAGCACGAATGAGGGTTGTCAGCCGATCCAGGCGCACTGGGCCCAAATCAGGATCGGCGAGGTTCTTAGCGCCCACCTTGACGAGCCGCCTGGTGCGGAACAGCCGATAACCTGACTCCTTCCAAATCCATGCCGTGGCAAGCGAGGTCCACCTCTCATCGCCCGCCGCCGGGATGCACTCGCATTTGGTCCAGTCTACTCCCAAGCTTCTCCACGCCGACGCCAGCCGCTTGGTGTCCGCCGCATCCCAAGCGGCGAGATCGAAGAGAGGCCCACTCCCAAGCTTCGCTGAGAACTGCTTGAGCTCCGACGCTGCGGCAACGGCAGTCTCGGCCAGCGCGTCTAGCAGGAACGCGTTGAGCGGCAGCATAAAATTCGCGCGCCTCCGATCGATGCTGGCGTAGAATGGAGCGTCGATGTGCCCAGCGATCGGGGCTGGCATCTCCGCCGCCATGGGCAGGAAATTGTAGACGCGTCCTAGACGAGGGTCATGCCTGTCGAGGGCGACCGCCACTGCGACCTTCGGCTCGCCACGCCAGTCCCGCCATCGTGCCAGCTGGGGCTCTTGCGGGATGCTCCTCTCCACTGCGCCGAGCAGCCTCTCCCGGTCAACAGCCTTTTTGGCCACAAGGTAGCGCTTGCTCGCTGGCTGGATTTCGACGATCTCGTACTCGCTACCGCTCTCCCCGCTTGGCTTAAGCCGCTCCTTGACCTCACGGGACAAAACTTTGCGCTGAACCGTACCTCCTTCCGCAATCTCTACCGTCACCTCACGAAGTCGGTCGAGGAACAGCAGCAACGGAGCCTCGGAGTCAAGAAGTCCTTCAACCTGCTTCCGCGCAGTCGCCAAGGCCGCCGCGGTCGAGATGGGAACGTGGATCACGGTGGCAAAGCCTTCCTGAGCGAAGGCGGCGATGTCGGGCGGTTGATCTATTATGGGAACTGACGCGAGATAGCGGGGCAGCGTTTTGGCTACCTCCCGACCAACATCGGCACCAGCGATAGCCGATACTTCGGCTAGGACTTCTTCATGGCCAGCGAAACGGAAGCAGAAACCGTCGAAAGCTTCGTTCGGTCGCGCGAGCGCCTGCGAATAGATCCGAGGGTCGTTCGTGAGCGTCTCCACGCTGCGGAACCCAAGACCTTTGTTGCCGATCCCCTCGCCGACCGTCTTGCTCGACACCCCGACGTTCCGGATCGCATTCACGTTGTCCCAGTCGAAGCCCATGCCGCCGTTGGCTACATAGAGGTCACCGTCAGCTTCGCCTCTGATCACCAGTCGCAGGAGAATGCGCCCGTCATGCGCCTCACGATGCGCGTCGTGGGCATTTTGTATCAACTCGAAGATCACGCGGTCGCCATACTCGCCTCCGATCACCTCGCTGAGGTTCCGAAGACTCTCGTAAGTTCCCAGACCCTTGGCCACCGCATCGACGGCATTCTCAAGCTGATCCCGGAGCTTGCGACGCAATGCCCCAATCGGTTCGTCGACTTCGGTGAGGCCGCCCCGATCCGACGCTAAATGACTTAGGTTGGACGTCAACAGATCTTCTCCTTGATGACCGAAAAGGTCTAATGCCAGCCCGGGACGCAGAGCACCAACGATATCCAGTTGAAAGCAGTTGGCAATCCAGCAAACGAGCTGAATTGAACCCCACGGGATTTTCCCGAAAGCCAACCGGCCCGAGCACATGGCTGTTTTTTTAACCAATTCACCAGGGTCTGCGCCGGTGGACCACTGCAGCTTTGGGAACTCCCTGCTAACGAAATGGAGCGGATCGCAGGAGTAGGGACAAGTTGCCGTAAGTGATCGCTGTTGTGAACGGCTGCTTGTCACAGACCACACTCAACAGCTGTCGTTCGGATTCCGATCTCCTTCCCGTTAGCCGACGAAGACCGACAAAGGTGCCGCAGATTGAGATCTGGCTAGCGGACGTGTGCCACACAACACCTACCTCTTGATCGGCCATGAGTCTGAGCTGCATCCGAAAGGTCTCTAGTTGCTGGATTGCAACTTTAACGCACATCAGGACGACGAATTCCGTTCAAAGATGTCCTTCGCCCGTCTGAAATCGGGGTCAGTTCTCACGATCTCGTGGCGCTCAAAGGCCAGATAGAGTTCGAGCTCGCTGCGGTGAGAGAGTGCCCGGCCACAAAGCTCATCGAGAACCACTTCGCGCTCGCTGTCGGGCATGACGGCATAATGCTTACGGATCGTTTCCGTTGGCGTGTGACCGAGATTAAGCTGCAGGGCCACCTCCTCGAAGATGGCCATACTTCCTCGTTTGGAGAGAAACGGATGCAGGACCTTGCGGAAATCATGTGAGGAGATGTTGTCCGCCGGGATGCCGGCGGCCTGGGCTGCATCCTTGATGATCCGCTGAATTGGATCATCCGACTTCCAGCATTCCGGAACTGAGGTTTCAGCGGAGCGGTAACCGAGGCCGATCGCATTTGACTGGATGTAGCGATCCGGCAGGAAGAAGGGCGCCTCCGCACCGAAACCATTCACCTCGCGCCATCGGGCCCAACTCCGGATTGCGTCGAGAAGGCCGGAGCCAAGATCGAGGCAATAGGTGCGAATGTGCTTGCTATATTTGGTGCTTACCTCACGGGGATCCTGATTGATCCATCTGGTATGCGTGTTCACATGTTTGCCACGGAGCGTTACCAGAGCCTTCACGCGAATACCTGTCGTGATGAGCATGGCGACCGCAGCGCGGTTCCGAACCTCGATCGGCTTCGATGCGGGCATGGCGGCGAAAAGGCAAAGTGCCCAATCAAAGGTGAGACTTGTTCCCTTGACCCTGCTCGACTCGGCGGCCCGTTCCCTGCGGGAAAGCTCAAAGTATCCAGGGAGATCGGGATCCAACTCGATATCGGGCCGACGTTGGAACCATTCGAAGAACGCACCGCAGCGATCCAGAGTGTGTCCGAGCGTCGACCAGCTTAGTCCCATATCTCCTTCCAGCGCCCGTTTCTTCCGCAGCTCGTCCTTGAACCTGCAAACATCGGCGATGTTGATCTGCTCGAACGGCTTGTGACCAAGGAAAGCGCTCATCCGGGCCAGCGCACGCAGATGCTCATCAACCGTTCTCGGATCGAGTTCCCGGTAGCTTTCGAGGAAGATACGGTAGTCATAGAGCCACCGCAAATTACCGTTGTGGGTTTCAGGCGGAATCGAAGCCCCATTTCTCCAAGTTTCCCCGGAGACACCACCATCACTTACGTCGGACGAGTGTCTGGGGATATTGATGGCAGAGGCGAAAATTTCGGGCACTTCGTCGGGTGCTATGTCAGCTTGTAGCATGTTGTGGCAATCCGTGCACATGCCTGCCACCGAGAGGCAGTTGGTGTCAGCCACAGACGTTTTGATTGTCCCAGTGATCACAGGCTTGAAGCCCAGGCAGAAAGGGCAGTGAATGCGGCCATCTTTCGGTGGACGACCATCCGGCCAGCGCATGCTGGTGATAAACTGGCGCACCTTGTAACCCGCAAAGAGTTGCTGCCGCTTGTTGTCGACGGGCTCAAGCCCGGCACGTTTCCAGTTGCCAATGGTGTTATCGCAGACGAGGTACATGCCCTTGAGATCATCACGAGAATATACCCAGTGTTTGCGTGCTTTCTTGGGGTCGTATTTGCGCGACATGATCAGCGACCATTCGGCCTTTGCGCCTTGTAGGCTTCAATGAAGGAATCGATTTCCACCGGATCCCAGCGGGATGAACCGCCAATCTTGATAGGTTGCGGAAAATCCGGATCCTTGCGCCGCAAACGCCAAACCTTGGAGACGCTCATTCTCAGGTAGGTTGCAACATCTTCAACCGTCATCAGGCAAGGAACGATGACTGCCGCTGTTTGTTTTGCGCGATCATCTGGGGCAGAAATCTCGGCCTCGAGCGAGTCTATTTCAGTATCAGCTCGCTGGTCTTGCTTTTCAGTTTCCACCGGTTCATCGGCCGAAACCTCGCCACTCTCTTCAGACCGAGCTGGCGGACCGGACTGAGCGCATGGAGCATACTCGATAGGACGAGGCTTCCTTCCGCGTCCAAGCGCCTGGCTAGCTTCCGCGTACGGGTTGATATGGCCTTCCTGCTCTGCCCGATTGGAGCCTTCGGTGAAAAGGTCCCCGTCGGAGATCCCGACGGTACCCGGACCGTTACCGGATCCATCGCCTCGCTGTCTTGATCGATCCATAGAAATCACTCCACGGGAACAAGGGCTGCTTGCCTGGAAAGAGCTCTGAGAAGCCTTTGAGCCAGACACTGATCTTCGACATCGGGACCGATCAGCGTGGATCGTTCGTGGTTGGCAATGCTGCGATGAAACGGTCGAGATCCTCGCGTAGGATCAGCGTCCGCTTGCCAAGCTTGCGCACAGGCAGACGGCCTTCCTTGATGATGCAGTAGAGTGTGGAACGACCGATACCGAGGAGGCGGGCGGTCTGGGCAATGGACAGTGCTGTGGTTTCCTGCATGGCTTCATCTCCGTTTGGACCCGAACAATTCCGGGTGGATGCGGAGAACCTGCCGTGCCGAATGGCCGAAACCTAATTCCGCAATTCCGCGGAGATCAGTTCTTCGCGGAATTTCTCGACCTGGGCTTTACGATCGGGATTTCGCTCGCCTTTAGGTCCTCGTTTCGGATTTGGATAGATCTGGCGGTGGAGCTCTCTGACAAGGTCTCTCGGCGCAGCAGGCAAAACGCTTCGGACCAGGTATTCCATTTCGCTCTGCGATATAGGTGCCAAGCTCACGGGTGCCTCGGCGACAATCATCTCGACCAACCGTCTTACTTTTGCACGAGCTACAGCAGGCGAAATTGGGAGCGTCTCGATGCCCAGTTCATGCTCAGGCCAGTTCTCAAGAATGAACGAACTCCGGATTTGAATCCTGCGATATCCACCAACCTGGACCCCAAGGATTGCCGCTTCCTCTGGTTCATCGTCGTCCGTTCCGATCAACCGGTAAGGCTGGCCGGCATCATTGGCATCGGACGTAGCCGTTTGGCGCCAAATCCCACTTGGTATGGGGACCAATCTTCTCCGATCTTCCTCGGGCTCTCCCCGTACAATGGATTCCGCGATTTGAGATGGCAGATCCGCGAGCGTCGCAACTAGTGCTTCGTCCGCTTCGTTTTCGCGATCACTATACGACCTGCGAGACATTGGCTGACCGCGGAGCGCTATCCATTCCAGCGCAGCCCCAAGGCCGATCCAAGTCTTGTTCAGATCTTCCCGCGTAACCGATGGTTTCACATCATCATCGTTTGCGCGCGAGTCCGCTTCAAAATTGTCATCCATAGGAACCGCCTCCAATCTCATGACGTTATGATTGGACGTTACCGGACCTCCATGCAAACGTTCGGTGAGTTGGGGACAGTTCGATAACATCGCCTTTTCCACAAGATTTCTTGAGGTTTGCGCCGGCGTGCCGACTACGTCTGCGCGATTGATGGCATTTTTGATGGCATCTAGATTTTTACGAGAAATATTAATTCATAATATCAATATGTTGGATGTTCCATTCGAGTCCTCTTCTGGCACCAATTCTTAGTTCCGGAAAATCCAAAAACCCCGCGAAAGCGGGGTTTTTTGTTGGGTTTTGGCGGGTCTCGCGCGCCCTCTCCGTTCATCGGCGTGTAGTGCGCGGGCCATGCTATTTTGTACTCGGTAAGAAATTATCCTCACAGCCAGTTTAGAAACAACCGGTTTGCGGCTCGAGACAGGACTACGCTGGAAGCTCGATTCCTAGACCTCACATCGATGATATGTAGTGCACCTCGCAGACCTAATGCTTGAAACAGTTCTCCCTATGCCATGCAAGAAACTGTGGATGTGGACGGTCCTTCTGATTCACTGGCGCAACAGCAAATCCGGATTTGTTGAGGAAAGAGCGAACGCCATCCGGATCATTTGCCTGCCGTGAAATCAGAATCCGGTGATCGTCTCCCAGGCTGATGAGGCCACGATCAAACATCCAATGCGCGGTTCCCGAAAGCGCCAGACCGTTTTGGACAGTATCCGGCCCGTTCGCTTCGACAGGCTTGATATGAGCGGCATTCACTTCAGCGCGCCCGCCGCCATTAATCAGCTTTAGGCCGGTCACTGCACAACGCTCGTCATAGGCTCGCAGTACAATCTTTCGAAACACACGATCCCGAACGGTGCGCGACGTCAAGTGCAGCACCCGATCTCTTTGCTGTTCGAAGACGAGAGGCGGTTGCTCTTCTTCAAAGCCCGCAGGCACGCCAAGTCCGTCCTCGCGCGGAAGAAGCGGCTCGCGGTCATCAAGGCCTCGGTCGACGATGCGGTTGAAGTCTACATCAGATATCGGACGTACCGCTGATTGAGCCCGTCCCGAAAGCTTGCCCTCTTCATTCAGCAATCCGCGTTCGATAGGCCCGTCCACATCGTTAAAAGGAACCGGATTGGCGAAGTCGAGGTAGGAGTTCGGCTCGATCAATGCAACGAACATCCCCGATGCCTTGGGATCCGGAATAATCTGCTGTATTCGGGCAATTGCAAAATACCCGCGTGTCCCGCGTACTTTAGTTGGCTCGAGATACAAGATCCAGTCGCCGATACTTGGTTCGGCACGGCCAAGATATTGCTTCGGAAACTGATACTGCACCGCCGGACTGTCGTCGTAAATTGAATCCGAGCGGTGCATGTAGACGCAATGAGCCATTGAATGAGCTTTACCCGGGAACTAGGTGCGCGCCAAGGATCGATCGGTGCTTTTGTGAGGTGGTGTTGTGGCACCGCCCGATCACTAGCGCCAGGCCGCAAAAGTGCGACCGCTGCTTACCAGCTCAGACCCATCCGTCACCAGAGTGGGCCAGTCACCCGTACAGCCCAAAGTACGTTGCACTGAATCACATTGATGCGAAGTTCTTTAGACATATGTTTTACCACAGACCCATCCAGAGTCCGCCTCCCGGTTTTCGGAACCGTTTTAGAATTCGACATCGAATTTTTGTTTGAGGTCACCGATCTGCTGGCTGGTCAGCAGGGTCGGAGAAAGGCCCCGGCACAGGAGGGTCAGTTTTGCTGCTTCCTCCAGCTCCTCCATCGCGTAGACCGCCGCATCGAGATCCTTGCCGCAGACCACTGGTCCGTGATTGGCCAGCAGCACGGCAGAGCGCTTGCCGAGCAGGCCGCGCACGGCGTCGCCCATGGCCGGATCTCCGGGCATGAAATAGGGAAGCAGCTTGACGCGGCCGAGCTTCATCACACTGTAGGCGGTGATCGGCGGAATGACGTTGTCGGGATCGGTCTCCGGCAGGACCGACAGCACCACCGAGTGGCAGGCGTGCAGATGCACCACGGCACCCGCGCCATGCCGGGTTTCGTAAAAGGCGCTGTGCAGCGGAATTTCCTTGGTCGGCGCGTCGCCGCTGAGCAAACGGCCGGACGGATCAATCAGGCTGATGCGACCGGGATCGATGAAGCCCATGCTTGATCCGGTCGGCGTGACCAGCAGCCGGCCATCCGACAGCCGTACCGAGATGTTGCCGGAAGACCCATTGGTCAGGCCGCGATCGAACATCGACCTAGCCCAGCGGGCGATCCCCTCGCGTGCCGTGGTTTCCTCGCTCATTGATCCCCCGCAAGCCTTGCCATCGCCGTGGCGAAAAAATCTTCGTCACCGAAATTGCCCGATTTCAACGCAATCGCCAGCGCCCGGTCATCGACCCTCAGCGCCGGAACGCCTGCTGCAAGCCGAACCCCGACACCCAGGGTCCGGGCCTCGATTCCCTTGACCACTGCGCCTGAGGTTTCGCCCCCGGCGGAGACGATACGGGTGACCCCGCGGCGCACAAGTTGTGCGGCGAGATCATGAAAAAGCCCCTCGATCCGCTCCGCCACCACCGACTGACCGTACCGATCCTGCGCTGCCTTGACCGTTTCCGGCTCGGCCGATGAATAGACCAGCGGAGCGTCATGCGCCTGGGCCATGACCCAATCGGCAGCACTTTCCGCAGTGTGGGTGCCGTTCATGATATCGTCGGCGGTCAGTTCCAGCGACGGAGCGGATTGTTTGTAGCTGCTGATTTGCGCCCGCGTGGCCAGCGAGCAGGACCCCGACAGCACAACACCCCTGCCCGGGACTCCGGTCCAGGTCGACGGACCCGGCCGGAAGCCGAAATTGGCCGGCAGGCCCAGCGCAATGCCCGAGCCACCGCAGAGCAGTTTGCGGCCCTTTGCGGCGGTGCCGATCGTGTAGAGATCGTCATCCTGAATGGCGTCGACAATGAACATGGCCTTCTGCGCCTCAAGGGCAGCAGCCACCGCCGCGGGTCCGCTGGAGACTGTCCGAAATGGCACCTGCGCCACCGGCCACCCGGTCTGCCTTGCCAGAACGCGGCGCAGATCCGGATCGGTCATCGGCGTCAAAGGATGGTTCTGCATGCCGCTCTCGCTGAGCAGCCTGTCGGCCACGAAAAGATGCCCCTGATAGACGCTGCGCCCGTTCTCGGGAAACGCCGGGCAAACGATGACCGAGGTTTCGCCCAGCCGCTCGGCCAGTGCCTCCAGCACCGGTCCGATATTGCCCTTGTCTGTGGAATCGAAGGTCGAGCAGACCTTGAAGATGATCTGTTCCGCACCCTGGGCCGTCAGCCAGCCGCAGGCCTTCCATGACTGCTCGACGGCCTCGGCCACCGGCGCAGTGCGGGACTTCAGCGAGATGACTGCCGCATCGCAGTCTGGCGACGCCTGATCCTGAATCCCGGCCAGCAACAGCGTTTTCATCCCGGCTTCGGCAAGCGTCAGGGCGATGTCCGACGCGCCGGTGAAATCATCCGCGACAACCCCGATCTTCACAGCTTGAACTCCCTGACAGGGCCGCGGTCGAGCCTGACGGCGTAGTCCGGCCCCGCGCGCTCGAAGAGGCTCATCACCTGCGGGTCATGGCCTGGAATGAGCAGGCTGCGATGGCTGGCGAGCGCCTGGATTCTGTCGAAACCCTCGAGCATGTTCTGAAGATCGACGACGATCGGAAACGGTTTGCGGGCAAACACGTTCTCATAATAATGCGCGGCGTCCGAGGCGAGGCAGAGCCATCCCGATGCGGTCCGCACCCGCACCGCCTGCAGCCCGCGCGAATGCCCGCCGATGCAATGCACCGTGACGCCGTCGGCCACCTCGCCGTCGCCATCATGAAAGATTACCCGCCCCGAATAGAGCCGTTTGACGGCCTCGCAGATATGGTCGGCTGAAAATGGCATGCGCAGGGTGTCGTGGCACATGCAGGGTCCGGTGGCGTAGGCCATTTCGGCCGCCTGCAGGTGAATGGTGGCATTGGGAAACTGGCTCAGGCCCCCGGCATGGTCATAGTGCAGATGGGTGACGATCAGCGTGGTGATGTCTTCCGGCTTGAGCCCGATCCCTGCCAGGGCGGCAGCCGGTTCGCGGATGATCGGCCGGTCCCGGCGCCGGGCCTCGGTTTCATCGTAACCGGTGTCGACCAGAATGACCTCATCACCGGATTTCAGCACCCAGATGAAATAGTCCATCTCGTGCGGCTGGTCGTGATTGTCATCGAAGATGAAGCTGTCCTTGCGCGTCCGGCTGTTCCGGTCGGCATATTTCAGCGCATGGACTTCCCAGTTCATTGATGCACCGTGGCGAATGTCCGCACGTCCTTGTCTTCGATCATCGCACCGACGGCATTGTCGAACCGCTTGTAGTGCGGCGTCTGGCGATGGGCGTCGAAACCGGCCAGGTCGGAATAGACTTCGTAGAGAAACACCGTGTCTGGCTGGTCTGCGTCGGTGCAGACATCGAACTGATGGCACTCGGGTTCGTCCGCCACCGAGGCCCTTGCGTTTTCCAGCATCAGCGGCATGAACTGATCCATCTGGCCAGCCTTGATCTTGAACGTCACGACGACAGCGAACATGATTACCTCACTTAGCGGAACAGATGGACCATGGTCATGGAGACCGCGGGAACGTAGGTGACGAGCAGCAGCGCGCAGATCGCTGCAAAATACAGCATCCCCATTCGCCGCGCGATCGACAAGACCCCGACGCCGGATATTCGTGAGGCCACGTAGAGCGTGGCCCCAACCGGTGGCGTGAACAGCCCGACAGCGACATTGCAGGTCATGATCACGCCCAGATGCACCGGATCGATGCCAAACGCCTGCGCCGTGGGCAGGAACAGCGGCGCGGTCAGCAGGATCGCCGGCACCGGATCGAGCACGAGGCCGAGCACCAGCAGCACCAGATTGACCAGGATCAGAAACACCCAGGGGCTCGACGACAGGTCCTGCACGAAACCGACCAGCACCTGCGGCATCTGCTCGAGCGTGATCAGCCAGCCAAGCACCGTCGTCGCGCCGATCACCACCATCACCGTGGCGCTGGTGACGAAGGCGTCGATCATCAGCTGCGGCAGATCCTTGATCCGGAAATCACGATAGATGAAGATCGTCACCACCAGCCCGTAGACAACCGCCAGCGCCGCAGCCTCGGTGGGCGTCACCCAGCCGCTGAAGATGCCGCCGAGAATGAGGATCGGCATGAACAGCGCCGGTGCGGTTCCGACAAAGGAGCTCCACAATTCGGCCCGCGTGGTGGTGCGGCCTCCCGGATCGCAGCCGGTGGACTTGCCGACATAGTAGCACACCGCCATGAAAGCGAGCCCGAACATCAACCCCGGAACCATGCCGGCGAGAAACAGATCCGCGACCGAGACATTGCCGACAAACCCGTAGATCAGCATCGGAATGGAAGGCGGAATGATGATGCCGATGGTACCGGCAGCGGCGACGAGGCCGGCGGCAAAAGCCTTGTTGTAGCCTTCCTTGGCCATGTTCTTGATCATCACCGAGCCGATGGCAGCACTGTCGGCGATGGCCGAGCCTGAAATGCCGCCAAAGATCATCGAGGCGCCGACCACCACCATGCCCAGTCCGCCCGGCATGAAGCCGAAGGCGGCGCGGGCAAAGCCGATGATCCGCAACCCGACGCCGCCGCGGCTCATCAATTCGCCGGCAACGATGAACAGCGGGATGGCGAGGAAATGGTTGGGTTCGACCCCGCCGATGAAATTGAGGTAAAGCGCCTGCAGCGGATAGCCGAGATCAAACACGATGATCGGCAGCACGGCGGTGATGAGGATCGCCCAGACCAGCGGCACGCCCAGAAACACGGTGGTGAGGAACACCGCGATGACAAACAGCAAGATCACAGCACGGCTCCCGTGTCGGCGCCATCGACATGATGCGCGAGCGGCGGATCCCGGCGGTCAGGCGGCGAACGCCAGTCATGGAGCATGTTGAACAGATGAAAGATCAGGGACAGCGCGATGCCAACAGGCATCGAGGCGTAGAGAAAACCGACCGGCCAATACAGCACCGTCGTCCGCTGCGCCCAGGTGTGGCTCGAGATCGAATAGCCTTCGACAATCAGGCTCAGCATCATCACCAGAACCACGATGTTGATGGCCGCGGAGAGAAAGCGATGCGCGGCCCGCGGCACGAAGAGCTCGACAATCTCGCTCACGCGCATGTGGGCGCCGCGGGCAATCGCAGCGGCGCACCCGAGAAATGTCGTCCAGAGCAGAAGGAAAGCGGTGACTTCCAGCGACCAGGCAAGATCGAAGCCTGCCGCGCCCCTGAGTGTCGCATTGACGAAAACAAGTGTCACGATCGACAGCCCTCCAAGCACGAGGACCATGTCGATCAGGCTGCTGAGAAGACGCAGCGGAAGCGGATAGATTGCCCTGTAGTCCATGCCAAAATCCCGGAGATGGGATCAGGACCCAAGGGCCCTGATCCAGGTTTAGTCAGAGCGAAACCTATTTCGCCGGCATCATCTCGCGGATCTTGGCGGCATCGGCCAGAACCTTGTCGACGGCTTCCGCGCCATAGACATCGCGCGCCTTGTCATAGACCGAAGCGACTGCATCCCGGAACGGACCGATTTCCGGCGTCGAGACCTTGGCGCCGGCCGCTGTCATTTCCTCGAGCTGCGCGTTGACCGAGTTCTTGACCAGATCGCGGCTGAACGCGGAAGATTCGGCGGCCGCCTTCCTGAAGGCTTCCTTGTCTTCATCCGAGAAGCTCTGCCAGGTCTTTTCGGACACCGTCAGAGGCAGCGGGCTGTAGACATGGCGCGTCAGCGTGATGTGGGGCGCGACCTCGTAAAAGCGGAGCGACTTGATGGTGTCGACCGGGTTTTCCTGTCCGTCGACCGTGCCCTGCTGAATCGCGAGATAGACGTCGGTGATCGGCATCACCACGGTCTGGAAGCCGACGGCCTCCATGGTCCAGCGGATCATGTCGTTCGGAAACACCCGCATCTTCTTGCCGACGGCATCGGCTGGTGAGGTCAGGGGATCCTTGGTCGTGTAGCTGCGGAAACCGGCTTCCCATGTCGCCAGAACCCGGAAGCCAACTTCTGGCAACTTGGCGAATTCGCCCTTGAGCCACTCGGAATTGTCGTAGAACTCCCAGCCCTGCTCATAGGTATCAACCAGGAACGGCATCGCGGTGAGATTGAGCGACGTCAGGTGGGTGGCGTAGGATCCGGTCGCAGAAACCGTAAAGTCTACGCCGCCAAGCTGCAGCTGCTCGATGGCCTTAGGGTCATTGGCGAGCTGGCCGGCGGGGAAGATGCGGACTTCATACCGGCCTTCCGTGTACTCCTTCACCTTCTCGGCAAAAACCTCTGCCGCCGCCTGGCGGGATCCGCCGGGATTGTCGGTGTGGCTGAATTTGAGAACCGTTTGGGCGAATGCGGATGTCGCAAGCGCGCCCATCAAGGCAGTGGTGACTGCTAGCGTCTTAAGCACAGTGTTCATATTGTCCTCCCAGGCAAAAATCAGTGTTGCAATTATTTAACGTATACATTAAAAAATTCATTGTCAAATTTGTTTTGTACGCAGATCCGGCGTTCGGTTGCCGGTCCATCACTCGGGGGAAATCCATGGTCCAGTCATTTGAAATCGCGGTGTTTGAGGGTGACGGAATCGGACCGGAGATCACAGCGCCGACGCTGCGCATTCTCGAAGCGATGGCAAAGCCGCAACAGGATTACCAACTGGCCTTTACCCAGGCGCCGGCCGGCGCC